>Ga0181603_10000002_pt1 | contig 207276 bp, 186 predicted proteins | sample 041ome_13_FD_148633 | JGI IMG/M metagenome (GOLD analysis project Ga0181603, IMG submission 148633) | Coastal salt marsh microbial communities from the Groves Creek Marsh, Skidaway Island, Georgia - 041409US metaG (spades assembly) | ecosystem: Environmental > Aquatic > Marine > Intertidal...
TACCGATCAAAAAATAACGATTGGAGCAGCGGACAGCTATGATGTAGGACTTCAACCCGGAAACCAACTTGAGGAAGTGGTAGTGACTTCTTTAGGGATCAAGAGAGAAAAGCAAGCCTTGGGTTATGCCGTTTCGGAAGTAAATTAGGAACAACCCTTATAAACAGCAGTCCCTATTTTGAGCCCCAATTTAAAGAAGCGAAAGTGATTTATTTTGGTGAACCATTGCCCGAAAAAGTATACTTGCGGTACAACGCTTTTAGCGATGAAATGGAAATGAGCATGAATCCAACTGCAAAAGAAACAGACCAGGCCTTAATCAAAAACAGTAAGGTTTCTTGTGTAATCGAAGGTACAGTATACCGCTACCTCCCATTAGCCAATGGAAATTTTTCCCTTTCTAAGGCAGGTTATGTACGTGAAATTTATCAAGGGCAACATTACAACCTCTACTTGAGGGAACGAAAAATCTACAGAGAAGCTATAAAAGCCCGAACCTCTTTAGAACGCTCGTTTCCCGCCCGTTTTGTTGATGAATCAGAATGGTATATCCAAACTAAAGAAGGGGGCTTGCGATTTATCAAGCCCACTAAAAAATACCTTAAATACTATTTTAAATCGAATAGTGAACAACTAGAAACTTTTTTAAAAACCAAAAAAGGAGACTTAAAGGAGGAAGACTATTTGAGAAGACTAGTCCAATTCATGGATAAAATAAATCAAGAAAGTGAATAAAAAAAGAGTAGCATTCTAAAAAAATTATAATTTTGGCTAAAAAAAAATGGCCAGGCTAGTTACTATTGTCTTTATTATCTCCTGTCTAACTGCACTAGAAGCTCAGGATGCTCGCGGATATGGAGTAGGTTCAAACGGTGTTCGTTCGGACAGTCGTTTACTCGATCTCTTTGAGGATATGAAAAACAAGGTAACGACACAAACGCTTTCGGTCAATCAAATTAAAGGCAGTCCCTACTATGACGAATCCTTCAAGTTGGCTGAAGTAGAATATTTTGGTAAAATTCTTGAAGAAAAAACCTATTTGCGTTACAATGCTTTTAGCGACGAATTGGAAATGGTTTCCAATCCCCAACTTAAAGAATCCGAAACTATTTTAATCAAAAACAACAAAGTAGCATGTGTTATTGACGGGCTTTCTTACAGGTATTTGGGGTATTTGAATGAAGATGAACCCCCAGCCGTAGGCTATGTGATTGAACTTTTTAAGGGACAAAAAATTGCCCTCTACGAGAGAAATGAAAAAATTTACATGGAAGCTACCCAAGCCCGAACCTCTCTTGAACGGTCTTTCCCAGCTCGATTTGTAGATAAAAAGCGGTTTTATATAGCTATAGATAATGGCTCCCTTGAAGAAGTAAAACTTTCTAAAAAGAAAATCCTCACCTCTTTGAAAAATTACAATGCTGAGATAAAATCTTTTATCTCAGAAACGGGTACCAAACTCAAAAATCCAGAAGACGTAATCGAACTTCTTGCGTTTCTTGAAGGAAAAATTTAATTTTTTTTCTCCTTCGGTTTACCCTCCAAACGCTCTGTTTAAGCATATTTTTAAAATTATAAACAGCTTGAGGGTCACGTAAATACTAACTTAAGGACGATTTTTTTGCAAAAAATTAACATTTATTAACTATAAGTATTAAATTAGCAGTCTAAATTTATTTTAACATGAAACATTTATATTATTTGATGTCTTTGTTGCTATGCATTCAATTTGCAGTAGCGCAAAACACAATTACAGGTAATGTTACCGACGATCTAGGTGTACCTCTACCCGGGGCTACTATACTAGAAGTAGGAACCAGCAACGGTACTACTACTGATTTTGACGGTAACTTTTCCATCACTGTTCAAGAGGGAGCTTCAATTTCTGCGAGTTTTGTAGGATATGAAACTGCAACTGCCCAAGTGAATGGACAAGACCAACTTAACTTTTCCTTACAAGAAGGTAATCAATTAGAAGAAGTAATTGTAACCTCTCTTGGGATTAAGCGTGAAAAGCAAGCACTTGGATACGCTGTATCTGAGGTTTCAAACGAATCGATCGAACAACGAGCTGAAGGAGATATCGGAAGGGTACTTACCGGTAAAGCTTCTGGGGTTCAAATCACCAACCAAAGTGGTTTGTCTGGTTCTGGAACCAGCATTGTGATTCGAGGGTTCAACTCGTTCTCTCAAGGTAACCAGCCTTTGTTCATTGTGGATGGAATTCCATTCAGTAGTGAAACAAACTCTCAAGGTAGCTTTGTTGATGGAAACAACGGATCGTCTCGTTTCTTAGATATAGATCCTAACAACATTGAATCTGTAAGTGTTTTAAAAGGTTTAGCTGCGGCGACACTATACGGAACACAAGGGCGTAATGGGGTAATTTTGATTACTACCAAGTCTGGAAGTTCTTCAACTGGAGAGCCAAGTAAAAATGAGATTACCATTAACTCTTCTTATTTTAATGTAGAGTTCGCTTCTGTACCTGATTATCAGAATCAATACGGAAACGGTTTCGACCAATCATTTGGATGGTTTTTTTCAAACTGGGGACCTAGCTTTGACGAGGGTGGACCAGCCGGATGGGGTGGACAATCTTCAATCAACGGAACACTTTCTGGTGCCCCTGGTTTCCTGAGACACCCTTATACGACTGCTAGTTCTGCTACAGGTATTCCTCAAATTTTAGATGCTTTAGGTATCGCTAAAGATGCCACATATGAGTGGAAGCCTTACGATAACATGCAGTTTTTTAGAACAGGTCATGTATTTAGTAATAACGTAAACGTTAGAGGTGCTACTTCTGACGGAACTGTAAATTATAATATTAACTACGGTAACCTAGAGGATGTAGGATTTACTCCAGGGAATTCAGTGAATAGAAATACATTGAGTTTTGGAGGTAATGCTCAACTTTCTAATAAATTTGTTGTAGGTGGTACATTAAACTTCTCTCAAACTAAATTTCAAACGCCACCAGTAGCCGCAGGTTACGGTAGTAACGTAGGGGGAGAAGGAGCATCTGTTTTTGCAAATGTATTCTATACTCCGCGAAGTGTTGATTTGATGGGACTTCCTTATCAAAACCCTGTAACAGGTGAGTCGATCTACTACAGACAAAACAACTCCATTCAAAACCCAAGATGGACTGTAGATAACGCTGCAAACATTCAAAATACAAACCGTGTTTTCGGTGGGGCTAACATTTCATACGGTATTAATGATAACCTTAACTTGTCTTACCGATATGGAGTGGATGTATATTCTGAGAATAACATCAATTATGCTAATAAAGGAGGTAAAACAGGTAGTGTTGTAAACCAAAATGGTATTTACGAGACTTGGAACAACACCAAGTCTATCTATAACCACAACATCAACATCAGTGGTGATTACGATATCGACGATTTTGGAGTTACGTTCAACTTAGGGGTTGATTCTCGAAGCGATACATTTGATCAAAATGGAACACGTAGTACAGGTCAACAAGTATTTAACGTACTAAGACACTTCAACTTTGAGCAACAAAACGAAATCCAATTTTTCGAGAGAAGAAATATTGTAGGAGCGTTTGCTCAAACAGAAATTGACTACGATCGTTGGATTTACCTAACACTTGCTGCACGTAAGGACTGGGTGTCTAACCTTTCTGAGGCTAACCGATCAATCATTTATCCTTCTGCGAGTGCTTCGTTTATTCCAACGCAAGCTTTCCCAGAGATAAAAAGTGATTTCTTAAGCTTACTAAAAGTGAGAGCAGGTTACGGAACTTCTGCAAACTTCCCATTCGGGTATCCTATTGCAGCAACGCTTAACTTAGACACTCAATCATTTATCAAAAACGGAAACTATGTAATTTCTAACACTTCCGGATCTGTGTTAGGTAACCCAAACTTAAAGCCTGAGCGTATCGATGAGATCGAATTTGGTGTTGAAGGGCGTTTCCTAAATAACAGATTGAGCTTAGACCTTTCAATCTATAACAAGAAAACAAATGATTTGATCATCAACAGACCTTTGGATCCTTCAACGGGTTATACTTCAACACAAACCAACATTGGTTTGATTGAAAACAAAGGTGTTGAAGTAGATCTTTCTATGGATTGGTTCCAAAGTATGGACGGATTTAATTGGACTACTTCTCTAAACTGGTCAACAAATGATGCTATTGTCATTGACTTAGGAGATGATACAGACAGAATCGTTTATGCAGGATTTGGAACATTAGGTAATGCTGCCATCCCTGGAGAATCTTTAGGTTCTATAATTGGTTCATCTAATACCCGTTATGGAGGTTCTATTGAAAATTCACGCTGGGTAGGTGGCGGAGATCCTGTTGTAAACAATCAAGGAAGTTATGATATTACATTTGATCCTTCGATCATAGGTGATGCTAATCCAGACTGGATTGCAAACATCAGCAATAGTATTTCATACAAAAACCTAAGCTTTAACTTCCTATTAAACTACCAACAAGGAGGAGATATCTTCACCTATACTGTAGCAACACTTTTAGGAAGAGGGTTAACAACAGATACATTAGACCGTGAGTTGAGTTTTATCCTGCCTGGAGTGAATTCAAGCGGACAACCTAACACTAAAATGATCAACAACTCTACATTCTATTTCAGCAACGTATTATACGGTTCTGACGAAATGTTGGTTTATGACGCAAGTCACTGGAGACTAGGTGAGATTTCTCTTTCCTACAGCCTACCAAAGAGCTTAATTGAATCTACTCCTTTTGGAAGTATTTCCTTGACAGCTTCTGGATTTAACTTAGCATACAATGCGTGGAATATTCCGCAAGGGACAAACTTTGATCCTAACATTGCTGGAGTTGGTGTAGGTAACGGTAGAGGGTTTGATTTCCTTAACGGACCTAGCGCAAAACGCTATGGTGGAAGTATTAAACTTACATTCTAAGACATAAAATAAAGAAAACATGAAATATACAAATTACATTTTAGGACTTTGTTTAAGTACTTTGTTAGTGATGACCTCATGTGAGACTATTGAGTTAGATCTTACTGATAACCCTAACGCTTTGAGTCCTAGTCAGGCGGATCCGACGTTCTTTTTGAACTCGATCCAAGTAGACTTTGCCTTTTGGGTTCACAACATGGGAGACCGTGGTGGAGAACTCACTAGAATAAATTACATGTCTGGAAGAACATACAACAATGTGTACTCTCCTGACAGTTGGAACGGAATCTGGTCTTCAGCTTACCGAGGTATGTTAGAGGACATCCGATTGATGAATCTGCTAGCAGATGAAGCTGGATTAAGCTACCACAGAGGTATGGGAAAAGTTTTCCAAGCCTACATAATGTTAACCTTGGTTGACTATTTTGGTGATGTACCTTATTCTGAAGCACTTCAAGGAGGGGATGGAATATTGAATCCTGTTGCGGACGGTGGTCAAAGTGTTTATAACGCAGCCATCAGTCTTTTAGACAGTGCCGTTAGTGATTTTAACGCAGGTGGACCTGTCCCTTCCAATGATTTCTATTATGGAGGTGATGCAGCAAAATGGGTTAAAGCAGCGAACAGTATCAAAAAGAAAGCCTTGCTTAATCTAGGAGATTTCGGTGGATACAGTGCGATTTCAAACTATATCAGCAGCCCTGCAGACGATTTCCAATTTGCTTGGGGAACAAGTCAAGCAACTCCTGATACAAGACACCCTCTTTATCGCTCGAACTACACAGCAACGGGAGGTGGAGAATACATGTCTAACTGGTTGATGTTTAACATGATCAATGGACACGGTAATAACACCGACCCACGTATCAACTACTACTTTTACAGACAGGTTTCTGAAACCCCTGGTTTTGACGGACCTGCAAACGAAGAAGTATTGGAATGTGGACTTCCTGGATATTATGTCCCACCACAATTACGTGGAGATGATACGCCTTTCTGTGCACCAACGAACTCTGCTAGCAAGCCTGCCAGTGGATACTGGGGTAGAGACCATGGTAATGACAACGGTATCCCGCCGGATGGATTTACACGTACCCTTAGAGGTGTATATCCTGCAGGAGGTGCCTACGATGATAGAGCTTTTACTGGTTTAGGTTTAGGAGCTGGTGAAGCTGGAGCAGGTATCACACCTATAATGCTTTCTTCTTGGATGCACTACATGAACGCTGAAGTTGCTGTTTCTACTGGTGGAGATCCAACCGCAGAAACTTTAACTGCTTTAGAACAAGCTTTAAATAAAGTAGATGACTTAGGAGGACCTGCTTTAAGTTCAGACGATGTAGATGCTTATGTAGCAGCCTTCACTTCTGATTGGAATGCAGCGGGATCTCTTGGAGACAAACTTGATATGTGGGCAACGGAATACTTTATCGCTATGGCTGGTAACGGTATTGACGCCTACAACTCGTACAGAAGAAACGGTTATCCTAGAACTCTTCAACCTAACGTTGAGCCAGATCCAGGACAATTCCCTTTAAGCCAGTTCTATCCAGCGAATTATGTCAATACGAATAAGAACGCTTCACAAAGAAGCTCAAAGTCTGAACGTGTTTTCTGGAATACAAGTGGACCAAGTAACCTTAAATAATAGAACGATGAAAAAAATTATATATCTATTAAGTATTGTAACTGTATTTATTTCTTGTACGGAGTCTGATAATACGATTGATTATGTATTAGACAACTACCAACAAGGGGCAGTAATAAGAACGATTAGTTCTAGTGGAGAATACAATTTCTACGATCCTGCAAACTCTGTATTTTCAGCAACCATTGAAGAACATGATACCGAAAATGGTGGTTTAATGCAAAATGTAGAAGTGTATGTAGCTCTAAACGGAGGGTCAGAAGCGCTTTTAAAAACGCTACAGCCTGGTGATTTTACTACTGGACCTACAGGACTTCCTAGAGCAGACTTGAAGGTTTCTTTAGCTGAATCTGTTGGAGCTTTAGGACTGTCTTCTTCTCAATACACAGGAGGAGATGCCGTTAATATTAGATTACAGCTTAATCTAACAGACGGTAGAACTTATAGCTCTGGCGATGTTACTGGCTCTATGACAGGATCATATTTTGCTTCACCTTTTGCATATAATATGGTGATCAAATGTATTCCTTTAGCTGCTGTACCTGGAATCTACACATTCAATATGTCGGATTCCTACGGAGACGGATGGCAAGGTAGTCACATCAAAGTAACTGTTGATGGAACGACTACTTATTATGGAATTCCTAGTCCTTATGGATCTGATGCAGACAGAAATGCGCTTTTAGAGCCTTTTTCCGGAAATGAATCAGGAGGAACTGCACAGCTTACCATTCCTGAAGGAGCTTCTTCTATGAGCTTCGAATGGAACAGTGGTGACTGGCCATCAGAATGTAGCTATTCTATTGTTTATACTAAACTTGACGGTACCGGTGAACAAAATGCTTTCAGTGAAAGTAGTGTTGCTCCTGGAGTTAAAGTATTAAGTATTTGTCAATAATACCTTACACTTAATTGAAAATAAAAAGAGGGGTTTTTACCCCTCTTTTTTATTTAGGGATAAACATATCCTCGCCAAAAGTTTTTATCTCCTTGGTATTTCCAAACAACTTTACCTGCAGGGGTAACTTCCCAATAGCCATAATCACCTTCACAGATTAAAGTATTTCCATTGGGCAAACGATACGCTCCAGAGATCTTACCGAAATATAAAGTAGGATCGGTAAAGCTCCAACTCACCTCTGGACTCGACCAAGCTTCAGGATCACTATCAAAATTTGGGGGCAAAATAAATTCATATACTATAGACTGCTCATCCAAGGAACCGTTCATATAGATTAAGAATCGTCCTGTGGTGTCTGGATCTAAGCTAACCAGTGTAGGATGATGATTGTTATAAAAAAGCCGTGGCGAGGCACTCCCGTAGGCCTGTGGATTTCCAAATCGGAACAACAAGTCCCCAGCTGCTGTGGCTGTTGTTTCGGTATCGTATTGATGCGGAATGACCCAAACCTCACTATAAAAATTAACACTTAAAAAAATTACATCCTTTTCGGCATCATAATACAAGCCGTTGGCATGCATTAAATCACCATTGTCGTTTGGGTAGTAATTCAAATCAATTTTTTTGGGATGGGCAGCAACCTCTCCAAAATTTGAACCGTCTTCCGCATGGTCCTGAATCAAATGATCAACACTTCGCCATTCCCATTCAATTTTTTGAGTTTCGGGGTTTAATTCAATGATTTTTTCAAGATACATGGGTCCTTCATCATCATACCCTAGATTCTGTGCTTGCTCCGCTTGAAAACCTTCCCAAACCAAAATAAGGATGTTGCCATTGGGAAGAATTTCAAAATCATGGTGGAGCAATTCGCTTTCCGTATTTAGCTCGTATTCCCATAGTGTAGTTCCCTCTGGACTCATTTTTCTTAAAATACCTCCGTAGCCTCCAAAGGAAAAACTAACCTCATCGGGTTTAAAAAGTCCGATCAGACTTCCATCGGATAGCAATTCAATATCATTCCCCAGTTTTGAATCAAAATTCCAAGTTTGTAAACGCTCTCCAGTCTTAGAAGTTAAATAGGCTTTGGTACCTCCATTCTCAATCATAAATACGGGATTGGGGTCAATCTCTTTTGGAATGTAAAGTGCTACTTCCTCTGTGGTTTGTGGTATGGGTAAAAATACTGCCGTCAAGGTCAGATTAGTCGTGAGAATAAAATCGTGTTCATCACTCAGCACGTCATTTTCAAAGCCTTTCCAACGATCAAAATAATACCCTGCTGCGGGTGTTGCTTTTAAAGATAGGGAAGTGTTTAACGCGTATTGTTCCTCTAGTTGATTGACACTCCCCTGCCCTTCTATGATAAGAGTGAGGGTCAATAAAGTAGGGGTTGCTCCTTCTGTGGCTTCTTTGGAACACCCCAAAAAAGTCAAGATAATAAGATGGGTTGTAAGTAATTTTTTAAAAAATTTACTCGATGTACAATAAAACTTCATACAACTATTTTTTTTAGTGAAAGTACTAAATTATAAAATCAACTAAAGGATAAAAAAATGGAATACATGGGAATAACCAAAGTGATTTAGAGTATTTTTGGAGCATGGAAACCTTGACAATTTTTGGAATACGAGCCATACTAGAAGCAATACAATCTGAAAAACCCATTGATAAAGTTTGGCTATTAAAAGGGACACAAAGTCAGCTTTTTGAACAACTGCTTCACAAACTGAGAGAAAAAAATATTGCATTTAGCTTTGTTCCGGTAGAACGCTTGAGTCGTTTTTCTGAAAAAAATCATCAAGGGGCGGTCGCTCGTATCGGCGCAGTTCAAACCGTAGAAATGGAGCCTTTGATTGAACGGATCATGGAAGCCAAACAAAATCCGTTGTTTCTGTTATTGGACGGAATTACAGATGTCCGAAACTTTGGTGCCATTCTTCGTTCGGCTGCCGCGTCGGGCATTGATGCTGTTTTTATTCCCTCCAGTGGAAGTGCGCCACTCAATGGGGATACCATAAAAACCTCTGCGGGAGGTGCCTTTAAAGTTCCCATTTCTAAAGTTAATCATCTAAAGGATGTACTGTTTTATTTAAAGGCACAAGGGGTTGCTCTTCTCGCGCTGACAGAAAAAGCCACAGCAACAGTGTACGAGCAAGATTTAAAAGGTCCAACTGCTCTTATTTTTGGTTCAGAAGATACCGGGATCTCCCCAGGAATTTTAAAAATAGTGGATGCCAAAGCGAAGCTGCCCATACGAAACGACATTGATTCGCTGAATGTTTCCGTTGCCTGCGGTATTGTTTTTTACGAAGCGATCCGACAAAGACTGTAGTCAGAAGAATCTCCTATATTTATGCTATGAACACACCTTTAGCAGAACGAATGCGTCCTAAGTCTCTGGCTGACTACTTCGGCCAAGAACACTTGGTGGGTCCTAAAGGGAGTTTAAGTCAAATGATTGTAAACGGTGTATTTCCCTCTATGGTATTCTGGGGGCCTCCGGGGACAGGAAAAACCACCTTAGCACAACTGTTAGCCAAAGAAAAAGAACGTCCTTTTTACCAGCTATCTGCCATTAATGCTGGGGTAAAAGAAGTAAGAGAAATCATTCAAAAAGCTGAAAACACGGGCGGATTGTTTAGCGGTAAAAGTCCCATATTATTCATTGATGAGATTCACCGATTCAGTAAAGCACAACAAGACTCTTTGCTCAATGCAGTTGAAAAAGGAATCGTTACCCTTATCGGTGCCACTACAGAAAATCCGAGCTTTGAAGTCATCAATGCCCTACTTTCCCGATGTCAAGTGTACCTACTTGAAGCTCTGGGGAAAAAGGACCTTGAAAATATTTTAACCCAAGCCCTCACTACCGACGAGCAATTAAAAGCTAAAAAGATTGAGATAAAAGAATCTGAAGCCCTGATCGAACTAGCCGGTGGGGATGCCCGCAAACTGCTCTCCCTACTTGAACTGGTGGTGCAAAATCAAAATTCAAAAAAAATTGTACTAACCAATGCTTTAGTTTTTGATACCGTTCAGACCCAAACTGTCCTTTTTGATAAAAACGGAGATTTTCATTACGATATGGTCTCTGCATTTATCAAATCCATCAGAGGAAGCGATCCCAATGCGGCGGTCTATTGGTTGGCTCGTATGATAGAAGCAGGAGAAGACATTGCCTTTATTGCGCGTAGAATGCTGATACTTGCGGCAGAGGATATCGGTATCGCGAACCCTACTGCTTTAGTTCTTGCCAATTCTACCTTTCAGGCCGTAACTTCGGTAGGCTATCCCGAGGGGAGGATCTTGTTGAGCGAATGTGTGCTTTATCTTGCCAGTTCACCCAAGAGTAATCGAGCCTATAAAGCTATTGATTATGCTCTAGAAAAGGTAAAACAAACCGGCAACCTTCAGGTGCCAATTCACCTTAGAAATGCCCCTACTAAATTAATGAAGGAGTTGGGCTATGGGCAGGGATATCAATATGCTCATGACTTTCAAAATCAATTTGTAGATCAAGAATTTCTTCCTGAGCAAATTAGGGGAACAAAATTCTACGACCCAGGAGAAAACCCCAAAGAAAAAACCATCCGTGAGTTTTTAAAATTCCGCTGGAAGGAGAAGTACAACTACTAAGTTTTTCTCCAGAAAAAGGGGGTCAACAAGATCAATACCGTAAACAATTCCAGACGACCTAAGAGCATTAAAAAGCTCGCCCACCATTTACCCAGTTGAGGCAAAGCAGCATAGGTACTGCTGGGGCCAAAATCACCTAAAGCAGGGCCCACATTCCCAAGCGTGGAGGCAGAAAGCCCTACGGCAGATTCAAAATTGATACCTAAACTTCCAAAACCTAAAGCACCAATGATAAAACTCAACATATAAAGAATAAAAAAGCCGAGTATGTTGTACGCAATTGCATCACTAACGGTTTTGTTGTTGTAACGGGCTTGAATAATCGCATTGGGGTGTAAGGCACGTTTAAATTCAAGAAAACCACTTTTAATCATCAGCATATGACGGACTACTTTTACCCCACCTGAGGTAGAACCTGAAGACCCTCCCATAAACATCAGCCCAAAAAAGACAACGGTTAAAAAGGGAGTCCACTGCGTAAAGTCGGAAGACACAAAACCGGTGGTTGTAATTACTGCAATAACTTGAAAAATTGCGGCTCGAAAACTAGATTCCAGTTGCGTCCACGAAAAAGTATCTCCAAAATATACCCCACTTTCTTTATTTAAAATGACCGCAGTGGTAAGTACAGTAAACACAAAAATAAAACTCAAATAAACTTTAAATTCCTCGTCGGCTATAATTTTCTGGAATTTTCGGGTAAAAATAAAATAACTCAAGACAAAATTTACTCCTGCCAGCAACATAAAAAAGGTAATGATATACTGAATTAGGGGCTGGTCATTCCAAAAGGCTATACTGCTGTTTTTAGTAGAAAAACCTCCTGTGGAAACAGTGCTCATCGCGTGATTGATGGCATCAAAAAAGGACATTCCGGCCAGCCAGAGCAATAGGGTTTCTAAACAAGTGTAAACCACATAAATCAACCAAAGTCGTTTTGCGGTATCTGTTATTCTTGGGTGGAGTTTGTCTCCTGCAGGCCCAGGTGCCTCAGCAGAAAACAGCTGAATTCCCCCAATTCCTAAGAAAGGAAGTATGGCAATTGCCAAAACAATAATTCCCATCCCTCCAATCCAATGGGTAGTGCTTCGCCAAAACAAGATCCCCTCGGGTAAAACTTCTAAGTCATCAATAACCGAGGCTCCGGTGGTGGTGTAGCCTGACATCGTTTCAAAAAAACTGGAAGAAAAATCTGTAAATGTAGCGGTCAATAAGTAGGGAATCGTTCCCGATAAGGCCATTAATATCCAACCTAAACTCACGATCAAATAGCCCTCTCGTTTTTGGATTTGTTTTTCGTGTTGCCTTCCAAACAGCATAAAAAGGGCACCGATTGACAATACTAAAAAAGCCGCTAACGTAATTTCAAAAACAATTCCATCTTGGTAACAGTAACTGATTAGTGCCGAAAGCAACATCAGTCCACCATTAAAAAGGAGTAAAACTCCCATCAGAAAAATTACGATCTTATAATTGAGATTTAGCATCTAGCCCCTTTATAAAAATAACTGCTCAATTCTTTTGATGGAACGAGGCAAACAGCAAACAACAATCCGGTCGCCGGGTTGAATTTCGTAATTCCCTAAGGCAATGATGCCCACCCCTTCTTTGATAACCCCCCCAATAATAGCGGTTCGGGGAAAATCTATGTCCTTAATTCTATAATTGGCCACTTTTGAATTTGCATTTACCACAAACTCTAATATTTCTGCATTGAGGTTATTTAGGGTAGTCATATCAACTACATCTCCTTTTCTAATGTATCTAAAAATGGTATTGGCGGTCAATAATTTTTTATTGATCAAGGTGTCGATACCGATGGAATGAGACAATTGAAAATAATCCATATTCTCAACCAAGGCGATGGTCTTTTTTACATTTTTTGTTTTTGCCATCAGACAAGACATAATGTTGGTTTCCGAATTTTCAGTAACGGAAATAAACGCATCCATACTCGACAGTTCTTCTTCATCCAATAAGTCTGAATTTCTTCCATCTCCATGGATAACCAAAGCATTGGGAAGTAAATCGGCAATTTCGAAAGCTTTTTTCTTGTTCTTCTCTAAAATGGTAACCTTAAATTTTTTCTTACAAAGCTCTCGGGCGGTATTGTATCCTATCTTTCCACCGCCTAAAATCATGATGTTTTTGATGGAGGTTTTTTTCTTTCCTGTAAGCTTATAGAGTTCTTCTACTCCTTCCTTTAGGGTAATAAAGAAAACGGTATCTCCATTTTCAAAACAACTGTCGCCCCTAGGAATGATAGTGGTTTGAGTACCTTGCCTTTGAATTGCAATCGGCATAAAGTGAACATCAGAGAAAATTGAGGCGGCATCTTTAACGGTTTTACCGACAAAAGGAACATCATCATCCAGCTTGGTGCCGATTAGGGTTAAGGCTCCCTCTTCAAATTCATAACTGTTTGAAAAGGCGGATTGATCGAGCAGCTGTTGAATTTCATTAGCCGCCAATTCTTCCGGCGAAATCAGTTCGTCCACACCAATTTCCTGAAAACTGATGGTCTCTTTAGCACGGATGAATTCAAAATTGGAAATTCGTGCGATCGTGCGTTTACACCCCAATTGTTTTGCAAGGGCGCAGATGGTAATGTTTGTAGCTTCTTCAGAGGTCACCGCAATAAACAAATCAGATGAGGCCACTTGTGCTTCTTCCATAAGTGATAAGGACAAGGCATCTCCTTTGATCGCCTTTATATCGAGGTGTGATTCGGCATAATTTAAGCGCTCCTTTTCGGTATCAATCAAGGTGATGTCGAGCGACTCAAACGAAAGAAGTTTTGCCAAATGGAATCCTACTTCTCCCCCTCCTGCAATAATAATTTTCATATAGATGTATCGAAATACCATCCAAATATACGAATATTAGGAATGGAAGTGTAAAATACAGACAAACTTGAAAGCCAAATTCCTATCTTTGCCCCGCTATGAAACAATCCATAAAGCCTGATGAAAACAAACCTGAAACAAAAAAAACTCAGGTTACCCATATGTTTGATGGAATTTCCAAGAGCTATGATTTACTCAATAGAATCATTACCCTTGGAATTGATGTGTTGTGGAGAAAAAGAGTCGTCAAGTTACTCCAAAAAGAGCAGCCTAAAAGCATCTTGGACATAGCTACCGGTACGGGAGACTTAGTACTGGAGCTTGCAAAAATCAATGCTGATAAAATTATTGGGTTAGACATTTCCCCTGGCATGCTGGAAATTGGAAAACAAAAAGTAAAAAACAAACAACTGGAAGACCGAATTGACATGCAATTGGGTGACTCAGAAGCCCTTCCTTTCGACAAGGAAACCTTTGATGGAGTCACCATAGCCTTTGGGGTACGAAATTTTGAAAATTTAGAACTAGGCTTACAAGAGATTTTTCGGGTTTTAAAGCCCAACGGCGCTTTAGTCGTTTTAGAAACAGCCGTTCCTCAAAACAGACTCCTTAGAAGCCTTTATTCCCTCTACACCCAAAAAATCATGCCCTTTATAGGTAAACTATTTTCTAAAGATCCGTCCGCATACCAATACCTATCGGACTCAGCTGCGATATTTCCCTGTGGAGAACAGTTTAACAATATTTTGCGTAAAAACGGGTTTATAGAGGTAGAAGATTTCCCACAAACCCTAGGAGTTTCTTCCATTTATTTTGCTAGAAAGCCGTAACATTTTTAGGAGCATCGTATTTGTCCTTTTTGCAAGTTTTTTTGCAAATGGAGTCTATTCTCAATATCCCGTGGTGAGAGAACGTCTCATTAACCTCCCAACATTTGACAAAAAACCCGTTCACTACGGTTATTTTTTGGGGCTTAACCAATACGATTTTAAGTTTGAATACATTCAAAACTACTATAAAGAGTTGATGTTAAAGGATATAGCGGTAGAACAAAAAAAAGGATTCAGTGTAGGCTTAATTGGAGATGTAAGGATTAACGACTATATAAACCTACGATTTGAGCCCGGCTTATTTTACAATTCACGCGATTTAATTTATCCAGAATATGTCGAATTTACTAGAGAAACGGATCGGTTTAGAGAAATCAAATCGACCTACATCCACCTTCCACTCTTAGTAAAAATAAGTACCAAACGAATCAATAACTTTAAACCCTTTATCGTAGGAGGGTTTTCAACCGACTTCAACCTCTCCAGCAACCAAAAAAATTCAGATGACAATGCCAGTAATGTCTTTAGAGTTGTAAGCCAACACATCAATTACGAATTGGGTATAGGTTTTGATTTTTACCTCTACTACTTTAAATTTTCCCCCTCTTTAAGAGGAATTTTTTCCATGGAAAATGAGTTAATCCCAGACGGCGACCCCGACAGCCCATGGACAGGGAAAATCAACAATTTATTTTCGAGAGGAGTAGCACTTATTATCACTTTTGAATAAGCCGTTGGATCGAAAAAGTTCGCTGAGAAAAATTGCCCCTGCAGTAGCTACATTTAGACTTTCTGCCCGTTGCTGGTTTGACTTAAAATGGGGAATGGCCAATGTTGCATCCAAATGGGCGCTAACCGCTTTAGAAATTCCATGCGATTCACTGCCGAGTACATACGTCCCCTTGGGAGGGAGTGTTGTCGTATAAATCGAAGTTCCACTTGCGCTGGCTCCAAAAATGGGTTTGTTAAGATCCCGCAAAACTGTTCCAAGATCGCTAACGTAATGACAATGCACCCTTGCGATTGAACCCATAGTAGCTTGCACCACTTTGGGATTAAAACAGTCCACAGTACTCTTACTGCAGATAAGTTCTGAGAGGCCAAACCAATCGCATAAACGAATTAAGGTTCCCAAATTGCCAGGGTCACTGATTCCATCTAAAACTAGGCTCACCGATTCGTTTACAAGTGCTCTTGCTTGGGGCATTTCAAAAACTCCTAGGACTGGCGAGGGTGTTTTAAAATGGGTCAATTGTTTCATTTCTCCTTCACTGATATGTTCTGCTTCGGGATGTAATTTTGAATCTGTACTGTACAGGGAATGATACGTCCAATTGGAATCCAACAATTCTCGAACCACTTTTTCTCCTTCAGCAACAAAAAGTCCGGACGCAAGGCGGTGTTTTTTTTGGCTTAATTGAAGGATTTGCCTGCGTTGGGTCTTAGAGAGCATAAAAATGGCTTATTTTTGAATTAAATTCCAGAGTGTGTATCGTTCACGGGCTAAATTAATAATTCTATTTTTTATCTTCCTTTCCCTAGTAGGATGTTCGGGAACTAGAGCATATCGGACCCAAGAAGTTTTGATTGATAAAAACGAAGTGTACCAAGAAGCAGAACTGCTCAAAAATGACCCTGTCAATTTCATCATTACCACCCCTGCAAACAAGACATTTTTAGGTATTCCCATTAAAAAAATACTTTATGAAAATGCGCACCCCAAACCTCAAGAAAAATTTCAGGCTTGGCTGTCAAAAAAAGAAAAACGAAAAAAGCGATTAGAAAATTGGTTTTCCTCTAAACAAGTCTTAGCGCTAGAAAATTATTCAATAAAGTTTAACGAATGGCTTAAAAAAAATGGGGAGCCTCCCGCGGTATTGGACACTACTGCTATTACTACCTCCAAAAAAAGAATTGAACAATACTATAAAAATCTGGGCTATTACAAGGTAAAGGTCACCCACGACACCTTACACACTCAACCCAAAAAAGTAGTTTTACGGTACCAAATCCAACCGGACCAACCCTATAAAATCGACTCCATAACAACCAAGATTGAAGCGCCTCAAATTCAAGCAATTTACACTGCCAATCAAGAGGCTGCCCTAATCAAACAGGGTGAGGCTTTTGAGATTGCTAAATTTGAAAATGAAAGAGAACGACTGTTTACCTTATTTAGAAACAACGGAATCTATAATTTCCAACAAAACAGCATACAGTTTACAGCTGCTATTGACAGCACAGGCCAAGACTTAAAAATACCTGTTGTCATAGAAATTGAAAACCCCCAACAACAAACCAACGATGACTCGGCTAGTCTTTCCTATCGGGCCTTTACCGTCAAAGAAATTGATGTTTTTATCGATACGTTTACTACAGGGATTACAGCCGATCAATTCACGGATTCCGTACAATACAAGGACATAACCCTCTACAGCAAAGGAAAATTAAAATACCGCCCCCAAGCCCTTGTTTCAGGAATTGCCATTCAAAAAGACAAACCCTATAGTGATCTAGATCGTACGCTTACCTATCGCTACTTTACCAATTTAAAAAACTTTAAATACCCCAGTATTAGCTATAGCGTGATTCCAGAAAAAGAAGACGAACTAAAAGCTTCTATTTTTTTAACTCCCAGAGAGCAGTTCTCCTTGGGCTTTGATTTAGATTTTTCTCATTCCAACATTCAAGACTTCGGTATCGGATTAGGAGGTGGTCTGGGCATTAGGAATGTATTTAGGGGGGCTGAATCTTTAGAACTTACCCTAAAAAATACCCTTGGGGCCTCACGAGATATCGCACAACAAGGCGATCAGTTTTTTAATCTATTTGAGCTAGGTGCCGACCTCAAATTGAGCTTTCCAAGGTTGGTTTTCCCTTTGTTAAAAAATTCTTGGGCCACTCCCGAAATGAACCCACTTACCCAAATGATCCTGGGGTCGAGTCTTCAGAAAAACATCGGTCTGGATAAACAATTTTTTAAATCTACTTACCAATTTGACTGGCAGCCCAAAAAAAGTAAAAAAGTTCAGATCAAATGGATCGACCTTGAGTTTGTAAACAATAGAAATTTGTCTAATTATTTTAATGTGTACCGGAATTCCTACGACAGACTTAATTCCATAGCCGCTCAGTTCAATACACAATCAAATTTAGAAGACCCTCAAGGAAACCTTTCCATACCCGAAGGTACGGAAGGTTTTATCAATGCGGTTTTGAATAACGAAACTGCATTAACCCAAGAAAATCTAGAATTTAAAACCGTCAATACCGTAAAAGAACGTTTGGACAGGCTCACCGCCAACAACCTCATCTTGGGTTCCTCTTTCAGTTTTAACTTCAACAGTCAAGAAAGTATTTTTGATGAAAACTTTTACCAACTGCGCTGGAAAGTAGATTGGGTAGGAAATTTATTAAATGGAGCACTTCGCGCATTCAACGCCCCAGTTAACGAAGAAGGTCAATCACTTTTAGGAGGGGTAAGTCCTTCGCAATACATCAAATCAGAACTCGACTACATCAAACACTGGCCGCTGAGAAACGAACAAGTCATCGCTTTTCATGCCTTTGGAGGAATCGCTATCCCCTACGGCAATGCGGAAAATATGCCGTTTTCTCGTTCTTATTTTTCCGGAGGGTCGAATGACAATCGAGCATGGAAAGCCTATAAATTAGGCCCCGGTAGCAGCAATAATATCAACGAATTCAACGAAGCCAACTTTAAACTTGCGTTCAATCTGGAATACCGCTTCCCTATAACAGGACCTCTAAAAGGTGGGCTCTTTGTCGATGCCGGAAACGTATGGAATGTGTTTGATGATGTTGAGGATGCCGCCTTTCGATTTGACGGCATTCAGGACCTCTCTGAGATTGCTATTGGTTCTGGAGTTGGGTTACGGTACGACTTTGATTTTTTTGTTTTTCGATTTGATACCGGTTTTAAAACTTATAATCCTGCCCTACCCCAGGGACAGCGTTGGTGGAGCGAATACAACCTGAAAAATGCTGTTTTTAACATCGGGATCAATTATCCTTTCTAAATCAAATAAGTTTGATATTTTTGTGCCAAACCAAACGAAATAAATGAATCATTCTATTCCCACGGGTGTCATAACCGGAAAACAAGTTCAAGAAGTCTTTAAACTCGCAAAAGCAAAATCCTTTGCTTTACCCGCAGTAAATGTCATTGGAAGCAATACCATCAATGCTGTACTCGAAACCGCAGCTTCCCTAAACAGTCCTGTCATCATTCAATTTTCAAATGGTGGAGCTCAATTTAATGCTGGTAAAGGACTGTCTAATGAAAATCAACAAGCCGCTATTGCTGGGGCAATTGCAGGAGCAAAGCATGTTCATGAATTGGCAAAAGCTTACGGAGCTACTGTCATTTTGCACACCGACCACTGTGCCAAAAACTTACTTCCTTGGATTGACGGACTATTGGATGCCAGTGAAGCCTTTTATGCCGCACACGGAACTTCTCTTTTTAGCTCGCACATGATCGATCTTTCAGAAGAACCGCTCGAGGAGAATATTGAAATTTGTAAAACCTATTTGGAGCGTATGTCTAAAATGGACATGACACTCGAAATTGAATTGGGAATTACAGGAGGGGAAGAAGATGGAGTGGACAACAGTGATGTAGACGCTTCTAAACTTTACACCCAGCCTGAAGAGGTAGCTTACGCCTTCGAAGAACTCAGTAAAATCAGCTCTCAATTTACCATTGCCGCAGCCTTTGGAAACGTGCACGGGGTCTACAAACCCGGAAATGTAAAATTGACTCCCAAAATTTTAAGAAACTCGCAAACACATATTTCAGAAAAACACAATCTTGAAAAAAATACAATCGATTTTGTTTTTCATGGCGGATCAGGTTCTACCCAAGCAGAAATTGAAGAATCTATTGGGTATGGTGTCATTAAAATGAACATTGATACCGATCTTCAATTTGCGTTTACCGAAGGGATACGAGATTATATGAACGATAATATAGACTATTTGAGAAATCAAATCGGTAATCCTGAAGGAGCAGACCAACCCAATAAAAAACATTACGATCCAAGAAAGTGGCTTCGTTTGGGTGAAGAAACCTTTAAAGCTCGCTTAAAGAAAGCCTTTGAAGACTTAAACAACATTGACACCCTATAGCGGAAGATTAATTTATATCTTTGATTAAAATCTACTGCAAATGAGTTGGTTTAAGAGAAGTGAAAAAGGAATTCAGACGAAAACCGAAGAAAAAAAGGACATTCCTAAAGGCCTTTGGTATAGAACTCCGACGGGTAAAGTAATCGAATCTCAAGAATTAGCTGAAAATAATTACGTCAGTCCAGAGGACGACTATCACGTTCATATCGGCAGTAAAGAATACTTCGAAATCTTATTTGATGAAGGACAGTTTGAAGAGTTAGACTACAAATTGATGTCGAAGGACTTCTTAAAATTTGAAGACTCTAAAAAGTATATTGACCGACTTAAAGATGCACATAAGAAAACAGGACTATACGATGCCATTCGTGTTGCTGTAGGACCTTCCAAAGGAGAAAAAATGGTGGTCGCTTGTATGGATTTTAAATTTATTGGAGGCTCTATGGGTTCTGTAGTAGGTGAAAAAATTGCTCGTGCGACAGATCACGCCATCAAACACAAACTCCCTTTAGTAATCATCTCAAAATCGGGAGGGGCGCGAATGATGGAGTCCGCCACTTCTTTAATGCAAATGGCTAAAACCTCAGCTAAATTAGCTCAACTTGCCGAAGCAAAACTACCCTACATTTCCCTCTGTACTGACCCTACCACCGGAGGAACGACGGCTTCCTATGCCATGTTAGGGGACATTAATATAGCCGAACCCAAAGCACTAATCGCCTTTGCAGGACCTAGAGTAGTAAAAGATACCACGGGAAAAGACCTTCCTGAAGGCTTCCAGACTAGTGAATTTTTACTTGAAAAGGGGTTTTTGGATTTTATCTCCCACAGAAACGAACTTAAAAACAAAATCAACTTATACGTTGATTTGATTTTAAATCGACCTCTAAGAGACTAAGATTCTGGTTTACATAATTTTATTTCATCAATTAAGGGTTGTTTTATCCTTGCGATATTGTATATTTGCAGCTCGTTAAAAAAATACATAAAAATCATTAAAATTAATATTGGCATGTACAATTCAAAAGAAGTAAAAGAAAGTATCTTTAAAAAACACGGGAAGTCTGAAAAAGACACCGGGTCTGCAGAAGGACAAATTGCCCTTTTTACTCACCGTATTCAACACTTATCCGATCACCTAAAAAGCAACCGTAAAGATTTTAATACGGAACGTTCTTTGGTTCGTTTGGTTGGTAAAAGAAGAAGCTTATTGGATTATTTAAAGGCTAAGGACATTACGCGCTATCGTGCGATCGTAAAAGAATTGGGTATCCGTAAATAAACCAAAAACTTACAGTACTGAATCTTAGTTTTTCATTGGTTGCCACAACACACAACAAACGTTTAACCAAATAATGAAAAATGATTCCAAAAACATTTACACAAGAAATCCGTCTTGAAGACGGAAGAACAATTACATTAGAAACCGGTAAACTAGCCAAACAGGCTGACGGATCTGTCGTTGTAAGAATGGGGAACTGTATGCTGCTTGCTACTGCTGTTTCAGCAAGAAAGGCAAGCCCAGTTGACTTTTTACCCCTAACGGTAGACTACAGAGAAAAATTTGCCGCTGCCGGAAGATTTCCCGGTGGATTTTTTAAGCGTGAGGCACGTCCCAGCGATCAAGAGGTTTTAACCATGCGCTTGGTAGACCGTGTGCTTCGTCCGCTTTTCCCAAAAGATTATCACGCTGAAACTCAAGTGATGATTCAATTGATGTCCCACGACGAAAATGTCATGCCCGATGCACTAGCAGGATTAGCTGCCTCAGCTGCCATTCAACTCTCAGACATCCCTTTTGAATATCCTATCTCAGAAGTGAGAGTGGCTCGAGTTGAGGGCATGTTTGTCATTAACCCTAGCAAAGAACAACTCGCTGAATCCGATATCGATATCATGATTGGGGCTAGTGAAGACTCTGTAGCCATGGTCGAAGGGGAATTTGATGAAATCACCGAAGAAGAAATGCTCGATGCCATTTCTTTTGGTCATGAAGCAATCAAAGAACAAATTAAAGCTCAAGTTGCTCTTGCAGCTGACTTTGGCAAAAAAGAAACACGAACTTACGAAGAGGAAGACCAGGATGAAGCCTTGGAAAAAACAATTCACGATGCAACCTATAACTCCTATTACGAGGTAGCTAAGCAAGGATTGTCAAAAGCCGATCGCTCTGAGAAATTTTCAGAAATCAAAGAAAATTTCATTGCAAGCCTAACGGAAGAAGAAGCAGAAGAAAAAGCAGAATTGATTGGGCGTTATCTAGGTAGTGCTCAGAAAAAAGCGGTTCGCGATCTAGTGTTAAACGAAGGGATTCGCCTGGACGGTAGAAAAACGACCGATATCCGTCCCATCTGGTGTGAGGTAGACTACCTCCCGTCAACACACGGTTCAGCATTGTTTACACGAGGTGAAACGCAAGCTTTGGCTACAGCCACCTTAGGAACCTCAAGAGAAGCAAACGTTATTGACCTTCCCACAGATCAAGGAGAAGAAAGCTTTTACTTACACTACAACTTCCCTCCGTTTTCTACTGGAGAAGCAAGACCTTTAAGAGGGACTTCTAGACGTGAAGTAGGACATGGAAACTTAGCACAAAGAGCTTTGAAAAAAGTAATTCCAAACACATGTCCCTACACTGTTCGTGTGGTTTCCGAAGTATTAGAATCTAACGGTTCTTCTTCAATGGCTACAGTTTGTGCTGGAACCATGGCCCTAATGGATGCAGGAGTACAAATCTCTAAACCCGTTTCTGGTATTGCCATGGGGTTGATCACTGAAGGAGATAAATTTGCTGTACTTTCAGACATCTTAGGAGATGAAGATCACCTTGGAGATATGGACTTTAAAGTTACGGGTACTGCGGACGGGATCACGGCATGTCAGATGGACATCAAAATCAAAGGATTGCGATTTGATATCATGACCCAAGCCTTGAACCAAGCAAGAGAAGGAAGGTTACACATCTTAAAACACCTTACCGATACGATAGCTGTTCCAAATGCAGAGGTAAAAGCCCATGCACCAAAAATGATTAATCGTAGAATTCCTAACGAATACATCGGCGCCTTAATCGGGCCTGGTGGAAAAGTAATCCAAGAACTTCAGAAGGAATCAGGTTGTACTATCGTTATTAACGAAGACCCTGTAACCGAAGAAGGTATAGTAGAAATTTTGGGTACTTCTCCAGAAGGAATTGCCATGGTGGAAAGCAAAATCGATTCGATCACGTTCAAACCCAAAGTAGGCAACACTTATGAGGTTAAAGTAATTAAAATGCTTGACTTTGGAGCCGTAGTTGAATATACAGAAGCTCCTGGTAATGAAGTATTACTTCACGTCAGTGAATTGGCTTGGGAACGTACTGAAAATGTATCGGATGTGGTCAATCTTGGAGATATTCTGAAGGTAAAATACTTCGGTATTGATTCAAGAACTCGAAAAGAAAAAGTATCGCGTAAAGCATTGTTACCAAGACCTGATAAAAAAGAGTAATAATTTTATCCGTCTTTTTGTAACATTTTAAAGATTCTAACGTAATACTACTACAAACCTATATGATTTAGTGCATGAGACAGCTTAAAATTACCAAACAGGTAACCAATAGAGAAACCGCTTCCCTTGATAAATACCTTCAAGAAATCGGAAAAGTAGATTTAATTACAGCCGAGGAAGAGGTTGAATTGGCTCAGCGTATAAAAGCTGGAGATCAAATTGCCTTGGAAAAACTAACCAAGGCCAATCTGCGTTTTGTAGTATCTGTTGCCAAGCAATATCAAAATCAAGGACTGACCTTACCCGATTTGATCAACGAAGGAAATCTAGGTTTGATTAAAGCTGCTCAGCGTTTTGATGAAACACGAGGGTTTAAGTTTATCTCCTATGCCGTATGGTGGATTCGTCAATCCATTTTGCAAGCGCTGGCTGAACAATCAAGAATTGTCCGGCTTCCGCTAAACAAAATTGGTTCTATTAATAAAATCAATAAAACCTATGCCTTTCTTGAGCAAGCGCACGAACGTGCCCCCTCTGCTGAAGAAATCGCTAAGGAATTGGATATGACCATCAATGACGTTAAAGAGTCTCTCAAAAATTCTGGGCGCCATGTATCCATGGACGCTCCTTTAGTTGAAGGAGAAGACTCGAACCTTTATGATGTTCTCAATAGTGGAGAGTCCCCTAACCCTGACAGAATGCTATTGCATGAGTCGCTTCGAACGGAAATAGAAAGAGCATTAGAAACACTAACTCCCAGAGAGGCGGATGTTGTTCGTTTGTATTTCGGTTTAGGCAACCAACACGCCATGACGCTTGAAGAAATTGGGGAAACCTTTGATTTAACCCGTGAACGCGTGCGTCAAATCAAAGAAAAAGCAATTCGTAGACTCAAACATACCTCAAGAAGTAAAATTCTAAAAACCTATTTGGGGTAATGCACAAGGCAACTTTAACGAGTTGCCTTTTTTTGTATCTTTAAATAAAGAAATTCATGCCAACAATAATTGCGCCTTCGGTACTGGCCTCCGACTTCGGAAATTTAGAACGGGACTGTAAAATGATCAACAACAGTGAAGCCGATTGGTTCCACATTGATATCATGGACGGGGTTTTTGTACCAAACATTTCTTTTGGGATGCCTGTTTTGGCTGCCATTCAAAAACACGCCCAAAAACCACTAGACGTTCATTTGATGATTGTAGATCCTGATCGCTATGTAGAAACCTTTCACAAATTGGGCGCAGCTATACTTACGGTTCATTACGAAGCCTGTACACATCTTCACAGAAGCCTTCAATTAATCAAATCCTTTGGGATGAAAGCAGGAGTAGCCCTTAATCCACATACACCAGTAGAACTACTAAAAGACACTATTCAAGCGATTGATTTGGTCTGTATCATGAGTGTAAACCCCGGATTCGGAGGTCAAACGTTTATAGAACACACTTACGAAAAAATAAAAGAACTCAAAGAATTGATCGAGAAAACCAACAGCAAGTGTCAGATAGAAATCGACGGAGGGGTAACGGATCAAAATGCCGCCAAATTAATCCAATGTGGAGCCGATGTACTGGTGGCCGGTAGTCATGTATTTAAAGCTGCAGACCCCATTAGCACAATCAAAACTTTAAAAAACAGCCACTAGTTTCGCTTGGGCTTAAATTGAACCCTACGGTTCAGTGCCCTCCCTTTGGGTTTGCTGTTGTCGCCCACAGGATCCGATTCGCCGTATCCTTGCACTTCAAGTCGATCTGCCGGTATTCCCAAATGGATTAAATAGGACATTACAGCTTCTGCTCTTTTATTTGATAAAGTTACATTGTAATCTTCATCACCATCAGAGGAAGTGTAGCCCTCTATGACTATATTGCCTTTAGGATTTTCAACCAATACCGTCTTGATTTGTTCCAAAACGTCCCGTGTTTTTTTACCAATAATTTGGGCACTATTTGCGGGGAAATAAATGCGCGATCCGAATTCGTTTAAGGTTTCTACGATTTCGGAAGATAATTCCGGACAGCCATTGTTAGAAGCCGTTCCTTGTTCGTCAGGACAAAGATCGTCTTTATTTGGCACCCCATCATTATCATCATCTGGCCAGGGGCAACCGTTATTTTCTGCGGGACCGGCTTTATCCTTACAGGAGTCACTAGGATCTGCCAATCCATCACCGTCTGAATCTGGACAGCCATTCATTTCTAGCGTGCCTGGTTTGTCTGGACAGCTGTCGTCAGGATCTGGAATACCGTCACCATCGGTATCGTTACACCCCTGAAATTCTGGGGAACCTGCACTATCTGGACACTTGTCTTCTTTGTCAATGATTCCGTCTCCGTCCGTATCGGGACAACCATCAAATTCTTTTAGTCCAGGAACGGTAGGGCAGTTGTCTTTTTTATCGGGCACTCCGTCTTTGTCGGAATCTAAAGAACCAAAACCGTATCCAATTCCCACTAAATGCTGTAAGTGGTTATAGCCACCGCGTTCGTTCATGCGTCGGTAGGAAGATTGTACGTTGATATCTATTTTCCTATTAGTAAATACATTAAATCCTATCCCACCAATATAGGTTTTACTCGTCTCAGAAGAAGGAAAAAAACCCTCTCTTTCTTCCCCATCCGAAAAAAGTGAAAATCCATATCCTGCAAGCAAATAAGGAGTAAAACTGCCTTTAGCCAAATTCATTTTAAAAAATCCATCGAGTGAGGTATAGGTATACGAATTGGTGAAATTATCAACCTGACCCAGCCCAAATTGAGATCCAACAGATAGACCTCCGGTCAAATGCCTACTCAGACCAAATACTGGCCCTCCGAAATTTAAACCCGATTCTACCCCATCCCCTAAAAGATTAATGCTGTTTGCACTCATAGTGTATAGCCAGGGGGTTTGTTCTGATTGACTATACGCTTTAAATATAGCTACGATCGCCAGAATGGAAAGTATGGATTTAAAATATTTCATAATAGGTATATTGTAACTATTACAATAACCGCGAAACTAAGGGTTTATTGCCTTAATAACCCTCTAGTATGGGATAAATTCAGTCTAAATCCTTGCTGGATTTAAAAATTGAAGGAAATTTACGCTCAATCCAGTCCGGAATATAGTTCTTGTTTTCGTCTTCTTCTAAACCGGTAGCTGTAGATATTACGGCATATAAAATCACCCCACCCACAAGAGTTACTGCTCCAATAATGATTATTACAATTTCACTCATTTTAAATAAAATTTAGTAGTAATTAAAATTACAAAAAATATTGACATACTACGATTTAGATCATTTTCATCACATCTTCTTTTAAAATACGACCCAAGGTTTGGAGTAAAAGATTGGCATCTTCTATGGAAAATACTAGGGGAGGTTTGATTTTAATGACGTTGTGATCCGGTCCATCGGTACTCATTAAGATTCCGTGCTGCTTCATGCGATTCACCAAATAATTGGCTTGAGTTTCCAGCGGCTGTTTGCTAGCAGTAACCAGTTCTATTCCCAAAAAAAGCCCTTGACCTCGAATGGAACCCATGATCGGAAAAGAGGCTGAAAGTTTGTTTAGTTCAGCTTTTAAATAGGCTCCTACTTTTAGTGCATTCGACTGTAGCTTTTCTTCTTCTACCAAATGCAACACTTCACTAGCAATGGCACAAGAAACAGGATTTCCACCAAACGTATTAAAAAACTCCATGCCATTGGCAAATTTTGATGCGACTTGTTTCGTGCAAACAACAGCTGCAACAGGGTGTCCATTGCCGAGGGGTTTTCCAAGGGTAATGATGTCAGGGATTACCTCGTGCAACTGAAATCCCCAAAACGTTTTACCCATTCGCCCGCATCCCGTCTGGACCTCATCCGAAATACAAAGGCCACCTGCTTTTCTAACACTAGCGTATGCTTTTTTAAGGAAACCCTCAGGGAGCTCAATTTGTCCACCACAACTCAAAATAGGCTCAATGATGAATCCTCCAAGTTTTTTTTGTTTGCGATTCAATTGATCGATCAGTAATTGAACCTCCTCAGCATAACTCGCCCCTGTTTCATTGCCCCTATACTTTCCTCTAAAAGGATCTGGCATGGGAAACACATGGACATGATCAGCGGCACCTTCTCCCCCTTTGCCGTCAAACTTATAGGAACTGATTTCAACACATCCTGTGGTATTTCCATGGTAACCAACCTCAGAGACCAGCATTTCATTTGAACCTGTATAAGCCTTAACCATTCTTAAAGCCAGCTCATTCGCTTCACTACCCGAATTAACAAAGTGAAAAACACTTAATTCTGGCGGCAAGGTGGCTTTTAGTTGTTCAGCAAGAGTCGTTATATTGTCGTGTAGATACCTCGAATTTGTGTTTAATACGGCCATTTGCTTTTGTCCTGCCTTGACCACTCTTGGGTGTTCATGGCCTACATGTGCCACATTATTTACAGTGTCTAAATATTTTCTTCCTAAGTGATCGTATAAATAAACCCCCGAACCTCTTTGTATATAAAGCGGTTCTTTATACTGAAGGCTCATGCCACTGCCCAAATATTTTTTTCTGTCCGCTAAAAGCTGATCTGAAACGGAGGGTTCGATGGGTTTTAATCCTTCTGTTTTAAATAATAAATTGGGATCAGGACAAATTGATTGCCAAGTTTCTTTTTCTTTAACATAGGCTACCCCTGGAAAATCATTGGTATAGCCTAAAAGACTGAGTAAAAGCTGAAAGTGCAAATGAGGAGACCAATTCCCATTTTCAGTAGCGCATCCAACTTCCCCTATCCTATCTCCCTGATTAATCCAACCTCCCGGAGTGAGTTTATTTACACTTGCAGCTGACAAATGTCCATACAGCGAATAAAAAACTATGCCTTCCTTATGATGCTTTAAAATGATAAGTCCCCCGTATTTTTTATCTCCTTTCTCCTGTACAGCAACAACAACCTCTCCTCCATAAATTGCGTGTACCGGAGTTGATGCTTGGACCCAAAAATCGGTACCCAAATGCATACAACGGTTTTCCGGACCCTCATTTCCAATTTTATCGTAAGTGGCTGCAGTATAAAGTGGTCTGGCTTCCAGATAACCTCCAGCAATGAGTTTCTCAGGATGCACTTTTTGAAGAGATGCCAATTGATAGTCAAACCAATCTAAATTGTTAAAGTCCTCAGAATGACCGAGCCATAGACTAGAGATACTTAGATCCAAGGGTAAAACCTCTGTTTTTTCTAATGTGGGAAAGAGCGACTGAAGCGAAACTTCTTGGCTTAAAGCCCAGTCAACAAAAGAGTGTGCTTGGGGATGGGGAGACATTCCACAGGCCTCTCTAAAACGATAGTGGGCCAATTCGGGGTCGATTTGAATCCATTTATGCAAAAGCTTCCAAGCCGCTTGGTCACTCACTTGAAGGTAGGGGTTGTCCGCTGCCTCAATTTGATTGATTTTTGATTTTGTTACCGAAAGGGTCAACCGTAAGGCTATACAAATGTAAAGGTGTTTTAGAGCTTGCTCCTCAAGAGGAAAAGAGGTATGATACCCTTTAATGATGGGAAGGGAAGCCTCAAGAGGGTCCTCAAATCCCATAATCGCATAAGAACAACAAATTGCCAAATCGTTAACGGTCTGAGTATATATAGCATCTCCGAAATCAATTAGTCCCTCCAGTTTTGGATTAAAAACATCCTCTGAAACCAACACATTAAAATCATTCGCATCATTATGCACTAGCGTTTTAGCTAACTGACTGTATTCCGGCTGAATTACTTCAAACTGATTGAGGATTTTTTTTAGCAAACTTTGCTCTTCTAAAGTAAAAAGATTTAAAAACACCTTGGTCCACAAACCCTTGGCAACATCCCATTCAAATTCTCGATGTGCGAAGGGATGATCAAAATCTTGCAACAGGGTACCCAATTGACCACAAACCAATCCAAGCCCATGGCGCAGGGCATCGGTAGCAGGATTTACAGTATGCCACAAGCGACCAGAAACCCAGCTCAAAAGTTGGACACTTCTTTGTTGTTGGTTCTCGTCTGTATAAAGAGTGGTAGGTTCCCCTTCTACCGTTTTAATAATCCGGGGAAGCTGAAAGTCAAATTGTTTGGTCTCTAAATGACTTAAAATTTTAGTTTGAAAATCTAAAAACTGAGGATCACGATCTGGTGCATATAATTTAAGCACAAAGGTGTCTCCTTGTACTGAGCGTAATTTAAAGTTCAAATCAAGCTCGCCCGCTAAAGGAGTAAGGTCCCCTTTTATATCGTACTGTTCTAAAATGTGAGCCTTTAACTTTTCTATTGTACCTGATTTACCGCTAGTTGTCAATTTTTATAAAAATTATAGAATTGAAATATAGTGATATTGGTCCTTTAATTGGAACTCTGAAAGCTTCATTTTGGCCTCACCGTTCTTTAAATTCATTGCAAAATAAAAAACAACCCTCAGGCTCATGCCCCATTTCATGCCCCTATAAAAAAAGCTAACTGATTTTCAAACAGTTAGCTTCATTTTGGTGACCCAGGGAGGATTCGAACCCCCAACCCTCAGAGCCGAAATCTGATATTCTATCCAGTTGAACTACTGGGCCAATAAGGCGCTAAATTAAGTATTAATTCTTCTGCAAACGAAACTATTTTTTAAAACTACGAGGTAAAATGCAAAGCCTAGAAAAAAGGTTGTGGCGAAGCGCAAACTTCATCCAGCGTCTTTTCATTAAGTCTAAAAGGCGTAGAAAAATCACCCTCGTCTTTATAGAGCTCACAATTGCGATAGCCAATCAATTTTTTTCGAGTAAGAATGAGGATGTCGTCTTCATAGGTTTTGACTTTCCACTCAAGATAAATCGTAGGCGTACACTCTTCAAGAAATACAATCGAAAAATGCAATTCATCCAGGGTGTTTTTGGTAATCAAAAAATCATCGGCCTCGTCTATCACAAAATCCCCAAATCCGGCGCGAGTGCAGGAGGCGGTGTAAACAAATTTAAGAGGATCATTATAAAAACCAATATTGGAGGAGCCTCCATCATCGGCTTCCCAATAGGTATTGTCATATTTTTCAAGGAAGTTTTGCGGTAAGCTTTCTTTATCACAGCAAACCAATCCAGCAACTAAAACCAACCAATATATTTTTTTCATAGCAGCGGTAAGGTAGTAAATTAACATGGAACCCTATATTCTTCTATTGATCAAGGACTTTCTTAATATTCAATCGGCAGGGGCTAAAAAATATTTTTTTTAGATCCTCTATTTTATTCGTAACTTAATTTTTTAAGGCACTAATACATTTAATTAATGAAATATTTCCTTCTTCTTTTAGTTTCAATTCAACTCCTTTCCGCTCAAATTCCTGAGGGTAAAAAAGTGATCAGTTCACTCTATATCTACGACATGATCACCAAGGAGTCTAGTTTACTTACACGTGAAAACCGTCACTTTGAAGCGCCCAATTGGGCTACCAATGGCACCTATTTGCTGATCAATAGCAATGGAAAAATTGAAAAATATTCGTTAGAGGGAGAACGACAAGGTATCGTAGATACGGGTACTTTAGAAAAGTGTAATAACGACCACGGAATTTCATTTGATGGGAGAACCTTATTTTTTTCAAGCGGTAAAAATGAAATTGACGAACACAATTCCTTTATCTACAAAGTTCCATTGAACGGGGGCGAACCTAAACTGCTTACGCCTCTAAATCCCTCGTATTGGCATGGGGTTTCTCCAGACGGCAAATACATTGTTTATTGTGCCGAGCGAAATGGAAATTATGATGTATACAAAATGAACGCTGACGGTGGAGAAGAAATTAGACTGACTACTGCAGCAGGTTTAGACGATGGTCCAGAGTACAGCCCAGACGGACAATACATCTACTTCAACTCCTACCGATCAGGTAAAATGCAAATTTGGAGAATGCACCCCGACGGATCGCATCAGGAGCAAATGACCTTTGATGCTTATTCCAACTGGTTTGCCCATATTGCTCCCCATAATAAAAATGCAGTTTTAATAAGTTATGTAAAGGATCAAGCACAACAACACCCCTTTGGAAAAAAGGTAAAATTGCGTTTATTGGATCTGACAACAAAAAAAGTCGAGGATTTAACCCCTGCTTTTTACGGAGGTCAAGGAACGATAAATGTACCCTCTTGGAATCCTGAAGGAACCAAGTTTGCTTATGTCTTATACGCTCTTGAGGACGTATAAAAGTAGAGAATAGAATATATTGCACTCATGGAAAAGCGAAAATGTGATTTATGTAGAGTTGAAAAACCGATTACAGAATTTCGCTTGAATAGCACTAAGAAGAAAAAAACGATTTGCAGAAAATGTGAAAGCCAAAGAGGCTCAGAATTATGGCTTTAAGAGCCCAGTATTTTCTTAACCGTGTCGGCTATTCTCTTTCCATCTGCTTTACCTGCCAATTGTTTGGAGGCCATGCCCATTACCTTACCCATATCTTGCATTCCTGAGGCAGCTGTGGTAGTAATAATTGATTGCACAGCGGCAGCCAGCTCCTCATCGGTCAACTGAGCGGGGAGGAATGAAGCAATAATTTCTGCTTGAGCCTCCTCTGGTTCTGCCAAATCCGGGCGATTTTGATCTCTGAAAATGGCCGCACTGTCTCTTCGCTGCTTTACCAACCGTTGCAATAATTGAATCTCCTCCTCATCACTTAATTCTCCAGAACCTCCGCTGGAGGTTTGAGCCAATAACACAGCAGATTTTATCGCCCTCAAGGATTCGAGCTTGAGGCTGTCTTTAGCGCGCATGGCATTTTTCATTTCTTCAGTAAGCGTACTCAGTGCTCCCATAGTTGTGGTTTTTAATCGACGTTATCGTGTAAAAAAGAATTGTTCGAACGTATTTGTAAATCATCATTGGTATCTGTATCCAAAGTGGTTCTTGAAGGTGCCGCTGGTAAGTCGGTATCCAAATCGAGGCCCTGCCTTTTGTAAGCGGGTTGTTTCTCTAGGTCGTCTACCCGTTGCAAATGATGCGTGAATTTGTGATTAAAAGCTTTTAAATGTTCCTTTCGTTTTTCATTTTGAGCTGCAAGCATTTGCTCTATGGATTGTTCGAAGGGATCTTCTCCTGCTTTGTTTTCAACTTTTGCAGCGGGTTCTTTGGCCGATTCTTGGTCGGGGGTTTCTCCCTTAACTTCATCGTCTAGACTTTTAACTTCAAATTTTATTTCTAAAGCCGCTTCGTCAAAATCCTTAACCGCTTTGTCTTCCAATGGCACCTCTTCCAAATCATCGAGGGCTACAGCGGTTTGATCTGCTTCCTCTTTTGGAGGCAGAGGCATTTCAAATTCCATTTGCATTTGGCTCTCTGGAGCCACAAGCTCCGGATCTACAACCTCCATTTGAAAATGATCCTGAACCTCAATTTCATTAAAAATAAATTCTGATTCTGATTCAGCAGCTAGGGGTTGAGCTTCAAATTCCCTATTCTCATGCACTTCCTCTTCTTCAAAAAAAGAAGCTTTCAATTCAAACCCAAGAACGGGCTCTCCGGTTTCTTCTTCCTCGAGTTCAATTGGCTCCTCTTGAGTACTGTCCTCTATTGAATTGGTTTCAAAAACAAACTCCTCAGGCTCCCTTTCCGCGCTAGGTTCTTCAGGAATATGGGATTCCACTTCCTCCTCTTTCTCAAACTCTGAAACAACAAACTGGGTTGCTTCAGGAACAGGAGTTTCTTCTAATCGAGTCTCATTAAGCTCAAAGGCAGGAGTCTCGGACTCCTCTACGGTTTCGTCTGTATAAGAGACCACCTCATATTCCACTTCCAACTCCTCGAGTAAGGCATTCATTTGGATAAGTGGGTTTTCATTTTGAAAAGGGGCCGCCGGTTGATCCCTTTCAAATTGGGGAGCCTCTTGGAGCATTTCAGGCTCGTTCGATGGCATGGTAGCAGACTCCATGGTTTTATCACTCAAATCATGCACAACTTTTTGTTCGTCCTCAAGCGAGTGAATGATTTTTTTTGCCTCCGTATTTGAGATTTCATTCTGTTGTTCTTGACCAAATCCTGTCGCAATAACGGTAACGGAAACTTCATTGCCCAGGCTTTCGTCTTCACCTACTCCCATGATGATATTGGTATGGTTACCTGCTTCGGTTTGAATGTAGTCGTTGATTTCTCCAATTTCATCGATGGTAATCTCGTCAGAACCTGATACGATAAGCAATAAAACGTTTTTACAGCCGGTAATTTTATTGTCGTTCAGCAGCGGAGAGTCTAAGGCTTTCACTATGGCCTCTTGGGCTCGGTTACTCCCTGAGGCTGTGCCAGATCCCATGATGGCTGTTCCAGAATTAGTCAAGACGGTTTTGGCGTCTTTTAAATCGATGTTTTGGGTATAATGATGGGTGATTACTTCTGCAATACCTCGCGCGGCAGTAGCCAAGACTTCATCTGCTTTGGCAAAACCTGCCTTAAATCCGAGGTTACCGTACACCTCTCGGAGTTTATTATTATTGATAACAATAAGGGCATCCACAGCGCTTTTTATTTTCTCTAAACCTCTTTGGGCTTGCTCTAAGCGTAATTTCCCTTCAAATTGAAACGGCATGGTTACGATCCCTACCGTAAGTATATCCATAGATTTTGCCATTTGGGCAATGATAGGAGCTGCTCCGGTTCCTGTTCCGCCACCCATACCCGCAGTGATAAAAATCATTTTGGTTTGAGTCGATAGTACATTGTGAATCTCTTCATGACTTTCCTGAGCTGCCTTTGCTCCGATCTCAGGATTGGCTCCTGCCCCTAGTCCTTCTGTAAGGCTGGCTCCCAGTTGAATTTTTGTAGGAACCCCACTTTCGGCTAGCGCCTGAGCATCCGTATTGCTAATGATGAAATCAACCCCTTTTATTCCTTGTTGGAACATATAATTGATCGCATTGCTTCCACCGCCACCGACGCCCATGACCTTGATGACATTACTGCGATTTTTTGGTAAATCAAAGCTGATTCCTTTCGTTTCTTCTTGATCCATAGTGAATACTAATTATGCATTATCTAAAAATTCTTTCAATTTCTCTCCAAAGCGATCAAATATTGATTTTCGCTTTACAGTAACTTCTGTAGGCTGTTCGTTTTCCTCTTCTATAGGGGTTTTTTCAGTTGTATTTGAAGATTCCACAGCTATCATATCTCCTTCTAGGGCACTCATTAAAAGGCCTACAGAAGTTGCAAATAAGGGACTCGACACCGCTTCTTGGGTGTTTCCAGCCAGGTGCTCACTTGGATAACCGACACGCGTATCCATCCCTGTGATGTATTCTACCAGCTGTTTTAAATGTTTGAGTTGACTTCCCCCACCGGTCAATACTATCCCTGCTATTAATTTCTTCTTTTGTTCGTTGTGTCCGTAGTTTTTGATTTCTACATAGACTTGCTCAATGATTTCTACCACACGAGCATTGATGATTTTAGAAAGTGTTTTTAGGGAAATTTCTTTGGGGTCTCTTCCTCTAAGACCCGGAATAGAAACAATTTCCGTTTCCTTATTTTCCCCAGGCCAAGCCGATCCAAATTTAACTTTTAGTAATTCAGCCTGCTTTTCGATAATCGAGCAACCCTCTTTGATGTCTTCTGTCACGACATTCCCTCCGAATGGGATGACCGCTGTATGCCTAATAATTCCGTCTTTAAAAATGGCTAAATCGGTTGTACCCCCACCAATATCAATCAGAGCTACCCCTGCCTCTTTTTCTTCAAAACTCAACACAGCCTCTGAGGATGCCAAAGGTTCCAGGGTAATATTGGCCATATTCAAACCAGCGCTTTTGATACATCTCCCAATATTTTTAATCGAAGAAACCTGACCCACCACCACATGAAAATTGGCTTCCAGACGTCCGCCGTGCATACCTACGGGCTCTTTAATTTCTGCTTGACCATCTACTTTGTATTCTTGGGGCAGTACGTGGATAATTTCTTCTCCGGGCAGCATGACAAGCTTGTACACTTGCTGAATTAATTCTTGGATATCCTCTTCACTGATCACCTCCTCTGGATGCTCACGAGTGATGTAATCGCTGTGCTGAATGCTTCGAATGTGTTGACCCGCAATACCCACAACCACATCTGAAATATCGTGACCAGAATTCAGTTTGGCATCGTCTACGGCATGCTGAATGGATTGGATGGTTTGGGTGATATTATTGACTACCCCCCGATGCACTCCAAGACTTTTGGATTTTCCAACGCCTAGAATTTCAACTTTATTGAATTCATTTTTTTTACCGACTAAAGCAACAATTTTTGTTGTTCCGATATCTAATCCTACTGAAATATTTGAATTTTCCATAATCTAGAGTGATGTGGCTACGACTTGTTTTTCGTAGCTTAAGTTAATTTTATCATAGCCTTTTAAACTGTCTTGAGCGGTTTGAAAAGCACAAAATATTTTTAGTTTTTCAAGTTTTTTAGCAAGCTGGGTTGAATCTCCCAAAACCACCTCAAAAGGAAAGGAGTGCAACTGCAGTGTGTATTGGTTATTGCGTATGCTGACTTCTTTCAATTCCACTGCTAAAAGGGAATCATTTTTTAGTTTGGCAATCAGATCGGCAACAGGAATCAATGAGGTGGAAATGCTATCCGTTTTAAAAATGGGCAAACGCAACGTATCTATTTCTTGAAAGGCAAACGGAACACCCGTAGCATCCCCAAAAAAATGTTGGTCAGAAATGATTTCAAACAAGGGTTTTCGCTCGGTTAACTCAACAGCCAATCCGCCCTGAGGAAGCTTAAACACTTCTACATTTTGGACCTCTGGCGTGCGTTTTAACTGGGTTTCGAGCATATTCAAATCTAAACTTTCTTGAAGCAAATTTGAATGGGTTGCTAAGTTTTGTGTTAACAATTTATTAACCAAAAGAGGGTCTAAAAGCAGGGCAGGTTGCGTAAAAGAAATTTCAATTTCACTTACCTCTCTAACACCATTTTTATGGTGTGAAAACCAGAAAAGTCCGCCCATAAGAAAGAGCATACTGAATAAAAAAATCAATGCTTTATACGTTTTCATTGGATCGTATTTGAGATTTTAAAACTTGAATTTCTTCGCCGATATCACCAGCCCCTAAAAGCGCAAAAACACTTGCCGTACTCGCTTGGATTGCATCCGCTATTTGTTCTTTTTGGATCCATTTTTTACACTCGTGTTTAAGATCCATTAACATTCTTTCCGAGCTAACACCTTCAATGGGCAACTCCCGTGCTGGATAAATATCCAACAAGACAACCTCATCAAATTGCGCCAACACCTCTAAAAACCCTGAATAAAAATCTCGTGTTCTCGAAAACAAATGGGGCTGAAAAATTACCCCTTTCCGCTCTCCCGGATAAAAGGCGTTTAAGGTATCTAGTACACTTTTTATTTCAGTGGGATGGTGTGCATAATCGTCGACCAAGCATTTATTGTTCCATCGAAACAAATTCATTCTTCGATGTATGCCCGGAAAAGAGGGTAAGGACGCCACGGCTTTTTGCATGGAAAGTTTTGCTTGATCGGCCATTGCCAAAGCACACAGTACATTAGACAGATTGTGGGCTCCTAATTGATTTAATCTAAGTTGATGAAACACTTCGGTAGGGGTAGACAAGTCAAATTCATATCCCTCAGCCAACAACTTTACATTGTAAATTCGATAATCAGCCGCTACATTAACTCCATAGGTCAATCCCTCCAAAGGCAAGCCGTAGGCCACGATCAACTGCTGCTGAATTTGCGAGGAGAAGCTCACAAAAGCTGCCTCAAATGCCTCCGGGGTTTGGTAGATGTCTAGATGGTCAGAATCCATTGAAGTTATGGCCCCGATGGAAGGGTGAAGATGTAAAAAAGAACGGTCGTACTCGTCTGCTTCCACCAACATAAACTCTTCTCCCGTTCGAATAAGATTGGAAAGATGGTCTTGAAAAAATCCACCCATTATTGAGGTAAAGGATTGATTGGTGTAGGAAAAAATATGGGTTAAAAAAGCCGAAGTAGTCGTTTTACCATGGGTACCTGCAACGGCAAGGGTGGTTTTTTGAGCACATAATTCTGCCATAAACAGGGCCCGCTTCTTAACGGTGTAGCCCTGTGCAATAAAATAACTCAATTGCTTATGCGTGGGGGGAACAGCTGCGGTATAAATAATTTGCGTTTGTCTATGGTGTACCTCCTTAGGTAAGTCCTCAAGTTCCTCGGTATACCGAATAGAAATTCCTTCTTTTTCTAAGTTTGCCGTAACGGTAGAACGTACTCTGTCGTATCCAAAAACCCTATGCCCCTGTAGCGTGCACAAACGTGCTAAGGCTGACATTCCCACGCCTCCTATGCCTATAAAATAAAAGGTATGCCCTTGTTGACTCATACCAGTGTTAGCATATGGTTTACAATAGACTCTGCAGCGTCTGGCTTGGCAAGTGCCTGCAATGCTTTTTTCATTCTTTGCTGAACCTCTTCATCAGTAACTAATTCTTGTAGAACCGCTTCAAAAGACCCCTTGAGATTTTTTTCTTCAATCACATAAGCAGCTCCTTTTTTCTCTAAGGCATGCGCATTGTGATATTGATGATTGGCAGTCACATTGGGTGAAGGAATGAGCACTAAGGGCTTCGCTACACAACTCAATTCAGAGAGACTTCCTGCACCTGCCCTTGAAATGATAAAGTCTGAAGCCGCATAAAATTGTTGCATCTCGTACACAAAGGGCTGAATTACTACTCCTTCGTTTGCAAGGCTTTTATATTGGTCGTAGTAAAGCTCTCCACATTGCCATAGCAGCTGGAGGTCAAGACTCTGGATAAAATCAAGCTGACTGGCGATTAATTCATTTATTCTTCTGGCTCCAAGACTTCCCCCTATGATTGCCAATGTTTGCTTGTTAGGATTTAATTCAAAAAAGGCTTTTGCTTGGGTAGCAGCTAAGGTTTCTGAAATCGTGGCTCGGATGGGGTTGCCTGTAATGCGTATTTTTTTTGGAGGGAAATAGTGCTCCATACCTTCGAAGGCCACACAAATCAAATCTGCCTTTTTACTCAATACTTTGTTGGTAACACCTGGATATGAATTTTGTTCTTGAATTACCGAAGGAATCTTTAACCACTGTGCCATTTGCAACATGGGACCACTGGCAAAGCCTCCAGTACCCACAACAAGATTGGGTTTGAATTGCTTGATCATGCTGTAGGCTTGGATTAAACTTACCATAAGTTTTAGCGGAAAAAGTAAATTCTTTAGGGATAGAGATCTCTGAAAGCCACTAATCCAAAGCCCTTTAATAGGAAAACCTGCCTTCGGTACTTTTTCCATTTCCATTTTGCCTTTAGCTCCTACAAAAAGAAGATCAACATCCTGAACTTGCTTTTTAATTTGCATTCCAATAGCTAAGGCTGGATATATATGTCCTCCCGTTCCTCCTCCAGAAATAATAAGTCTAATAATGGGTTTCACTTAAGATCTGTATTGGATTAGTAGTTGTTTCTGATTCGTTTTGTTGAGCCTCTGCTTCTGATCTTTTTACACTTACGCTTAATATGATTCCCATAGCGATACAGGTCATCCATGCTGATGTTCCTCCACTGCTGATCATGGGAAGGTTTTGGCCGGTAACAGGAAGCACTTGAAGGGCCACCCCTATATTGATAAAGGCTTGAAAAATAATGGGAATTCCAAGGCCCACTACGGTTAACTTTCCAAACAAATTATTGGTATTGTGGGCAATGACCACAATTCTAAAAAGCAGTAACAAGTATAAGAGTATCAACCCGATTCCTCCGACCAGTCCAAACTCTTCTACAATAATTGCATAAATAAAATCAGAAGAACTTTGAGGTAAGAAATTTTTCATACGACTTTTTCCAGCGCCAAGACCAAATATTTTTCCGCTTACTATGGCGGTTTTCGCTCGAGCTACTTGATAATTTCCGTCCTCACTTTGTCCACTACTAAAATTTTCTATTCGACTGACCCACGTATCGATTCGATTGGGAAATTGACCCGGAAAGGCTTTTACAAGTAAAAAAAAGAGCAGTACGGCAAGTATGCCCATACCACAAATCGTTACTAAATACCGTAACGGATAGTGTGCCACAAATGCCAAAATTAAAACCATGGCAAACAAAAGGGCGGCCGTAGATAAGTTGGATGGAAAAATAAGCAGCACTACCGAGAATACAGGAAGCCACAATTGAAGCAAAGATTTTGTAAACTTAATCTCCCTCAACTTAGGTTTAGATAAATGGTTTGCCGTAAAAACCATAAGCACGACAGAAGCTAGCGTCGAAGTTTGAAAGCTCAATCCGATGAAAGGAATTTTCACCCAACGGCTCGCATTGGCTCCCTCGATCACCGTTCCTTGACTGGCTGTGTAAATCAACAAAAGGAGGACAACAGGCAACATCAGGATTGATATCCCCTTAAAATAATGGAAAGGAATTTTATGTACGGAATACATCAATACAAATCCAATTACTAAAATCACAAAATGTTTGACCAGATAGCCCCAGGGTGTTCCTTTACCGACAACATATACCAAATTTGAACTGGCACTAAAGACAGGTAAAAAAGAAAATAGGGCCAATAAGGCTAAGATGACCCATAAAACTTTATCTCCTTTTAGTAACTGAAACATGCTCTATAAATTTCTAACCGCTGCTTTAAATTGATCTCCTCGATCTTCGTAATTTTTAAATAAATCAAAACTTGCACAGGCTGGCGATAAAAGAACCGTGTCTTTGGGTTCAGCTAATTTGTGTGCAATTTTTACTGCTTCCGTCATGGATTCGGTCTCCATAAACACATCACTGATCCCTTCGAAAGCGTCTCTCAACTTGGAGTTGTCCATTCCTAAACAAATGATGGCTTTGGCTTTTTTTCGAACCAAAGGCAAGAGGGTCATGTAGTCGTTCCCTTTGTCTACACCTCCTACAATCCAAATCAATGGAGTCTGGATGCTCTCCAAGGCAAAATAGGTTGCGTTGATGTTGGTTGCCTTGGAATCATTAACATACTGCACCCGTTGGATGGTCAATACGTTTTCCATTCGATGGGGAGCCCCTTTAAAATGGGTTAAACTCTCACGGATGGATTCTTTATTGATGGACAACAGATTTCCAACGGTGGCTGCTGCTAGGGCATTCAGTAAATTATGCCTACCTGAAAATGGAAATTCAACTGATGGTATCATAGTGGTTTGTTTTTGATTTTTAATAATGAGTTGATTGTTTTCTAAATAAGAGGCTGTAGCCTCGGACGGGGTACTTCCGAAGGAAATTTTTTGGGCGTTTGTTTTTTGTTTTTTTAACGCATTTACCAATACTTCATCATCGGTATTGAACAGAAAAAAGTTTTTTGAGGTTTGGTTTTCAGTGATTTTTAACTTGGCTTGTATATACGACTCAAAACTGTAATGGTATCGATCTAAATGATCAGGAGTAATGTTGGTAATGAGTGCAATGTGAGGGGCAAATTGATCAATATCGTCCAATTGAAAACTGCTGATTTCTAAAACGTAAAACTCAAAAGTTTCCTCGGCTACTTGTTTGGCAAAACTTGAACCTATATTTCCAGCCAGTCCCACATTCAATCCTGCATTTTTTAGAATTTCGTAGGTCATCATAGTGGTTGTAGTCTTACCGTTGGTCCCCGTGATTCCAATAAGGGTAGCGGAAGTAGATTGCGCTGCAAATTCAATTTCAGAAATGATTCGGGTTCCCTTGGCTTTTAATTGTTCTAGTAAAGGAATATTCCCAGGTATTCCGGGGCTTTTTACAGCTAACGAGGCCCCTTCCATAGAGGCTAGAGAATGCTGTCCTGATTCCCATACAATCCCTTTTTCGTTTAAAAGGTTTTGAAGCGATACTGGAATTTCATTGGCATCAGATAAAAACACATCAAAACCTTTTATCTTACCCAGTAGTGCCGCGCCGACTCCACTTTCTCCTGCACCTAAAACAACCAATTTTTCTTTCATTATCGAAGTTTTAAGGTTACGATACTAAGCACGGCGAGAATGATTCCAAAAATCCAAAAGCGGGCCACGATTTTACTCTCATGAAATCCAGCCTTTTGAAAGTGGTGATGCAAAGGAGCCATTTTAAAAATGCGCTGGCCAACCCCTGTTTTTGATCGGGTATATTTAAAATAACTTACCTGTAAAATCACAGAAAGCGTTTCAATAAAAAAGACCCCACACAGCAGTGGAATTAACAATTCTTTGCGCACGATTACCGCTAGTACCGATATTACGGCCCCTATTGACAAACTGCCTGTGTCGCCCATAAAGACGGTGGCGGGGAAGGTATTGTACCATAAAAACCCGATAAGCCCACCTAAAAATGCAGCAATAAAAACGACCAACTCCCCTACATTGGGGATGTACATAATGTTGAGATAAGAGGCAAAGTTGATATTTCCAGACACCCAAGCAAAGACGCCTAAAGCAAATACGATGATCGCAGAGGTGCCCGCGGCTAGACCGTCAATACCGTCTGTTAAATTAGCGCCATTAGATACCGCTGTGATTATAAAAATGACAATGGGTATAAAAACAAGCCACGTATAACTTCCGTTAGGAATTCCCATCCATCCGATGAGCCAATGGTAGTCAAACTCGTTGTTTTTAACCAATGGGATGGTCGTAATGGTAGCTTTTACATTTTCCTTTTTTGCATTTGCGATTGAACCTACTTCAACGGTTTGGACCAAAGGCTGCACTTCTGTTCTTACGGTTACCTCAGGATGAAAAAAGAGGGTTGCCCCGACAAGAGCGCCTAGCACCAACTGCCCCAATACCTTGAACGTTCCTTTTAATCCGTCTTTATTTTTTTTGAAAATTTTTATATAGTCATCTAACCAGCCTACCATGCCCATCCACAACATGCTGAAAATGAGTAATAGGATGTAAATATTATCAAGGCGCGCCAAAAGAAAAACAGGGAGAAGGGTGCTGAGAATGATTATAATCCCGCCCATGGTGGGGGTCCCTTCTTTTTCTTTTTGACCCTTTAAACCCAAATCTCGAACCGACTCCCCTATTTGCTTTCGCTTTAAAAAGGCAATGAGTCTTTTGCCTGAAATCAAAGAAAAGCCCAGAGAAAAAATTACGGCAACAGCTGCCCTAAACGAAATGTATTGGAACACACTTGCCCCTGGAAATTCATACTGTTGTTCTAAAAATTCGAATAAATAATAGAGCATTAGGCTTTGGAGTTTAAAAATATTTTTTGTGCAATTTGCATATCATCAAAAGGGATCTTTTTCCCCTCAATTTCTTGATAGGTCTCATGCCCCTTGCCTGCTATGAGTACGATATCTCCGGGCTTAGCGAGGGTACCTGCAACAGCAATCGCTTCTTCTCGATCCGTTACTTTGAGCACCTTTCTAAAATCTTCTGGGGCTACTCCTTCCATGATCTCTGAGATTATTTGGGTAGGGTTTTCGTCCCGAGGATTGTCTGAAGTGAAAATTACTTTATCACTGAGTGCTGCTGCTTTTTTTCCAGTTAGGGGTCGTTTTTCTCTATCCCGATTGCCTCCACAACCCACTACCGTAATGAGGGTTTCGTTTTTGGTTCGAATCTTATTGATGGTGTCCAGCACATTTTCGAGGGCATCTGGCGTATGCGCATAGTCGATGACAACGGTAATATGATCGTTTGCTTGAAACGTCTCAAACCTTCCGCGTATGGGCTTTAGCAAACTCAGCTGTTTAAGCACCTCAAGAGCAGTTGCTCCAAGCAGTTCGGCAACCGCATAAACAGCCAGCAAATTTTGAGTATTGAATTCCCCAACCAGACTCGTCCAAACTTCTTGGTCTTGTACTTTTAAAAGCATTCCAGAAAATTCGCATTCCAATATTTGAGCTTTAAAATCTGCATGCTGCTTCAAGGCGTAGGAATACTTTTTGGCCTTAGAATTTTGAAGCATAAAGAGGCCGTTTTTATCATCGAGATTTGTCAAGGCAAAAGCCGTTTGGGGCAATTGATCAAAAAAAAGTTTTTTGATATCGCGGTAGGTCTTAAAGTCTCCGTGATAATCTAAATGGTCGTGAGTCAAATTCGTAAAAACACCTCCGGCAAAAGTGAGTCCTGTGGTTCTGTGCTGAGCAATCCCATGGGAAGAGACCTCCATAAAACAATAGGACACCCCCGCTTCAATCATGGCAGCCAAATGCTTGTTCAAGGTTAGTGCATTGGGAGTAGTGTGGGAGTTGTCCCATACTTTGTTAGGGTATGCAATTTTTACAGTGGAAATCAATCCGCAGGGATAGCCTAATGCACTATAGAGTTCATAAAGCAATGACGCAATAGTCGTTTTTCCATTGGTTCCTGTAATCCCGACTAAAGTGAGTTTTTTTGAGGGAGTGTCGAAAAAATTAGCCGCCATTTGTCCCAGGGCTTTGGAAGCATTCTCTACTACGGCATACACTACTCCAGGGGTACACACTTCTGGCAATTCCTCACAAATTATTGCTACAGCGCCCTTGGTGATGGCACTTGAAATAAAATCGTGCCCGTCAGAAATCACCCCTTTTTGGGCTACAAAAAGCGATTCTTTTTCGACTTTTCTACTGTCAAATTCAATCGCTTTTACTGCAATAGCGGTGCTCCCCACAATACGCTCTATCGCGACACCATACAGTAAATCTTGTAGTTTTTTCACGATAGTTTTAAAATTATTTGTTGTTGCGTATTCATTTTAGTCCCTGCTTCGGGTCTTTGTTCTTTGACGGTGCCTGTACCTCTAAAAAGGACCTTCAGTCCCAGTTCCTGTGTTTTTTTTAACACTTCTTTTTCTGAAAGTCCGGTCAAGTTGGGAACACTCAATTCTTTTGAGGAGTTTGTGTTTTTGATCAATTCCGTCAACCTTGAACGCTCCAAGGCAACCTCTTTAGGAATGTCGTTGAATATTTTTTTAGCTATTGTCTTAAATACAGGAGCCGCAACAGTAGCCCCGTAATAGCCCTTTGTCTTATCGGGTCGGTGTATCACTACTATGCAGGAGTATTGGGGTTTGTCTGCAGGGAAATACCCTACAAAACTGGAGATGTATTGCACGCTATCTGTGGTGTAATCTACTTGGCAGGTTCCTGTTTTTCCCGCCATGGTAAGTAAAGAATCCTTAATGCGATAGCCTGTACCCCACTTTTTATCGACCACATTAAACATCATTTGTTGAACCTTTTGCAAGGTTTCCTCAGAACAAATGGAGGGATTAATTACCTGTTTGGTAAAAACCTTATGCGGTTTGTTTCCTAAATTTCCAATCTCAGTTAAAAAACGGGGCTGCACCATCTCGCCCTGATTTGCCACGGCATTGTAAAACGTAAGTGTTTGTAGAGGCGTCAAACTGACCCCATAACCGTAGGCCATCCACGGGAGGTCTAAACCGTCCCAATCGGCATCTGAGGGATACGGAATTTTCGGGTCTCCTTCTCCTTTGATGGGCAAGCCTAAGTTTTTATTGAGCCCCATATTGTATAATCGATCGACAAATTTTCTAGGGTTCTCTTTGTAATTTTCATGGATGATTTTTACCAGACCCACATTGGAGGAAACTTCAAACGCCTTGGCAGCGGTAATCGTCCCATAGCCTCCTCGCTTAGAATCTTTTACTTTGTATTTACCATAAAAGGTCAAGACTCCATTTTCGGTATCGATCAAACTGTTTTCGTCAATGACCTTGTCCTCTAAAGCGGCAATCATTCCCATCAGTTTAAAAGTAGACCCGGGTTCATGGGCCTCACCCACTGCATAATTCAGTTTTTCGAAATACTTCCCTTCCTCTGTACGACCTAAATTTGCAATAGCTTTTACGGCCCCCGTTTGAACCTCCATCACGACAACTGTTCCGTGATCTGCATCATAGGCCTCCAATTGACTCAAGAGCGCATTGTGGGCAATGTCTTGAATATTGACATCCAAAGTAGTTCGTAGGTCATACCCTTGAGTGGGTTCTTTTTCGTTGGAATCACTAATGGGTTTCCACTGTCCGTTCGCAATTTTTTGCTTTAACCTCAATCCAGAATCTCCTCTGAGGTATTGAGAAAAAGCCCCTTCTAAGCCGACTCTAAAATAGGTGCCGTCTTTGTCTAATTTTTCATAGCCTATGGTTCGTTCGGCAATCTTGCCCAGGGGATGCTCTCTTTTGAGTTCTTGCTCTACGATCAACCCCCCTTTGTAGGCACCTCGATTAAAGAGAGGAAAGTTTTTATACCGCTGGTAAGTAGAATAAGAAATATCTTTTGCCACCAACCAGTACCTGTTTTTTTTCTTTCGTGCAGTTTCTAACTGGCTTAGTACGCTACTAGATTCCCTAGCAGTCAAAGAAGAAAGTGAATCCGCCAAGGCTTTTTTGTACTGCTGGAAAAGCGGTTCAGACACAGTAACCGCATCCCAATGTAGGGCATATCGCGCTACAGAAGTTGCTAATATGTTGCCGTCTGCCGCATAGATATCTCCCCTACTTGGCTCCAAAACCACATTTTTGACTAGGGTTTCAGGTGCAATGCCAAGCCCTTCCGTATTGGAATAAAACTGAAGATGAATCAGCTTACCGATTAAGATAAAACCAAAAAGCACCAAACCAATGACCATCAGATAAAATCTTGATTTATAAAAACCGCTAGAGGTGCTGGAATCATTCATTCGTCAGAACTATTTTAATTGGAGGTGTTTTTGCGGGTCCGACTCCCTTTTCTGCCAAGACACGCGTAATGTTGGTTTCCTTTTTTAAAACAAGCAATTGCTTTTTAGCCTCAATGAAATCACTTTTAAGTGCTTTAATTTCTGTGTTTAATGCAGCTATTTTAAAAATTTTACGATCTGCGCTATGCCCACTTGCAATCATGATGAGCGCCAATAGCGAAAGAAATAAAATCATACGCCAATTTTTTAGGGCATCCGTCCGAATCAAAAAGTCTACATTGAGTATGGACAGTAGTTTTTTCATTTTTTTTCAGCGATTCTCAATTTTGCACTTCTAGCACGACCATTTTCCTGAATTTCTTCCTCGGTGGGAACTCTGAGTTTTCCAATTTTATGGAGTGGAACGAGGGGATTACCATAAAAATCTTTTTCTATTGCACCACTAAAGTTTCCCGATTGGATAAACCGTTTTACCAAACGGTCTTCCAAAGAATGGTAGGCAATACAAACCAACCTTCCTCCCGGGTTTAAAGCCGCCGCCGCTTGAAGCAAAAACGCCTGAAGCACCTCCAATTCATTGTTTACTTCTATGCGAATGGCCTGGAAGAGTTGAGCTAAAATTTTATTCTCTACGCGTTCCGGTACCAACGGTTTAACCGCTTGGATTAAATCTTGAGTCGTATTCAATGGACGTTCAGAACGGGTCTGAATTATGGTTCGCGCTAAAATCTTAGCGTTGCGCAACTCTCCGTACTTGTACAATACATTACTTAGCGCTTCTTCTTCGTAGGTATTAACAAGCGCATAGGCATCAAAGGTTTGGGTTTGATTCATTCGCATATCCAACCGCCCTTCTGTCCGTATGGAAAACCCCCTAGCGCTGGTGTCAAATTGATGAGAGGAAACGCCAAAGTCGGCGAGAATACCATCCACCCCTTTTACTTGATAAAATTTTAGATAGTGCGAAAGATGACTAAAGTTGGAAGCCACAAAAACGAAACGAGGGTCTTCAATTTTATTTTCTAAAGCATCTGGATCTTGATCAAAACCAAAGAGCCGTCCGTTTTCATTGAGCTGATCCAAAAGGGCTCGAGAATGTCCCCCTCCACCAAACGTAGCATCTACATAAATTCCGTCAGGTTTGATATTCAGCCCCTCCAAACTGGGATGGAGCAGTACAGGATTATGATAGTGTATCGTCATTTTTATCTCCCATAACTTCTTCAGCCAAGACTCCAAAATCAAGAGCTGCTTCATCAATCGCACTTTCGTAAAGCGATTTATCCCAAATTTCAAGAATGTTTACCGTGGAAGAAACCACTACATCTTTACTGATACGGGCATAGTTGACCAAATCTTTTGGTATCAAAAGACGTCCAGACGCATCCATCTCAACAGTTTTTACCCCTGCCGTAAAACGACGGATAAAATCATTGTTCTTTTCATTGAATCGGTTTAATCCATTTACTTTTTCCATCAATTGCTCCCACTCTTTCAACGGATATAGTTCGAGACAGGTATTGAATACTGCACGTTTTAAAACAAAACCTTCTGCCATTGCAGTGGCCAATTGCTTCTTGAGTGCAATAGGCATCATGATACGCCCCTTGGCGTCTGCCTTGCATTCGTATGTCCCGATTAAGTGTTGCACTTCTGTTGAGATTTGATATCAAATATAAATCATATTTACCACTTTTTACCACAATTTACCACATTGTTAATAAGTTTTACCACCCTGTGGGAAGCCACCTAAAATGCGGGTAGAAATAAAACCGGTACGCTTCGAGTGAAATGTCTATCTTTGTACACTAATTTTTAGGTAGGTATGGTAGATCAAATTGTTCAAGAGGCAGAATTTCGATATATCGAAGCTGGAGAAGGACAGCCGATTATAATATTACATGGCCTAATGGGTGGTTTGAGCAACTTTGAGGGAGTAATGAGTTACTTCCCCCCCAAAGGGTATAAAGTGATCATCCCGGAACTACCTGTTTACACCCTCCCTGTCTTAAATACTTCTGTAAAATCTCTTTCAGAATTTTTACATGACTTTATTGTCCACAAAGCACTTAAAGACGTAATTCTACTTGGCAATTCCTTAGGCGGTCATGTGGGGTTGCTGTACACAAAAAACCATCCTGAGCATGTCAAAGGACTGGTGCTTACCGGAAGCTCTGGTCTGTATGAAAACAATATGGGCGATGGCTATCCCAAACGAGGGGATTATGAGTACATCAAAAAGAAAAGTCAGGATGTTTTTTACGATCCAAAAATTGCAACTAAAGAAATTGTAGACGAAGTTTATGAATCAGTCAACGATCGAAATAAACTGATCAGAACTTTGGCGCTTGCCAAAAGTGCCATTCGGCATAATATGTCTAAAGAACTTCCGAAAATGAAAACTCCTACAGCCATTATTTGGGGTGCTGAAGATACGGTTACCCCCCCAAATGTTGCAGAAGAGTTCAACCAACTGCTCCCGGATTCCAATTTGTATTGGATTAAACAATGCGGTCATGCGCCCATGATGGAACATCCTGAACAATTCAATCAAATTTTAAAGGGTTGGTTTGATTTAAGAAAGTTCTAAAATCCCATGCAAGTCAAATCGGCAAGTTTTGTAATCAGCAACACAGAAGTCGCCAAATGCCCTCAAAGCAGACTGCCTGAATACGCATTTATTGGCCGATCCAATGTGGGTAAGTCCTCGCTTATCAATGCGTTGTGCAACAAAAAAAACCTTGCAAAAACTTCTTCTCGTCCAGGAAAAACCCAACTCATCAATCATTTTCTGATCAATGAAAATTGGCATCTAGTGGATTTACCTGGGTTTGGCTATGCTCGGGTTTCAAAATCGCAAAAAAAGGTTTTTCAAAAATTTATTACCAACTATTTTAAGCAACGCAGCCAGCTGGTCACTGCCTTTCTTCTCATCGACATCCGTCATGATCCACAGCCTATTGACTTGAATTTTATGGAATGGCTCGGAGAAAACTCCATCCCTTTTTCAATCGTTTTTACAAAAGCGGACAAACTAAAACCCAAGGCTATAGAAAAAAATATTGCCCTCTACAATGAAAAACTATTGGAACAGTGGGAAGAATTACCTCCCCAATTCATTACTTCGTCCTTACACAAATCGGGAGTAGAAGAAATCCTTACTTATATAGACTCCCTAAACAAAGAGCTTAAGGGAAGCCTGCCAAGTTAACCCTTTTTTAGTTCTAATTTCTCTGCAAAATAATCACAGAAATCCTTTAGGGTAGCAGTCATCTTTTCATCTTGAGTAGCACGGTAATAGGTGTCGCTTAAAGACATTAAGGTCTGATGAAAAAAAAGTTGCATTTGATCCATCGGCATGTCTTTCACCCACAAGTCCATTTTGAGGGTTTCCTGCTGTTCCGCATCCCAAAAAGACAAAAGCATGGCCTTGGTATCCTTGTCTGTTACCCCTCCGTCAGGAGCTGTCCACTGCATTTGTTCTGGAATGTTGTTTTCATCAAGATTTACATCTATCGTGATCTGTGTTTGTTTTACAATAGCCATTAGCGTTTTGGTTTGTATTTTGATAAATTAAATACCTTTTGGGCTGGCATTTTAAGCAGTTCTTCTGTAGTAATTTCGGGGTTTTGATTTACAAAACTGCGGACAATCTGCCATCCGATCCACCTTCCAACCCTACCTGGGGATTCGTTGTCCAGCTGTAAATAAAATTTTGAAAAAGGAGCAGGCTCCAAAAAACGTTGAACCCATTCGGGTTCTGTTTTATACAATACTTGACGTTCCACAAAATACTGCCAGATGTACAACTCATTATCCTTTACCCAGTTCAACTCTTCCTCGGTATAGGCTATTTTAGTTGTTTCCGAATCGTGAGGCAGTACTAAATCCTGCAAATACAATAACTTTCCTTCATAGAGCATTTGCCCTAAAAAAGTTCGGTCTTCCGGAGGAGGAATGACAAAGGCGCCAAACTTTTCCACCAGCTGACTCGGTATAAATTTTTGATCTAATTCCTTTCGGATATAACTAGGAATCCCTTCGTACAATTCATGATCTGCGCCTAAAAAGGTATCGAGCGAAAGTAAAACCAAGCTGTCCGAGTATACCGTTTTAATTTGGTAATCTACATTATTCGTAAGGGTGACAATTTGCGGAATTTTTATTTGGGGAAAGTGAAAGCTCAGGTGTTTAAACAAATGCGAAAGCGTTTCTTCTAAAGGAGTCGTATCTTCAAAAACTTCCTGAACTGCCTTTTGGAGTAAAAGTTGCAAGCTGTCTTTTTGCCTAGCAATCCATACACTGTCAGAAAATTGTTTGGGAAATAAATAAGGATACCGAGCTTTCAACTCAGGAATCACCTCAGGCTTTTGATTGTAAAATTTTAAATCAAAACGATCCAAGGAAACCGTTACCGGTAATGCCGCTATTTCGGCTTCATTTTGATCTGCTACTTGACAGCCTTGAAAAAAGAAAAAAAGAGCAATAAAAAGGGCGCTTTTTTCAAAAGTATTTAAAAATAAAATCGGTCTTGTCATTTGCCTTTCTTCAATCCTTTCAAATAGATTAATTTTGAACAAATTTACTAGCTTAAAACGACTTGAAGATGGAATCACCAGAAAAAGTAATAGAACACATTACCCAATGGCTTACCGATTATGCTGAAAAATCCTCAATGAAAGGTTTTGTAGTCGGAATTTCTGGGGGGATTGATTCAGCGCTTACCTCAACACTCTGTGCCCGCACAGGAAAGGCTGTGTTATGTCTTGAAATGCCCATCAAACAAGAGGAAGCCCAGCTGAAACGCTCCTCTGAACACATCAATTGGCTTAAAGCGCATTATCCAAATGTCAGATCTATGCGAGTATCCTTAGACGAGGTGTTTGATTCCTTTTGCCGTCTTCTACCACAGCCTGAAAACCCTGAAGCCCACGAACTGAGCTTAGCGAATACACGAGCCAGACTAAGAATGACCAGCCTTTATTATTTTGCTGCACTCGAACGTTATTTAGTTGCTGGTACAGGGAATAAGGTAGAAGATTTTGGGGTAGGCTTTTATACAAAATACGGAGATGGAGGTGTAGATCTAAGCCCTATTGCAGACCTCACCAAAACTCAGGTATTTCATCTAGCCCATCATCTCAACATCAATGAAGCCATACAAAAGGCACCCCCTACCGACGGTCTATGGGGAGACGATCGTACTGATGAAGATCAGCTTGGGGCAAGCTATCCTGAATTAGAATGGGCCATGGAGGCGCATGAACAAGGAACCCCCCATCAAGAGTTTAACGTGCGTCAAAAGGAAGTCTTTCAAGTTTTTAAAACCCTTTTTGATCAAAATCAACATAAAATGCAGCCCATACCGGTTTGTAAAATCCCTTCCCAATTTCGCTGAAAAATTGCTACCTTGGTAAAGATGTTTTTATCCAAATCTTACATCTTATGATTAAAGTTGCACTTTTAGATCCCCACCCGGTAGTTCACAAAGGATTAAAATCTTTTTTTAGAAAGACAGAGCATGTTCAAGTAGTCACGACTTGTACTGAGTCAGCGGAATTATTCCTTTTTTTAGAAACCAATCCAATCGACGCACTAATTCTAGAAATGGAACTCAATGGAGACAGTGCAATCCAAGTAATTAAAAGGGTAAAATCAAAATATCCTAAAACAGCCATTATAATTTACACGGCCCTATCCCAGTCCATATACGGCGTGTCTTTACTAAAGGCGGGAGCTGCTGGCTACCTTTCTAAGCAGGTGAGCCGAAAAGTCATGTTGGAAGCAATCGAAAAAGTGGTGGAAAACGGTTACCATATCACCTCAAATTTTGCTAACGAAATCACGAATAATATTGATATATCCAAACCAAGAAACGCATACGAAACCCTGTCCCCAAGGGAAGTTGAAGTCTTAAAACTCTTGATTGAAGGAAAACGAAACATCGACATATCGTCCAGCTTACAGATCAACCAAAAGACCGTGAATACCTACAAAACAAGGTTGATGAGAAAATTAGAGGTTGAAAATCCAGTAGACCTTTTTCAACAAGCGCGAAATTTTGATTTGATTTAAAGAACGCGATTGAGCTTTTTAGAAAGTAATTTTTTCAAGCCTTGATACTGCATTACGTCCTCTAATAAATCCGCGGACTGTAACGCCCCTGTATCCGCTTTAGACTCTTCGAGTAGACTCTGAATTTTTTGATCGATCAAATACCTTCTAAAAGTCAGTATGGTTTCGCTAACCAATTGACCAACAACGCTTTCACGTTCTTTGACAAAAATATTTTTTTTCTCCCAGCCATGGAGTTGATGCACCTCATCAACAAGAAGAATATCTGAAATTATGTTACCCAAATTGGGATCTTCTTGTTGTAAAATTCTTTCAATTTTCAAGTCGCCCTCCACTTGATAAGCCTGGATTAATTGATCGTAAAGAGCGCGAAATTCAGGTTGTATAAACTCAACTTCGTCTTGTTGCAAGTCTAAAAACACTTTTTCATACACTCTGGATTGTATGGTTTTAGACTCCTCCACCAAGTTTCCTTCTTCGTCAGAACGTACGATTAACTCCTCAAAAGAAGCTTCGTGATTTCCGTATTGAATAAGAATACTGATGATTTGTTTCTCCAGATACAACAAGGGGTTTGAAACCGTTTCTTGGGGAGCCATTTTTTGAATGGGAGGACCGCCCGGCTCGGTGGGCGTGGGAATTTTCCGAACGGGTTTTTGCTTTTTGTTCTGTTCTTGCGCTAGGGCGTTAAAAAGTACTGGTTCCGAGACTTCCATTGCCTCCGCACACTGTTTGAGGTAAATTTCTTGCTGTATCGCATCGGGAATTTTAGCTATGCTCTGCACTATTTCCCTTACCGTAGCAGCTTTTTTTACAGGGTCTTGAGCCGCTTCTTTTAAGAGCAAGGCCGTTTTAAACTCAATAAAATCTTTGGCTTCCGATTTCAGGTAGGCTTTGATCTCTTCTTCTGTATGGGCTTTGGCAAAACTGTCGGGATCCTCACCCTCGGGAAAGGTGCAGATTTTTACGTTCATCCCCTGCTCTAGTATTAAATCAATCCCTCGAATTGCTGCTCGAAGTCCAGCGGCATCTCCATCAAATAAGACCACTATATTTGAGGTAAGCCTTCTGACTAATCTGATCTGTTCTGAGGTTAAGGCCGTTCCAGAGGAGGAAACCACATTCTCAATACCGTTTTGAAAAAGTTGGATTACATCCGTGTATCCTTCCACTAAATAACATACATCTTCTTTGGCTATGGTTTTTTTTGCTTCGTAAATTCCATACAAAACTTGGCTTTTGTGGTATACCTCACTTTCAGGAGAATTCAGATATTTTGCCGTTTTTGCGGTAGTGGATAAAATTCTACCGCCAAAGCCTTGTACTCTTCCTGCCATACTCCGAATGGGAAACAAGACCCGTCCTCGAAACCGATCTATGGCACCCTGTTCATGCTCCAAAACCAAGCCTGTACCTACCAAATATTCTTTTGCATAGCCCGCTTTAAGTGCCTTTTGGTAAAAGTGATCTTTCTTTTCCACGGCATAGCCCAAACCAAAAAAACGGATGGTTTCATCCGTAAAACCCCGTTCTCTAAAATAGGACAAGCCAATTGCCATCCCCTCTGAAAACTCCCACAACTCTTTCTCAAAAAATTCTTGAGCGTATTGGTTTACCAAGTAAAGACTTTCCTTGGCATTGGCTTTTTCTTTTTCCTCTTGAGATTGTTCGGTTTCTTCAATTTCAATATTGTAGCGTTTAGCTAAAAAACGAATGGCTTCAGGATAGGAAAAATGTTCGTGCTCCATCAAAAAAGCCACCACATTTCCCCCTTTACCACTACTGAAGTCTTTCCAGATTTGCTTGACAGGCGAGACCATAAAACTGGGTGTTCTTTCCTGAGAAAAAGGGCTTAAGCCTTTAAAATTAGATCCAGACTTTTTTAACGCCACAAAATCTCCTATGACCTCCTCTACCCGAGCGGTTTCATATACTTGGTCTATAGTGCTTCTTGAAATCAAAAAGTAGTGTTTTGTATAAATTTAGATATTCTTGGAGAAAGTTAACCCTTAATAGCGGTTTTTAAATCTTTCGCTCGGTCACGTAGTTCAACATCAACTCAAGGGCTTCCCGGTATTCGTTTTTAGGAAAATGAGACAACAACGCTAGAGCTTGGGTTTTGTAGGCTTCCATTTTTTTTACCGCAAAATCCAAGCCTCCTTTTTCTTTGACCCGTGCGATCAACTCATTTACTTTCTTTTTGTCCTTATTGTGGTTTTTGACGGTATTGATGATGGCTCTTTTTTCCTGAGGGGTGACCGTATTTAGGGTATAAATCAATGGCAAGGTCATCTTTTTTTCTTTGATGTCTATTCCAATTGGCTTTCCGATTTTACGCTCTCCGTAATCAAACAAATCATCCTTGATTTGAAAAGCCATTCCCAGCAATTCTCCAAAGTGATGCATCTTGGTTACCTCGTCGTTAGAAGCACCAACAGATTGAGCACCAAGGGCACAGCAAGCGGCTAGTAGGGTAGCTGTTTTTTGACGGATGATTTCGTAATAAATTTCTTCGGTAATGTCTAAATCTCTAGCTTTTTCGATTTGCAACAACTCCCCCTGACTCATTTCCCTGACTGCTACAGAAATGATTTTTAACAAATCAAAATCTTCGTTTTCTATGGAAAGGAGTAATCCTTTTGAGAGGAGGTAATCGCCCACCAAAACAGCAATTTTGTTTTTCCACAAGGCATTGATAGAGAAAAACCCTCTGCGTTTGTTACTGTCATCTACCACATCATCGTGAACCAAGGTAGCGGTATGAATCAGCTCAATGACAGCTGCGCCTCTGTAAGTTCGTTCGTTGACCTTGCCTTTACCCAAAAGTTTAGCAACCAAAAAAACAAACATCGGACGCATTTGCTTTCCTTTTCTGTTGACAATAAAATGGGTGATTCTGTTGAGTAAAGCAACTTTTGAGGACATGGATTCAGTGAACTTTTCTTCAAAAAGATCCATTTCCTGATAAATAGGTTTCTTGATTTGCTCAACAACTTTCATAGGCAGGTAAAGATATCAATTCTAAGGAGACTAGCTCCATAGAGTAGTAAATGGATTAAGGATTATTTATTTGCCAGTTGACCGCAAGCCGCATCAATATCTTCTCCTCTAGACCTGCGGTAGGTAACTTGTATTCGGGAGTCTGTAAGCGTTTTGATATAGGCCTCTATGATACGGGTTGAAGCTTGTTTCATGTCATTATCCTCTATGGGGTTGTATTGAATTAAATTTACCTTGGAGGGTACCTTTAAACAAAATTGCACCAAGGCCTGTATGTCTTCACGAGTATCGTTGACTCCCTCCCAGACCACATATTCAAAAGTGATGCGTTTTTTGGTACAGGAATACCAATGCTGTAGGGCTTCAAGCAACTCCTCCAATGGAAATTTGGTTGCAAAGGGCATGATTTGTTCCCTAATATGCTGACGCGCACTGTGCAATGAAACCGCCAATTTGAACTTAACCCCGTCGTCTGCCATTTTGCGGATCATCTTCGGAATTCCTGAAGTAGAAACTGTGATTCTTTTGGGAGACATCCCCAAGCCTTCGGAATCTGTTATTTTATCTATAGCAGCCAGCACATTTTTGTAATTCATTAAAGGCTCGCCCATCCCCATAAATACAATATTCGATAAGGGCCTTTGGTAATAGGCCATGCTTTGCTGATTGATGGTAACTACCTGATCGTAAATTTCATCTGGATTGAGATTGCGCATGCGTTTCATGGAAGCAGTTGCACAAAACGTACAGTCCAAACTACAGCCCACTTGCGAGGACACACAGGCCGTACTCCTGCTCGAAGTAGGAATCAAAACAGATTCAACCACCAATTGATCGTGGAGCTTTACTGCATTTTTAACCGTTCCGTCTTTACTTTTTTGTTCAATATCTATTTTTATGTGGTTTATATTGAAATGTGCTTTCAACAATGCCCTCTGCTCTAAATTCAAATTGGTCATGGAGTCAAAATCATGCACTCCCTTTTGCCACAACCATTGGTAAACTTGCTTTCCTCTAAAAGCTGGCAAGCCTTGAGATTCAAAGAATTGTATCAAATCTTCTTTGGAAAGGGCTCGAATATCTTTTTTGGTATTTTCCAACGGATTGCAAATAAAAAAACCGCTTTTAGCGGTTTTATTTTTTATAAAATAAGCATGGCGTCACCGTAAGAGTAAAAATTGTATTTCTCTTTGATGGCTGTTTTGTAAGCTGCACGTATAAAATCAGGATCTGCAAAAGCGGAAACCATCATCAACAGCGTGGACTTTGGTGTATGAAAGTTTGTAATCATACTGTTTGCTATTGAAAAATCATAAGGAGGAAAAATAAATTTATGCGTCCAGCCTTGAAATTCATTGAGTTGACCGCCAGAAGAAACGGAACTTTCCAACCCGCGCATTACCGTGGTTCCCACAGCGCAAATTTTACGGCGTTCTGCTATGGCTTTGTTAACTTTAGCTACTGCAGTGGCATCGATAATCAACTCTTCAGAATCCATTTTATGTTTAGACAAATCCTCAACCTCAACCGGACTAAAAGTCCCTAAACCTACATGTAAGGTTAATTCTGCCAAATCAATTCCTTTGATTTCGAGTCGTTTGAGCAAGTGTTTTGAAAAATGTAATCCTGCAGTAGGCGCTGCTACGGCTCCCTCGTGTTTTGCATAAATGGTTTGATAACGCTCCCGATCTTCCTCATCGGTTTCGCGTTTGATGTATTTGGGCAAGGGAGTTTCCCCTAGGTCTTTGAGTTTTGTTCTAAATTCTGCATAGCTCCCATCAAATAAAAATCGTAGCGTTCTTCCTCTCGAGGTAGTATTGTCGATAACTTCCGCTACTAAACTTTCATCGTCTCCAAAATAGAGTTTATTTCCAATTCTGATTTTTCGTGCAGGGTCAACCAAAACATCCCACAAACGTTGTTCTTGGTTTAATTCTCTGAGTAAAAAAACTTCAATTCGCGCCCCAGTTTTTTCTTTGTTTCCAAAAAGACGAGCAGGAAAAACTTTGGTATTGTTGAGCACCATTACATCTCCTTCGTCAAAAAAATTGATAACCTCCTTAAAAGAATAATGTTCAATTTTTTCTTCCTTTCGATGGAGCACCATCAGTCTGGATTCGTCTCTATCGGTTGCAGGTCTTTGGGCTAAAAGGGCTTTGGGAAGGTCGAATTGGAATTCAGATAATTTCATGGAATAATTTTAAGCGGCAAATATACCATCTCAACATAGGCCTTGTCAAGTAAAAAGGTATTTATCTGTGATTTATGGCAAAATTAATTTGGGCAAGGTCCTCCCAAAAGGTAGGATAAGACTTGGAAACCACTTCTGCATTTTCGATGCTCAGGGGGACTTTCAAAGCGAGTGGCGCGAACGCCATAGCCATTCTATGGTCATTGTAGGTAGGAATACTACAGTTGTCTACAGGCCTAAATCCCGCTGCCAATTCCAAACTATTCTCGGTAATTTTGACTTGAGCACCCAGTTTGGTCAATTCATTGTAAAGTGCTTGTAACCTATCGGTCTCTTTAATTATTAGAGTATGCAAGCCCGTGAGCACACACCCAATTCCAAGACCGTAACAACTCACAGCGATGGTTTGTGCAATGTCGGGCGCGGTAGACAAATCCCATTCCAATACGTCAGGAAGTTGCACGGGTTCTTTTCTGAGGGTCAAGGTCTGATCGGTTAGGGTTGAATGCACTCCCAATTCACCATAGATTTTTCTTAAAACACGATCGCCCTGAAGGCTGTCTTCTTTATAACTGGTCAACTGAATTTCACTTTCCTCCGCCAAGGCTACGATACTAAAAAAATAGGAGGCGGAACTCCAATCTGATTCCACAATCTGGGGGGTCAGCTTAGGATTTTTTTGCGGCTCAACACGAATGCTTTGCCCTTTAAATTCAGTTTGAATTCCTAGGTTATTGAGCAAGGCTAAGGTCATGTTGATGTATGGAATCGAAGTAATTTTTCCAACCAAATCCAATTGTACACCCTGTTCTAAAGCTGGACCAATAAGCAATAAAGCTGAGATGTATTGACTGCTAATGTCTGCAGGGAGGGTAACGGTACCTCCTGCTAGTTTTTTTCCCGTAATTTTTAAAGGAGGATAGCCCGCTTCTTTTTCATAAGTAATGGAGGCTCCTAAAGACCGTAAAGCCTCAACTAAAATTTTAATGGGTCGCTCTTGCATCCGCTGTGACCCAGTCAAAACGACTTCTCTCCCCTCAAGGCGAGCAAAATAGGCGGTTAAAAAACGCATGGCGGTACCCGCATGGTGCACATCGATTACATCCACATTTGATTGTAATGCAGTTCGCATTACCTTACTATCATCTGACTCCGAAGTGTTTTCAATGGTCAGGCCAGAAAACAAAGCCTGCAATAAAAGCAATCTATTGGTTTCACTTTTAGAACCGGTGATACGCAATTTTCCATTGCATTTCGCTGTGGGGTGCGAAAGGAATACTGTCATTTACTTTTTCAATTTTGGGTTATTCTGATGCCGGTCGTGATCGCGTTCAGATTTTACTTGTAGTTTACGGTCAAAAGCTGCTTGTAAGTCAACTCCTGTCTGATTCGCCAAACAGATGGCTACAAAAATTACATCGGCTAATTCTTCACCCAGATCTTTTTCTTTATCGCTTTCTTTTTCTGACTGCTCTCCATACCTTCGGGCAATGATTCGAGCAACCTCTCCGACCTCTTCGGTCAATTGTGCCATATTGGTTAACTCATCAAAATAACGGACACCGTGGGTGCTGATCCACTCGTCGACTCTTTTCTGTACTCCTTCTAAATCCATGGTCAAAAATAGCGATAAATCTTGGTATACCTATGACACCCCAATGGGGGATTAAAAAAATGCATTCAACTCTGTTAAAGAATCTACCATCAAACATTTATCATGTTTTTCCTCCTTGTGCGAATTAAAATGAATCGCATGCATTCCCTGAGCCAATGCTCCTAAAATATCTGCTTCCAAACTATCCCCTATCATTAATGAATTACTTGGGTTGGCTTGAGTTTTACTCAAAGCCTGAATAAAAATTTGCGGATGTGGTTTTTTGAACCCCAGCTGTTCTGCGGTAAAAACAAAGTCGAAATAAGCGTCCAAACCCGAATTTTTAATTTTAAAGTGCTGCACTTGTTCAAACCCATTGGTGATGATGTGTAAATTATACTTTCCCTTTAAGTTGTCAAGAAGCGGAATGGCCCCCTCAAACAAATGGGGAAATGTACTTAAATAGGCAATATAGGCCTCAGAAATCCGATGGATTTGATCAGGAGTTACCTCAAATGCAATCTGACGAAACGTATCAAACAGTCGGTTGTACCGCAATTCCTCCTGAGAAATTTGATTTTCTCTGTAGCGTTTCCAATAAGCATGATTGATAGGATTGTAATGGAAAATAAAGTGGTTTAAATCCACTGCCAACTTCATTTCTTCAAAAATTTTTTGAAACGTTAGGTAGGAATTTTTTTCAAAATCCCACAGTGTATGGTCTAGATCAAAAAAAACATCCGTTAAACGCGCTTTATACGGAATCACTTTATAAATTTTTTAAATGCTTTTTGCAAAGGTAAATCCTGTTTTTTTAAATCTAAAAAACCGTTGCTGATTGCGATTATGAGTTTACTGCTCGTTAAAGGCAGTTTTTTATACAGCTCCTCCAATTGGTTGAATACTTCCGATGTTTTTTCGCTGTGAAAGCCCGTTACTTTTGCTGCAACGGGATAAATTTTAATAGGGAGTTGAAATTCATTGGTCAAGTCGTAAAAATAAAAGGGCGTTGCGGTGCTCGCACGAAACCCTATTTGATCTGCATACCCCATGCTGTAGTCCTCAGTAAATTCAAATGGGACCAAATCTGCATAGACGTCGGATAGCTGCCGATAGCTGATCGGAATACGGCTCATTTTAACTTGTCTGTACGTGAGTCCTTGAAAATCTTTTTTTTCTTTTGCCAAACTCACTTCAGGCTTAAACTGGGATTGGACAGAAAGTAAGAGGCCCAAAGAATAGGAGTCTCCTGCTCTTTTGATTCTCAATTGTAATTCCCTCGATAAGGTGGATACATTGGATTCATAAGCCGAACTGTTGGCATAAAGAAAAAATACTTTAGGGAGGATGGACGAAGTGTTAAACCATTCCTCCCATTCGCTAAAGCTGTCATAGGGATCTTCTTCTAACCTCAAGAGCACGGCCAATTGAGTGAGGATTTTTACTAAATTAACGGACCAAAGAGACTTAAAAAAAACTTCCAGAGCTACTAAAACAGACCGATGGCGGTATTTAAACGCCAAAGGCACATCAATGAGGACTTCCTTTTGTGGAGTCTTAAGTTTATACGGTTTGATCTCCTCAAAGTGAGCAGACATAATTTTGTGAAGCTTGAGCGCCCAAACATCTACTAAGGGCTGATTTAAAAATCCTTGCTTGGCAGCCAAACTTTGTAAAGGATCAAATACTCCCTTGGCAGTTTTCAAGTGAGGTGTGAGTTCTTCGTATCGGGAGAGCAGAAAAAAACTTGCAGCAAAAATATCAAACGGAAGTTGGGTGTCGTTTGAGGTTTTAAAAAAGGCTGGAACACCCTCCCAATGCTGAACGGAAGGTTCATGGCTTCCTAATCCACGTTCAAAAAGCAGTGAATGGGCAGCGACAAAAAACTCATCCCCTAAGGGTTTGTGGGTATAACTCATCTTTGGTCCAGAGTGGGCAACAAAAGCTTCTATGGAGGATGTAAAACCCACCGCTAGTTCCAACATATTTTCAAAAATATGTCTAAAAATATAGGTTACTCTCGGTGTAATTTTATGCGTAAAGACAAGCAGCATTTACAGGATCTCTTGGTCAGCAAAGCTAAAGTAGCCTTTTTCTGAAACAATTAAATGATCGAGTATAGTCAGATCAACCAAGTGAGCTGCTTTTTTAAACTTTTGCGTTAACGCTCTATCCTCTTTACTTGGGCTTATATTTCCCGAAGGATGGTTATGAACTAAAATCAGAGAGGTGGCTCCAACCTCAAAGGCGCGCTTCAGTGCTAAACGAACATCAACTACGGTTTGTGTAATACCACCTTGACTGAGACGAAATTTTTCTATTAAGCTTGAAGATTGATTGAGATAAAGAACCCAAAATTCTTCATGATCAAGCGTACTCAATTCAGCGCCTATTTGTTCGTAAACGCGGTTGCTGTAGGTAAGTACTGGAGCGGGGTCGCTAGAATGTTGTGCAATCCGCTTGCTCAACTCCAAAGCCGCCTTTATTTTAATTGCCTTTACCATTCCTATACCATTGAATTTTACGAAATGTTCCAGGGGCATTTTACCTAATTTATGTAAATCGTTTTGAACCCTTTTCAAAACTCTTTTCATCAGATCCACGGCATTTTCCTTAGCACTTCCACTCCCGATTAAAATCGCGATAAGTTCTGCATTGCTCAGATAGGAGGCTCCATGCAGGCGCAGTTTTTCTCTGGGTCGGTCGGAAACGTCCCAGTATTTGATGGTAAATTTGTCGGGCAACTTGGTCATGGAGCAAACTAAGAGACCCTAAATTATCATTTTTTTCTAGAAAATATAGCCCTATAAAAAGCGTTGCTGGAGTAAGGGCCAATCCAACCCTCCAAAATTTCCAGAACTCATCATAACCAAAACCTCCTCTGTATAAGTATGGTTTAGCAAGTACTCTTCGAGGTCGACGGGGGTAGTAACCACCTTTACATTTTTATGAGCAAAAGCCTTCACAATGGTTTCAGGAGGTATAGGAGTTCTGTTTTTAATTTTTAAAGCCTCTGGGTCGTAAAAAATTAGGGCCTCATCGGCCGTGTCCAAACTGTGGGCGTATTGTGATATAAATTCTGGGTCTAAGCTGCTGTAGGTATGCAACTCCAAACACACCTTTATTTTTTTTCCTTTAAACTGATCGCTTACTGCCTTACAACTTGCCTGAACCTTACTAGGTGCATGAGCAAAATCTTTAAACAACAAACTTGTTGCTCCCTTTGAGAGCAGCTCTAAGCGCTTGGAAGCTCCTTTAAAACTAGGGATGGCCTCAAAAAAATCCGAACTATCGATACCCATCAACTGAGCTATCCATTGCGCAGCAGCTATATTTTGGAGATTGTGTGTGCCAAAAACAGCCAAGGGAAGACTTCCCTCCTCTGTTTCAAGATAGGTAATCCCATCGGCTATAAAATGCGCTGGAGTACGATACCCAATTTTTTTGACAGGATGGGAATTGGATTCAACCAACTCCTTTAACCTTTCATCCTCTTCATTGTAGATCAGTACTCCCCCAGCCTGAATGGAATTAATAAACAATTCAAACTGAGAAATGTAGGCTTCCATCGTGGAAAAAACGTTTACATGATCCCAGGCTATACCACTGATGACGGTTATTTCTGGAGTGTACCATAAAAATTTGGGACGAGGGTCTATTGCAGAGGATAAATATTCATCTCCTTCTAGAAGCACAAAATCACTTTCTGTTGAAAGGGATAAGGTTTTTGAATCCTCAGAAACGGGGGCACCGACCATATAGTCTGAATCGATGTGATGGTAGGTCAAGGCATGTAATACCATCGCCGTGATTGTTGTTTTCCCATGACTACCCGCAACGACTACTCTGGTTTTATTTTCAGTAAGAGCAGCTAAAAACTCTGGATAGGATTGAATTTTTAAGTTCAGCTGTTGTGCTCTTAACAGTTCTGGATTCTCCTTTTTTGCGTGCATGCCCAGCACCACTACATCGAGTGCTTCGGTTATTTTTTCAGGAAACCATCCCTCAACTTCTGGTAGCAGTCCTGCTTTCTGAAGTTTTGATTTTGAAGGCTCAAAAATCACATCGTCACTCCCTGTTACTTGATGGCCCAATTCCAACATCTGAAGCGCCAAGCTGTGCATGGCACTTCCTCCAATCGCAATAAAATGAATTCGCATCATCGCATTTAGGGATTGAGTTGATTCCAGAGCAGGTCTTTGAGCTCCGTTAAATGAAATTGGGTAGCGCTCGAGATGATCAAATGAGGGATCTCTTTAAATATTGTATTCATTTCCTTGGTATATTCCTCCAACAATTCTTCATCTAACAAATCGGCTTTGGAAAGGACGACCATATAGTCTTTATCCAATAATTCGGGATTGTATTTGATCAGTTCTTGCTGTAAAATGTCAAAGGCTTTTTTTACATCGGGTGTATCGGCCGGGATCAAATAAAGCAAGATAGAATTTCGTTCTATATGCCTTAAAAAATAATGCCCTAAGCCCTTCCCTTCAGCAGCTCCTTCTATGATTCCCGGAATATCTGCCATCACAAAAGACCTGAAATCTCTATATTCTACTATCCCCAAGTTGGGTTTCAAAGTAGTAAATTCGTAATCTGCAATTTTGGGTTTGGCGGCGGTGAGCGCCGAGAGTAAGGTAGATTTTCCTGCGTTAGGAAAGCCTACAAGACCCACATCCGCTAATACTTTGAGTTCTAAGGTAATGGACAATTCAACTCCTTCTCTTCCGGGTTGCGCATATCGAGGGGTTTGTCGGGTTGCCGATTTAAAATGCCAATTTCCACGACCTCCTAGACCACCTTCGGCAAGAATTTCTTGTTGACCCGCAGCCGTAATTTCGAATAAAACCGCATCTGTTTCTGAATTTTTTACCACAGTACCTACTGGCACATCGATGTAAAGATCTTCCCCTTGGGCCCCACTGCTTCGGTTTTTACTGCCGTCTCCACCATGGCCTGCATTAAAATGGCGTTTGAATTTAAAGGAATAAAGGGTCCAAAGTTGTTCATTTGCCCGGACAATAACATGCCCCCCTCGTCCACCATCACCACCGTCAGGACCCCCCTTGGTAATGTATTTCTCTCGATGCAAGTGGACGGATCCTTTTCCTCCTTTGCCAGAGCTTACATGTAACTTGACATAATCGACAAAGTTTCCTTCAGTCATGTACTAGTTTAGGCTGTTGATGAGTTGCGTCAGGCGTTGGGTAATTTCTTCTATTGATCCAATGCCGTTGACACTGTGAAATTTATTTTGTTTCGTATAGTAATCTCGAAGTGGGGCTGTTTTAAGATTGTACTCTTCAAAACGGTTGCGTATTTTAGATTCGTCCTGATCATCTGTTCTACCGCTACTTTTCCCTCGTTCCAATAAACGTTCCACCAAGACATCGTCTGCCGCTTCTAAAGCTAGCGTAGCCGAAATTTCCATTTGCTTTTCTTTTAAAAATGCGTCCAGTGCTCCTGCTTGGGCTTCGGTTCGAGGGAAACCATCAAAGATGAATCCCTTTGCTTGTGGATTTTGATCCACCTCAGCTTCTAACATATCAATAGTCACTTGATCAGGAACTAGATCTCCTTGATCCATATAGGACTTTGCCAACATCCCTAGTGGGGTCTCATTTTTAATGTTATTGCGAAAGAGGTCACCGGTTGAGATGTGTACCAAATTGAATTGTTCTTTTAAAAAGGAAGCTTGTGTCCCTTTACCCGCTCCTGGCTTTCCGAATAAAACAAGATTAATCATGAAAAAATATTTGTCCAAAGATACCCATTTTAGATGGCTTTTTTCCATTCCAAAAAACTTATACGTATTTTTGCCAAAAGCGTATGATGGGATTTTTCTCCACTACTAAATCAATAGGAATCTTAGGCGGCGGGCAATTGGGTAAAATGCTCCTTACGACCACTCGGCAGTGGGACATTCACACCCAGGTGATGGACCCCAGTAAGGAGGCACCTTCGCGTATTGGATGCAATCGTTTTGTTCAAGGCGATTTGATGGATTACCAACAGGTATACGATTTTGGAAAAGAAGTTGATATCCTCACCATTGAAATTGAAAATGTGAACACCGATGCGCTTGCAGCACTCGAAAAAGAGGGAGTTCAAGTATATCCACAGGCAACAGTAATCAAGACGATACAAAACAAGTGCCGTCAAAAAGAATTTTATCTACAAAACATCATCCCTACTGCCCCCTTTCAACTCTTTCAATCCAAAGACGCACTAAAAGATGCAGTGGCAAGAGGGCTGGTCTCCTTTCCCTTTGTTTGGAAATCAGAATCCATGGGATACGACGGTTATGGAGTTAAAATTATTCGGTCAAATCAAGACCTGGAAACGGTAAATGAAGGCAGCTGTATGGCCGAAGATTTGGTTGCGATCGACAAAGAAATAGGGGTTATAGTATGCAGAAGTGTCAGCGGAGAAACGGTGAGTTATCCCAGCGTAGAAATGGAATTTCACCCCACTGCGAATCAGGTGGAATACGTCCTCAGTCCTGCCCGTATTCCAACTCGTACCGAACTAAAAGCTCAAGAAGTAGCCCGTAAAGTTTCAGAGGCATACCAACACGTTGGCCTGCTTGCGGTTGAATTGTTTTTAACCAAAGAAGGGGAAATTTGGGTCAATGAAGTAGCTCCAAGACCACACAACAGTGGGCACTACAGCATAGAATCTTCTTATACTTCTCAATTTGAACAACACATCAGAGCACTGCTAGACCTACCCCTAGGCAATACGGAAAACAAAGTTTCGGGAGTAATGGTCAATCTGGTCGGTGCTGCGGGTCATCAAGGGCCCGTCCATTACAAAAACATGGAGCACGTCTTAGCTATAGAAGGCGTATGCCCACATATCTATGGGAAGAAAGAAACCCGTCCTTTTCGAAAAATGGGACACATTACCATTGTAAATAAAAGCTTAGAAACGGCACGACAAATCGCAGAACAAGTAAAAGAAACCATTGAAGTAATATCAAAGTAATATGGCACAAGTAGGAATTATTATGGGAAGTCAATCCGACCTTCCCGTTATGGAGGAAGCAATTGCAATTCTAAAGGAGTTTGAGATAGAAACGGAAGTAGATATAGTCTCCGCTCACCGAACTCCGGATAAAATGTTGGACTATGGGACCAAGGCTCATCAAAGAGGAATCAAAGTGATCATTGCAGGAGCCGGAGGAGCGGCACACTTGCCTGGTATGGTTGCCTCAATGAGTCCACTTCCTGTCATTGGGGTTCCAATCAAGTCCAGCAATTCCATAGACGGATGGGATTCTGTTTTGTCTATTTTACAAATGCCCGGAGGAGTTCCCGTAGCTACGGTAGCCTTAAACGGGGCCAAAAATGCGGGTATATTAGCGGCTCAAATCATTGGTAGTCAAGATCAAGCGGTGCTCCATAAGGTCATTGAATACAAAGAAGGACTCAAGAAAAAAGTATTGGACAGTAGTAAAAATTTAAAAAAATAAGCGCTTGGACAACCCACTTTTAACCGAATTCAATACTCCCTTTGAATCTGCTCCATTTTCGAAAATAAAAACCGAACATTACATCCCCGCGATTCAGGAGGCTATTGCTATAGCTCTTCAAGAAATTGATGGCATTACCGCTCAGAAAGAAGCGCCTACTTTTCAAAATACCTTAGAGCAACTCGAAAAATGCGGAAAACTCATTGGAAGAATCAGCACCATACTCTTCAATCTGAACAGTGCAGAAACCAGTGAAGCCTTACAACAAATTGCCCAACAGGCTTCCCCTTTGTTAACTCAATTTCAAAATGACATCCGATTAAACGAAGCTCTTTTTTTACGAATTAAAACTGTTTACCAAAAAGAAGACGGCTCCCAATTGACCGAGGAACAACGGACCCTGCTTGAAAAAGAATACAAAAGTTTTGTGAGAAATGGAGCCAATCTTTCTTCAACTTCCAAAGAAAAATTGCGTCAAATAGATACCCAGCTTTCCCAACTGAGTTTGACTTTTGGAGAACATGTTTTGGCAGATACCCAGGCTTTTCAACTCCATATTGAAAAAGAGGAAGACTTGAAAGGATTACCTCCGGCGCTCATTGAAATGGCAGCAGAAGAGGCCCGCACTAGAAAATCGAAAGGGTGGATCTTTACACTCGACTACCCCAGTTATGTTCCTTTTATGACCTATGCTGAAAACAGAGCCCTGAGGAAAAAATTTAGCCTTGCTTTTGGTAAGCGGGGATTCCAAAACAACCCACAAAACAACAGTGAGATAGTATTAAAGATTATTCAACTCAGAAAGGAACGCGCCCAACTCTTGGGATACGAATCTCATGCTGCTTTTGTACTGGAAGAACGTATGGCACAATCAGAAGAAAAGGTCAAATCGTTTTTAGACAACCTAACAGAAAAAGCAAAGCCTGCAGCAAAAAAAGAGTGGGAAGCCATGCAAAACTATGCGGCTGAACATTTAAATTTAACAGAACTTGAAAAATGGGACACTGCCTTTGTTGCTGAAAAACTCAAACAGGCTGAACTCGACTTGGACGAACAAGAACTCAGACCCTATTTTCCACTGACTAAAGTGTTGAATGGATTGTTTGAAATTGTGGGCAAACTTTACGGTATAGAACTTTTTGAAAACAACGAGATTGATACCTATCATCCAGATGTCAAGGCCTATGAAGTTCATAAAGACAAGGCCTTTCACGCCTTGCTTTACGCTGATTTTTTTCCGCGCCCAGGCAAAAGAAATGGCGCGTGGATGACAAGCTATCGCTCACAAAATGCAACACAAAGACCCCACATCTCCATCGTTTGCAATTTCTCCAAACCCACTCAAAACCAACCCTCCTTACTTAGCTTTCAAGAGGTAACAACCCTATTTCATGAGTTTGGCCATGCACTCCACGGTATGTTGGCAAATACAACCTACGGAGCACTAAGCGGTACGAGCGTTTTTTGGGATTTTGTAGAACTTCCCTCTCAAATTATGGAAAATTGGTGCTATGAAGCTGAAGCGCTTGCGCTCTATGCCAAACATTACCAAACCGGGGAAATAATCCCCAAGGAACTGATTGAAAAAATCAAAAAAGCTGCACACTTTCAACAAGGACTTCAAACCTTAAGACAGCTGAGTTTTGGCTATTTAGACTTGTCCTACCACGATCAAAACGCAGATCAAATTACCCATATCAAAGCGCACGAAAAAGAACAAATTGCTGCCTTACAATTCACCAAAGATATTCCAGAAAATTGTATGAGTACAGCATTTTCTCATATTTTTCAAGGAGGATATGCTGCTGGTTATTACAGCTACAAATGGGCTGAAGTCTTGGATGCAGATGCTTTTGAACTGTTCTTAGAAAGAGGCATTTTCGATTCCGAAACAGCCGCTTCGTTTCATGACAACATACTCTCTAAAGGGGGTACCGTTCATCCCATGACTTTGTATAAAAAATTTAGAGGAAAAGAACCCGATCCTTCCGCTCTTCTCAGAAGGGCAGGATTGGCTTGACATGAACTGGTGTTTTTTTTAAATTATAGTCCCGTTTTTTAAAAAAGATGCCTCATACCATTCCTACCGTGACTCTGGCTTGGCTGTTGTTTACTTCAACCCTATGGGGTCAACTTGCTGTTTTTGGAGATCTTTACCTCAACGGAAATGCCCAATTGCATATTGCGTTTGACCAAACCTACTTTAGCGCAAAAGGATCAAAAAACAAACTGAAAAGTTGTTACAACTGAAGGTCGTACAAATTAAGAACCGCAGTCGTCCTGGGAATATTAGATTCGGTTTTATAGCTCAAGAGCTTGAACAAATTTATCTTGAATTGGTTCATTCGCTAAACGGAACCCAAGAAATTAAAAGTGTAGACTATTTGGGTCTGATCCCTATTTTCGTTGATCTCGTCCAACAACAACAACAACAAGAACTCGATGCACTAAAAGAAAAAATTAATCATTGAAGGCTACCAATTACGGTATCCCCCCTTAAGTTCGTAGACTTTTTTAAACCCAAGGGACTGCATCAAACTTGCGGCTCTGGCACTTCTCCCTCCTACAGCACAATAAATCAAAAAAGGCTGATCCTTTTCTAATTTAGCTAGTTGATCCTTAAAATCAGGCGCGTTAAAATCTATATTTACAGCCTTATCTATATGCCCTCCATCGTATTCTTGTGGAGTACGCACATCAAGTACCGGATAGTTGTTTTTAAGAAGCGATTTAAAAGTTTCTTTTTCAACGGTTTCTACAACTACAGTCTGTTCCTGACCACAGGACATCAGCAAAAGCAGCAAAACAAGCTTTTTCATTTGTTGGGTGTTTTAAATAGAGTTAGTTGTTAAAAATAATAAATTAAAACACACCACAATAAGGGAAGTCCCTCAACCCAAAAACGAGCAAAATAAGGAGATTGTTCTGGATTACTTTTCCCTAGGAAAATCCCTAAAAGTAAAAAAACGAGGAGTGAACTGCTCCCCATCGGGGAGGTATATCCAAAACTTAGTAGGGCAAACAAACTAGCCAAAAGCAGTAGAAGCCCCCCCCAAATTTTAACCCGAATAATTCCATACCGTTGAGGCAAAGTTTGTAGTTCAGTCGCATCGGAGTTCAGATCGCCAATCTCAAAAGGAAGTATCGCAACATAAATATAGACTCCTTGTAACACGGCTAACTTCACAAAAAGCAGGGTGTCAACCCCCTCAACAGAAGCCAATGGCGCACCCACAGTAAGGCACAACCAACTCAAGACGACCCAATAGAGTTTCCACCCACGTAGGTTTCTCCAATTGGATAAACTTGTATGAAAAGGAATGGTGTACCCTAGTACCAAAATTCCTCCTAAAAAAGCAAAAACTAGGACCCGCCATGGCAATAAAAAAAGGACGCCCCCACTGATAAACAAAGCGCCAAGAGTAAGCCCAAGTATGAGTGCATCTGACAAACGCAATGGAGAACCTTTTAAAAGGGGAAAAAATTTGATAAAATTGTAGGCTGAAACTGCAGAAAAGAAAATAAATATTAACAATATCTCCTGCTGTATTATCCCTGCGGTATACAAACTAATTTTTGCTAACGCAAGTACAGCTAAAGCTACATGAATACTGGATTTTATATAAAAATCAAATATCTTTTTTAAGACCAATTGCACATGTAAATATCGAAACTTTACAGCAGTTGTATTCAATTTTTTAAAAAGTTTTAAGGAATAGATAAAAACGCTTGAAAAATTCGCTTCAGATATTTTATTTTTGAACTTCAATTGATGCCTATGAGAACGGATAAGTTTGTTGAAAGACATATCGGACCCAATGAAGAAGAAATACAAAAAATGCTGGCTACAATCGGTGCAAATTCCGTCGATGAATTGCTTGAACAAACCTTACCGCAAAGCATTAGACTTAAAAAACCCCTAGCGCTAGATAAAGCCATTAGCGAGTTTGAATTTTCAAAACACATTCAAAGTTTAGGTAGAAAAAATGAAAATTTTACGAGCTTCATCGGATTGGGCTACCATGCTGCCATTACTCCCGCAGTAATCCAGAGAAATATACTTGAAAATCCGGGTTGGTACACTGCCTATACTCCTTACCAAGCTGAAATCGCTCAAGGACGATTGGAGGCTTTATTCAATTTCCAAACGGTGGTTTGTGATTTAACCGGTATGGAATTGGCCAATGCATCCCTATTGGATGAAAGTACCGCAGCGGCGGAAGCCATGACCATGCTTTTTGGGGCACGCAGCCGAACCCAAAAAAAGAATGACGCCTGTCGTTTTTTTGTGGATGAAAACATTCTCCCTCAAACGCTTTCCTTACTCCACACTCGAGCGACCCCTTTGGGAATTATATTACAGCTTGGCAATCCAGAAGAGGATGACTTTTCAGCTGATTTTTTTGGAGCACTTTTCCAATACCCAGGAAAAAAGGGATCCGTTCCCAACCTAAAAAATTGGATACAAAAAGCGCAATTGTTTGAAATGACCACCGTGGTAGCAGCAGATATCATGAGTCTTGTTCTTTTAGAAAGTCCGGGTTCTTACGGTGCAGATGTGGTGGTTGGAACCACACAACGCTTTGGAATTCCCCTAGGATACGGAGGCCCTCACGCTGCCTTTTTTGCAACCAAGGAAAGCTACAAAAGAAATATTCCCGGCCGAATAATTGGTCAAACAAAAGACCTCAACGAAAATCCTGCCTTACGCATGGCATTGCAAACACGGGAACAACACATCAAAAGGGATCGAGCGACTTCTAACATTTGTACTGCTCAAGTTCTTTTAGCTGTTATGGCAGGTATGTATGCGGTATACCACGGTCCCAAAGGATTGAAATACATAGCCCAGCAGATTCACACGAAAGCAGTTCAGCTCAATGTACTTTTAAAGGAGATGGGGGTCGTTCAAAAAAACGAGTACTTTTTTGACACCTTACAAATTGATATAGATGCGGCAGCCATTAAAAAAATAGCTGAGGAACAAAAATTCAACTTTTACTACCCCGATGAGCAAACCGTTTGCATTTCCATTAATGAAACCACTAACGAAGAAGAGATCGCTCAAATTGCTGCTGTTTTTGCAACATATTTAACCAAAGAAAGTCCTGTTCTAAACGGTCAAGTAAGCTCCCAGTTACCGTCTGACCAAGAAAGAAAAAGCGACTATTTAACTCATGCTATTTTCAATTCTTACCATTCAGAAACCGCACTCATGCGGTACATCAAAAGTTTAGAAAGAAAAGATCTCGCATTGAATCACTCCATGATCTCTTTGGGATCGTGTACAATGAAGCTTAATGCTGCTGCTGAAATGCTCCCGTTGAGCGATCCTAATTGGGGCAACATTCACCCTTTTGTTCCTGTAGAACAAGCGAAAGGGTATCATGAAGTACTAGAAAAACTAAGCGAACAATTAAACGAAGTAACCGGCTTTGCCGCCACTTCACTCCAACCCAATTCTGGCGCCCAGGGGGAATACTCTGGACTCATGGTTATTCGAGCCTATCACGAATCCCGAAACGAAAGCCATCGGAACATTTGTTTGATTCCTTCCTCCGCCCATGGTACTAATCCAGCTTCCGCCGTCATGGCCGGAATGAAAGTTGTGGTAACTGCAACGGACGCTAAAGGAAATATCGATTGGGAAGATTTGCATCAAAAAGCAAGGGAACACAAAGACAATCTTGCTGGATTGATGATTACGTATCCAAGTACGCATGGAGTTTTTGAAACAAAGATTAAAGACATCACCCAGCTTATTCACGAATGTGGAGGACAAGTGTACATGGACGGTGCAAACATGAATGCACAAGTAGGCCTAACCAGTCCCGCGGCCATTGGTGCGGATGTGTGCCATCTAAATTTACACAAAACATTCGCCATTCCCCATGGAGGGGGTGGACCTGGAGTCGGCCCAATATGTGTAGCAGCACATTTAGCTCCTTTTTTACCCGGAAATCCAGTGATTTCTACCGGAGGAAGTCATGCCATTACCGCCATTTCAGCCGCACCCTATGGCTCGGCTTTGGCTTGCCTTATTTCCTATGGCTACATCAAAATGTTGGGAGGTTCAGGACTTCAGAAAGCCACTGAAATTGCGATATTAAATGCCAATTACATCCAAAAACGCATTGCGGGCGCTTTTGACATTCTTTATACTGGAGAACAGGGAAGAGCAGCTCATGAACTCATTATTGATTGCCGACCGTTTAAAGAACTGGGTATCGAAGTGACGGATATTGCGAAACGTCTTATGGACTATGGCTTTCATGCTCCTACCGTTTCTTTTCCTGTGGCAGGAACAATGATGATTGAACCCACCGAGAGTGAAAATCTGGCTGAAATTGATCGTTTTTGTGAAGCAATGATATCCATTCGTATGGAAATAGCGTCTGAAAATGCCGAGGATCATGCCTTGCTTAAAAACGCACCCCATACCTTAGCCATGATTACTGCAGATACTTGGGACTTTCCCTACTCTAGACAAAAAGCCGCCTTTCCGCTTGAATTTGTTCGCGAAAATAAATTTTGGCCGGCTGTCCGACGTGTGGATGAGGCCTATGGAGACCGTAATTTAATCTGCAGTTGCTCTCCTATTGAATCTTACGTAACCAACTGATAAACAAATATTAATAAAATTTTTGTTTGAATTTTACTGGCTTATTTTACCCCTTAGGCTTCGTAGCTATTTTAGGCGTGACTCCTCGTTAGGAACACAAAAAAGTACTTTTGTTTGAAGCATGAGGAACATCAAGATTACCGGTAGCGGCTGTAGCATCCCACAACACATTCAACCCAATGCGAAATTTTTGGGCAATACGTTTTACGATGCAGAAGGAGCGCCAATTACAAATCCCAACGATGAGATAATTGAAAAGTTTAAAGCCATTACGGGCATTGAACAACGCCGTTATATTGACGATACGCAAACCGTTGCCGATATTGCCATTGAAGCAGCTCAACGTGCCATCGCAGATGCGCAACTGGATGCAGAAACACTTGATTATATCATCGTTGCTCACAATGTTGGAGACATTGCTTTACATACAAACCAAGTCAATACCCTACCCAGCCTTGCCTCAAAAGTGAAAGCGGGTCTAAAAATAAAAAGTCCGAGCTGTGTAGCTTACGACATTTTATTTGGATGCCCGGGATGGGTTGAAGGGGTGATTCAAGCCAAAGCTTTCATCCAAGCAGGTATGGCCAAAAAATGCTTGGTTGTAGGGGCAGATACCTTGTCAAGGGTTTTGGATCAAAGCGATCGCGACTCGATGATCTACGCCGATGGAGCGGGAGCTACAGTGATCGAAGAGGTAGCAGAAGAGGGCGGAATTTTATCCCACAAAACGGCAACCTATACCTATGACGGAGAAGCAGAATTCATTTTTTACGGTCCTTCAAATTCAAATGGAAACGGTACCAAATACATTAAAATGTTTGGCAGAAAAGTCTATGAATTTGCCTTGAGTAATGTACCCACAGCCATCAAAGAATGTCTTGAAGCTTCGGGAGAGTCAATTGATGAAGTCAAGAAAATTTTCATTCATCAAGCAAATCTAAAAATGGATGATGCCATCATTAAAAGGCTTTACCGCCTTTACAAAAAGCCTATGCCAGCAACCGTACTACCGATGAATATACAGGAGTTTGGCAACAGTTCTGTGGCTACAGTCCCTACCCTTTTTGATTTGATACGCAAAGAAAATTACGGGGGGCACGAACTTCACCAAAACGATTTGATCATTTTTGCCTCTGTTGGTGCAGGCATGAACATCAACGCAATTACCTACCGGGTATAGCGTATAAATTCCAACGCATACAACATTTTTTTTAGTTATAATTGCTACCTTTGGAAGGGTATGAAAATCCTCTCAAAAATTGGCAGATACTTCCTTATGCTTAAAAGTATATTTGGAAAATTTACCAAATGGAAAATCCTTAGACAGCTTATTTTAAAAGATATCGACACCCTCATCATCGGGTCGCTTGGGATCGTTTCGTTCATTTCTTTTTTTGTCGGGGGCGTCGTCTCCATACAAACTGCACTCAATCTTGAAAACCCCCTTTTGCCAAAAAATTTAATCGGATTTGCCACCCGCCAATCTGTAATCTTAGAATTTGCGCCCACCTTTATTTCCATCATTATGGCGGGAAAAGTAGGATCCTACATCACCTCGAGTATTGGCACCATGCGTGTTACCGAACAAATTGATGCGCTAGAAGTCATGGGAATCAACACCTACAACTACTTGATTTTCCCTAAAATTGTGGCGCTTTCTTTATACCCTCTCGTCATTTGTATATCCATGTTTTTAGGAGTTTTTGGGGGGTATATTGCTTGCGTATATGGAGGATTTTCTTCCAGTACCGAGTTTGTTCAAGGCATTCAAATGGATTTTATTCCGTTCCACATCACCTATGCGTTCATAAAAACTGCCTTTTTTTCATTTGTCTTGGCTACTGTTCCTTCCTACCACGGTTATTATATGACAGGGGGAGCTTTAGAAGTTGGAAAAGCGAGCACTGTTTCTTTTGTTTGGACCAGTGTGGTCATTATACTACTCAATTATTTAATCACCCAAATGCTACTTACCTAAATGATTGAAGTTCAAAATATCAAAAAGTCATTTGATGGCAACGAAGTGCTCAAAGGAATTTCTACCGTCTTTGAAAAGGGGAAGACCAATTTGATTATTGGTCAAAGTGGATCAGGAAAGACTGTTTTTTTAAAATGCTTATTGGGGCTTTTTGAAGCGGATAATGGAAAAATACTCTTTGAAGGAAAGAGACTCAAAACCATGACTGTCCAAGAGCGTTCCGTTTTACGACAAGAAATGGGGATGGTCTTTCAAGGAAGTGCATTGTTTGACTCGATGACAGTAGAAGAAAACATCATGTTTCCGATGCAGATGTTTACCCAAAAAATCAATGAGGAAATTCGCGAAAGAGCCCATGCAGTAATCAAACGGGTGAATTTGATCAATGCCAACGAAAAATACCCCGATGAAATTTCGGGAGGAATGAAAAAAAGAGTGGCAATTGCCAGAGCCATTGTCATGAATCCCAAGTATTTATTTTGTGACGAACCCAATTCGGGTTTGGATCCTAAAACTGCCATTTTGATTGACAACTTGATCCAAGAAATCACAGAAGAATACAACATAACCACGGTAATCAACACCCATGATATGAATTCGGTGATGGAAATAGGCAAAAAAATTGTCTTTTTACAAAACGGTCATAAAGCTTGGGAAGGTACTAAGGAAGAAATCTTCAATACGGACAATGAAGCGGTAACAAATTTTGTCTACTCTTCAGACCTCTTTAAAAAAGTTCGCGAAGTATATCTTAAAACAAATTAAAGAGGAGGTTCCGGAACTACTTCTGCATGAGGGCTGAAAAGGTAAATTCTACCCGAATCGAGCTCCTTGCATTCGAAACGTGTTCTGCGCTTTTTTAGTTTAATAAATTTTCTCCCGTTTTCTAACTGAAATATTTGGCCGTCGGTCAGTTCAAAAATGGGAAGGCTTGAAGTGGGTGGATCGTATTTTTTTAGAGCCATCACCAGAGCAAAATCCCGGTCGGTACTCGCTTTAGGGTTTTTCTTATGGGCAGCTAATAGCCTACACAAAGGCTCGGGAAACACCGTAGGATTAAGAAACGGTAGCAGGGTTGCTCTATAGGCATTTTTCCATTCTACACCGTGGGGTTTGATGCGGTAGGAAACAGCCTGAGAAACCTTAAAATGGGCCATTTCGTGTAAAAGAGTAATCAAAAAACGATACGGATTGGATGTTTTATTTAAGGTAATTACCGAAGTGCCGTTGTGATTTTTTCTAAAATCTCCGTGTTTTGTTTTTCGCTTTTTAGTGATTTGTATGCTAACTTTTGAATGCTTTAAAAGCTGCTCCACCTGATTTTTCGCTTGTACGGGAACTAAAGCTAAAACGTGATCCATACGGGCTTATGGAGTTGAAGAGGATATAGGAAGAACTTTTCCGTTAAAGTACTGCTGTCCTTCCAGGGCAAAGCTTAAAATATAGGCTGCCATTTGATCGGCCGTAAGGGGAGCTTGAAAACCAGGGAATGCTTGAGCTAACATTTCCGTTTGAACAGCACCCAATGCTAAAGCGTTAAACGAAGGACCGCTAGCCTTATACTCTTCGGCTAGCAATTCGGTCAAAATATTGACCGCTGCTTTACTACTGCTGTAGGCTGCCAATCCAGGAAACTTAGCACTACCTTCTATGCCTCCCATACTGCTGATGTTTACCACATGTCCCTTTGAGGAAATCATTGGCAAAAGTAAGCGTGTCAAGGAAGCCAATCCAAAAACATTGACTCGGTAGACCGACTCAAATAGTGCGGTTGTAGTTTCGCTAAACGGTTTGTTTTCTAGGGTTCCCGCATTATTAATCAAGGCATCAATTTGGACCCCTTCAGCTTGAAGTTGTGCCGCAAAAGCGACGATCTCATCTTCATTGGACAGATCAAGGGCTAAAGGATGCAGTAAATCCGTTTGGGTAAGGGACTGAATAGTTCGTGAAAGTGCATAAACACGGTGTCCCTGTTGGGTGGCCAGTTGAACCATTGCAAAGCCAATTCCACGACTCGCTCCGCTAATTACAAGTGTTTTGGACATGGTCTAAAGGTAAGCAATCTAATCCTATAGAGACCACTGCGAACCCAGAAGAAATGTAAGGAATGTTTTTTTGATGCATCACACCCAACATTCTTATTCCAAATAAAATACCTGCTTTAAATCTTTGGTTTTGGGAGCATTGTTCGGTTCGGTTTCCATCAGTTCTGCCATGGAGTCCCACCATTTTTGCATAATTTCTTCTTGGGCTAAAGCCGCTTCATCAAATGCAGCTGGACAATGAAGACATCCAAACAATATATTGGTATCCACATCTAGAAAAATGGAATACTTTGCAATACCGTACGATTTTAACAAGGATTCCAATTCCAGCCAAAGCGCATCATGGCGCTTAGTATACTCCTTTTCCACACCGGGTTTGAGGTACATTAAAAATCCTTTTTGCGACATAACTAAAACTTTTTAGAATTCACTAAAGCTAACCAAAAATCAAAATGATTCTTCAAAATTGTAAAATAAAACAATAGAAATGCTATATTCGTTAACGTTAACGGGGTGCTATAAATAATTAATTAAAAGACCGTATGATTGCCATTCAAGAGAACTTAAAGCTAGAGGATTTAAAACAAAAACTTACCCGATTTTGGGAACTCTCAGCAAAAAAAATTCATGCGATAGAAGCTACCTATGACCAAAAAAAGGGTGCCCCTGTTTTTACAGAAAACGGAAGATACACCTCCAGAGGATGGACAGAATGGACCCATGGATTTCAGTTTGGCGCTGGCATACTCCAATTTGATGCTACAGCAGATCAAAAAGCACTTGAACAATCCATAAAAAATACGGTGAACAAAATGGCACCTCATGTAAGTCATACAGGCGTGCACGATCACGGATTCAATAATTTGAGTACGTACGGAAATTTACTTCGGTTGATGCACGAAGGAAAAATAAAAGAAAATGAGTGGGAAAAGGAGTTTTATCGTTTGGCAATTAAAATATCAGGAGCAGTTCAAGCCTCACGTTGGACCCGCATTCCTGAGGGGGGATACATTTACTCGTTCAATGGACCTCACTCCCTTTTTGTGGATACCATACGATCGTGTAGAATTTTAGTAGCTTCCCATTTACTAGGCCACCGATACCATGCAGAGGGAGACAAAAAAATAAGCCTACTCGAACGAGCCTTGGAACATATGCTGGCCACAGCAAAATACGCCGTGTACTATGGAGCAGGCAGAGACAGCTATGACGAATGGGGACGTACTGCCCACGAAAGCGTCTTTAATGTAAACGACGGCCAATACCGCTGTCCCAATTCCCAACAAGGCTATTCTGGCTTTTCAACATGGACACGCGGACTTGCATGGGCAATGTTGGGTTTTCCAGAGGAACTCGAAGTACTTTCCCAATTGGAAGATGAGGCCTTTGATAAACTTGGCGGAAAAGAGTCCTTAATCGCAACATTTGAAAGAGCAGCGCAAGCCACCTGCGACTTTTACATAAAAAATACCCCAACCTGTGGAGTATGCTATTGGGATACGGGAGCTCCCAACTTGAGTAAAATTGGAGATTACCTGAACCAGCCCGCCGATCCTTTCAACGATTGGGAACCGGTAGACAGCTCTGGAGCAGCTATCGGAGCCCAAGGATTGCTTCGTTTTGGTCATTACTTGAAAAACAAAGGGAATGCCAAAGGACAGCACTACATCCAAGCTGGATTAACCGTGCTTAACAGCCTTCTTCAGGAACCCTACCTCAGTACGGATGAAACGCATCAAGGACTTTTACTTCACAGTATATACCACCAACCCAACGGTTGGGACTATGTACCCAAAGGAAGTAAGATTGCCCATGGCGAATCCTGCATGTGGGGAGATTACCATATTAGAGAAGCTGCAATTTATGTGCAAAAATTAATTGAAGGAGCCCCCTACCATCAATTTTCTAATGGGATGGTTCGCTAGCTGTGGAAAACAAATTAGATTTAAACCGCTTGTGTGTTCACACCCAAACAACCAAACCTTGGGATCTAGAAACCTGTATAAAAGAATACAGCAAGGCGGGTATTCAACACCTTTCCATTTGGCGTCATTTACTTGAAAATCAAAATCTAAAAGAAGTCAGAAGGACTTTACAAGACCACCAACTCAGCGTTACTTCATTGGTTCGGGGTGGTTTTTTTCCTGCTGTATCTCAATCCGATCGTAAGGCAGCCATTGAAGTAAACAAAAAAGCCATAGATGAAGCGGAGGCCATTGGTGCACCCCTCATTGTTTTGGTCTGTGGAGCAGATCCCAACCAAAGTTTAGAAATTTCAAGAGCTCAAATTGCCGATGGCATCCACGAATTATTGCCCTATGCAAAAGCAGCCAATGTTAAACTTGCTATAGAGCCGCTTCATCCTATGTATGCCGCGGACAAATCAGCCGTTGTTAGTTTGACTCAAGCCAATGATATGACCGAACAACTCAATCATCCTTTTGTCGGAATTGCCATAGATGTGTACCATCTCTGGTGGGACAACCAATTGGAACAAGAGATCGAACGTTGCGGAAAAAACAATTCAATTTTTGCTTTTCATGTTTGTGACTGGCTTAGTCCCACTACAGATATGCTCAACGATCGCGGATTAATGGGAGAGGGAACCATCCCTGTAAAACAAATTAGAAACTGGGTTGAACAATCCGGGTTTCAAGGGGCTATTGAAGTAGAAATATTTTCAGAACGCCTTTGGAAAAAAAATCAAACGGCTTTTTTAAATGAAATTAAAGAAGCTTATATTCAACACACATAACTCAAGCAATGAAAAAACACACCATAGGAATTATCATGAACGGCGTAACCGGCCGTATGGGAACCAACCAACATTTAATCCGTTCGATCGTAGCGATTTTGGATCAAGGAGGTGTTCCTATAAGCACTGATGAAGTCATTCTACCCGATGTGATTTTGGTAGGTCGAAACGAAACCAAATTAAAGGCGCTTTGCGAAAGAACAGGAATCAGCAAATGGACCACTGACCTAGAAAGTGTTCTCAACGACAGCCATTACCAGGTTTATTTTGATGCCCAAACCACCGGAAGACGCGCCGACAGCATTTTAAAAGCAGTTGCCAAAGGAAAACATATTTACTGTGAAAAACCGGTAGCCACAGAAACAAAAATTGCTTTAGAGCTTTATGAGGCTTGTGAAAAAGCCGGAGTTAAACATGGTGTGGTTCAAGATAAACTTTGGCTTCCAGGGCTACTTAAACTGAAACGCCTGATGCAAAATGACTTTTTCGGAGAAATTTTATCCGTTAAGGGTGATTTCGGATATTGGGTTTTTGAGGGACATTCTGTGCCTGCCCAACGCCCAAGTTGGAATTATAGAAAAGAAGACGATGGAGGAATTATCGTGGACATGCTTTGTCATTGGCGCTATGTTTTAGACCATCTTTTTGGAAATGTAAAAGGAGTTTTTTGTCTTGGTGCTACCCATATTAAAGAACGTATTGATGAGCAAGGAAATGCTTATCGTTGTACGGCAGATGATGCCGCTTATGCTACCTTTGAATTGGAAGGTGGAATCGTAGCCCAATTCAATTCGTCTTGGACCACCCGAGTCCGACGAGACGACTTACTGACCATGCAAGTAGATGGAACCAAAGGTTCTGCATTGGTAGGCTTGAGAGATTGTTGGACCCAAACGTATGGGAATACTCCCAAACCGGTTTGGAATCCAGACATTCCTAATCCGATTGATTTTTACAATTCATGGAGTAAAATGCCGGAACAAGAACCTTTTGACAATGCCTTTAAAGCGCAATGGGAACTCTTTTTAAAACACTTGGTTTGCGATACCCCATTTCCTTGGAACATGCTCGAAGGAGCAAAAGGAGTTCAGCTTGCTGAAAAAGGATTGGAAAGCTGGGAGAAAAAAACTTGGATTACAATACCTGATTTAACCTAATGATGACAAACCCAGTTGCATTAATTACCGGAGGAACACGAGGCATCGGTTTAGGAATTGCAAAATCTTTGGTCCAAGAGGGATACGATATTGTCCTCAACGGAATGCGCGCCAAAGAACAAGTAGAACGCGTACTCGCCTCTTTGAAAACCGACAGCAACAGGATCGTTTATTGCCAAGGAAATATTGGTGAGGCTTCGGATCGGGCGAGCATTATCCAAGAAATAAAAACCCAATTGGGCAGCCTAAATGTACTGGTCAATAATGCCGGAATTGCTCCAAGAGAACGAAATGATATTTTGGAGGCTACCGAAACGAGTTATGACGAGGTAATGGACATCAACTTAAAAGGTCCCTATTTTCTAACCCAAGCGGTGGCAAACTGGATGATTGAACAAAAGAAGAAAAATGCCAAACAGCACTTTGCCATTATAACCATTTCCTCGGTTTCCGCCACTGTAAGCTCTACAAATAGAGGCGAATACTGTTTGTCTAAAGCAGGCTTGGCTATGCTCACAAAACTATGGGCAAGTAGAATGGGGGAATTTGAAATTCCAGTATACGAAATTCGGCCGGGAGTTATTAGGACAGACATGACCACTGCAGTAGTAGCAAAATACGACAAACTGTTTTCTGAAGGTTTATCCTTAGAAAAACGATGGGGTACGCCTGAAGATGTTGGGTCGGCAGTAGCCGCTTTAGCTACGGGTAAAATCCCCTATGCAACAGGACAAGTCATCAATATTGACGGAGGAATGACAATCCAAAATTTGTAATTATGAAAAAAAACCTAAAAAAACAATGGTATTTCATCGTAGGTCTGGTCCTACTTTTGACTATACTAACTTTTTCCCCTTGGGTACTGAGTTCCTCATCTGAACCTACTTTATTGGACATGCCCTATACGTTGTGGACCAGTATAGTGACTACTTTATTGGTCATCGTCTGTACCATATGGGGGGGTCGAGTTTTTAAAAAAATGAATAAAGCAGCATAGTTATGTTACGTTGGTTGATTGTTCTGGGAGTGCTTTACATTGGAGTATTGATTTTTCTCTCATGGAGAAGTAAAAAAGCAATTCGTTCTGCAAATGACTTTATGCTTGGAGGCGCCAAAATTGGTCTTGTCCTGGGCTTTATGACCTTTGCTGCGACCTTATTCAGTACCTTTACCTTAATGGGAATGCCGGACTTTTCCAGAAAAAATGGAGTGGGGGCCTGGATATTTTTGACCTTTTCTGATGCCATTATGGTTTTTTTCATTCTTTGGTTTGGATTTTATTTACGGAAAAAAGTAGGGCAAAATCCATTTCATGGCATGTCTGCCCTACTTCAAAAATGTTACAACAACAAATGGGTCGGCTATCTTTATTTTGCCTGTGTTTTTATTTTTCTCATCCCGTATGTCGCGATTCAAATCCGAGGAGTGTCCATTTTTTTACAAGCCGCATTCCCCAATTTTATCCCCATATGGATTTGGGCGGTGCTGATCGTAGTCATCATGATGGTTTATTCCGAATTGGGTGGCTTAAAAGCCATAATTTATGCGGATTTTCTTCAAGGAACCTTACTGTTGATTGTCGTTTGGTTTATCGCTTTTTATTGCTTAAATCAAGTGGGGGGATGGGAAGCGCTGTTTGAAAAAACGCAAGCGGCTAATGAACAATTACTAACGGCTCCTGGACCCAACAAATTGCTCACCCCTCAATTTCTTATTGCTTCCTGTATCGCGATCTTGATGATCCCCGTTACCCAACCTCAGCTTTCAACCCGATTGGTGATCATGAAAGATTACAATGCGCTGAAGCGCATGGCTGTGGCAGTAGGGATATTTGCAACTTTAGTGATTTTACCAACCATCATCATTGGCTTGTATGGTTCAATTTATTATGCTGAGGCCTCCACCGCAGAATTTCTAGGCGGGGTATTACTCAGCGAACAAAACAACATCATTGCTTCGTTAACCATTATTGGTTTATTTGCAGCAGCCATGTCTACGTCAGACTCCCAACTTTTTGCCATGGGAAATGAAGTAAGAGGTCTGATGAAATTAAAAGAAAACGATTCCCTCCGCCCCATTCGAATCTTTATATTATTATTTGCCCTTTCGGCTTTATTGTTTTCCTTAATTTCTTCTGATGAATTGGTTCTTTTGGCACGGCTAAGCTTTTCAGGAACGGCCCTAATGGGACCTCTAATTATTTTAGGCATCCTTGCCAACAAACCTCAGGGCAAGTTTATGATATGGATGTCACTTTTTGCTCTGATCGTCTTTGTCCTGACCCAACTCAATCTTCTCCCACAAAAAATTGGGCTCTTGCGTATGGATCTTCTGCTCATGATTGTTTTGAGCATCGCGGCGTTTGCAAATTATTATATTAAAAAAAATGAAGCATAAGACGTTCTTTTTATTGCTCTTTTTGGTTGTCTTTAGTTCCTGTAAAGAGATTGCTGCTCCTCATTCTCCAACGGTAGAATCCACCACAAAACCGTGGACGCGTTGGTGGTGGTTAGGCAATGCTGTAGAGGAATCCAGTATAGACGAAACCCTAAAAGCCTTTGCTAAAGCAGGATTAGGTGGAGTTGAAATTGCAACTATCTACGGAGCGAAAGGAGCGGAAGACAAGTTTATCGATCATTTGTCTCCAGCATGGATCGCAAAAGTGAACCACACCCTCCAAACAGCAAAAAGGTTAGGTTTGGGAGTAGATCTTACCCTTGGAACAGGGTGGCCTTTTGGTGGACCTCAAGTAGAGCCTGAATATGCAGCAACTAAAATGCGTGTTGAAATTGTTGAGGTAGGCAAAGGAAAACCATTGAATCACAAGGTCGAATTGATACATGAAAAAATAAATGTGCCTTTACAATGTGTAGCCGCAGTAGCCTTTGACTCCACAGGAAAAGCGGTTGATTTAACCGATACTATAGCAAACGACACCCTGATACGAATGGCACAGGACCAAGCCTATAAACTGTATTTGGTTTATCCCGATAAAACTGCACAAAAAGTAAAACGCGCCTCTCCCGGAGGGGCAGGTTGGACTTTAGATCATTTTTCTACTGCTGCCCTAAAAGATTATTTAGAGCCATACAATACTGCATTTACTAGCCTTGACAAAACGCTACGCAGTGTATTCAACGACAGTTACGAGGTGTATGGAACTGATTTTAGCCCCAACTTTTTTGATCACTTTAAACAAAAAAGAGGCTATGATTTAAAACCACATATAGAAAAGCTGTTAAATGAGACTTCAGATGCTGTTGGAAATCGAATTAAAGCAGACTACCGACAGACACTGTCCGATATGCTTTTGGAAGATTTTAATGTTCCTTGGAATGAATGGGCCCATTCAAACGGTCTAAAGACAAGACTCCAAGCCCATGGATCACCAGGAAACCTGATCGACCTTTATGCTTCTGCTGATATACCGGAATGCGAAACATTTGGATCCATGCCTTATTCAATAGAGGGCTTTCGGCGTCTGGATGAAAACATTAGAAAGGGTGACGCAGACCCTGCGATGCTTCGGTTTTCTTCTTCGGCAGCCCATATTAGTGGCAAGCCTCTAGTTTCCGCAGAATCTTTTACCTGGTTAAGAGAACATTTTAAAACGGCACTTTCTCAATGCAAACCTGAGGTTGAAGATTTGTTTTTAAACGGAGTTAATCATGTTTTTTTACACGGTTCAACCTACAGTCCAAGTGAGGCCGCTTGGCCAGGCTGGAAGTTCTATGCTTCGGTCAATTTTCATCCCTCCAATCCAATTTGGGAGGATGTGGCAGCTTTATTCAATTACATCACCACAGTTCAATCCTATTTACAAGCCGGTACCCCAGACAATGACGTGTTAATCTATTGGCCTTTTCACGACATAACCAACTCCTTTTTAGAGGGGAAAAAAATGCAACAGTTGGCCATACACGATTTGGATACCTGGCTAAAACCTACCGGATTTTATAAAGACATACAGTGGTTGATTCAAGAGGGATATGGTTTCGATTACCTATCCGACCAGTTTTTAGAAAAAATTACCGTTGAAAAGGGTAACTTAAAGTTACCCGGCGGATCCTACAAGGCTTTACTTATTCCAAAAACGAAACACCTTCCAATGGCTTCCTTGGAAAAATTGATTGCCCTTAAAAAAGCAGGCGCCCATATTCTATTTGAAGACTTGCCACAGACCGTCCCCGGCTTTAAAAATTACCAAGAAGAAACAGCTAAAATGCAAGTCCTATTGGATGCAAATAAACTGACTACAACTCCAAGTAAGGCATGGGATTCTATTTTAATTCAAAGCGGTGCTAAACCAGAAAAATGGGTCAATACTGGATTAAAATATATTCGCAGAAAATGGAATAATGAAACCCTTTACTATATAGTAAATCACACCTCCTCTACCATACAAGAGTGGCTCCCCCTGGGAGTTCCATCAGAAAATGTTACAATTTTTGATCCGCTCAGCGCCAAAGAGGGACGTGCCCAGACTAAAAAAATTGATGGAATACAACATACCCGAGTAGAAATTAAATCGGGAAATTCTTTAGTTCTCAGAACCGACTCAAAGGCTTCCTTGCCTATGTGGAATTATTACGAACCCTTTGGTGCATCGGTCAGCCTTGAAGGCAAATGGGAGTTACAGTTTGTTAAAGGAGGTCCTCAACTCCCCCCAGCACTTCAATTGGATTCATTAGTATCCTGGACTGAATTGGGATCTGAGTACGAGAACTTTTCAGGTACGGGAGTGTATGAACATCGGTTTACAGTAAAGGAAAACGCTGCCGATGCATGGCTGCTTCAGCTAAGTGATCTACGTGAGTCTGCAAAAATATGGTTGGACGGAACCTTAGTTGGTACTTTATGGGCAAACCCTTATGAAATACAGTTACCAAAAATAAAACCCGGCGCACACACATTAAAAATTCAAGTGAGTAATCTTGGAGCCAATCGAATACGAGCCAAAGAACGTCGTGGAGAAGAATGGAAAAATTTCTATGAAATCAATATGGTCAACAAAGACTACCAAGCTTTTGACGCTTCCCAATGGGAGCTTACTCCCTCAGGTATAATTAACACCCCAAAAATGATTCCTTTAAAACTAAGCAAATAGCCTATGAAACCCTTCCTGATCCTTTCTTTATACTTTTTGGGGGCTACCCTTTATGCACAAAATGAACTGCTCTGCCAAGGGAGTTACTGGACCGAATCTGAAGCAAAAGTTGTGATGGAAGAATTCAAATCTGAATGGAACTCACAAGCTGACTGGGAACAAAGAGCCGCTATCATCAGACAAGGAATCCTTGAGGGATTGCAGTGGAACCGTATGCCAAAAGTTCCAAAGAAACCCAAGGTTATTATTAGTCCGAAGGTGAATAAAAATGGATACGCCGTTCAAAATATAGCCCTTGAAAGTTTTCCCGGATTTTATGTTACGGGCAACCTCTACACTCCACTAAATTTAAGTCCTCCCTATGCAGCCGTACTAAGCACACACGGTCATTTTGAAGGGGGTCGATTTACTGAAAATGAACAAAAACGCAACGCAGCTCTCGCACAAATGGGCGCAGTTGTTTTTGCTTATGACATGGTGGGCTATGGAGAAAGCAATCAAATAGACCATAAAATGCCTCTAGCATTGCTTCTTCAAACCTGGAACAGTAAACGGGTTTTGGACTATCTAACCGCTCGAAAAGATATTGATCCAAATCGAATTGGCATCAGTGGTGCTTCGGGTGGAGGAACCCAAGCTTTTGTTCTCAGCGCTATAGATTCAAGAATTGCGTTAAGTGTTCCGGTAGTTCAAGTGTCTGCACATTTTTTTGGAGGTTGTGTCTGCGAAAGTGGTATGCCCATTCACAAAAGTGCTGACCATCAAACCAACAATGTAGAAATTGCCGCATTAATGGCGCCAAAACCTCAATTGATTGTTTCTGATGGAGCGGATTGGACAAAAAATACGCCTTCCGTAGAATTTCCTTACTTGAAAAAAGTATACCAAACATATCAATCCGAGTCTGCCATTCAAAATGCTCATTTTGAAAACGAAAAACACGATTACGGACCTTCTAAACGAGATGTCGCATACCGTTTTTTATCTCAGAAATTAAACCTTCCCCGAGGATTGAATACTGATCAAGATCCCTACGATGAAAGCACTATAGATGTTGTTGAACAAAGCGATCTAATGCTTTTTCACGGTGGTAATCGACCTAAAAACGAATTGAAAGGAAACGAAGCAGTTCTTTCTTATTTGCAAATTCAACCCTAATTTGTGTTGCTACTAACCCTAGGACTAGCACATCACAAAACCACCTATACTACCATAGTAAGCGGATTCTCCACATAGGATCGTAAGGTCTGCAAAAACTGAGCTCCCGTAGCTCCGTCTATAACTCGATGGTCACACGCAAGGGTTAGCTTCATGGTATTTCCTACCACAATCTGCCCTTCTTTTACCACGGGTTTTTGAACTATAGCTCCTACAGAAAGAATCGCACCATTAGGTTGGTTGATAATCGACGTAAATTCCTGTATTCCAAACATTCCTAAGTTGGAAATTGTAAAGGTACTGCCGTCCATTTCTTCTGGAGTTAATTTTTTATCTCGCGCACGAACAGCATAGTCTTTTACTGCAGCTCCGATCTGAGGGAGGCTTTGTTCGTCTGTAAATTTAACTACCGGAACAACCAATCCATCTTCAACCGCTACAGCCACACCAATATGAACATGGTGGTGTTGGGTAATTTGATGATCTTCCCATTTGGCATTGACCTGTGGATGTTGTTTTAACGAAAGCGCCACGGCTTTGACCACAATATCGTTAAACGAAATTTTAGTATCGGGAATGGCGTTGTATTGGGTGCGGAACGCAATGGCATGATCCATATCGAATTCCACTCCTAGATAGTAGTGAGGGGCTGAAAATTTAGAAGCCGATAAGCGCTTGGCAATGGTTTTGCGCATTTGGGAATTGGCAATTTCAGTAACCGACTCGGTTCCTCTTGGTGTAAAAGCTTGCACACCACCCCCTGCGGTAGGTTGGTAGCTGTCTATATCTCTTTTGATAATTCTTCCATGATCCCCAGAGCCTTGGACTCTTGAAAGATCAATCCCTTTTTCACTCGCTAACTTTTTGGCCAAGGGTGAAGCAACTATTCTTCCGTTTGAAGAAGTTTGTACGGGAGGTGGAGCTACTTTTGGGGTAGGCTTTGCTTCCGCTACAACTTCGGGCTTTGCTGCAGAAGGAGTCGGTTGAGCAGCTGGTTTTGCTGCAACGGCTGCGGGTTGTGATTGAGCAGCAAGCACCGCACTTACATCCGTACCCTTTTTACCAATGATGGCAAGGATACTATCTACGGGGGCAGACTCTCCCTCGTTTAAACCAATATGGAGTAAGGTACCTTGATGAAAGGACTCAAATTCCATGGTTGCTTTATCCGTCTCAATTTCAGCAAGGATATCTCCCTCATTTACTGTGTCGCCTACTTTTTTGTTCCATTTAGCTACGGTACCTTCTTCCATGGTATCGCTCAGACGAGGCATGTTGATAACTTCTACACCCGCGGGAATAGCTGTGGCTACCACTTCTTCTTTTGGAGCCGTTTGTTGTTCTTCTACTTGAGTTTCACCTTGGGGAGTTTCTTCGGAAGTAAGTAATCCAGAAATATCTTCCCCTTTTTTTCCAATGATGGCCAAAAGGGTATCTACCGGAGCTGTACCCCCCTCTTGAATTCCTATGTGGAGCAATTCCCCTTCGTTAAAGGATTCAAATTCCATCGTAGCTTTATCCGTTTCGATTTCAGCGAGTATGTCTCCTTCACTGACGGCATCCCCTACCTTTTTAAACCATTTTGCCACGGTTCCTTCCTCCATGGTATCGCTTAACCTCGGCATGTTTATAATTTCCGCCATCTTCTATAATTTGTGTTTGATAAAAGGGTAATCTTCTTGTTCGTAAACTGCATCGTACATTACGTTTAGATCTGGATAAGGTGAGGTTTCAGCAAACTTTTCACATTCTGCTACTCGTTTCTTTACTCCCTCATCTACAGCATCTAATTGCTTTTGGGTTGCGTATTTTTTGGATAAAATCACATTTTTTACCTGAGTAATGGGATCGATTTTACGGTATTCCTCTACCTCATCTTTGGTTCTGTAATGTTGTGCATCAGACATGGAATGTCCTCTGTATCGGTAGGTTTTCATTTCTATAAAGGAAGGTCCACCGCCAGAACGTGCCAATGCAATAGCCTTATCCATTGTTTTTGCTACTGCAACGGGATCCATCCCGTCACAAGGCTCACAAGGCATGTCATAGCCCAATCCTAATTTCCAAATTTCTTCGTGGGATGCAGTTCGGGCTACAGAGGTTCCCATTGCATATCCATTATTTTCTACTACAAACACTACAGGCAGTTGCCAAAGGGTTGCTAAATTTAAAGTTTCGTGAAGGGATCCTTGACGCACAGCACCATCACCCATAAAGCAAAGGGTCACATTGTCTCGTTCAAAATATTTATCTCCAAAGGCCATACCTGCGCCCAGAGGGATTTGCCCTCCAACAATTCCGTGACCTCCGTGAAATTTGTGCTCTTTAGAAAAAATATGCATCGAGCCTCCTAAGCCTTGAGAAGTTCCTGTAGCTTTTCCATAAAGTTCCGCCATAACGCGTTTGGGATCAACACCCATTCCTATGGGTTGAACGTGATTTCTGTAGGCCGTAATCATTCGGTCTTTACCGAGTTCCATCGCGTGGAGTGATCCTGCCAATACAGCTTCTTGCCCGTTGTAAAGGTGTAAAAAGCCTCTAACCTTCTGTTGGATGTAAACGGCAGCTAACTTATCTTCAAACTTTCTCCAGAAGAGCATGTTTTCATACCAATCTAGGTAAGTTTGTTTTGTTATTTTCTTCATAAAATCCTAATAAGTAATCCCAAATAGTGAGTGCAAAATTACTGATTTCTATTTTTAGGAAGAAATATTCAGCCTAATTTATTCGTAGGGTTCATAGTACTATTGCTGGGCAACTTCCGCAGAAGATTGGGGAACAGGATTTTCCAAATCTAAAGACAAAGAAAACCGTATTGTATTTTCTAAAGGATTGCGAACCTTGGAGGTAGAAAACAAGTAGGAGATGTCGATGTCCATAAATTTAAGATCAAATCCAGCTCCTAGAGTAAGGTAACGCCTTGAGCCTTTGTCCTGACTTTCGTTAAAATAGCCCGTCCTTAATGAAAAAACATCTTGAAACAAATACTCTAAGCCAACCGCAAGGGTGATTTCACTCAACTCCTCTGAAAGCCCTCCTGGTGCATCGCTAAATGAAGTAAAAATTCCATTGAGAAAATCGATATCAGGCTGTCGATACCCTATAAATTCTCCTTTGTCGTTGGTTACTGCCACAGGAGTGGGCACCAAGAGTTTGTTAAACTCGGTATAAACCCCTAGGCTGTTTTGATCATCGAAGAGCAGATCCAATCCAAAACCCATTTTAAGATTTGTGGGGATGAAACTTTTCTGCCCTCCTATGTCATAATTCAACCGGGGTCCAATATTGGACACATTGACTCCTCCTCTGAAGATGGCATTGTTGTTTCCCATTTCAAAGGGGTTGCTTTGATAAAAGCCCGCAACATCGATACCTAAGGTATTGGCTGAAGAATTGTCAGAATCGGCAGCGATCTTTAAATCCGATCGGATGTAGCGCCCTCCAACGGCCATCGAAAATTGTTCACTAAGTTTTAATGCATACGACAAATCAACCGTCAACTCTGTAGGCCGCTCTTGACCTTGATCAACTATTGATCCGCCGATTAGTTCATTGAATTGAATATCGCCTAAACTAAAGTATTTTAAACTAGTAGCCCATGAACTACGGTCGGATATTTTTTTATAAAACGTAAGGTTTCCTAAAAAAATATCGTCTACCAATTTACTCAAGTAGGGAGTATAACTTATTCCAATTCCTTTTTCTGAGGAGGCAAATGCGTATTTCGCAGGATTCCATTGTTGGGAATAGGCGTCTGCAGGGGTGGCCACGCCCAGCTCTCCCATCCCTGCCGAACGGGCATCAGGGGTAATCAATAAAAAGGGGACGGCCGTGTTTATCACACGATTGGAATTTTGCCCTGAACTGTAGGATGAGATAAGGGCAAGACTCAAAAAGAAAAAAAATTGAATTCTTTTCACTCCAATTTGGTTGTTGATGGTTTTATAACGTCTATTTTTAAAAATTGTTATTCAATTTTGATTTTTTTTAAACAAAATTTTTTGCCACAATATTTTGCCATTTTAAGCGTTAAAAATGCTAGCCGAATTTAATTGAAACGCAATTGTTTTAAAGAAAACGATTATTTGTATATTGCATAATGTTTTGAAACTAACGTCGAACTATATGAAATTGAGTCAATTCAAACAATTTTTAATCCCCTGTATCGGACTTGTACTGATCGCTTCTTGCGGTGGAAACAATGCCTCCAGAGCCACTGGATGGGATATTAACTCTAAAAGTGGAGGATTTCAATTCAATGTTGAATTTGAAGATCAAGAAACCGGTCCGGGACTTGTTTTTATCGAAGGAGGCACCTTTACTAAAGGACAAGTGCAGGATGATGTCATGCACGATTGGAACAACACCCCAAACAAGCAGCATGTCATGTCGTTTTATATAGACGAAACTGAAGTCACCAATCTCATGTATTTAGAGTACTTGGATTGGTTAGAATATGTTTTTCCTACGAACGAACCTCGCTACCGACAAATTTATGAAGGGGCACTACCCGACACCCTAGTTTGGAGAAATCAGTTAGGCTATATGGAAGAACTGACTACGAATTATCTGCGCCACCCTGCCTATGCTGAATATCCAGTGGTTGGGGTCAATTGGCTGCAAGCGGTTCAATACGCTGAATGGAGAACCGATCGAGTCAATGAATACATTCTCGAACGCGAATCTTATGTTCAAAAAGACGTGCGATATACCGAGGTAGGAACTAATAGTACCTTCAATACAGCAGCCTATCTAAAACGCCCTGAAACAGTTTACGGCGGGAAAATGGATAGTATTAGCGGTAAAAACGCAGAGGAGAAAAAAGGAGATTCAATTGTAAAAGTCTATGCAGGAGTTGAAAAAGGGATTTTACTCCCTTCCTACCGACTTCCTACTGAAACGGAATGGGAGTATGCTGCTTTGGCCTTAGTTGGGGATAGAGAATACAATACCTACCGAGGGAAAAAGAAATACCCTTGGTCTGGAGAATATACTCGCTCCAGTGATCGAAGAACGGAAGGAGATCAGCTTGCCAATTTTAAACTGGGCAAAGGAGATTACGGTGGAATTGCGGGTTGGTCTGACGACGGTGCAGACATTACCATACAAGTCAAACAATACCCTCCCAACGATTTTGGAATCTATGATATGGCTGGAAATGTTGCCGAATGGGTATCGGATGTGTACAGACCAATTGTAGACGATCAAGCGAATGACTTTAATTATTACCGTGGAAACGTTTACCTTAAAAATGTAATCGGAGAAGATGGTAAAGCAATTACAATCTCACCTGACGAATTGGTTTTCGATACGCTTCCCAACGGAAAAGTCCTCTTGAAAAAATTGCCAGGGGATTTAGCCCTCGCACCTATTGACGAGGAGGAAACCTTCCTCAGACAAAACTTTTCAGAAAGTGATAATCGAAATTTTAGAGATGGTGATGTAGAATCTTCTAGAAGCTATGCCTCAGGAAGACCCGATGGGTCAGAAGGAGCGACAACAAGAAAAACGGAAACTTCCTTAATGTACAATGCTCCTCAGTCTCCTCAAATTACAATGGATGAGAATGGTGATCCTATAAGAGAGCTCGATGCTTCCAATAAAAGAACTACGCTAATCACAGATGAGGTGAGAGTTTACAAAGGAGGATCTTGGAAAGACCGAGCTTTTTGGTTGGATCCAGCACAACGCAGGTATTTACCTCAATACATTGCCACAGACTACATCGGTTTTAGATGCGCCATGTCAAGATTAGGTTCCAAAAGCCAGGTTAAAAAAACAGCCCGACACAAGAGACGCGGTTAACAAAAAACAAAAGCATCTTAGCAATAAGGTGCTTTTTTTTTAGCATGAATACAGCAGCGCTTTACACGATATTTTTAAACTCAAAAGGGGTAAGTACTGATACGAGAACGCTCGAAAAAGGAAGTCTTTTTTTTGCTTTAAGCGGACCCAATTTTAACGGCAATGAATTTGCTCTTCAAGCCCTTGAAAAGGGAGCACTAGCCGTAGTGGTTGATGATCCTCTTATAGAAGACAAAGACGAACGAATCATCCTAGTAAAAAATACGCTCCAAGCCTTACAACAACTGGCTACACACCATCGAGATCAATTGAATACTACCTTAATCGCATTGACAGGCAGTAATGGCAAAACAACTACTAAGGAATTAATTCGGGAAGTTTTATCTGCCAAATTCAAAGTACTGGCGACCGTAGGCAACCTCAACAATCACATAGGGGTTCCCCTAACCTTATTGAAATTAAAAAAGGAACACGAAATTGGAATCATTGAAATGGGTGCCAATCACCCGGGGGAAATTGCAGCACTTGCAGCAATTGCTAAACCCAATTGGGGATATATCACCAATTTTGGTAAGGCACACCTCGAAGGCTTTGGGAGTCTTGAAGGGGTTATCCGATCCAAGACCGAATTGTACAGGCACTTAATCCAACACAATCAGCGCATCCTGATCAACCGAGACGATAAAGAACAAGTAAACCATACGCAAGGAGCGAATGTAATTCACTTCGGTACTGCATCCGACGCGGATTTTGTTTGGAAGATCGTAGATGCTAAGGAGGGAACTGTTTGTATCCAATTTCAAGATCATCTGATTGAATCAAAACTTTACGGGAGTTACAACTCCACTAATCTGGCAGCAGCTCTTTCTTTTGGAGCATTGTTGGACGTTCCCATGGAGGACAGTAAAAAAGCCCTAGGGAACTACAGCCCTTCTAACAACCGCTCTCAACTGATTCCTATCAAACAAACCGAATATGTGCTGGACGCCTATAATGCCAACCCTACCAGTATGCTTGCCGCGCTTGAAGCCTTTGCCCAAAAGTCAAGTCGATCAAAGGCCGTTGTGTTAGGTGACATGAAGGAACTAGGCCCTACTTCGCTTGAAGAGCATGAACAGATTATTAGTCGATGTTTGCATTTTGAATTTGAAAAAATTATTCTCATTGGGGCTCAATTTGGGGCTACCTCAACTTTGGAAAAGCGGATAGAAAAGTATGCTGACCTTGAGGCATTTCTCAACTCTTTTGAACCACTCCATTGGAACTACAGCACTGTGCTTATCAAAGGATCTCGAGCCTCGCAGCTCGAACGTTTAATTCCCTTTTTTAAATCCCTATAAGTTCAAATGCCTAGATTTTTTTTCCTTTTACTGATGTTCGTTTTTTTTAACTGTCAAAAAGAGGAGCAACGCTGTGGGCAAATTATTCAAAAAGTAAACCAAAACGATAGCTATTATTTTGTGCTACAAACCGATGAGTACAGTCGCTCTTATGGAGACTTTACGAATCCCGAAATTCCGGACGATGGCATACGACAAGGAAGCGTAAGTAAAGAAATTTACGATGCCTTTGAGGTCGGTGACGAATACTGTGCAGCAGGCTAATAATTTTTTATCCCAGCGCCGTTAATAATCTGATCGACAATTTCAGGATTGAGCAGGGTCGAAGTGTCTCCTAAATTTGAAATGTCTTTGCTTGCCACTTTTCTGAGGATTCTTCTCATTATTTTACCAGAGCGTGTTTTGGGCAAGCCCGGAACAATCTGAACTTCATCAGGTTTGGCAATAGGGCCGATAATTTTTCGGACGGTATCTTTTATCTCCTGAATGAGTTCTTCGTCTGTATGTCCTTCCCTATCGCAAATGGCATAGGCATAAATTCCTTGCCCTTTGATATCGTGTGGAAATCCAACCACAGCAGATTCAATTACTTTAGGGTGTTCATTGATCGCATTCTCTACTTCAGCGGTACCCATTCGATGGCCAGAAACATTGATTACATCATCTACCCTACCCAAAATTCTCAAATAGCCATCGTGATCGCGTTTGGCGCCATCACCGGTAAAATATAAACCGGGATACGTAGAAAAATACGTGTCCTTGCAACGCTTATGATCGCCATAGGTGGTACGCAGCATAGAAGGCCAAGGAAATTTAATACAGAGATTTCCCTCCACATTATTTCCCTTTAGCTGATTCCCTTCAGCATCGACAAGTATGGGCTGGATACCCGGTAAAGGGAGCGAGGCATGGGCGGGTTTATTCGGCGTGATTCCTGCCAAAGGAGAAATCATGATCCCTCCTGTTTCCGTTTGCCACCATGTATCTACCAGTGGGCATTTTCCTTTGCCTATATGATCGTGATACCAATGCCAAGCTTCTTCATTAATAGGCTCGCCAACAGAACCAATAACTTTTAATGAGCTAAGTGAATACGGCTCTAGAGGTTCTAATCCATAGGCTTGTAAAGCCCTAATGGCCGTGGGTGCTGTATAAAATTGATTGACTTGATATTTGTCTACAATTTCCCAAAATCGTCCCGCGGTTGGATAGGTGGGTACCCCTTCAAACATCAAAGTTGTGGCACCGGCTAAAAGCGGCCCGTATACGATATAGGAATGACCTGTAATCCAACCAACATCGGCCGTACACCAGTATACATCCTCTTGCTCGTACTGAAAAACGTTTAAAAATGAATAATGAGTATACACCATATAACCCGCAGTTGTATGTACAACGCCTTTAGGCTTACCCGTAGATCCTGAAGTGTATAAGATAAAAAGTAAGTCTTCGGCATCTAAGGTTGCAGCTGTATGTTCTTTGGATTCGCTTTGAATAAGTTCATGCCACCACAGGTCTCGCCCCTCCTTCATAGTAACCGACTCTTGGGTTCGCTGGTATACAATTACCTTATCAACAGTAGTTGTTTTTTCTAAAGCTTCATCGACTACTCCTTTTACCGGTATATTTTTACCCCCCCTAAAATTACCGTCAGAAGTTAAAACCATTTTAGCTTCACAGTCATTGATACGGTCGGCCAGCGCAGTGGAAGAAAATCCAGCAAAAACAACCGAGTGAACAGCCCCTACCCTTGCACAAGCAAGCATGGCAATAGCTGCCTCAGGTATCATGGGCATATAGATGATGACACGATCTCCTTTTTGTATGCCTTGACTTTCAAGCGCGTTTGAAAACTGGCAAGTGAGTTCAAATAATTCGTTATAGCTTATGCTACGTTCGGGTTCCTTTGGATCATTAGGTTCCCATAAGATTGCTGTTTTTTCACCATGGGTAGACAACTGACGTTCAAAAATATTTTCGGTTATGTTTAATTGTGCGTTTTCAAACCATTTGACCTCAGGCCCTTCAAAATTCCAAGAGAGTACACTATCCCATGGTTTTTTCCAATGAAAGTTTTTGGCTATTCTACTCCAAAACTCTTCAGGTTGCTGGATGCTTTCCTGATATTCTTGAAAATACTCAGAAAGTGATTGAATTTTTTGACTCATGTTTAATTCAAATTTTTTAATGTATGGCTGCAGCGGTATTATTTGATCCTCTCGGTGTTCGAATTCGTTCTGTTAATTCTAAAACTTCTTGAGGAGGAGCAGTGGTCAATCTTGAAACTACCAAGGCAACTGCAAAATTTACTAACATCCCAAGTGTTCCGATACCTTCAGGTGCAATGCCCCACCAGAAGTTTTCAGGTAAACCTGGACCTCCCAATTGAGGTTTGAAGTAAATGATATAGGCTGTTGTAAAGATAATTCCAACGATCATTCCACTGAGGGCCCCTTGTTTGTTCATACGCTTATCGAATATACCTAAAATTATGGCTGGAAAAAAGGAAGAAGCCGCTAATCCAAAAGCTAAGGCGACAACTTGTGCTACAAAGCCCGGAGGGTTCATCCCAGCAAGACCTGCTGCTACAACTGCTACGGCAATCGCAATTCGAGCCGCATACAGTTCGCCTTTTTCACTGATGTCTGGTCTCAAATAATTTTTTAATAAATCATGAGAAATGGAAGTTGATATAACTAGTAGTAAGCCTGCTGCCGTAGAAAGTGCTGCAGCTAAACCTCCCGCTACTACCAATCCAATTACCCAAGCAGGGAGGTTAGCTATTTCGGGATTTGCCAGTACAATAATGTCTTGATCGACTTGAAGTTCGTTGACCACAGGATCTGCTACATACTGTATGATTCCATCTTGATTTTTATCCTCAAAAGAAAGCAGTCCCGTACTTTCCCAATTGGTAAACCATTCGGGAACAGCTTCATAGGAGGCATTTGAAAGGGTGTTTAAAATGTTCGTACGGGCAAAAACAGCCACTGCAGGAGCGGTAGTATATAAAATTGCAATAAACAGTAAGGCCCAGCCTGCGGAGATACGTGCATCTTTTACCCGAGGAACAGTAAAAAACCGAACAATAACATGAGGCAATCCGGCAGTACCGAACATTAATGCCCCGGTAATAAAAAACATATTGACCAAATTATTTTGATCTACTGCCGTATAGGAATCAAACCCTAAATCAACTGAGAGTTGATTGAGCTTTTCGAGTAAAAATACCCCGTCCGGACCACGAGAACCAAAGCCCAATTGCGGAATGGGATTTCCCGTCATTTGAAGGGATATAAAAATGGCAGGTACCGTAAAGGCAAAAATTAACACACAAAACTGAGCTACTTGGGTGTAGGTAATTCCTTTCATTCCGCCTAAGACAGCATAGAAAAAAACAATCCCGATCCCAATAAGAACCCCGGTATCAAAGGGCACGTTTAGAAAACGAGCAAAGGCAACTCCTACGCCTTTCATTTGTCCTACCACATAAGTAAAAGAAACAAATAGGGCGCAAATCAACGCAATGAGTCGCGCATTTTTGGAATAATAACGTTCTCCAATAAAATCAGGTACGGTAAACTTTCCAAATTTCCTTAAATAAGGAGCCAACAAAAGAGCCAACAGTACATAGCCTCCTGTCCATCCCATGAGGTATTGCCCTCCAGAAAATCCCATAAATGCAATCAATCCTGTCATGGATAAAAATGAAGCGGCAGACATCCAATCTGCAGCCGTTGCCATACCGTTGGCAATGGGACTTACCCCGCCACCGGCAACATAAAATTCTTTAGTTGACCCGGCTCGGGAAATGATCGCAATAATAATGTATAAAAGGAAGGTCGCCCCAACCAATAGGTACGTCCAAATCTGTGCATCCATAAACTTAGTTTTTAAATCTCATCAACATCAAACTTTTTATCCAAGCGATTCATTAGATACACATAAACAAAAATCAAAATAACGAAAACGTAAATGGATCCCTGATGGGCAAACCAAAATCCGAGAGGAAAGCCTCCAATTCTAAATTGATTAAGTATCTCTGCAAAGACAATACCGAAAAGAAAAGAAACGGCAAACCAGATTAAAAGAAGAACGGCAAGGTATTTTAAGTTAGTTCTCCAATAGCGTTTAGCGTTGTTCGATGCCATATATTAGTTGATTTGAATAGCAAAAGATAAAGAAGTTCCTTCTTATTTACTAAAAAATAAAAATTAATCCGATGCTTAGGATAAAAAAATTGAGTTGTAACAGCGTAGCTTTGATCGAAAGGAGCAGTTATTCTACAACTTTTATAGGGCGTTTAAAGAGCGCTCCAAACGTTCCAAAAACCCATTAGGTGAGGTTAAGAAGTGAAGCAGAATCAAGATCGGTAAAGAGTACAGCATTGGGGTGGTTACGCAAGATGGAGGCCGGACACTTTTCGCTAATTGCCCCTTGCAATGTATTAGATACTGCTTTGGCTTTTCTTTGATGAGGCACCACGCAACTTATATATTTTGCCTTCATGATCATAGGCACAGTAAGCGTTAGGGCTTCTTTTGGAACAGATTCTAATGAGGGAAACCAACCTTCGTTATATTGCTGCTGCCTGCACTCCAGATCCAAGGGGACACACTTGACCTCTTTCGGGTCATTAAAATCAGCTACTCCCGGATCGTTGAACGCCAGATGACCATTTTCTCCAATACCTACACAAGCTATATCGATGGGTTTTTCATTTAAAAGAAGGGCGTAACGATTCATTTCGTCTTCAATGGAACGGGCATTACCATTCAAATAGTGAACGTGCTGAGGCTGTACCCGATTGATAATTCTCGAGGCTAAATAGTTTTGAAAGCTCGCCGGATGCTCCCTCTTCAGTCCTACATATTCATCTAAATGAAAAACGGTAACACGATTCCATTGAATAGGAAGAAGTTGTACTTGTGCTAAAAATTCAAATTGAGAAGTACCCGTTGCTAAAATTATTCTTGCTTCGCCTTGTTCTTCAATAGTCTTATTGATTTGGAGTGCTACTTTTTGGGCTGCTGCAAGTCCGACTTCTTTTTCAGTTGTGTACCTGTACACTCTCAATTGATTGAATATATAGCTCGTCATACGTACCAAGTTTTGCAGTAAGATATTCAATATTTAACAGACTGAAAAGAAGGGAGTCGAGGAGGATCAATTCAGTTCCCCCGAATGGAAGTCCAGCTATTTAAATATCCAGTAAGTCAACTTTACATTTAAACTCCTAAAACGAGGTACTAGCGAATCGTAGGTATAGTAATTGTCATTGTAGACTATATACAGGTCTGAAAGTGAATTGAAGCGCCATTGAAATCTCGAGTTAAATCCTAAATTTTCGGATTGGGAACTCAATTGAATATTAGTAGACCAGAATACAGATTTCGAAAACGAAAAATCAAATTTTGGCCCCACTAACCACAAATGGGTCAGCGGAATGTTTTTTCCAAGGTCAATTCGATCGTAATTTAATTTTAGGCTGGCTACAAGACGCGGTTGTACGCGATAACTGAAATTGTTCGTAAAAGAATACTTTGATCCATCGTAAAACATCCCGTAATTTTGACTAGAAATAAACGACAATTTCTTTCTCCTGTCCGAGTTGTATTGAAGCATCCCCGAGCGGGAAAAATAGTATTGGTTTCCTAAAAGAGGGGTTTCAGGGTGAATTCCTGTTGGATCAAACGTATTGGCAATAAATTCTTTTCTATTAAAAAAGCGAACCGACAATTTGCTTTGGTCTTTAAACGTCAGTTCCGCTGAGGTTAATAAAGTCCGTTCGATTAAGGGTTGTAATCCTTTAGGATCTACCCACAGCCAAAGATTTTGGCGAAGTTCAAGGGTGTTGATTCGTACTTTTTTAGGGTAAAATAAATAACTGTAATACGGGGAAAATTTCAAAACCCCCACACGACGCAACAATCCTAAGTCGGCTTTAAAATCCTCTTCGATAAAGGTGTATTCCAAATTGATATTCTGATGGCGTGTTTCGCGACTGAATTGGGCTCCACCGCTTAGGCTGTTTTCATTTTCTGCTGGAGTAAAAGATTTGTACGCAAAAAAGCGCCCTTTCCATATGTTGTCTTTTGAATTTAAATCGTATTCGATCCCCATCATACGGTTGTAGAGATCTTCGTCAGTTGAAAAGTCGTAGGATTTTACGCGCTGTCTGTTGATTAATAAAAATTTTAAATTGGACCTAGAAAAAACACTCTGCTGTACAGAAAGAACCGTATTGTTGTTGGAAGCGATTTTGTTTTTTAGGTCTTCGTCGGTAAGCATGTTTAGAAAACCGAGGCGTAGTTTATCGGTCAATTTTCCACTCAAGCGAGCCCCTGCAAGGATGCGGTTTTGAATGTTATTGCCTTCCAAATCTCGGGCAACCCCAATACGTCGAGTAAGAAAAGGGGTCACGGCTCGTTCTGCTCCATAATTGGAAAACAAATCGCTGTTTTGCAAAAAGAATTGGCGTTTTTCAGGCAAAACAATTTCAAACTGGGTCAGATTGATGATTTCATCGTCCACTTCAACTTGAGAAAAGTCTGGATTAAGGGTCACATCTAAATTCAAGCCGTTATTGATAGGGATTTTTAAATCCCCACCAACATTAAGATTCTGTACATTTCCTTCGGGTGTAAAATCGTTACTGGTGATCCCATTTAAATAAGGGATTATTGCTACCGGTGCATTTGATTTTCCCAAAGGACGATCGAATTCAAGGATGCCCATAAAGGCCAAATTAAAGTCTTTGTACACTTGAGGAATGCGAGTCCAGGTGGTTCTTTGGTTGGTTTGTGTATCCAGCCTAAAAAAATTAAACCGCCACTGGCTAGTACCCTCAGGAAAATTAATAGATCCAAAAGGGATCTTCATCTCCATGATAAAATAGCCCTCGTATATACCACTTTCAACACTGTAATCAACATCCCATGTTCGGTTGATGTCGTCCTTTGCTTCACCAATTCCTCCATTGGAGACCAACAAGTCGCTTTTTACCCCAAAGGGATTGGAGCCAAACATATAGGCGTTGATCCCGTCGCTGTACGTATCCAACACAAAATTGATTTTATCCGAGGCACCCCCACTAAAATCCCTTCGTAACGAGGGGGTAATGTACTGATCTGATAGAGAATACGCTTTGCAGAGGATATAAAGGTTTTCATCATCGAATACGACCTTTACTTCCGTCGGCTGCGCAATATCTTGAGACTCCATCGGAAAATGTTGCCAGCGGGTTTGTGCTGCTTGGACGGTAGACCATACGGTTTCTTTATCGTTACCGTCTAGGGTAATTTTCTCAGTAGTGTAATGTGCCCTCATTTTGGGAACGTCCTGACCATAGGAAGGGATTACAAGACTGGAAAAAATAATTCCCAACAGGCATATTGATAAATTAATTTTCAAAAAAATAGAAGGTATAGAAGGGTTGATTGAAAACATAATACATCGTTAGACTAAAATAGATATAAAAAGTTTAAGGGTTGAATTTTATTTTTATTTCCAATTCTATACGTGCTTTTGGATCTAAAAAAGAATAGGGAAACTCCAATCAAAAATAAGGTTGATTTGTGGGTGTTATAGGATTCGAACCTATGACCTCTACCCTGTCAAGGTAGCGCTCTAAACCAACTGAGCTAAACACCCTATATTTTTTTAGTTTCAGGGACTGCAAAGATATTGTAAATCACCCCACTTTTTTGAGAATTAGGATAAAAATACAGTTGAAAATGAAAAATTATAAGTCTAGAAGCCAATTATTGATTTTTTAATAAAAATGGCTTTTTTAGTTTTTTTGTTGAATAAAAATCACTGTAATTGATATAACTTTGAATTATAATTAAAGAAAACGCATTTTTAGTTCTTTTAATTTAATTTTTTGTTTTTAGTTTAAGTTAATCAGCTGTCCAGTCTTCACAACTGGACAGTTTTATTTTAACCTATTTCCGTTTCCAAATTTGCGTACGCCCCAAAAGAGAAAACCCTAAAAACCCTCGAACCTTTAGTGTATTGGGGGCTTGAAACTCGATATAACAATCGTAAACCTTACCTGACTTGGGGTCCAGTATCGTGCCGTCTTCCCAAGTGGTGTCCTCAAGTTGTAGATCCTTGATAATTACCATCCCTTCAATAGGTTGATCTTTATTCATACCTTTACAATTCACGCATTTTTTACCCTTGTCTTCCGGCAATAGCAGCTGGGTAATTTTACCGTAAATTTTTCCGTCCTGCTTATAAATCAGGACTTCAGATTTTTGTTTTCCTGTTTCGTCGTCTTGAGTAATCCAAGTTCCCTCAATCGCAGTTGTTTGAACAGGAAAACTCATCAAAAAGTATAAAATGGTAGGGAGTAAAATCATAAGCTTAATTATAAGTTTTATAAATTTAAGGAATCAATCTTTAGATTTGTCTTCTTGCTAATATAAATGAACCGTTTGAAAAAATTAAGATTTCTTTTATTATTACTCCCCCTCGCCTTATTCATCTCTATTCTAGACGGTGAAATTTTAAAAGGCTTTCTTGCTTCTGGAAAACTCGCCGATCACTACAGTTACATCGGACTACTCGTATTGGCTGTAGTCGTAATTATTTATTTCGTGCTTCAATTTGACAAGAAATCAAATCGCTAGTCAAGCCCTGCCGTATCTTTGAGTATCTTTGAATAAAAAATATGCATCACTTTGAAAAATCAGCCCTTGAGGAGCTGTCAAAAATTTACAGGCTGAATCTCATTAATAGTGTTACAGGATATAAATCTGCCCATCTGCTCGGCACAACCTCTCCTTCTGGGGTGGATAATCTCGCAGTTTTTAGTTCCGTTGTCCATTTAGGGAGTAATCCAGCTTTGGTAGGTTTTATTTTACGCCCCACTACCGTGCCCAGACACTCCCATGCCAATATGAAATCAACGGGAGTTTTTACCCTAAATTCCATTTCAAAAGTTCAAATCAAAGACGCCCACCATACCTCAGCAAAATATCCTGAAGAAATTTCTGAATTTGATCAAACCCATCTTAAGCCAGAACGGAAAGCGGGATGGGATGCTCCTTACGTTCAGGATGCTCCAATTCAAATGGGATGTCGGTATGTTAATGAATATTTAATTGCAGAAAATGACACCTTGTTGATTGTGGGAAGCATTGAACACCTTTACATACAAGAAGAGCTTTTGGGAACCGATGGTTGGGTTCAGCTGGACAAAGGAGAGATCGTCAGCATCAACGGATTGGACGGTTATGCACTGCCTAAATTAGTAGATCGTTTCGAATATGCCCGCCCCAAAAACTAATACCCCCTTTACCTCTGAAGGCATCAATGAAGCCTGGTTTTCCTATGCCACCTCTCACAGTGATGACCTACCCGAACTCCTTGTTCAATTAGAAAAAGAAACGCATCAAAAAGTACTGCATCCCAGAATGATGAGTGGGCGCTTACAAGGGCGTCTACTGAGTTTGTTGTCGCATTTGGTACAACCTCAAAAGATAGTGGAAATTGGCACCTATACGGGCTATGCCACCCTATGTTTGGCAGAGGGTTTGACCGAAAAAGGCATCCTACATACCATTGATTGTAATGAAGAATTGGTAAGCATACAAGAGCGTTTTTTTAAAAAAAGTCCCTTTGCCTCTAATATAAAAAGCCATCTAGGCAAAGCCCTAGAGGTTTTACCGCACCTACAGGGTCCTTTTGATTTGGTCTTTATTGATGCCGATAAAGAAAATTACGAAGCCTATTTTGAAGCAGTACTACCCAAGATGCAGCCGGGAGGTTTGATCCTTTCAGACAACGTAATGTGGAGCGGTAAAGTACTCCACGAGGCGGACCCAAACGACCGTGCCACGGTTGCCTTACAAAAATACAATCTCAAATTGAAAAATGATCCTAGGGTTCAAACTACATTGCTGCCTTTGAGAGACGGACTTACCCTGAGCAGAGTCTTATAAATCCCTCCGTATGGAATCTTCAAGGTCTGTGAAATCTTTTTTGACTTCCTCTACCTCTTTTTTAAATTCACTGGCAATTGACTTGGTAGGATTTTCAAAATCAGAATCTACCGTTTTCTGAATCTCGCTTTTAATATCGTTAGTAGCTTGCCTCACTTGAGTCATTCCCTTTGCCAAAGTTCGTGCAATAGAAGGGATTTTATCTGCCCCAAACACAAGCAAAACGATAAAAAACACAAAAACGATCTCAGCTCCACTGATGAATAATAGCATGTACTAGATTTTAAACAAATATAGGAGGTTTCATAAAAAAACGGTTGAAAATCACGAGGAGATTCAACCGTTTTTTTTTGAGTATTAGCCTTTGATTTTGGCTTTAAATTTATCAAAATCAGAAGGGGCTTCTTTTTTAGGCCAACTGTTGTTCTCCGTATTTACATCTGCGGTCTCATTGTCAGGATCTACAGTCACACCTACCAACTCCTTATCCGAGGTGATTATTTTTTTGACACTGGCGTCGTTTTTTCTCCACAACTGAACAGGATAGGTTACGCGTTCTTTGGATCCATCCGCATAGGCATATTCTACGATAAGCGGCATGACCAATCCGCCTGGTTTTTCAAATTCCACTTCGTAGAAATAATTGGGAATCTTACTGTCTTCCAATCCATTTTCTCTGAGGTAATCTTTCAGTATTTGCGAATCGCCTAAAGAACTTTCGCTTGTCGCGTTAGGATCGAAAGCTTCACTGTCTTCATCAATTTTAAAGACCATGTCGGGAAGTTCTTGTAAGTCGTATCCGAATTGTTCTAAACGTTCTTTCGCTTTTTGGTCTGGAGTATCTGAGAAATAATATTTTTTCAAGTTTTTTACGCCTATATCCACTACATCTGTAGAGTAAAACCAACCGCGCCAAAACCAATCCAAATCAATGGCTGAGGCGTCCTCCATCGTTCTGAAAAAGTCTTCAGGAGTAGGGTGTTTAAACATCCAACGTTGGGCATACGTTTTAAAGGCATGGTCAAAAGCCTCTCTCCCCATTACCGTTTCTCTTAAAATATTCAAAGCAGTTGCTGGCTTTGCATAGGCATTGGGTCCTAGCTGATAAACATTTTCAGGGTTGGACATAATAGGCGAAATAAATTCTTGGTTCCCTGCCATATAAGGGACAATTTTTTCGGGCGCTCCGCGTCTGGACGGATAGGCTGACAACCCTCCGATAGACTCCGGGTGGGTTACTCCAAATTCTTGTTCTGTTAAATACTGAACAAAAGTGTCCAATCCTTCATCCATCCATCCCCATTGACGTTCGTCGGAATTGACAATCATGGGGAAAAAGTTGTGTCCTACTTCGTGAATGATCACACTGATCATTCCAAATTTGGTTCGGTCTGAATAATTTCCCTCTTCATCTGGCCGTCCGTAATTCCAACAAATCATGGGATATTCCATCCCTTGATTTTTAGCATGTACAGAAACAGCTTTGGGGTAGGGATAATCAAAAGTAAATTTCGAATAGGTTTTTAAAGTTTGCACAACGGCTTTGGTAGAATACTCCTCCCACAGTGGATTTCCTTCTTTGGGATAAAGGGAAACTGCCATTATTTTTTGCGAACCGAGAGTAACCGCTTGGCGTTCCCAAATAAATTTTCTTGAGGTAGCAAACCCAAAATCACGTACGTTTTCGGCATAATACTTCCAAGTACTTTTCTTTTTGGAGAACGTCTGTTCTTTTTCCCGAGCTTCCTCCTCCGTTACGATAATCATGGGCTTGTCAAAGCTCTTTTCAGAAGCGGTAAATCGGCTGTACTCTTCCCGACTAAGCACCTCCTTAGGATTTTGAAGCCTTCCTGTAGCCTCCATGATATGATCTGCAGGTACGGTTATATTCACCTCATAATCTCCAAATTCTAATGCAAATTCTCCATTGCCCCAAAACTGATAGTTTTGCCAGCCTTCCACGTCGTTATAGACGCAAAGCCGAGGAAAAAACTGTGCAATCACATAGGCTTTGTTGCCATCCTTTTCAAAAAACTCATAGCCTGAACGACCTCTTCCCTCTACGTGGTTGTTGATGTTATACCACCATTTGATTTTAAAGACATAAGAACCTCCTGGCTGAATGGCTTGCGGAAGGGTAACACGCATCATGGTTTGGTTTATGGTGTAAGGAAGTGAATTTCCCTTTTCATCCTGTACCCAATCGATATTGAACCCCCCATCAAAAGGCCCCTTGATGTAACTACTAACAAAGGAAGAAGGCGGCAGGGTAAAGGAATTTCCCGATCCGTTTTTTTCTAAAGCTGGAGCATCTTTTTTACGAATGTTCTGATCCAATTGAAGCCATAAATACGGTAACTGGTCGGGGGAATTGTTGGTATAGGTAATGGTTTCTTCACCGTACAATCGACTGTTTTCGTCATCCAACTCCACATCCATTACATAATCAACCTTTTGCTGAAAATACTCTACCCCAGGGGCTCCTGCTGCATTGTGGTATTTATTGGGATCTGCAAACTGATCGTATAGCTGTCTGAACTTGTTGGTATTCGTATGTCCTTGTTGGATTTGTGCGTTTAGGGTCATTGTAAAAGTCACCAAAAAAAGAAGGGAACTAGTACAGCGATGTAAAAGATGTTTCATAAGATCTGTTTTTTTGTTAAAAATACGAATCTAGTAGGATTCAAGTGACAAATTTAATTTGTAATTGATAACGCTACTCGAGGATTTTTTTTATGGAGCAAATAGCTTTTACGTTGATCGGCATGTTTGAAATGAATGATATTTTGTTGCTCATCGAAAAGAGAAAAAAATAGCCCGTTAAAAAGCTCAATAGTATCCGGCACCTCCTCTAACTGTATTTCAATATAACATTGCGTTATGTCATTTTTATATTCTTTTCCTAGAAATACCTGATCCAAACGGCTTTCCTTTACTGATACCTGAAGGGCTTGCTTAAAATAATCAGCTATGAGTTCATCAACTCGCGTTTGATCCGAATCGGGATCCAAAGTGAGTTGGGGATCTTTAGAAGTTAGGATTACTTCCAGATCATCTGTAAAAACTTGAGATACTATTTCTAACGTGTTCGCTTGTGAATTAAATTCAATAAGGGTAGTACTTACGTAAAATTTATGAGGCACCTCTTCCAGCCAACTGAGGGAAGAAAGGATTGCAAAGTAAATCGTTAAGGGTAGCGTATAAAGCATCTATTCTTTACTAATTTCTTTGTAGGCCTCGCGTTTATTGATTAGGAAGTCGATGAGTTGAAACTGCATGCTTTGCTGAAGCAATGCACTGGTTTTCATTTGGGTGTCGATATATTCTAAAAACCCAACCACTTGGTCTGCAGGAAGTTGAAGATCATTTTCAAAAAAAGAAGAATCAAACACCTGGGGAAGCACCTCACTGGGCTTCAATCGCATACGCTCTTCCTCTGGTTTAGAATTGATCGCTTTGAGAATCAATTTGGCAATATTTACAAAATCAATCCCTTGGGTCAAGAGTCGGTCATCGGTTAACGCGTTATTGACTCGAGTTGATTTGTCTTGTTCGTAATCAAATCCTTTGAATTCTTCCTCTTTTAAATCGAGGAATTTTTCTACATCTTCCGTAGTGACGACCACTTCTCGGAGTTCGTTGATGTTTTCATTGACACTGACTACCAAACGGTTTTTTGCTAAAATTTCAGGGGTAATTTTTACTGCTCGAATTTGGTATTGCACCGATGAAAAAAGTATCTCATCCCCTTCTGCCACTTCAATCTCAAACTCCCCTTCACTATCGGTTATGGTGTTGGTCTGCGCTGTGTTGTTAACCACATTAGCGGCCACAACTACCGTATTTTTGTAGAGTAAAATTCCTTTTATGGGTCGTCGCTCCTGACTCAAAAGAAGTGCACAGGCAAACAAAGAAAGCCCTAAAAAAAGATTATTTTTCATGATTTAAAGATAGTTTTACCTAGAGAAACTATTGCTTTTTTGATGTTAATTTTTTGATAATGGAGGTACAAATAAAAGAAATTCTTGCCGGGCAAACCTATGCACTTCGTCATCCCCTACTCCGACAAGGACAACCTTATGAAAGCTGCCGGCTAGACCAGGACAACCATCCGCAAACCCTACATTTAGGTGCTTATGTTTCCCATCGATTGGTTGGAATTTTAAGCGCCATGCCCAACCAATGTCCGGAGTTTATCAACCAAAATGCCATTCAGCTTAGAGGAATAGCAGTAGATCCAGAATTTCAACGAAATAAAATTGCCAGTCAATTGATCCAGAACATTCTTGTTCGAATACAAGCAAATAAAAGCGTTCACTATGTATGGCTCAATTCCAGAGTCAAGGCAAATGCCTTATATTTGAGTAATGGATTTGAGGTCTTGGGCACTCCTTTTGAAATTATTCCCATAGGAATGCACCAACGCTTTATACAATGGATGTGATGAATCGTAGAAACTTTATGTTGACCTCTTTGGGTATGGCCAGTCTTCCGCTGTGGGCTCGGTCGTTGACTAAAACCCCAAACCCAACCGAAATGCTGTTGGGCATGGGCGAACTTCCCCTGTATAAAGAATCCATCCCCTTAGCTAAAAAAGCAGGAAAAGCATTTGAAAAAATGCAGAAAGCCGCTGAAAAAGAGGGAATCGTTTTAGAAATCGTATCCGGCTACCGATCCTACGACAGACAAAAGGCTATTTGGAATCGCAAATACAAAGCCAACGAAGCCGCTGGACTAAGTCCAGAAGAGAACATTAAAAAAATAATTGAATACTCCACACTTCCGGGAACTTCAAGACATCATTGGGGAACTGAGGCAGATATTATTGACGGATCAAAACCTAAAGTTGGAGATGTTTTGGTTGCTGAAAAATTTCATGAGCAGGGCCCTTATGTTCCACTCAAAAAATGGATGGATCTACATGCACATAAATATGGCTTTTATTTACCCTATACCCAACAGCCCGGCCGAAAAGGGTTTTATTACGAGCCCTGGCATTACAGCTACGCTCCCCTTTCCGTTTCCCTTTTAAAATCCTATACTTCATTAAACTTAAATGAGGTCCTCATTACTGAAGGCCTAGAGGGAAGTGCCTCCCTCAACTCCGAATTTATTTCCACCTATTACGAAGAACACATTTTAGGAATTGCCCCCGAATTAAAAAACTTCTAAATGTTGTATTTTAGGGGGAACCAAATCTATTTACCATGGGAAAAGGAGACAAAAAACCCGAAGAGGAAAAATCATTATCGGAAGTAACGGAGTCCGAAGACCGAAAGCATCTAAAAAAAGAAAGGCAAAAAGCCGTTAACGAATAAAGACTGGATTCCATTCGTCTGAAGACTCTGACGCACTGTAGGCATAGCCATCAGCCGTAAACGATTTAAGGTCGGCTAGGGAGGTAGCGCCTTGTTCTATCAGGTGACGCACCATCATTCCTCGAGCTTTTTTAGCAAAAAATGAAATGATTTTAAGTTTTCCATTTTTGAAGTCTTTAAAATGGGGGGTCACAATATCGGCCTGAACAGCGTTGGCATCGATTGCACTAAAATATTCCTTACTGGCTAAGTTTACGACCAACTCACCTTCTTCTAACTCCGCATTTAATTGAGCGGTTAGTTTGGTTTTCCAATAAGAATACAGGTTGTTGTGTTTTCCTAACTTTAGAGAAGTTCCCATTTCAAGGCGGTAAGGACTGATTTCATCCAAGGGTTTTAACAGTCCGTAAAGCCCCGATAGAATCCGAAGCTTGTCTTGCATCGATTCTACTTGTTCTACAGTAAGTGAATACGCATCCAACCCAGCATATACATCGCCATTAAAGGCAAAAATAGCAGCTCGTGATGGGGTTGATGAAGAAGCAAAATGTTGATTGCGGTCCCAGTTTAAGTTAGCTAATGCTGCTGATAGGTCCATCAACTTACTCAACTTTGCAACGGATTGCTTTTTTAAAATGGAATTGATATACAACGCATCCTCACCAAAAATTGGGGTTGTTGTTTTTTCTAGAGGAAGCTCTTTTTCAAATTCAAGCGATTTGGCAGGTGAAATTAATAGCTTCATGATTTTCTGTTAGAGGTTCGCGTTTTCTTTAATCAAAAATAGCTGCTTTTATGAGCCTATCCAAACGGACTACATTAAAGCTTTATATACCACTATTGCAATTTCTTATGCTGAGCGTAATGCCTCCATTTTTGTAAGGCCAGGTCAAAATCCGTCGGAATAGGTGAATCAAACTCCATTTTTTTACCACTTACCGGATGAATAAAGCCTAAGGTTTTGGCATGGAGTGCTTGACGGGGCAAAAGCGTAAAACAGTTTTCTACAAACTGTTTGTATTTGGTAAAACTCGTTCCTTTTAAAATTTTATTGCCTCCGTAGCGGGCGTCATTAAAAAGGGTATGCCCAATGTGCTTCATATGGGCCCGAATCTGATGGGTTCTTCCTGTTTCCAACTGACATTCTAAAAGGGTCACATACCCAAAGCGTTCCAATACTTTAAAGTGGGTAATGGCTTCTTTACCTTGAGCATTATCGTCGAATACCGTCATCTGAAGCCTATTTTTGGGGTGTCTTCCTATGGCGCCCTCTACCGTTCCTTCTGCTTCTTCAAAATCTCCCCATACCAAGGCCAAATACTTTCGTTCTGAAGTTTTATCAAAAAACTGTTTGGCCAAATGGGTCATGGCTTCTTCTGTTTTTGCTATCACTAAGAGCCCACTGGTATCTTTATCGATACGATGTACTAATCCCGGTCTGTTGTTGCTGTTTTTTGGGAGTTGTTCAAAGTGGTGGAGCAATCCGTTTAAAAGCGTACCCGAATAATTTCCATGGCCTGGATGAACAACTAAACCCGCGGGCTTGTTGAGTACTACTACGGTATCGTCCTCAAAGACGATATCCAGCGCAATGGCTTCAGGGGTTAGTAAATTTTCATAGGGTGGATAGGCAAAGAGCACCTTGACCTCATCCCCTCCCTTGACTTTGTAGTTTGATTTTACGGTTTGTCCTCCTACATAGATACTGCCTGCTTTTGCTGCCTGTTGAATTTTGTTACGGGTTACTTTTTCTATACGCGACAGTAAGAATTTATCAACCCGCAAGGGTGACTGCCCCTGATCTGCCACAAAAGAATAGTGTTCGTAAAGGAAATCCGAATCGGAAACTTGCTGCTCGGAGGCCTGGTTATCGTTTTCCATTCCCCAGAACTAAATCAATTTTACTCATTTTTGGGAGCAAGACTCCAGGACTTATCGTTTTTCCTTCGTGAGCAATTTCTAAGACCATATCCTTCCCAATATTATCTTTATAGCTTATTTCTCCCAAGGTAAATCCTACCGCGTTGATCATGGATTCCGCATTCCTTTTGGTGATTTGAATCAAATTGGGTACGGTTATTTGACGGTAACCAGAAGGGTTTACGGTTAAGTAAATTTTTCTGTTCTTTTTTACTTCGCTGCCTGCTCCTGGCAAATGATCGATTACCGATAAAGGGGGTAAAGAAGGAACAAAGCGAGTAGAGTCTATGATCTCAAAGCGCAAATTTTCTTCTTCCATTAAAGCGGGTAGCTCAGCTATTGGAATACCTTCTAAATTTGGCACTTGAAGGTATTCTTGGTGACGGGTAATCCACTGTAGTGTCAAAGAGGTAACCCAAAACAAGCCCAACATACCCAAGCCCAAATAAAGCAGCTGTTTGAAAAAAGGCTTACTGAAAAGAAAACGTAAAAAATTCATCTTTTTAAATCTAGCCAAAGATAATAAAACCTAGGCTTTTTGGGTTGCTTGGAAATGCCCTACCTTTGTTGTATAGTTAGCATGCAAATGAGCAAAAAAAAGGTAGGGGTAGTTTGTGGTGGTTACAGCTCTGAATATCAAATTTCAATTCAAAGTGGAACTACCGTATTCTCAAATTTGGACCGTAAACAGTGGGAAGTGTTCCTAATTACCATCGATTCAAATAGTTGGACCGCGATAGACGACCACAAAAATCAATACAGTGTTTCTAAGGGAGATTTTTCCCTCAACAAGGAGGGAAGTCATATTACGCTCGATGTAATTTTTAATGCGGTACACGGTGCACCCGGAGAAAATGGACAACTCGCCGCTTTATGGGAACTTCTTGAAATTCCATTTTCGAGTACAGACAGTTATACGGCTGCTCTCACTTTTAACAAAAGAGATTGTCTTAGTGTACTTCGCGGTTGGGAGGTTCCTACGGCAAAGCACTTTGAACTCAATCAGGGAGATCCCATTGAGTTAGATAAAATTCAACAAACGGTAGGTTTACCTTGTTTTGTCAAGGCTAATCGGGCTGGGAGTAGTTTTGGCGTCTATAAAGTATATGCCATTGATGAACTCGAAACTTCCATACACCAAGCCTTTGAGGAAGACCACCAACTCTTGATAGAAAGTGCCCTAGAGGGCAGGGAGGTTTCCGTTGGCGTCGCCAAATTTAACGATCAAATTGAAGTTTTCCCCATTACTGAAATCATCAGTGAAAATGATTTTTTTGATTATACGGCCAAATACGAAGGCAAATCGCAAGAAATCACCCCAGCAGTCCTGCCGGATGACTGGCAAATGGCGGTGGAAAATTGGTGTAGATTGATTTATGAAAAACTAGGCCTAAAAGGGGTTGTAAGAAGTGAATATATTTTTGTGAATGGTGTTCCGCACCTACTGGAAATCAATACCGTACCCGGTATGACAGCCAAAAGCATCATCCCACAACAGTTACACGCTAGGGGCATTGAGCTTTCAGATTTTTTTAGTTACCTTTTACAAACAGCTTTAAAGCCAGCCTAAATATACAGCCATGCTACGATTTGTTTTTCCCGGTTCTTTTGACCCCATTACCCTTGGACATCAGGAAATTATAGAGAGAGCACTCCCCCTTTGTGACGAATTGATCATTGCCGTAGGCGAAAACAAGGAGAAAAAAAACATGTTCAGCCTTGCAGATCGCATGGATTTTATTCGCAACACCTTTCAAAACACTTCAAAAATAAAAGTAGCCTCATACGAAGGCTTGACTATTGATTTTTGCAAAAAAGTGGATGCTAAAGCCCTTGTCAGAGGCCTTAGAAATCCTGCAGATTTTGAATTTGAAAAGAGTGTAGCCCAAACGAATCGAAAGCTTTCGGGCATTGAAACCGTTTTTCTGCTTACCTCAGCCGAACACTCCTTTGTCAGTAGTAGTATCGTAAGAGAAATTATACTTCACAAAGGTGATTTTTCTTCTTTAGTCCCTAAAGCAGTAAGGCTTACATAAACGTTACTAGTCGAGTATATCGTTCAATACAATCTTGATGTTTTCGTAGGCGTTTTCAAGCAATTTTGGAATTTCCGCTTTTGTTTTCCATTCTGCTTTTTCAATGTTCTCTTCAATCTGAGGCACCAAAAGGGCATCGGATTTTGTCTTCATTAAAAACCAATGCGTTAGTTTTAATTTATACCTGCCATTTGCATTGTAAATATGATAGGTAGTCGGTAAAGGTTTGGACACAATCAGATCTGCGGCCCCTGTCTCTTCGGTTACTTCACGAACAGCTGCGGTAAGAATAATTTCTTTTTTTTCGATTTTACCTTTAGGCAAGTCCCATTTGTTATTTCTGTAAATAAATAAATACCTCCCGTCCTGATGCTCGACTAGACCCCCAGCAGCCTCTACTTTTCGAAAGTGTTTTAAAAAATGCTGCTTTGCCTTTTCTTGTTTTGGATGATAAAAATAAATCCCAGAAACCTTCTTCGATTTTAATGCTTTCATTACGCTATTAACTGTAGTATATTTGGCAAAAAACAGAGGGAATTCATCGGAATTTTCGGTCAGTTCAGTGGTCAAGTAAATTGGTTTCTGGTTATAAAAAACTTTATACATTTGAAAGATGATCTTTAATCAAAAAATAGCCCAGCAAACAGCTGAGGCACTTTTACAAATTAATGCAATAAAATTGAATCCCAAAAATCCATTTACTTGGGCAAGTGGATGGCGATCTCCCATTTATTGTGACAACAGAATAGCTCTATCCTATCCCGAAATCAGAACGAAACTTGGTCAGTGGTTGGCAAGTGAAATTCGCTCCCAATTCGATTCCGACGTCCTTATTGCCGGGGTTGCTACAGGGGCTATTGGAATTGGAATGTTGGTTGCCCAAGAACTTGGGTTTCCCTTTATCTATGTTCGCCCGGAACCCAAAAAACACGGAAGAAAAAACCAAATAGAAGGTCAGCTTAGTCCGGGGCAAAAAGTGGTTGTTATTGAAGATTTAATCAGTACCGGAAAAAGCAGTCTTAATGCAGTACAGGCACTTAGGGAAGCCAAAAGTGAAGTCCTTGGTATGCTTGCCTTGTTTACCTACGGCTTTCCCCAAGCGGCTTTGGCATTTGAAGAAGCCAAGCTCCCCCTACAAACCCTTTGTGACTATCCAACTCTTTTAGAAGTTGCGCTAGCTCAAAATAAGATTACAAAAACTGAATCCGATAATTTGAGTGACTGGCGAAAAGATCCTGCTCAATGGACCCCTTAATTCAGATTTGATTGTATTGCATTCGAGCTTCAGCCAGGACCAGCTCTTTTTTGCGTTCGTTTTCAGGAAGGGTAACGATCAATTTACCTTCAGCTGTGACCTCAGTAGGAATGGCTTCAAAAATACCCTCCGCTCCCTGAAATGTTGAACGCTTTCCTTTTCTCCATAATAAGGAATTAAACTCAGCTAAGTTGCTCTGCTGATGACGCTCCAGGCTTAAAAATTCCTTTGCTTCCAAGGCCTGAAGTAAGGCTTCAACCACTTTTTCTATGCTCCACTTCTTTTTTGTGAGACTAAAAAAAGACCCTGCATGGGGAAATTGAGATAAAGTAGACTGATTGACGTTCAATCCCAAGCCAATAATACTGGTGTTTAATTGATGGTTAGAGAAGGTATTCTCTATCAAAATTCCTCCAACTTTTTGATTACATGACAAAATGTCGTTTGGCCATTTAATGTTCAAATCGGGAAGTTCCAGTAGAGTCAAAGCGCGTATGACTGCCGTAGCAAAAGCCGAACTAATCGCAAAGGGCTGATCGAGGTCAACCCCTCCAAAATCCCTAAAAACACTAAGCGAAAGACTCGTATTCGCTTCAGATTCCCAAGTTTTAGACCCCTGTCCTCTTCCTTGCGTTTGATGGGTAGTCCAGACAAAATCGCCTTCCACACCCTCACCTGCTAAGCGTCTTTGCTTTAAATAATCGTTTGTAGAAGTGGTGGCATTAAGTTTGATTATATTAAAATAGCCCATAGATGAGGTGAATTGCGATTTAAAAAGTAATAAATTTGCAGAAAAGAGAGGAACTTAATGGCAAATAAAAAAGAAAGGGAATTACAGTTGATTGAAGAAATCATTCTAGGTATTGAAAATGTGAAAGGAGAAAACATTCACCAGTTGGATTTAAGAGAACTCGACAACACCCCTTGCGATTTTTTTATTGTTTGTAGTGGAAATTCAAACACACAAGTTTCAGCCATTGTCAACTCCGTTCAAAAAACGGTAAGCAAATCCCTACATGAAAAGCCCTTTCACATCGAAGGGTTGGATAATGCAGAATGGGTGCTGATGGATTATGTAAACGTGGTCGTACACGTGTTTCAAAACCAAATCCGTCAATATTATAATATAGAAGAACTTTGGGGGGACGCCAAAAGCACGCAAATTGTCTCAAACTACTAAAAAAAGCTATGAAAGAAACTAAAAAACCACAAACACCTAAGTTCAATATCTATTGGCTTTACGGTGCTATAATATTTGCCCTTTTAGGAATGAGTCTTTTTGGAGGAGAGGACTCTTGGCAATCGGTGAGCAAAACCAATATTTCCAATTTTGAAAAATTCTTGAATGCAGGAGATGTAAGCGAAGTAGTGGTGGTGCGAAATAAGAGCAGTGTTCGGGTTACCTTAACTCAAGAAGCTTTAGGAAAAAGTGAACACCAAAGGGTAACTTCAAAAAATATTTTTGGTCAAGAAAACGTACGGGGCCCCCATTACCAGTTTGAAGTGGGTAGTTTGGAACTCTTTGAAGAAAAATTAGAAAAAGCACAGGAAAAAGGCATTGTTTTTCGTCTTGAATTCATCACTATAGAAAACCGTTGGGTGGACGCATTGATCGGATTCTTGCCCATCATAATCATTATAGGGGTTTGGATTTTCCTTATGCGACGTATGTCGGGTGGGGGTGCTGGAGGACCTGGAGGACAGATTTTTAATATTGGCAAATCGAAAGCAAAACTCTTTGACAAGAACACAGATGTAAAAACTACATTTAAAGATGTTGCAGGATTGGAAGGTGCAAAAGAGGAGGTTCAAGAAATCGTCGATTTCCTTAAAAATCCAAAAAAATATACCGTGCTTGGTGGTAAAATACCCAAAGGGGCCCTACTTGTAGGATCTCCAGGAACAGGAAAAACCCTTTTAGCCAAGGCCGTAGCTGGCGAAGCCAAAGTTCCATTTTTCTCTTTGTCCGGATCCGATTTTGTTGAAATGTTTGTGGGCGTTGGAGCATCAAGGGTAAGAGATTTATTTAAACAAGCCAAAGACAAATCCCCATCGATCATCTTTATTGACGAAATTGATGCCATTGGACGCGCAAGAGGAAAAAGTAACATTACGGGCTCAAACGATGAAAGAGAAAACACCCTGAATCAGTTGCTTACGGAAATGGATGGATTTGGAACCGATACCAATGTGATCGTGATTGCTGCGACTAACCGTGCCGATGTATTGGATAAAGCGCTTATGCGCGCAGGTCGATTTGATCGTCAAATTTATGTTGACCTTCCAGACTTAAATGAACGTAAAGAAATCTTTAACGTACACCTGAAACCAATCAAAGTCATAAAGAGTTTGGATATAGATTTCTTAGCCAAACAAACCCCAGGATTTTCTGGAGCTGATATTGCTAACGTATGTAATGAGGCTGCCTTAATTGCTGCTAGAAAAAATAAAAAATCCGTGGGGAAACAAGATTTTCTAGATGCAGTAGATCGGATCATCGGAGGTTTGGAAAAGAAAAACAAAATCATCACTCCCGAAGAAAAGAAAACCATTGCTTTTCATGAGGCGGGTCATGCCATTGTCAGCTGGTTGCTCGAACACGCTGCACCTTTAGTCAAAGTCACCATAGTACCTAGAGGTCAATCTCTTGGGGCTGCCTGGTACCTGCCCGAAGAAAGACAAATTGTTAGAACCGAGCAAATGCTGGATGAAATGTGTGCTGCTCTAGGAGGTAGAGCCGCCGAAAAGGTAATGTTTGACAAAATTTCAACGGGCGCGCTGAGTGATTTAGAAAAAGTCACCCGACAAGCAAGGGCTATGGTTTCAGTATATGGACTCAATGATACGCTAGGGAATATCACCTATTACGACTCCAGTGCCCAATCGGAATACAACTTCACTAAGCCTTATTCTGAGGAAACAGCACGCAAGATTGATCATGAAATTTCTGAAATTATTGAAAAGCAATACAGCAGAGCCATCTCCTTACTTGCCTCATCCAAAGACAAATTAATTCAATTAGCTGACCGACTTTTGGAAAAAGAAGTTATTTTTAAAGACGATTTAGAAAATATTTTGGGAAAACGGCCGTATAAGTCGAATCAAGAAAAAATAGAAGAGGCTAAGAAAGATAAGTGATTGAAACACTATGGGAATTTGGGATAAGTTTTTTGGTAAAAATAAAACACAGAAGCCCGAATCTAGCCCTTTTTTACCCAAAGAAGATGACCCCTTAGACATCCAATTTGCTAAAAATTTTACCCGTAAAAAAGGACGTTTTCTTTACAATGAATCTGAGGAGGCACTCCATACTAATTTCAGAGAAATTTGCAAGGAAAACCATTGGGAAGCCCAACATGTACTAAGCTTACAACAAGCCCATTCGGATTCGTTCAACACAACCTTCACAGATAAAACTTCGGGAAGTTTAAAAGCGTATAAAGCGGTATTGATTGAGTGTGAATACCTCATTTCCAACACAGGAAAAATTTTATTGAGCGAAAATCAAATCAAACATTTCAAACTTTCTGACCTCCCGGATACTGTTGTTGTAAAAGCCACCATGAGTCAATTAGTTCGTGATGTAAGTCAAGGAATGACCTTGTTAAAGAACAAATATTCAAAGACCATCCCGACCAACATCACAACGCTTAAAATAAAATTTGATCCCGAAGAAGTTGACATTCAAGATGGCGAGTCTGGCACTGCATCAAAAAGCATATATTTGCTTCTAGAAGACATTTGAATTTATGCTGTACCCACTCCTATACCTCCCCTATCTTAAGCTACTCAACCCTTGTTCTATTTTCGAGCTAAAATGAAAATAATTCAACATGAGAGAACTACTGATTAGGTCCGTTTCTGGTGTTCTATACGCAGCGCTGATCCTGGTGTCGGCTTGCTGGTCTCAACTCGCATTTATAAGTGTGCTGTTTGTCTTTTCAACCCTTGCTCTGGTAGAGTTTCAAAAACTGATTCGTCACAAAAGTCCTGTTTCCTTTTTGCTCTTTGGACTGTTGACTTACCAGTTTTATACCCAAACCTTAGCTCCTTCGCTGTATCAGGGTTTCCTTCTCTTGACCCTACTTACTAGTGGCTATTTAACCTATTGTCTACTCAAAAATAAAGACTACCCCTCTGCTCCTTTTCAACGGAGTGGACTTACCTTTTTTTACTTGATAGGTTCTGGCTTTTTTTTGCTGGCTACTACTTCGCTTGCTGCCTCAGAACCCAACACCCTAACCCTTAGCATGTTTGTGCTCATCTGGACCAATAACAGTTTTGCTTATCTGTTCGGAAAACGTTGGGGAAAAACCTTACTCTTTCCTTCCATTTCTCCCAAAAAAACTTGGGAAGGGTTTTGGGGTGGAGCACTGAGTTGTTTTGTTGTCAGTATGGTATTCCTGTTTTTTAATACGGGTATTGAAAAGTGGGTCTTTCCTTTGCTCGCATTATTAATTGTAGTAACGGCAACCCTAGGAGACCTCATACAGTCCAAATTCAAAAGAGAGGCCCATGTTAAAAACAGTGGTTCCCTCATTCCCGGTCACGGTGGTTTTTTTGATCGTATGGACAGTGTGCTCTATACCGCTCCTTTTGTTTATCTTGTTTTTAAAATATCTGAATATGTTTCATAAAGAAGGTTACCGTATTATCATGAATACGTTTATCCTAGTAGCTGCAATTGCTCTGTTGGCTGAATATAAAATTGCTGTAGTAGGGCTAAAACTTCTCGTTCAACTTACCGCTTTGATTCTCTTGGTTTTAGTACTCCAGTTTTTTAGAAATCCGAAACGAGTTACTCCAAAAAACCCCAAACACCTCATCGCTCCGGTTGACGGTAAAGTCGTTATAGTTGAAGAAGTGTATGAAAAAGAATATTTTAAAGACCAACGTTTACAAGTATCCATTTTTATGTCCCCACTGAATGTACATGTAACCCGCTACACCATGAGTGGAAAAGTAAACTTCAGCAAATACCACCCGGGCAAATATTTAGTGGCTTGGCATCCAAAATCATCAGAACTCAACGAACGAACCACCATAGTGCTTGAAAACGACACCTTCGGGGAAATTCTTTACCGCCAAATTGCAGGAGCGGTAGCGAGAAGAATTGTAAATTATGCAGTTGAAGGAACTCAAGTAACTCAAGGAGAGGATGCTGGGTTCATCAAATTTGGTTCGCGTGTCGATCTGTTTTTACCCTTAAATACCCCCCTAGACGTACAAGTAAATGATGTGGTTAAGGGTGGAGTGCAGACCCTAGCTCATTTGCCCTAAAGCGCTGCCAAATTCTTTTCTAAAAGCAGTATTTTTTCTTTGGCATCCGCCGCCTTTTTACGCTCTAAGGCGATCACATTTTCGGGTGCATTCGCAACAAAACGTTCGTTGGATAATTTTTTTTCAACCGAGGCTAAAAAGCCTCGTGTATAGTGGAGTTCTGAGGTTAATTTTTCTTTTTCAGCCTCGGGATCTTCTGCAGCATCAGTGGGTATAAAAAGTTCCAAATTATGAATTCTGAAACTTCCCCCAACCAGCCCTTCTGGAGGGGAAGAATAGGTAATCTCTACTACTCCTCCTAATTTTAAAATGCTGGCCTCAAAAGTAATTTCATCGGCATCCGTATTGATGTAGAGGCTAATGCTTTCCTTGTGGGATATATTTTTCTCATTTCTAAAATTGCGAATCCCCACAATTATTTGCTGTGCCAATTCAAAATCAGCAATCTGTTTTTGATCAAACTTTTGTGCTTTGGGCCATGCAGATACGGTCAAAGCGTCCGCTGCTTTTCGCTCGTTAATAAAATGCCATAGTTCTTCGGTAAGGAATGGCATAAACGGATGCAGGATTTTCAAATTTTTCTCAAATAAAGCTATTACCTCTGAATAGCTCTTACGGTCGATCGGCAGTCCGTATTCAGGCTTAATAAGCTCTAGTAACCATGAACAAAAATCATCCCAAATCAATTTGTAAAGAGACATTAAGGCATCTGAGATTCTGTATTTTTCAAAATTTTCATCCACCCAAGCCAAGGTTTTTTCAAAATGATTCTCATACCACAGAAGTGCTTCTTGAGCACTTTTAGGTTGGGCTAGGTTGTCTTGAATTTCCCATCCTTCTATCAGGCGGTAGGCATTCCATATTTTGTTTGCAAAATTCTTTCCTTGCTGGCAGAGGGTTTCGTCAAAAAGCAAATCATTACCTGCTGCTGAACTGAGCATCAATCCTACACGGACTGCATCTGCCCCATAGTCTTCAATTAGCTTTAACGCATCAGGAGAATTTCCCAACTGTTTGGACATCTTACGCCCCTTTTTATCCCGAACAAGTCCGGTGAGGTACACCTTAGAGAATGGTTTTTCATAACGAAAAGCATAGCCTGATATAATCATGCGTGCAACCCAAAAAAACAAAATATCAGGACCGGTTACCAAGTCTTGCGTTGGGTAGTAATATTCAATCTCTTGGTTGTTAGGATTACGAATTCCATCAAAAACTGAGATGGGCCACAACCAGGAAGAAAACCAAGTATCCAATACATCCTCATCTTGACGGAGGTCTTTCAGTTCCAAACTATTGTCTCCACTTTTGAGGCGAGCTTTTTCCAGTGCTAACTGTTCATTTTGAGCTACCACATAGGCCTCTTTCCCTTTGCCGTAGTAATACGCGGGTATCCGTTGTCCCCACCACAATTGTCTTGAGATATTCCAATCGCGAATATTCTCCATCCAATGGCGGTAGGTGTTTTTAAATTTGTCCGGTAGAAGTTGGATGTCCTCTGAATTCAACACAGCGTCAATGGCAGGTTTTGCCAATGTTTCCATTTTGAGGAACCACTGATCCGAGAGACGAGGTTCAATTACTGCTTTCGTGCGTTCTGAAACACCAACCTTATGGCTATGGGGTTCTGTTTTCACCAAAAGATGCTGTGCCTCCAAATCTTTAGCTATAAGCTTACGAACCTCAAAGCGATCCTTGTTTTGATACTTGCCGCCAAACTCATTTAACGTTCCGTCAGCATTAAAAATATCAATCACTTCAAGCTGGTGCTTTTCCCCTAATAGTTTGTCGTTTGGGTCATGAGCCGGAGTGACTTTCAGACAGCCTGTACCAAAATCCATGGCAACATAGTCATCGGTAATAATAGGTACTACTCGATCAGTAAGGGGTACATGAACTTTTTTTCCAATCAAGTGTTGATAGCGTTCATCCTCTGGGTGGATACAAACAGCGGTATCTCCCAAAAGGGTTTCGGGTCTTGTGGTGGCAATGATTACCTGATCCTCACTCCCCTCTACTTGATAGGCAATGTGGTAAAGGGTACCGTTTTTTTCTTCATAAATTACTTCCTCATCCGAAAGTGTAGTTTGGGCTTCCGGATCCCAATTAACCATTCGAAACCCTCTGTATATAAGGCCTTGATCGTGTAGTTTTTCAAAAACTTGAAGCACCGATTCAGTCAGGTCAGGATCCAATGTAAATTTAGTACGGTCCCAATCACAGCTGCAGCCTAATTTTTTTAATTGTTCTAAAATAACGCCTCCGTATTCCTCAGTCCAATCCCATGCATGCTTAAGAAATTCGTCTCGGGTCAACTCACTTTTTTCAATTCCTTCAGCTTTTAGCTTGGCCACAACTTTGGCCTCAGTAGCAATAGAGGCATGGTCAGTCCCGGGGACCCAGCAGGCGTTATAGCCCATCATTCTTGCCCGACGAATGATGATGTCTTGAAGTGAATTGTTTAGCATATGCCCCATATGCAATACACCGGTTACATTAGGCGGAGGAATAACAATGGTGTAAGGCTCGCGCTCATCGGGGGTCGACTTGAAAAAGTTGTGTTCTTGCCAATAGGCATACCATTTACTCTCTATCCCTTTAGAATCAAATTTGGAAGGAATCTCCATGTGTTGTTTTGGTCTAATTTTTGTTGTACAAAAGTAGCAACACTAATCTTATAAACATAATGACTCCCTGAATAATGAAAATTTTTATTTTTATACAATAAATACAATTATGAAATCTACCAAAAACTACTTCAGTCTGATTTTTTTTCTTTGTAGTATAACGCTTTTTGCACAAGAAAGCGCCCCTCAAATCGAATTTGATTCCACCACCATTGACTATGGAACCATAGAAAATAGAAGTGACGGAGAACGGATATTCAGCTTTAAAAATACCGGCAATGCTGACCTGCTTATAACCAATGTACAATCCAGTTGTGGGTGTACTATTCCTAAAAAACCAGAGGGTCCTATCGCCCCAGGGGAAAGCGGTGAGATCATCGTTCGCTACGACACCAAACGTGTAGGTCCTTTTAGAAAAACCATTACGGTTACTACCAACCAACAAAACAACCCCATTATTGCATTAAAACTTAAGGGAACAGTGCTTCCAAATCCCTAAAAACCTATGCTAAACTCTAATTTTTAAAATTCTGAACGAGTTTTAAATAATAAAATAATGACGGCATAAAAAAAGCGCTTATTTTTGCACTTTTGCATCTTTAATTGAGCCATGCCACAATTATCTCGAAAAGGAATTGAACTCCCCACCTCGCCCATCCGTAAATTAGTTGTCTTTTCTGAAGAAGCTAAGGCAAGAGGCGTAGAGGTGTTGCATCTCAATATCGGCCAGCCCGATATTCCAGCTCCCAAAGAAGCCATCAAAGCGGTTCAAAGTGCGACCTTAGACTTACTTCCCTACGGTCCTTCTCAAGGGACTTTAGCCTATAGAAAAAAATTAGCACACTATTACAGCAAACACCATATCGCTATATCGCCAGAAGACATCATTGTGACTACTGGAGCAAGCGAGGCACTTACTTTTGCGTTAAACGTGATTTGTGATGCAGGGGATGAAATCATCATTCCTGAACCCTTTTATGCTAACTACAACGGTTTTGCTAGTGCTGCAAGTGTAAAAGTAGTCCCAGTCATTTCAGAGTTTCATTCTCAATTTCAGCTCCCCGCTTTAGAAAATATCAGTGAAAAAATCTCTTCCAAAACACGAGCCATACTTCTTTGCAACCCTAGCAATCCTACAGGCTATGTATACAGTAGAAAAGAAATTGACACCTTGTGTGAATTGGCAGTAAAGCACGATATTTTTCTTATTGTGGATGAAGTATATCGCGAGTTTATCCACGGAGGGGAACCCCATTATTCCGTTTTGTGTAACGATCAAGCCAGTCAACACACCCTGATGATTGACTCTGTTTCCAAAAGATACAGTATGTGTGGAGCTCGTGTGGGGTCACTTGTTTCAAAAAATAAAGCTTTGATGCAAAACGTCCTCAAGTTTGCTCATTTACGCCTTTCGCCTCCTACCTATGCATTGATGGCTAGTGAAGCGGCTCTGAGTGCGCCCGATAGCTATTTAGAAGGGGTCGTAAAAGAATATACAGCAAGAAGAAATACCCTGATTACACAGTTAAAACAAATCCCAAATGTGGAGGTTTCCCAACCCATGGGTGCATTTTATTGTATTGTAAAACTTCCGGTCAAAGACGCTGAAGATTTTGCTAAATTTTTACTTACAGGTTTTAATCTAGACAATCAAACGGTTATGTTGGCCCCCGCAAAAGGATTTTACTCTAGTCCTAATGTCGGGCTGAATGAAGTTCGTATTGCATTCATCCTCAGTCAAGAAAAACTCATTCGAGCGGCAACAATTTTAGAAAACGCCTTGGAAGCCTACAAGAAATTTGTACCTTGAATCATGCTCAAGTTTGAAGAGAATGTTTCCTTAAAACCCTATAATACCTTCGGGATTGAAACCCAAACCAAGTACTTTTTCAAAGTAGAGGATACCGCTGATCTGAAGTCGATCCTTACTCAAGCCAAACCGCTTCCTGTTCGAATTATTGGAGGAGGAAGCAATCTGCTGTTAACACAGGATTTTGAAGGACTTAGTCTTTTGATTGCAAATAAGGGAATTCATCTTTTAGAAGAAAATGCAACTGAAGTAACCGTTGAAGTTCAGGCAGGGGAAAACTGGCATGACTTTGTTTTGTGGTGCCTAGATCAGAACTACGGAGGAGTAGAAAACTTATCCCTCATACCCGGCAGTGTAGGAGCTGCACCCATTCAAAATATCGGAGCCTATGGCGTCGAACTACGTTCCGTATTTAAAAGCTGTACGGTTTTAAATATAAAAACCTTAGAAGAAGCATCCCTCTCCAGAGAAGAGTGTCAATTTGCCTACCGATCTTCTGTTTTTAAAACTACTGAAAAAGGGACTTATATTATCACTTCCGTCTGTTTCACCCTTCAAAAACCACCCCATCATACTAAAATTGAATACGGTCCACTTAAAGCGTATTTTAAAGATTCAACCCCTACGATTCAAGAAATTGCTTCTGCGGTTATTGCCATTAGAGAATCGAAACTGCCCAACCCCAAAATTCTTGGAAACAGCGGTAGCTTTTTTAAAAACCCTGTGATTGCACTAACGCATTTTAACCGCTTAAAAAACCAGTATCCTGAACTCCCTTCCTACCCGGCTCCTGAGGGAATGGTAAAAATACCCGCTGCTTGGCTGATCGATGCTTTAGGATTTAAAGGAAGTCAATACGGAGGTGCAGGGGTCCATAAAAATCAAGCCTTGGTCTTGGTCAACTTAGGAGGGGCGACAGGCAACGACATTTTGAAATTAGCCCAAAAAATACAGAGGGCTGTAGAGGAAGCTTTTCAAATTTTCTTAGAAATGGAAGTTAACGTACTCTAAAAAATTACTCCCTATTTTTAGAATCGATTAAAAGGGTCACGGGACCGTCATTTTCCAAAGCAACTTGCATCATCGCTCCAAAAGTTCCTGTAGCCACAGGCGTTTCCAAAAGAGCTCGGGCTTTTTGAATAAACGATTCGTAAAGAGGAATGGCATGGGTGTGTTTTGCTGCCCGAATATAGGAGGGGCGATTCCCCTTTTTGGTAGCCGCCATAAGCGTAAACTGACTCACAATCATCAACTCTCCCTTACAGTCTAGGAGTGACTTATTCATCACCCCAGCTTCATCGTCAAATATTCTGAGGTTAACTACTTTGTTGACCAACCACTCAACATCCTCATTTCCATCAGCCATTTCTATTCCCAATAAGACCAACAACCCTGGACCTATTTCTTCACTTCGTTCATTCTCTATAGTTACACGTGCTTTACGCACACGTTGGATCACCACTCTCATAAGTTTGTTTTAGCGATAGGTCATATCATTTTTAAGCAATTGCAGGTAATTTTCATAGCGTGATTTTGCAATTTCACCTGCTTCGTATGCTTTAATGACAGCACAGTTGGGTTCGCTCTGATGCAAACAATTGTGAAATTTACACTGCGGTTTTAAAGCAATAAATTCAGGGAAATAATCTCCTATTTCTTCCACTTGCATATCCACTACCCCAAATCCTTTAATCCCAGGAGTATCGATGAGTTTCATTCCCTTAGGTAAGGCAAACATTTCTGCAAAGGTTGTGGTGTGAGTTCCCTGTTGATGTTGGCTAGAGATAGCGGCAGTTTTTAAATTTAATTCTGGAGCAAGGGCATTAATCAAAGTCGACTTTCCTACTCCACTGTGTCCCGCAAACATACTCACCTTATCCTGCATTAAGGTTTCAATTGCTTCTACATTTTGGCCTGAGGAGGCCGCTATTTTTAGTGTAGTATAGCCTATCGTATCATACACAGCTGCTAAAGCATCCAGCTCTTTTTCCTGTTCGGGGGTATAGGTATCTATTTTGTTGAATACTAAAATTGAAGGAATGTGATAGGCTTCAGCAGTTACTAAGAAGCGGTCAATAAACGCAGGAAATGTTGGGGGGTTATTCAGGGTGATGAGCAAAAATACTTGATCTATGTTGGAGGCGATGATATGGGTTTGTTTGGATAAATTTACCGACTTACGAACAATGTAGTTTTGACGTTCTTCAATCTCGATTATGGTACCTTCTGGGGAGGAAGCCAGGGGATCAACTTCAAAAACAACTCGATCTCCTACGGCCAAGGGGTTGGTGCTTTTGATCCCTTTTAATCGAAGTTTTCCCTTCATCCGACAAGAATAGAAAACTCCCTCAGATTCCACTGTATACCAACTCCCCGTAGATCTAAAAACCAGGCCTTTTTTCACCTTTTTTTTACAAAGTAACAGTTTTTTTTTAAGCTAAGGGGATTTAATCAAGAGTAGACAAATTTGTATCTTTACAAAAAAATCAATGGCCCAAAAAACACTATTAATGATTTTAGATGGCTGGGGAAATGCTCCAGACCCAAACGTATCTGCTCTTGATCAGGCAAATACCCCCTATATTGATTCTTTGTATAAAAACTATGCTTCAAATACGCTGAGAACAGACGGAACGCATGTTGGATTACCTGAAGGTCAGATGGGGAATAGTGAAGTGGGACATATGAATTTGGGTGCAGGAAGAATCGTATATCAAGATCTTGCTAAGATAAATTTAGCAGTTTCAAACAACAGTTTGCGAAACGAAAAAGTTTTGACCGACAGTTTAGAATACGCCCAAAAAGAAGGAAAAAAAGTTCACCTGTTAGGACTTCTGTCGGATGGAGGAGTTCATTCGCACATCAATCATTTGGAAGGCTTACTGGATATAATTGATGACTACAAGCTGCCCCAGGTATATCTTCATGCGTTTACCGACGGAAGAGATGTAGATCCACAGTCGGGCAAAGGCTTTGTAAAACAGATTGAAACTAAACTTCAAGGAAAGCAGACCGTTTTTGCCTCACTGATAGGACGTTATTATGCCATGGATCGCGACCAGCGATGGGAGCGAGTAAAACTAGCCTACGATCTTTTGGTGCACGGTAAAGGGACCCCTTCTTCAGATTTTGAAAAATGTCTTCAACTAAGTTATGAGGAAGGAATTACCGATGAGTTTATCAAACCTTTGCTCAAAACAAATACCAACGCACAGTTAGAACAAGGGGATGTGGTACTGTTTTTTAATTTTAGGACAGATCGTGGAAGAGAACTTACGCAAGTACTGTCTCAGCAAGCGTTTCCTGAATTTGACATGTACCCGCTAGACCTCTATTACGTTACACTAACCAATTACGACGATTCATTTAAAGGGGTAAAAGCGGTCTTTGACAAAGACAATCTTCAAGACACCTTGGGTGAGGTGCTTGCAAAAGCAGGAAAAACCCAAGTACGTATAGCAGAAACCGAAAAATACCCCCACGTAACCTTCTTTTTTAACGGAGGAAGAGAAATTCCTTTTGAGGGAGAGGAGCGAATTTTATGTCCCTCCCCCAAGGTGGCTACCTATGATTTAAAACCCGAAATGAGCGCTTTTGACGTACGCGATGCCATCGTAGAAAAAATTGAAAACGACCCTCCTGATTTTATTTGTTTAAACTTTGCCAATCCAGACATGGTGGGTCATACAGGAGATTTACAAGCTGCTATTAAGGCCTGTGAGGCTGTGGATAGCTGCGCAGAAGCGGTGTTGGAAGCGGCACTCAAACGGGGCTATGCCAGCTTGGTTATTGCAGATCACGGAAATTGTGAAACCATGATCAACCCCGATGGAACGCCCAATACGGCTCATACCACAAATCCCGTTCCCGTCATTTTAGTCGATGCTGAAAAAAAGAAAATTAAATCCGGTATTTTAGGGGATATAGCACCCACGGTTCTGGATTTGATGGAAGTAGACCAACCCGAGACCATGACCCAACACTCCTTACTAGTAAAATAATGAGACCTTTAATCTTTTTCTTGATCGCCTGTTTAGCCTTCACGTTTTGCAAAAATGCAGAAAAACCTGCATACAGTAGCGTACCCATGGAAGTGGAAACCCTTATAGGTGAAGAGGGTGAAACCGTAATTTTGGGATATATGAACCGTGCTAATCTGAATACTGATGAATTTATGGCTTGGTTTCAATTGGAATACGACCGCTTAAACCTCCCAGCAGGGTGGATCGAGGAACACAAACCCCTAGCTAAGGATCTTCAGTTTAAATTATTTCTCGGCACTTGGTGCGGTGATACCCAGAGAGAATTGGGCGGAATGTTCAAACTGCTCGATGCGTTGGGAGTTACGGAAGATCAACTCGAAATGTATGCCATTTCAGAAGCGAAAGACAGTCCTTTGGGTTATGAAAAAGAGTACGAAATACTCAATATTCCCACCCTTATCTTTTTTGAAAATGGAAAAGAAAACAATCGAATTGTCGAATTTCCAGTTGAAAGTATGCTCGAAGACTTTTCTAAAATCTTAAAAAAAGAACCTTACAAGGACGCTTACGCCGATTTTTGACATGGCTGAAATAATTCTTAAAACTCGAGAGGAAATCGAAATGATGCGTGAGAGTGCGCTAATTGTTTCCAAGACCTTGGGTATGTTAGCCTCAGAAATTAAACCCGGCATCACCACACTAGCATTAGACACGTTAGCTCATGACTTTATCAAAGATCAAGGGGCAGAACCTGGATTTTTAGGTCTTTACGACTTTCCTAATACTTTGTGCATGAGTCCGAATGCCCAAGTGGTTCATGGAATTCCAAACGACACCCCTTTAGAAGAAGGAGATGTCATTTCCATAGATTGCGGGGCTTTAAAAAATGGATTTTATGGCGATCATGCCTATACTTTTGCGGTTGGTGAAATTGCTCCAGAGACCGAAAAACTCCTCAGAATAACCAAAGAATCCCTGTATGAAGGAATAAAAGCCTTTCGGCTCAACAATCGGATTGGAGATTTGGGATATGCCATACAAAACTACTGTGAAAAGGAAGGTTATGGCGTGGTTCGTGAATTGGTAGGACACGGTCTTGGCAGCACTATGCATGAAGCCCCAGAAGTTCCCAACTACGGAAAACGGGGGAGAGGTAAAAAGTTTTTGAATGGAATGGTTTTGGCGATAGAACCTATGATCAACATGGGAACCCATCGAATCAAGCAACTCAAAGACGGGTGGACAATTCTTACCGCTGATGGGAAGCCTTCTGCTCACTTTGAACATAATGTCGCCCTGATAGACGACAAGCCAGAATTGCTTTCAACCTTTGAATACATCTACCAAGCACTGGGCATTCAGAGCGAAGAAGAAACCCCCTTCCGAAGCCTACCTTTGGTCTTATGAAAGGAATACTAAATTTATTGCCAAGGCCTTGGCTCATCTCCTTGAGTCTTTGGTTCCGTCCCCTGATTAAATGGTATTTTAAAGGAACCCGTTTTACCGACCCCATTGACGGGAGTTCCTATCGTAAATTTTTAGCCTACGGATACAAAACGAGCAGACCCAATGCCTTGTGTCCAGGAACCCTTTCCCTTGAACGACATCGTTTGCTTTGGCTGTACTTAACACGCAAAACCACCTTACTAGAACAAGCATTAAAAGTACTCCATATAGCTCCTGAACAGGTTTTTTTCAGCACCTTTAAAAACTTGACGCATTGGGACTATACCACTACCGACCTTCATTCTCCTTTAGCAGATGTCAAAGCCGATATTTGCGCCCTGCCTTTTGAAGATAGCTCCTATGATTTGATTTTTTGTAATCACGTATTGGAACACATCCCAGACGACCTCCAGGCCATGAAAGAACTTTACCGGGTATTAAAAAAAGGAGGTATCCTTATTGCTCAAGTTCCCCTAGAGGCAACTCGAGATCTTACTTTTGAAGACGATAGTATTACAGACAAAGCCCAACGGACAGAAATTTTTGGACAATACGACCACGTGCGTATCTATGGCAAGGATTATTATCAACGATTGGAAACTGTTGGATTCAAAACAGAGCGGATTGATATGCTCAAAACACTTTCACCTGAGGAAATTGAAAAATATGCACTCCCCAGGGAAGAACACATTCCGGTGGGAAGGAAATAGTGTTTTGTTAAAAGCGTTCGATCCCAATTCCTGAAGAAAGGAAATCAAACGATAGGATTCTTAATTTTAAGATAAAACTTATTTCGTAAACCCTTCGGAAAAGAGCTCCTTCACCCCTTGCAAGGAATCGGACACAATCCAGTACGCCTCAAGCTCAGGTTTGGAATTAATAAGTTTTTGGGATTCCGCCAAAGGCATGACCATAAGCGCTGTAGCGTAGGCATCAGCCGTCATACAATCCGGTGCAAGCACCGATGCGCTTAAAACTTCCGTAGGAAATGCCTCCCCAGTTTTAGGATTGATCGAATGGACAATTCGCAAACCGGTTTCCCCATCCACCGCATACTTTCGGTAATTTCCTGAGGTAGCCAAAGCTTGATTTTCAAGGCTTAGTGTTCGAATAAAATTACGAGCTTCTCCTTGTTGGGGATCGTCAATAGCAATTTTCCAAAAGTTTCCTGTTCTTGGACTTTTGCCCTTTGCTACAAGTTCACCTCCTATTTCAACCAAATAAGCATCCAATTGATTGCTTTGTAAAAAATTGGCTAACACATCTACGGCATAGCCTTTAGCCAGAGCATTAAAATCTAAATAAAGTAAAGGATGCTCCTTCTGAATGGTTCCCCGTTCTGTCAGCTTTGTTTTCTCCCACCCGGTAAATACCAGCATGCTGTCCCGCTGAATAGTGCTTACCTTATTTAGAGATTTCCCTGGACCAAAACCATAAGCATTTACAAGCGCCCCAACAGTTGGATCAAAAAAGCCTTGAGACTCTTGCCACACCTCAGTTGCTTTTTTATATACGTTGATAAAATGTTGGTCAACCAACACCGTACGGTCTCCCTTATTGATTTTAGAAATATCTGAATTTGGCAAATAGGTGGATAAAGAACGGTTGATCACTTGAAAAATAGAATCTACTTTTTGAGTCACTACCTCTGGAGTGAGTGAATTAGAAGCATATGAAATGGAATAGGTCGTACCTAAAGCATAGCCTTGAATTTTTTGAAGCTGTTCGGGCTGAGCGGAACACCCCCAAAGAAAAAAGGGGAGGATTAATAGCCTAATGTACGGCTTCAAGACCTTGGAAATTGACTGCATAGGGTTTTTTTTTTGTGAGTGGGGCGTCGTAGTTTTCTGCGTGGGCAAAACCAACACCAGCGAGGTAGAGCTGGGCATTATTTTTTTTTGCGTGTTCGTGAACTTTTTCAACCAAATCAGGATCAAATTTTGTAGGGGCATGGGGATAAAGTGTCCCCTGAACCAATACAAAATAGAGTTGTTTTTCTTTAACGCAGACAAACTGGGGGTTGCGTTTGAGTTGGGAATTAACCCCTAAAAACTCATAGCCTGCTGCCTCCAAATGGTCCCCCACTTCTTGCATGGCAAGTTGATGAATTTCTTGTGCTGTTAATTGATCCATTGCTTTCAAAGTTAAGGTAATAAAACCAAGTCCGTAAGGTGTAGCGGTAACCAAAAAAAGGAGGCTATCAGCCTCCTTTTGATTATTTATCCTCCAAAGTCATCAAAACGAACATTCTCTGGTGGAACTCCAAAGTCCTCGGCCATTCGCTCTATGGCTTGATTCATAAGTGGAGGTCCACAGAAGTATACCTCGATATCTTCTGGCGCTTCGTGTGTAGACAGATAGTTGTCAATCACCACTTGGTGTACAAAACCGGTAAAGCCGTCACCCGCTCCGTCAAGTCCGTCTTTTACCTTCCAATTATCTTCTTCTAGTGGCTCTGATAAAGCGATATAAAACTTAAAGTTAGGAAAGTCTTTTTCTAAAGCCCTGAAGTGCTCTACATAGAACAATTCTCTTTTAGAGCGCCCTCCATACCAAAACGTAACTTTTCTTCCTGTTTTTAACGTTCTAAACAATTGATACAAATGAGAACGCATGGGGGCCATACCGGCTCCTCCCCCTACGTATAACATTTCTGTCTCAGACTCGTTGATGAAAAATTCACCGTAAGGGCCAGATATCGTAACTGGATCCCCAGCTTTTTTGGAAAAAATATACGAGGACGCAACTCCGGGATTGACGTCACTCCAATCGTTTTTCGCGCGATCAAACGGTGGGGTAGCAATACGTACGTTTAACATAATTTCTTTTCCTTCAGCAGGGTAAGAAGCCATAGAATAGGCACGTTCTACTGTTTCGGGATTTTTCATTACCAAAGACCATAGCTTAAACTTGTCCCATTCCAATTTAAATTTCTCCGGTTCCCCTGGGTGTTCTTCAGGGTGGGCAGAGATATCAATGTCCTCGTATTTTACCTCGCAGGGAGGGATTTCTATTTGAATATAGCCTCCCGCTTTGTAATCCATTTCCTCTGGAATTTCAACTACAAACTCTTTGATAAAAGAAGCCACATTCCAGTTTCTAACTACTTTGGCTTCGTACTTTTTAATTCCAAATACCTCTTCAGGAACTTGAATTACCATGTCTTGTTTTACTTTAACCTGACATCCTAAGCGCCAGCCTTCAGCAATTTCTTTTCGTGAAAAATGAGGGACTTCTGTAGGTAAAATTTCCCCCCCTCCTTCAATTACTTGACATTTACACTGAATACAGGTTCCTCCTCCTCCACAGGCTGAGGGTAAAAATATTTTGTTGTTTCCCAAGGTGCTTAAAAGCGTACTCCCGGAGGAAACCTCTACCTTATTATCTCCATTAATCAAAAGAGAAACGGGACCTGAAGGCAATAATTTTGCCTTGGCTCCCAAGAGCATCCCCACCAACAAAAAGGTGATGATTAAAAAAACGACAATACTTGCTAATACTACTGAATAATCCATCTCACATTATAATTTAATCCCCATAAAACTCATAAATCCTAAGGCCATCAACCCTGTAATTATAAAGGTAATTCCCAACCCGCGTAGGGGTGCAGGCACGTTAGAATAGGTGATTTTTTCACGTATGGCAGCAATTGCGAGTATCGCCAAAAGCCAACCGATTCCCGAGCCAAGTCCATATACTGCTGATTCTGCAACTCCAGGAAAATCTTTTTGTTGCATGAATAGGGAACCTCCTAAAATGGCACAATTCACTGCGATAAGGGGGAGAAAAATCCCCAAAGCGCCATAGAGTGCTGGAGCAAATTTTTCAACTACCATTTCAACCAGCTGCACCATGGAGGCGATTACAGCGATAAACATGATAAAACTCAAAAAGCTCAAGTCTAAATCTGCATATTGCGCTCCTAACCAAGAAAGGGCTCCAGGTTGTAATAAATAGGTGTCCAACAAAAAGTTAATCGGCACGGTAATGGTCAATACAAAGATGACTGCAAGTCCAAGACCTACCGCTGTTTTAACCGTTTTTGATACCGCCAAATAAGAACACATCCCCAAGAAGTAGGCGAAAATCATGTTCTCGATAAAGATGCTTTTTACGAATAAGTTTAAATAGGCTTCCATAGTTCGCGCTTAATTTTTTTCAATTAAAGTTCGGTTTCGAGATCGTTGGATCCAGATCAAAATTCCTACAGTGATGAGTGCCATCGGAGACAGTAACATTAATCCGTTGTTTACGTAACCCAACTCATAGATTGCATCTGGAATAACTTGAAATCCAAACAGTTTTCCAGAACCCAGCAGTTCACGGAAAAAGGCAACCAAAATCAGTATCAGTCCATAGCCCGCCGCATTACCTATTCCGTCTAGAAATGATTTCCAAACCCCGTTGCCTAATGCAAAGGCTTCCAATCTTCCCATTACGATACAGTTGGTAATGATGAGTCCGATAAAAATAGAAAGCTCCTTACTTACATCGTAGGCATAAGCCCTTAAGATTTGATCTACCAAAATTACCATCGAAGCCACAACAACCAATTGAACGATAATTCGAATACGGTTGGGGATAAGATTTCTCAACAGTGAGATAATCACATTACTTGCAGCCATTACCGCCATAACGGATATACTCATTACCACAGCTGGTTTTAGCTGAACCGTAATGGCAAGTGCAGAACAAATCCCCAATACCTGAACGGTAATTGGATTGTTGTCATCCATGGGGTCAGAAAGTAACTTTCGATTCTTTTTTGAAAAAAGCGGCTCCCTTTCTTTATTCACAAAAAGGATGCTCGTTTTTTTCTCGGGTGTAGTTTTGTTTGCTTCCATTACATTATTGATTTAAAGCCACCGTATTTTCATCTGCTTTTAAGTAGGGCAGGTAATGATTCAATCGTTCGAGTATCATATTGGTCACTCCATCTCCGGTAATTGTTGCTCCAGAAATAGCATCCACCTCATGATCATCTTTATCCAAATCCTTAGGGTCATTGTTTGTTTTAGAAACATTAATCCCCACTAATTGTCCCTTTACATCAAATACTTTTTCTCCTAAAAAGCGATCTTGGAACCATTTTTGGGTAATTTCTGCTCCCAAACCTGCCGTTTCTCCCACATGGTCAAAAACAGCACCTTTGATTGTATTTTTGTCTTCTTCAAGTGCAATATATCCCCAGATCGCATTCCAAAGACCTGCGCCACGAAGCGGTACGATATAATATTTCTTTCCTTCAACTGAGGCTTCATAAAGCGGAAAACGTTGTTGGTCAACCGGCTTTTTTAATTCATTGGTTAAGCTGATTTCAAACGCATTAACATTCTGGTCAATTTCCCCACTGGAAGTTAAAGAAAGTGCTCCTGTAACGTATTGTTTGTATAAAGTTTCTGCCTGCTCGCGATCGGTTTCCACTCCGATTGTCGATAAAATATTTTGCATTTTTTCTTTTCGCACATTGGAGGCTTGTAGGTCTTTTAAGGAACTAGCAGTAAAGGCTAGTGCCGAAGCAACCACCAAAACCATGAGTGTAGCGAAAATAAAGGTATACGCATTACTGTCTCTATTCATTTTATGCCGTTTTTAAATTTTGTGCTTGGGTCCAACGCTTTTTACGTTTGGTGATATTTCCATTGACTACGTAGTGATCGATGGTCGGTGCAAATACATTCATCAATAAAATAGCAAGCATCACCCCTTCAGGATAAGCCGGATTAAACACCCGTATCATGATACAGAAAATACCTGTTAGTATACCGTAAATCCATTTTCCTTTGTTGGTTTGGGCGGCAGATACAGGATCCGTAGCCATAAAGACAATTCCAAAGGCAAAGCCTCCGACTACTAAATGATTCATCCATGAAAAACTCATCAACGCATTAGCTCCCCAGAGGTTAAACAACATGCCCATAAGCGCTGCTCCTAGGATACCCCCTGTAATAATTCTCCAACTTCCGATACCGGTCAGGATTAAAATTAAAGCGCCAACAGCTACCCATAGGGTTGAGGTCTCTGCGATTGAACCGGGGATGGCGCCTTGGAACATTTCCATCATGGAATACTTGACGTCTTGTCCTGCAGCTAAACTCCCGAGAATGGTCTCTCCAGAGATGCCGTCTACTGTACTTGCTTCTGAAACCCATACTTTATTTCCTGACATATAGGTAGGATAGGCAAAGAATGCAAAGGCTCTTGCGGTTAATGCTGGGTTAAGGATATTCATCCCGGTTCCACCAAAGGCTTCTTTTGCAATTAAAACAGCAAAGGCAGTAGAAATACCTACCATCCAAAGGGGTATGTCAACCGGCATTATCATCGGAATAAGTAAGCCTGTTACCAAATAGCCTTCGTTAACTTCATGCCCTCGATAGATAGCAAATCCAAACTCTATAGACAAACCTACCACATAGGACACGATTATCATGGGTACTATTTTCCAAGCCCCATGGATAAATGCGTCTATAAAAGTAAAAGGGGTGTTGGTTTGAATGTAGTATTGGTATCCCGTATTGTAGATTCCATAAATTAATGCCGGTAAAAGAGCGATGATAACGGTTACCATAGTTCTTTTTAAATCTACAGCATCCCGGATGTGGGCTCCTTTTTTAGTGGTGTGGTTTGGCACAAACAAAAATGTATCAAAAGCATTGATTGCTGGAGCAAACTTTTCGAATTTTTGTCCTTTCCCAAAAGGTTTTTTTAAAGCGTCTAATTGTTTTCTTAATGCATTCATACTAGAAATTTTAACCTACTTCATTGATCATTAATTCGATTCCTTGACGGATGATTTCTTGAGCTTCAATTTTGGAAGTGTTGGCATAGTCTATCAAACCAAAATCCTCTGGAACAACTTCATAAATTCCCAATGCTTCCATTTTTTCAATATCCTCAACCATACAGGCTTTGAGTAATTGCATGGGGTAAATATCTAAAGGGAATACCTTTTCCATCTCACCCGTGACTACCAAGGCTCGTTCCTCTCCATTGAGATTTGTATTTACCTCAAAACCGTTCTTTTTAAATAAACGTGAAAAAGAAGTATTGGAAAGGCTCAGTATATTATTGTCTTTAAAAGGCAACCATCCCAACATTCTGTAGTCATTTCCCTCTGGGATGACAGTAATCTGGTTGTTGTAAAATCCAAGATGGCCCGCTTTAGAACTTGTGGACCCTGTGAGCACATCACCAATAATAATGCGGTTATCCGAAGTAAGGTATTCAAATTCGTCAAGTAGGGGCTGTAATTCTGCTCCCTGCTTTGTGATTAAGTATTTAGGGTTTTTAACGGCATTACCACAAACTGCAACCGTACGTTGCGGACTGTAGTGACCCGTTTGAACAAAACGTCCCAAATTGGCAACATCTTCTGGGTTTAAGGTCCATATGCGTTCTCCCATATTGAGTGGAGCTAATTCTTGAATGTGAAGACTGAGGTTTCCTGCAGGATGTGGCCCCGTGATGCTATACTTTTGAACCGCTTCAATTTGACTAAACACCTCAGGGTGGGTGGCGTCAATACCGAGAAAGACGTGTTGATCTACCAGTTTGTTGAGCACATTGATTCCCTCTTGAAATGCACTAAGCTCCTTAGCGAGTATTAAATCAAAATCAGGACTTAAAGGACTCGTACTGAAGGTAGAAACAAAAATGGCTTTGGGGGTATCCTCAGGATGTGCAAGAGTACCGTAAGGACGCTGCTGTATCAAAGGCCAATTTCCACTTTCTAAAAGAAGCGCTTTCAACTCCTCTCGGCTGAGGTTTTCCCAGTTGTTACAATCATGACTGACAGCATCTGCAGAGGAAGTCTTCTTAATAATTATTTTTTCAATTTTTCTTCGCGCACCACGCTCAATCTTCTCAATCACTCCAGACACTGGAGAAACAAATTTGATTTGAGGTGTCTTTTTGCTAAAGAAAACGGGCTCTCCCGCTTTTACTTCTTCTCCCTCTTTTTTAATAAGCTTAGGTATGCTCCCAAAAAAATCGTCCGGTTTTAAGGCAAAAGTTGTTGAAGAAGGGGTTTTCGTGAATACTTTTTCAGCCTCGCCTTTGATGTTAAGCCTAGCTCCCCTGCGAGTTTGAATTTTTTTAATTATTTCCATTAAAAATGATAAATTCTAAAATCGCACAAATTTACTAATAAACCCCGTTTTAGAAAGAGCAAAACCGGTGGAAAAAAGACTATTTATATTCATTCTAAATAAATGTTTAAGCATTTCTTTCTCAAGTATCGAATTTGGACAAAACAAGCTGAACAATTACATTTACATCACATGAACAGAACAATTAAAAAGGGGGTGTTTTTGTTGTTTTTGACCTTTACCATGAGTAGTGCGCAAAAACAAGGAGAGCATCCTACTCCAGATTTTATCAAGTCGGTACAATTTCAGGGAGGCCCCGAACGAGGTGTTTTTCCGGTGGTACCCTTAGGCGGTTCTATGCAGCTGAGGTTTGACGATTTAAATGCCGATGAAGCGGATTATTATTACAGAATCAAACACTTTAATTACGATTGGACTCCCTCCCAGCTTTTTCAAAACGAATACATAGAAGGGTACGACAATCTTCGAATAAACGAGTACAATACCTCGTTTAATACCTTACAAAAATTTACCCATTACCGCCTTAGCATTCCAAATGAGGATCTCAAGCTGAGAACTTCTGGAAATTACATGATCTACATTTACAACGCCTATGATGAGCTGGTTTTTTCAAGAAGGTTTTGCGTTTATGAAAACGAAGCAACGGTCCAAGCGGCGGTTTACAAACCTCAAAATATGGACCGCTTTACCAGCCATCAATCCCTTCATTTTGCCGTTACTCCCGTCCGAACGTTTTTTGCAAATCCAGAGGAAAACGTAAAAGTAGTCCTGCTCCAAAATGATCAATGGGACGGAATGATTACGGATGTTAAACCGCAATATTTTTCGGGAAACACCCTCGAGTACCGCTACGAATCTCCTACGCAATTTGAAGGAGGAAATGAATATTTTTACTTTGACACCAAAGACTTAAGAATTACTACACCCAATATCCATTACGTCAATCGAGCTGATTTATACGAATCGTTTCTAAAGACCGATATCATTCGAGCTCGTCTAGATTATACCTATACCCCTGACATCAACGGAAATTTCGAAATTAGAACCCTAATGCGCCCCGGAGATGCCAATACCGATGCGGATTACAGCTTGGTGTATTTCAGTCTTGCCTACCCTTACGAACTCAATGAAAAGGAAGAACTTTTCATTTACGGAGCGTACAATAATTTTGAATTGAATGAATTCAACAAAATGTATTTTAATCCTGCGCTCGAACTCTACGAAGGGGTACTTTTGTTAAAACAAGGATTTTACAATTATAAATACGTACTCAAACAAGACGATACCCTCTTAAAAAATGCCTTGAGTGGCTCCCATTCATTAGCCGAAAACGATTACCTTATTCTGGTGTATTACAGAAACATAGGAGGTCGATACGATGCTTTGGTTGGAGTTGGCAGTACAAATTCCTTCGAATTGCAAAATTAGCCTTCAAAAATTTGTTAACCCATTGATTTTTATTAACTTTACTAATCGCGATTGGGTCAAAAACAAAGGTGTGATACAACAAATTACAAAAGGGATAAAAATCTCAGTGGAGACTAAATTTGAAGGGAGCTTCTTGAAGGACCAAATTCTTCACCATGCCTTTATGTATTTTATCACCATAGAAAATCAGAGCAAAGATGTGGTACAACTGCTTTCACGCCATTGGAAAATACTTGAATCCATCAGTCGTCCACAATACGTCAATGGAAATGGCGTCGTAGGTAAAAAACCCATCATCAAACCTGGCGAAAGCCATACCTACCAATCCGGAAGTTTAATCACTTCCCCTTTGGGTTCCATGACTGGAACCTATATCATGATTAATTTTTCTACAGCCAAAAAATTTAACGTTGACGTCCCTAGCTTTAAACTCAGCGTCCCCTACATTCTCAATTAAGCCGTCCCCATTTTCTGTTATTTTTAAATTTTAAATCAATAATTTTGAGCAAAAATCTACCTCATGGCTCATAGTATTTCACAGGTTCCCTACCCAAGCAACGAACCCATTTTATCCTATTCTCCCAACAGCAGTGAAAAAAAGGAGGTATTAGAAATGTATGCCCAATTGTATCAAGCCAACTTAGACATCCCTATGAAAATTGGATCTCAAGAAGTTCGCACGGGCGACACAGCCACCATGCACCCTCCGCACGACCACAAACACCGTTTGGGAATTTACCATAAAGCCTCTTCTAAACATATAGACCAAGCCATAGAAGCTGCACTGAATGCAAAAACTGCCTGGAGTAATCTGCCGTGGGAATCCAGAGCTTCCATCTTTTTAAAAGCGGGAGAACTTGTGGCAGGCCCTTACAGGGCAAAAATCAATGCGGCAACGATGCTCGCTCAATCCAAAACCATTCACCAAGCTGAAATTGATGCGGCATGTGAATACACAGATTTTCTTCGATTCAATGTTGCTTTTATGCAAGAAATCTATGAAAACCAGCCAGAAAATGGACCCGGCATTTGGAACCGATTGAGTTATCGTCCGCTAGAAGGGTTTGTCTATGCAGTGAGTCCATTTAATTTTACTGCCATTGCAGGAAATTTATGTGCTAGTGCTGCTATGATGGGCAATACCGTAGTTTGGAAACCCAGCGATCACCAAATTTTTTCTGCACAGGTAGTGATGGAAATTTTTCAGGAAGCCGGATTGCCTGATGGGGTAATCAACATGGTGTTTGGAGACCCTGAAATGATCACCAATAAGGTTCTAGAAAGTCCCGATTTTGCCGGTATTCACTATACGGGATCAACAGAAGTTTTTAGAGGTATTTGGCGAAAAATTGGAACGCAAATTGATCGTTATAAATCCTATCCCCGAATTGTGGGTGAAACAGGGGGAAAAGATTTTATTGTTGCACATCCCTCGGCTCGTGCTGAAGAGGTGGCTACAGGCATCATCCGAGGAGCCTTTGAATTTCAGGGACAAAAGTGCTCTGCTGCTTCGAGAGTATACTTACCCGAATCCCTTGCCGATGAAGTAATCAAAAGAGTCAAAGCAGACCTCGATACAATCAAAATGGGATCGCCGGAAGATTTTGACAACTTCGTTACTGCGGTGATACATCGTGGGGCTTATGACAGGTTAGTCAATGCCATAGAACAAGTACGAAAAGACAGCGATGCAGAACTCATTGCGGGTGGAGCCTACGACGACAGTGTGGGGTATTTTATCCAGCCTACCGTTGTAAAAACTACTAACCCGCACTATACCACCATGACAAAAGAACTCTTTGGTCCTCTGGTTACGCTCTACATTTACCCCGACAAAGAATGGGTGGAAACACTCCAATTGGTAGACCGTACTTCTGAATACGCACTCACGGGAGCGGTTTACTCCCAAGACCGATACGCCCTTGAGGAGGCTTTGAATGCATTGGAAAATAGTGCCGGAAATTTCTACATTAACGACAAACCTACGGGAGCTGTAGTAGGACAGCAACCCTTTGGAGGCGCAAGAGGTTCGGGCACAAATGACAAAGCAGGTTCTGCAGCCAACTTAATGCGGTGGATTTCCCCTCGTTTAATCAAAGAAACCTTTGTTCCTTCACAAGACTACCGCTATCCTTTTTTAGGAGAATAAAGGGGTAACCTTTTTGTTTGGGTTTTGTCTATTCATGGGATTCAAAGTAAAAAACAAATGAAAATTTTACCCATTCTACTCACACTGTGATTGGGATATAGTAATGCTCTAGCCCAAAATCAAGAAACACCCGAAATAAGCTATCGGGTTGAAAAGCAACTAGAGAAAAGAATCTAAAAAGACAGCGCTACTACTTTTTTCGTTTCAAAAAAAGGAGCCTCAAAATACGTCTTGAGTTCATAGCAGGCCGCCCTTGGAAATTGACGAAGTTCTTCGGTAAGCTCTCCCCCCTTGAGGTAAAGAATTCCATTTTTGATCGGATGCCGATGCTTGGATTTTATATTGTTTTTTACCCACGGAACAAAAGCATCCATTCGGGTCACAGCCCTGCTCACCACAAAATCTACTTTTTCGGTAAAGTCTTCTGCCCTAAGTTGCTGGGCTCTGACATTGGTCAACCCCAATGCTTGCTGAACGGCTTCTACTACTTTGATTTTCTTCGCAATGGAATCTATTAGAAAAAATTGAACGGCTGGAAACAAAATTGCCAGAGGAATTCCGGGAAAGCCTCCTCCTGTCCCTACATCCAAAACAGCAGCCCCTTTTTTAAAATTTAGAACTTTGGAGATTCCCAACGAATGAAGCACATGGCGTTCGTAAAAGTGATCCATATCTTTCCTTGAAATCACATTGATCTGTGCATTCCATTCCCGATACACCCCTTCCAATTGCTCAAATTGCCTGATTTGAATTTCATTGAGGTCGGGAAAATGTTTCAGTACTTCCTCCATAGTGTTTTTACAGTAAGTCTACAATTTTAATTTTTTTTGAGTTATTTTTACACCTCAAAAGAATTTATGCAAGCTACACAAAGACTCCGCTTTTCGAGAACAGACTCGAAAGAATTTTTTAAGACGCTAAACAAAAGAGTAAACAACTACTTCAAAGAAAACCAAATTGAAAAAACAGGCAATTGGAAACTTTACCTGAAAACTGTAGTTATGTTTTGTTTACTCATCGCTCCTTATGTATTGGTTCTTACCCTTAGCATCAGTCTTTGGATCAAACTATTGCTATGTATTGTCATGGGAGTTGGTATGGCTGGTGTTGGAATGAACGTAATGCACGATGGAAATCACGGTTCTTTTTCAAAATATCCTTGGGTCAACAAGTTTATGGGAAGTAGCATTTATTTTCTTGCAGGAAATGTGTTCAATTGGAAAATCCAGCACAATCTTTTACACCATACTTATACCAACATACACGGACATGACGAAGACCTGGAAGCGGGAAGAGTATTGCGCTTTTCAAAACATGCTGAATGGTTTCCTCATCATCGGTTTCAACATTTTTATTCGGTCTTTCTATACGGGCTGTTAACCTTGAATTGGGCGGTTTTTGCAGATTTTCAACAAATGAAACGCTATACCAAAAGAAAGTTGTCCTACCTCAACAGCAAACGCCCCAGTTTGCAATGGACGGGCTTACTTTTAACTAAGATCATGTATTTTTCCATTTGGATAGCCCTGCCCATGTTTATACTTGACGCCCCCTGGTGGACTGTAGTCATTGGGTTTGTCGTTATGCACTATACCGCTGGACTGATTTTAAGTCTGGTGTTTCAATTGGCTCATGTCATTGAGGATGCTGAGATGCCAAAGCCCGACAATTCTGGCACAATGAAAAATACTTGGGCAATTCACCAATTATTAACCACGGTAAACTTTTCCACTAAAAACAAAATTGTCAACTGGTTTACGGGAGGACTAAATCATCAAATCGAGCATCACATATTCCCACACATAAGTCATATTCACTACACCAAAATCGGAGCAATAGTGAAAAAAACAGCAAAAGAATTCAACCTGCCCTATAATGAATACCGAACAACCCGAAGTGCACTACTTTCACATTTTAGATTTTTAAGACAAATGGGGGTACAACCCAGTTAATTAACCAATGGACGCATTATCTAAACGAATCAATAGCCTGCCAATATCAGCTACTTTAGCCATGGCAGCTAAAGCAAGAGAATTAAAAACACAAGGAATTGACATCATCGGACTCAGTTTAGGAGAGCCTGATTTCAACACCCCAGAATTTATTAAGGAGGCTGCAATACAAGCTGTAAATGACAATTGGAATGCGTATTCCCCTGTAGACGGCTACGCAGATCTGAAAGAAGCTATTTGTGAAAAGTTTAAACGAGATAACAACATATCGTACGATCCTTCACAAATTGTAGTTTCTACAGGTGCCAAGCAGTCCATCGCCAATGTATGCATGGTCCTCCTGGACCCCGGGGATGAAGTGCTGCTGCCTGCCCCCTATTGGGTAAGCTATTCCGCAATCGCAACCTTAGCGGAAGCCAAATCCATCATTATTCCTTCCACTATCGAAACTGATTTTAAAATAACTCCCGATCAATTGGAAGCTGCCATTACTCCCAAGACCAAATTGATCCTGTTCAATTCTCCAAATAATCCAAGTGGAACCATTTATACGGAAGAGGAATATAGAGCCCTAGGAAAAGTATTGGAAAAATACCCAGACATCTACATCTTGTCAGATGAGATTTACGAACACATCAATTACGGTACTCCTCATTTTAGTATCGCAGCCATTCCAGAACTTTACGACAGAACAATTACCGTAAATGGAGTAGCGAAAGCTTTTGCAATGACAGGGTGGCGCATCGGTTATATCGGAGCTCCGGCATGGATTGCTAAGGCATGCAATAAAATGCAAGGTCAAATTACCAGTGGTGCCAATTGTATTGCACAAAGAGCTACCATAGCTGCCGTCTCAGCACCTGTGAGCGCAATTCAATACATGGTGGATGAGTTTGCCGCACGACGTGAAATAATTATTGGTTTGCTTAATGAAATTCCTGGCTTTAAACTCAATCAACCTCAAGGGGCGTTTTATGTTTTTCCTGATGTTTCTTATTACTTTGGAAAAAACATCGGTGGTAAGCAAATTGAAAATGCTTCTGACTTTGCTTTATTTCTCTTAGAAAAGGCCCATGTAGCCACTGTAACCGGAGAAGCCTTTGGCAACGACAACTGCATTCGAATTTCCTATGCAGCTTCAGAGGAAAACATCCGTACCGCAGTAGCGCGCATTGCGGCAGCCCTACAGTAAAAGCTTGTGCTTTTTTTAATTTTTTAGCTACCTTTATAGGTACATAAAACGTTCATGTAACACCCCAAATGCATGACACCTCCTGCCTTTTTTATACAGCGTATTCCCCTGGTTTATCATCAATGCGGATAAAAAGTTAACCGCCCGTATAGAGGCGATTAACTATATCTTAGAAAGGATACCCTACCTGACATCTGCAAATAAATAACTTACTGCGACTGTTCTTGCTTAAGGTAATTGTAAAAATTAGCCAGCGTCAATTGATGCCAAGGCAAAACGATAAAAATTCCGATTCCGAAGCAAAGAAGTCCCAAAAGATACCAAGGAACAAAACGAAGGTGCAGGAAGAACAGTTTTCCTTTATACCCTTGAGTGAGCCTCCAACTCTCCTTCAAACTCTCTTCTACAGTCAACTCTGGTTTTTCAACGAGTACAAAGTAGGTCATCGATAAACCGAGTGCGGCAATAATCCCGGGGACAATAAGCAGTAGCAGTCCAAAAAAGGTTGCGATAGAAATTATTAAATAAACCAAGAGTATTTTTAAGAGGGGTTTAAACCCCTCGATCAAATTCTCAACAGAGGCGGGTCGATCATTTACGAGATTTAAAAAATAAATGGCCATACCAAGTTGTAGGGGACCCGCCAACAAAAATGACAACAACTCGCCATAGGAATTTAACCCCGAAGGAACCCCTACAATCAGCCCGTACAAAAAACAAATGAGTGAGGCAATCACCCAATTGGGGCTGAGTTTTTCTCTTGATGCTCGCATTAGGTCGAGTAGATTCATATCATTAGATTTAATTGCTAGGGCTTAAAGCAACCTTAGGCATTTAAAATATTCTCCTGCTTATTTATAGATTCTTGATGAATCGCTTTAAAAACTCTGAGGATGAATTCTTCAGAAAGTTCACGTTCTTGTCCTTCCAGTATCATTTTTCCTAAAATTTCATTCCATCGTTTGTTTTGAAGCACCGCAATATTATTGGCTTTTTTAAGCTCACCAATTTGTCCAGCCACACTCATACGTTTTCCTAAGGTGTCCAACAAATTTTGATCAATGGTATCAATCTGTGCTCTTAAATTATTCAATGCGTGTTGGTATGCTTCTTCGTCTGTCGTCTTTTTTCGAACCTTAAGGTTGTGCATGATCTCCACCAATTGGGTAGGTGTAACTTGCTGTGCAGCATCACTCCATGCATTGTCTGGATCCCAATGAGTCTCAATCATCAATCCGTCAAAATTTAAATCCAAAGCGGCTTGTGACAAATCAAAAATCAAGTCTCTGCGACCTGCGATATGGGAAGGGTCGCAAATCATTGGTAAATCAGGAAATCTGTTTTTAACCTCAATGGCAATTTGCCATTCGGGTATGTTGCGGTATTTGGTTTTTTCATAAGTTGAAAATCCTCGATGAATCAGTCCTAATTTTTTGATGTTTGCTGTATGTAAACGTTCAACACCCCCTAACCATAAGGCCAAATCTGGATTCACAGGGTTTTTGACCAGTACAATTTTTTCGGTTCCCTCCAATGCGTCCGCAATTTCTTGCATGATGAATGGACTTACTGTTGAACGAGCTCCCACCCATAAGATGTCTACATCGTTATCCAAGGCTAATTTTACGTGATCTTTATTCGCAACTTCTGTAGCGGTTAACAAACCGGTTTCTTCTTTCACTTTCTTTAACCATTTCAGTCCAATCGCTCCTACTCCTTCAAACATTCCCGGGCGTGTACGGGGTTTCCAAATACCCGCTCTGTACACAGATACATCGGTATCTTTGAGTTCGTGAGCAATTTTTAAAACTTGCTCTTCTGTTTCTGCGCTACAGGGTCCTGCAATTACCAAAGGATGATCCAATCCAAAATCAGTTAGCCATTGGCGCATTTCTTTTTTATTTTCCATTGTGTTAAGTATTAATTCGTATTTAGTTTTTATTAGTGTTTTTTATTTCGGGTATGCCCTCAAGGATGCTCTTGATTGCATTAATTTCTCGCATTTGATCGTACATCGTTGACCAGTCTTTCTTTTGTAAAAGTTCTTTAAACGCCTCTAAGTTGGCGATGTATTGGTTGAGTACTTCAAGGATGTTTTCGCTGTTTTGTTCAAAAATGGGTGTCCACATGGCTGGTGAACTTTTAGCCAAACGAACCGTTGAGGCAAATCCACTGCCCGCCATATCAAAAATGGTACGCTCGTCTTGTTCTTTTTCCATAACCGTTTTTCCCAACATAAAGGAGGAAATATGGGATATATGAGACACATACGCAATGTGCTTATCGTGTGCGTTGGGATCCATTTCCTCAATATTCATCTGCATCAAACGGAAAAATTGGACCGCCCATTCCAATAAATCGGGCCGTGTCTTTTGTGTTTCACACAAAATTTGAGTCTGGTTGACGTACAAATCTGCAAAAGCTGCGGTAGGACCAGAAAATTCTGTCCCCGCTATAGGATGGGTTGCTAAAAACTGATTTCGTTTGGGGTGCAGCGCAACCGTTTTACAAATCGATGCCTTCGTAGATCCCGCATCAAAAAGCAATGCATTGTCATTTATTTGATCCAAAATGGTCAAAACCCGGTCTGAAGCTGCATTTACCGGTATAGCCAAAAGCATCACATCCATAGACGCATAGTGCGCCTCGCTGAGTTTCTGATCTACGATTCCTCTTTCAAGGGCTTCGTTTAAATGCTCCTTATTTTGATCTTCCCCAAAAAGTACTACATCCGTAAGATGCTTTTTAGCCGCCAAAGCAAAAGAACCACCAATCAATCCTAAACCAATTACTCCTATATTCATGAATCAAAGCGTTTTATAACTTCTTCTATCGTTTCTTCTGGTACGCAAAGCGAAAATCGAATATAACCTTCTCCTTGAGTTCCAAAAATTGTACCTGGGGTGATGAACAAATGCTGCTCGTCTAAAATTTTGTCGATATAGCTTTCTGAATCCAGCGCTTCTGGAGGCAACTTTGCCCAAACAAAAAGTCCCACACTATTCGAATCAAATTGGGCGCCCAAGCGTTGCGCTAATACTTCGACTAAAGCTCTGCGGCGACGGTAAATTTGATTCAGTTCGTCAAACCAAGATTGATCCATTTTTAAAGCGGCTATAGCTCCTTGCTGTATTCCGTAAAACATACCCGAATCCATATTGCTTTTTACTTTGAGTACGGCTTGGATAAACCTTGCTTTACCACTGAGCATCCCTACCCGCCATCCGGCCATATTGAAGGATTTACTCAAAGAATTCAATTCTATGGCGACGTCTTTACTTCCCGGGCGAGACAAAATACTTTGGGGCTTGTCCGTCAATACAAAACTGTAGGGGTTGTCGTTGACCAATAGAATATCCCGCTGTTTGGCCCAGCTAATCAATCGATCAAAAGTGGTTGGATCAGCTTCAGTTCCCGTGGGCATGTGTGGATAATTTACCCACATGATTTTTACTTTAGATGTGTCTAATTGTTCTAATGCTTCAAAATTGGGTTGCCAATTGTGGGTTTCATCCAATGCATAAAAAACAGCCTCAGCTTCCACCAATCGGGTCACAGCAACATAGGTAGGATATCCTGGATTGGGGATTAAAACTTGATCCCCTGGATTGAGAAATGCCAGGGAGATGTGCATGATTCCTTCTTTTGACCCCATCAGAGGCAACACTTCGGAGTCGGGATCTAATGTAACCTGATAGTGTGTTTTATAAAATTCACTGATCGCCTCTCGTAGCTCAGGCAGACCTTGATAGCTTTGGTACATGTGGGCCCGTGGATGAGACAGAGCTTTTTCTAAAGCCTTAAGAACGGAAGGATGAGCCGGTAAATCCGGACTTCCAATTCCCATATTGATGATCGGCTGACCCGCCTTTAGGCGCTGAGCTACCTCTCTCAATTTTCTTGAAAAATAGTATTCTTGAACACTTTCTAAACGTCTTGCGGTTGCCTTCATCGGATATGTTGGGCGTATTCGCCTAATATTTTAAATTCAGAAGCCATGATGGCAATTAATTTTCGCGCTTTGTCGTAATGGGAAAACGCATCGAATGTAACATCCACAAAAAAAGAATATTTCCCTGGAGTTTCTATAACGGGTAGCGATTGAATTTTAGTCAAATTCAGCTGGCAGTCACTCATCACGTTTAGGACTGCCGCAAGACTTCCCCTTTGGTGATCTAAAATAAATTTTAAGGATGCCTTGTTAATATTTTCTTCAGGAATTTGATGCCCCTTTTTCTGAATGATCACAAATCGGGTAACGTTATTTTTTATTGTTTGAATGGAAGAGGCTAAAACATTCATTCCGTAAAGTGCAGCAGCCTCTTGACTTGCTATCGCTGCGATCCCTTGGAGCTGATGTTCAGCAATACGACGAGCTTCGTCTGCAGTGTCTTCCGCCTCTACCAAACGGATATGGGGATATTGATGAAAAAAATCTTGACATTGGAGCAAGGCCATCGGATGGGAATGCGCCTCTTTGATGTCCTCAATTTGTTGACCCGGCAACGCCATTAAATGATGATGAATGCTTAGACTATACTCTCCAACAATGGCAAATTGATTGCGGTCAATAAGTGCATAATTGGGGATGATGGATCCAGCGATGGAATTTTCAATGGCCATTACGGCTTGATCTGCTGTACCGTTGACCAAGGCTTTTGCTGTGTCATTAAAAGTCTCACAGGCAACCAGAGAAAAATTTGCACCGAAGTACTGCTTTGCCACTACGTGATGAAACGAGCCCAAATTTCCTTGTATCGCTATTTTTGGTTTGTCTTCCATTTGTACTCAAAAAAAAAGTCCCGAAAAATCAGGACTTTTAATTGTATCTATTGAAATTATCTTATTACAAAGTCCCCTTAGCTTCTGCATAGAAGTAATAAAAAGCTTGGTAATAAAAAAAATTTGTTATCATGACGATTTTTAATCGGCACAAATGTACTATAGCTTTTCAAAAAAACAAATACTTTTTCTTTTTTTTAATGGAATGCAAGTGGATTCTCCCGAAATGAAGTGAAATATGCTATCTTAACTCCACAAATAGTACATTCTATGACTGCAGCGGTATTGATTACCCTATTTACAGTGCTTTTGGTTTTATTTTTAGAACGCTTAAATTCCCCTTGGATTAAAAAAATATTCAATTGGATTCCTTCCATTCTTTTTGCCTACCTGATTCCTGCCCTTTGTTCTGCCCTTCTAGATCAGGATTTTTCAGAAGTTTCCATTCATCAGTGGAGTAAAGATGTTTTTATCCCACTTGCTATTGTTGCGGTAATGAGCAGTCTATCGGTAGCCCAACTCAAACGTGTGGGCTGGAAACCCATCGCTGTATTTTTATCGGGTTCGCTGTGGATTGCAATTTTTCCGGTAGGTTTTATGTTGCTTTTTCAACATACAGACTTTGTGTCGGACAGCTTACTGAGCCTAGAGCGATGGAAAGGTATTCCCCCGATTGTTGGAAGTTGGATTGGCGGAAGCACCAGCCAATTGGTTTTGAAAGAACTAATAGCCTGTCCGGAAGCTTTATTTCTGACCATCCTCGTAATGGACAATATTTTAGTCAATCTATGGACCATCGGAATGTTTCAAACCATCAAGAAAAGTGACCGTATAAACAGGCTTTTGCGCATACAATCCTTTGAACCGCCTTCAGACATCAGCACGCAGGAGCACCGCATTCAAAATCCACAGTGGAGTATCCTCATGCTGTTAGGCAGTGTGTTTTTGGTCCATATTAGTCTACCCACTTTTGTGGGCAAAGTAGTCGCCCTTTCCCTTCTAGGCTTAGGATTTGGTTTTTTTATAAAATCGTGGAATACTCGTTTTACTTTAAAGCTGGGCAGTATTTTAATTCTTTTGGTAATGGCGGTTTTGGGGCTTAAACTGCAATTTGATTTAATTCAGTTTGATCTGGTATTTATGGTTTTTTTGGTGGTCTGGTTAGGCAGTCATTTTATACTCATGCTAGGCATTGCAAAATTTTTGAATGTACATGCCGCTTGGGTTCCAATTGCAAGTATGGCCAATGTAGGAGGAATTGCCACTGCACCTGCCGTTACCGCTGCTTATGAAAAAAAGTGGATGCCGCACGCCATTATTTTGGCAGTACTCAGCATGGCTACGGGAACTTTTTGGGGAATGGTTACCATCGGTCTAATTCAATTTTTCCTTCTATAAGTTTATGGCAAAACCGAACTACCTTTATTTCATTTTACTCAATATTGCCATGCTTTGTGTTTCTACCTCTGGTGCCTTAGGACGCTACATCAACCTACCTCCTCCGTTGACCATTTGGTCGCGAGCTGTGGTAGCCTTTGTATTGCTGCTGGCTTATGTCATTTGCAAGAAAAAACGCCTCCTCTTAGATTTTAAAAAAGAAGGCGGTACCGCCTTACTCAGCGGACTATTAATGGCAGGGCATTGGGTCGCCTATTTTTTTGCGCTACAGTGGAGTTCAGTAGCTGTAGGTATGCTTTCCTTATTTACCTATCCCATGATTACCCTCTTGTTGGAACCCTTTTTCTTTGACGTAAGCTATCAAAAAAGACATTTGTTTTTAGGTATTATGATTTTAACTGGAGTGTACCTTCTTGCGCCTAGCTTTGAACTCAACAATACCATCACCCAAGGAATTTTTATGGGCATGCTTTCCTCTTTGTGCTATGCCCTTAGAAATATTTTTATGAAACAAAAAATTACAACCGTAGACGGCTCAGTATTGATGCTTTATCAAATGGGTGTCACTATGGTGATTCTACTCCCTGCCCTCTATTATTTGGAACCCACAACCTATATCGAAAAACTTCCCTACCTCCTGATTTTAGGAGTCGTAACTACGGCGGTGGGACACACTCTTTTTCTGAATAGTTTTAAAAAATTTTCTGTTGGTACGGTCAGTATTATGAGTGGAATTCAACCCATCTATGGCATTCTTTTAGGGATTCTCTTTCTGAGTGAAATCCCCTCAAACAGAAGCATCTTAGGAGGAATACTCATCATTTTGACCGTATTAATCGAGCAAAAAAGCACCCAAACTACTGAGGAGAAATAAGTATCTTTAAACAAAAAAAATGAGTTTAGTCATTGCAGGGGTCAGCAAAAGCTATGGCAGCGTTCAAGCGTTGAAAGGGATCAGCATCAAACTCAAAAAAGGAGAAATCGTCGGACTTTTGGGCCCCAACGGAGCTGGAAAATCCACGCTAATGAAAATTCTAACGGGCTACTACACCCACTGGGAAGGTACCATTCAATTTTTTGATCAAGACCTGCGGACTCAGTTAGAGCCCATTCAAAAAATGACGGGCTATCTGGCAGAAAACAACCCCCTTTATCCGGAAATGTATGTCGTGGAGTATTTGAAATACAATGCCGATCTCTACCAAGTTTCCCATCCACCACTAAAAGAAATCATCCAAAAAACCGGTTTGGAACAACACGCCAAATCTAAAATCAGCACCCTATCTAAAGGATACAAACAACGCGTGGGCTTGGCTGCGGCTTTGCTTCACAATCCAGAAGTTGTTATTTTAGACGAACCTACCACAGGGTTAGATCCCAACCAACTCATCGAAATTCGGAAGTTAATTCGAGCGTTAGGCAAAGAAAAAACAGTCATTTTGTCTACCCATATCCTCCAAGAAGTGGATGCTATTTGCGATCGGGTAGTGATTATCAATAAAGGAGAAATTGTTTTGGATCAGGCCCTAGACCAAGTCCGAAAAAACCAACAGCAAATCATCCAAGTCAGTTTCGATTACCGCGTAGAAACGGAAGCACTGGCTAGACTCCCTCAGGTTGAAAAGGTAAAAAACACCCATGATTTTGACTATGAAATTTACCTTAAGGGCACGAAAGACCAACGCCCCGCTGTCTTTGATTTTGCGCACGACAACGGACTTAAAATTTTATCCCTACAGTTGAAAAATGAAAGCCTTGAAACCCTTTTTAATGAATTGACCGTCGATTGAGTTTAATTCTCTATATTTAGAATAGTAAATCCTCAAATCTTGCTTATGGAACCTTTCACTGAATTTTTAATCCGATTCATTCACGCCCCTCTGGGTGGAATTGCGCTACTCTGTGGCGGCCTTTCATTAGTCAGTAAAAAAGGAAGTCGTCTACATAAAAAAGCTGGAAGGGTATTTTTTTTCTCCATGCTTTTTTCCGCTTTTTCAGCCTTGGTGATCTCCCTCTTGCCGAATCACGAAAGTGCTTTTTTATTTTCAATTGGAGTATTTAGTTCCTATTTTTTAATCAGCGGAATTCGAAGTCTTAAGCACAAAAAGAAGGAGGCTCGAATTGGAATAGATAAAGTCATTGCTTATTTGATAACAGCTACAGGATTTTTGATGGTAAGCTATCCTGTCCTTTTTTTTGGAAAGTTGGATATCGTACTCTTGGTTTTTGGAGTCATTGGAATCGTTTTTGGAATTCGAGATCTCTCTAAATTAAAAAAGTTAGACCTCTTGAGAAAAGGATGGCTTAAATCGCATTTAGGAAAAATGACAGGAGGCTATATATCCGCCGTTACCGCCTTTTTTGTGGTCAATGAAATTTTACCCAGCCTTTGGAATTGGTTTGTTCCCACCCTATTAGGTAGTGTGTATATCGCCTATTGGATGAAAAAAGTATCTGCTTAATATACACTCTGCTCCAAAAATTATATTTTTCTCACCTAAAACACCTCCTTTGCAATCGCTTTGATGTTGTCCGATTTGCTCATGGAATAATAATGTAAAAAAGGTACTTTGGCTTTTTTAAGTTCTTGACTTTGGGCGATACACCATTCAATTCCTACTTGTTTTACCGCCTTATTGTCTTTGCATTTGATGACTTCTTTAACCAACGCTTCGGGTAAATCCACATGAAAACGATGAGGAATCATATTGAGTTGTTTGAGTGTGGAAAGGGGTTTTAAGCCCGGTATTATGGGGACCTCAATTCCTTCTGCTCGCAACTGTTTGACATAATCAAAATACTTTTGGTTATCAAAAAACATTTGGGTTACCACATAGGAGGCTCCAGCCGCTACTTTTTTCTTTAAAAAATGAATGTCGCTTTCCATACTCGGGGCTTCCATATGCTTTTCAGGATAGCCTGAAACCCCGATACAAAAATCAGTAGCATGTGAATTTTGCAATTCGTCGTCCAGATAGATCCCTTTGTTTAGATTGGCAATTTGTCCAACCAATTCATTGGCATAGGAATGTCCATCGGGACTGGATGTAAAATAGGTTTCTGACTTTAGGGCATCTCCGCGTAGGGCAACCACATTGTCTATTTCTAAAAAATCTAAATCAATTAAAAAGTTTTCGGTATCCTCCTTGGAAAAACCACCACAGAGAATATGAGGTATGGTATCCACCTTATACTTTCCTTGTATGGCTGCACAAATTCCTACAGTTCCGGGTCGTTTTTTAATCACCTTCATTTCCAACAGTCCATTGCCCGCATCTTTGTACACATGTTCTTCCCTGTGATAGGTCACATCCACAAAAGGAGGGTTAAATTCCATCAGTTCATCGCATACCTCAAATAGTTGGTTGATGCTTTGCCCTTTGAGTGGAGGAAGGATTTCAAAAGTAAATTGAGTGGTTCCTGAGTGTCGGGCGATATGTTCTGTAATTTTCATCTATAGTCTGTTCAAAATTAATCTGCGAGGTTTGGATTTAACCATTTTTTAGCTTCTGCTAGGGCTATCCCTCTGCGTTTGCTGTAATCTAGTAGTTGGTCTTCTTTGATTTTACCCAAACCAAAATACCGCGACTGAGGATGTGCAAAGTAGTAGCCTGAAACTGATGAAGCTGGCCACATGGCCAAACTTTCGGTAAGGCTTACTCCGATTGTTTCTTCAACCGTTAAAAGTTTCCACAAGGTCTTTTTTTCCAAGTGGTCTGGACAGGCAGGATAACCCGGCGCCGGTCGTATCCCTTGGTATTGTTCTTGGATCAATTCTTCATTGGTCAAGCCTTCTTGATCTACATACCCCCAATGCTGGGTGCGCACCTCAAAATGTAAGTATTCCGCGAATGCCTCCGCAAAACGATCCGATAAAGCCTTAACCATAATGGAACTGTAATCGTCATTTGCCAGCTCAAAGGCTTTGGCTTTTTCCTCGGTTCCAAAACCGGTTGAGACACAAAAGGCTCCCATATAATCAATTTTTCCTTTGGATTTGGGAGCTATAAAGTCAGCCAAGGCTATATTGGGCTGGTCTTTGGATTTTTTTAATTGTTGTCTGAGGGTAATCCACTTTCCAAGGGTTTGAGATCGGTCTTCGTTTGTGTAAATCTCAATATCGTCTCCAACGGCATTCACGGGAAACAATCCAAAACGTGCCTTCGCAACGATCCATTGTTCCTCAATCATTTGATGCAACATGGTTTGGGCATCTTGATACAGTACTCTTGCCTGTTCCCCCACCACCTTATCTTCCAACAAATCGGGAAATTTACCGTGTAAATCCCAAGATCTAAAAAAGGGGGTCCAATCAAAATAGGGTAACAACAAGTTTAGATCCAACCCATCGATGGTTTGCATTCCCAAGTGGTTTGGCCGTTGGGGAGTAAATTCATCCCAATTGATTTGAAATGGATTTTGTTGCGCTTGGCTATGGCTTAGGTAGGCTTTCTCTGATCCTCGAGAGAGAAATTTAGTCTTAAAAGCTTCGTATTCTTTTCTGATTTGGAGGGTATAGGCTTCTTTTTTATCTTTTTGTAAAAGTGTGCTTACTACTCCGACCGCACGTGAGGCATCGTTTACATGAATCACGGGTGCCGTTGACTCTGGGGCAATTTTGACCGCCGTATGGGCTTTGGATGTAGTGGCACCTCCGATCAACACAGGGATGTCGATATTCAATCGGTTGAGCTCTTTGGTTACATATACCATTTCATCCAAGGAAGGGGTAATGAGGCCAGAAAGTCCAATGACATCCACCTGCTCTTCTACGGCACGTTGGATGATGACTTCTGGAGGAACCATAACCCCTAAATCTACAATCTCGTAGTTGTTACATGCCAATACCACACTGACGATATTTTTTCCAATATCGTGTACGTCCCCTTTTACCGTAGCCATCAATACCTTTCCTGCATATTGTTTGTCATCGCTTTTTTGAGCTTCTATAAAGGGTTGTAAATAGGCTACTGCTTTCTTCATAACACGTGCCGACTTGACCACCTGAGGCAAAAACATTTTACCCGCTCCAAACAAATCTCCTACGATATTCATACCGTCCATCAAAGGCCCTTCAATAACCTCAATTGGCTCATCCGCTTGCAAGCGAGCCTCTTCAACATCTGCTTCAATAAAGCTGTCAACTCCTTTGATCAAGGCATGGTTTATTCTGTTTTCTAGACTTTCTTCCCTCCAGCTGTAGTCTTGTGTTTTTCTCGTTTTAGAAGTAGAAACGAGTTGTTCCGCATAGTCTAACAAACGCTCGGTTGCATCGGCTCTACGGTCGAGGAGTACATCCTCTACATACTCCATAAGTTCTGTAGGCACTTCGTCGTAAACTTCAAGTAAAGTGGGATTGACGATACCCATATTCATCCCGTTTTTAATTGCGTGATAAAGAAAGGAGGCGTGCATGGCTTCGCGTACCGTATTATTCCCCCGAAAGGAAAACGATACATTACTTACTCCACCGCTTACACTCGCATGGGGAAGGTTGGTACGTATCCATTTGGTAGCCTTAAAAAAATCCAATGCATTTTTTCGATGCTCTTCCATTCCTGTGGCTACTGGAAAGATATTGGGGTCAAAAATGATATCCTCTGGAGCAAAATCAAGCTGATTGACTAATAATTGGTAAGAACGTTCACAAATGGAGATGCGCCGGTCTAAGGTATCGGCCTGACCCTCTTCATCAAAAGCCATAACGATCACGGCGGCACCAAACTTTTTAATCGTAGCGGCTTGCTGTAAAAAATTGGTTTCCCCTTCTTTAAGGCTGATGGAGTTGACCACACATTTCCCTTGAACGACTTTTAGTCCTGCCTCAATAATTTCCCATTTGGAACTATCGATCATAATGGGGACTCGAGCAATGTCAGGTTCTGCAGCAATTAAATTGAGAAATGTTGTCATTGCAGCTACTCCGTCGATCATCCCTTCGTCCATATTGACGTCAATAATCTGTGCTCCCCCCAGTACTTGTTCTTGGGCGATCTCAATCGCTTCATCGTAGTTCTGATTTTCAATTAAGCGTAAAAACTTTCGAGACCCGGTCACATTGGTGCGTTCGCCTACATTGACAAAATTGGTTTGTTCGTCAATAACCAGCGGCTCCAGACCTGCTAATCTCAGAGGTTTTTTCTTAAAATCAGTCATTCAGAAGGGCTTTAGGATTACGAGGACTGTATTTTTTAGAAAGCGCAGCAATCAATCGAATGTGTTCCGGTGTGGTACCACAACACCCCCCAATGATGTTTACTACCCCTTGTTTGAGGTATTCTTCTATCAAATCTCGCATCTGTTCGGGGCTTTGGTCGTATTCCCCAAAAGCGTTGGGAAGTCCCGCATTGGGATGAGCCGAGATAAAATGATCACTTTGCTTGGAAAGTCTTTTGACATAGGGTAATAACTGATCCGCGCCTAAGGCGCAGTTAAATCCAATGCTGAGTACGGGAATATGGCTTAATGAAATTCGAAAAGCCTCTACGGTTTGACCGGATAAAGTTCTTCCACTAGCATCGGTTATGGTTCCACTAATCATAATGGGTAGGGAAACCCCTTTTTCAGAATTCACCTCTTGTAAGGCAAATAAGGCCGCCTTGGCATTCAGGGTATCAAAAATAGTTTCTACCAAAAGTAAATCGACCCCCCCATCTATCAATCCTTTTGCTTGTTCTTTGTAGGCCTCTACCAGTTCGTCAAAGGTAACCGCTCGAAATCCAGGGTCGTTGACGTCTGGGGACATGCTGGCGGTTTTATTGGTTGGCCCTATGGAACCGGCGACGTACCTTGGCTGCTGTGGAGTTTTTTCAAGGTATTCCTCGGCCACCTCTTTCGCAATTTTTGCACTTTCATAGTTTAATTCGTAGGCTAAGGCTTCCATTTGATAGTCTGCCATTCCTATAGCGGTTGAAGAAAAAGTATTGGTTTCTACGATGTCGGCTCCGGCTTCAAAATAGGCGCGGTGAATGGATTTGATAATTTCAGGCTGAGTCAAAGAAAGCAAATCATTATTGCCTTTCAACGGACAGGGGTGGTCCTTAAAACGATGGGAACGAAAATCTGCTTCCTCCAGCGGATGCTGCTGTATCATGGTACCCATGGCTCCGTCTAAAACTAAAATCCGCGATTCCAGTGCGGTATGTATGTCCAACTTAGGCATCTAATGCAGTCATTATATCATTCCAAATGTCTTGAGGGTGTTCTAAACCTACGGAAAGGCGAATCATCCCGAGACTGATTCCCACCTCATTCCTTTCTTCCTCTGTAAGTTTGCTGTGGGTGGTGGAAGCAGGATGGGTGATGATGGACCTGGAATCTCCCAAGTTGGCTGATCGCGAACACATTTGTATGGCGTTGATGAATTTTCTACCGGCGTCAAGACCGCCAGTTAGTTCAAAAGAAATGATGTTCCCTCCAAGTTTCATTTGTTTTAAAGCAAGCTGATGTTGGGGATGAGATTTCAGAAAAGGATATTTTACCCAATTGACTTTGGGATGTTCCTCAAGTTTTTGGGCTAATTGTAAAGCATTTTCACAGTGACGATCCACACGTACTGCTAGGGTCTCTAAACTCTTAGAAAGTACCCAGGCATTAAACGGAGAAAGGGATCCCCCTGTATTTCGAGCAAAGAGATAGACTTCACGAATCAACTCTTTTTTACCCACGGTAATTCCTCCCAGCACACGCCCCTGGCCGTCCATAAGCTTGGTTGCAGAATGGATGACCAAATCCGCTCCAAAGGCAATGGGCTGTTGTAAATAAGGGGTTGCAAAACAATTGTCAACTAGGAATATTAAGCCGTGTTTTTTAGCAAATTTACCTATGACTTCAAGGTCTAAAATATCCACCCCAGGATTGGTAGGAGATTCTACATAGATGCAGCGGGTGTTGGGTTGAAGTAGGGTTTCTAACTCCTCCAGTGCATCGACTGCAAAATAGGTAGTTGCAATGTCCCATTTGGGAAAATATTTGGTAAACAAGGCATGGGTAGAACCAAATACAGCTCTCGACGAAAGGATGTGGTCCCCTGCATTTAAAAGTGCGGCAAAAGTGGCAAACACTGCTCCCATACCACTTGCAAACGACACTCCATCTTCAGCGCCCTCCATTTGAACCACTTTTTGGATGAACTCTGATGTATTGGGATTTGAAAAGCGGCTGTAAATATTGCGTTCCTTTTCTTCAGCAAATGATGCACGCATATCTTCGGCGTCCTCAAAAACGAAACTGGAGGTTAGGTGTAAAGGCGTTGAGTGCTCTGCAAATGAAGAGCGTTCCATTTGCGTTCGTATCGCCTCTGTTTCAAATAAATAGTTAGACTTCTTTTCCATTCAGGATTACTTTATGATTGATCTCAGCAGTAGGCTCAAGTGTTTTTGATACGGAACAGTATTTATCGTAAGAAAGTTGGGCAGCACGTTTGGCTTTTTCTGCGGAAAAATCGCCCTCCAAGTAAATTAAGATATCGATTTGATAAAACAAGGCTGGAACCTCGTCGGCATGACGATGGCCTTTGACCTCCATTTTCAATACTTTGGGATTAATTTTCTGTTTATTCAGTATAGCAACTATATCGATAGCACTACAACCTGCTACTCCCATCAGCAATAGTTCCATTGGGCTTACCCCTTGAACCTCACCACTGGTTTTAGATTTGTTGTCCAAAAGCACTTTATGTCCATTGGCATTGGTTACTTCAAATAAATATTCTTCGTCAATTCGTTCCAAGGAAACTTCCATAGCTAAGGGGTTTTAGGGTTAAAAATTGGATTTAAAATTTCAATCATGGCTTCATTTTCGATTAAAAAGGCATCGTGACCATGGATGGATTGGAGTTCGTGATAGAAAATCGAAGCCTTTTCTGGTTTGATCATCGCGTAGGTTTTTTGATCTTCAACGGGGGTAAAAAACAGATCGCTGTCAACTGCTATCAGGTGAATTTCTCCTTCAATTTTTTTGATGAGCGCTAAGGCTTTTTCTCCCTTGCGTTCTATATTGATGGAGGCCAACAGATGGTTGACTAAAACATAGGCTTCAAATTCAAACCGATCCGCCAATTTTTTTCCGTGATGCAACAACCAACTTTGAATATTGTAAATGCCAAGTTCTTCATTGAGCGTTCGATCAAATCGCTCGCTAAACGATTGGGGGGTTCGGTAAGTTAACATAGCGTGAATCCGAGCGTCTTCAAGGGGATTCTTTGAATTTTCTAAAATTCGCTGTTGCAAAAAAGTATTGGCTAAGATCCAATCATTGGCTTTCCAATCGGCTGCAACGGGTATAATATACTGAGCCAGTTGGGGGGCGAGAACGGCCATTTCCCATGCAATTCCTCCTCCTATGGAACCGCCGACCAATGCGTACAATTTGTTTACTCCTAAAAGCTCTAATCCCTTTAAAAAGAAAAGTGCAATGTCTCCCGTATGAAAGGGTTTAGGGTCTGAAAAAGTCTGGCCTTGAACACCATTACCGGGAATATTAAATGCTAAAACGGCGTATTTATTCGTGTCTATTGTCTTGTTGGGTCCCACCAAATCTTTCCACCATCCCTTATGACCGGCTACTTGAGCGTCGCCAGTCAAGGAATGATTGATTAAAACTACTGGGGATTGGTCCAAGGGCTGCCCGAAATGTTGGTAATACAAATCGAGCTTTGCCAGAACCTTTCCCGCATCAGTTTTGACCTTTGGTAAAGAAAGACATTGAATCGAATCCATACTTTACTACAATGAAGCAAAGGCAGTTTCCAAATCTTGAATGAGATCGTTTACATCTTCCAACCCAACAGACAAACGAATTAAATCAGGGGTTACTCCGGTTGATTTTTGCGCTTCTTCATCTAATTGTTGATGGGTGGTACTTGCTGGATGAATGATCAAGGATTTTGTATCACCAATATTGGCTAATAGAGCAAAAAGCTTGGTTTTATCCGCTACAATTTTTCCTCCTTCATAACCCTTTTTTAGTCCAAAGGTCACAATTCCACTTTGTCCTTTTGGCAAATACTTTTGGGCTAAATCATTGTATCTAGAAGTTTTAAGTCCTGGATAATTGACCCAAGCAACTTCCTTTTTTGTAGAAAGCCACGCCGCCAGTTTAAGTGCGTTTTCTGAATGCTTTTTCATTCTTATGTCTAAGGTTTCTATGCCTTGGATGGTCTGAAAACTATTGAACGGACTCGGGGCACTTCCCAAATCTCGCAGCCCTTCTATCCTCACCTTGGCGATAAAAGCAATGGCTCCAAGTGCCTCGTGATAGTTTAGGCCGTGATAGCTGGGGTTGGGTTCTGTAAACTCTGGGAAATTTCCATTGCCCCAATCAAAGGTACCGGCGTCTATAATGACTCCTCCCAATGAGGTCCCGTTTCCAGTTAAATATTTCGTTAAAGAATGAATTATAATATTGGCCCCATGTTCAATGGGATTGAGCAAAGCTGGAGAAGCTACGGTATTGTCCACCACAAAAGGAACTTTTGCTGCTTTTGCTTGCTCAGAAATTGCTTTCAAATCCAAGACATCCAATTTTGGATTTCCCAAAGACTCTGCAAAAAAGAGTCTGGTATTGGGTTGAATCGCATCAGCAAAATTCGCTGCATCATCTGGATCTACGAAGGTTGTTGTAATTCCAAAGCGAGGTAGGGTGTTTGCTAATAAGTTGTAGGTTCCTCCATACAAACTGTTAGACGCCACAATATGATCACCGGTTTTAAGAATGACCATAAGCGTAGTTGCAATAGCAGCTGTACCTGAGGCGGTAGCCACTGCAGCTACTCCACCTTCCATGGCAGCCAGGCGCTGCTCCAATACATCATTGGTTGGATTGTTTAAACGGGTGTAGATATAGCCTGACTCCGCCAAAGAAAAAAGGTTGGCAGCATGATCAGAGTCATTAAATACATACGAAGTGGTTTGATAAATGGGAACTGCTTGAGTTCCTTTTGAAGTTGAAGCATCATGTCCTGCATGAAGTGCTTGAGTTGCGAGTTGATTACTCATAATTGAAAAGATTTTTTTATTGTTTCTACATGATCTAATTGTTCCCAGGTGAAAAGCGCTACTTCCTTCGACACTTTTCCGTTATAAGGAGATTCAAACGTTTTTAATACAGTACGAGGCGTACGCCCCATATGACCGTAAGATGCTGTTTCTAGGTACATAGGATTTCTCAATTTAAGGCGTTGTTCTATCGCATAGGGACGCAAATCGAAAAGCGCTTTGGCTTTTTCAGCGATTGCTGCATCCGATAAAGCTACTTTTGCTGTACCGTAGGTGTTCACATATACCGAAGTAGGCTCTACCACTCCAATGGCATAACTCAATTGAACCAAAAGTTCATCGGCTACGCCTGCAGCTACAAGATTTTTTGCCATATGCCTTGCAGCATAGGCAGCACTGCGATCTACTTTACTTGGATCTTTACCGCTAAATGCGCCTCCACCGTGTCCGCCTTTACCTCCATAGGTATCGACTATGATTTTTCTTCCTGTCAATCCCGTATCGCCATGAGGGCCTCCAATTACAAATTTTCCAGTTGGATTGACATGGTAGGTAATATCAGAACCAAAAAGCTGCTGTACATGAGCTTCGCATTTTGACAGAACCCTTGGAATGAGAATGCTAATGATATCAGACTTTATTTTTTCCAACATCTTGGTTTCATCAGGATCAAAGTCGTCGTGTTGGGTAGAAACTACAATCGTATCTATCCGCAAGGGCTGATTTTGTTCATCATATTCTAGGGTTACTTGAGATTTTGCATCGGGACGTAAATAAGTAATCGCATCATTTTCTCTGCGCAATGCCGCAAGTTCAATTAAAATTTTATGCGACAAGTCCAAGGCCAAGGGAATGTAATTGTCGGTTTCTTTAGAAGCATAACCAAACATAATACCCTGGTCTCCTGCGCCTTGAGCTTCCTTCTCTTCTCGATCAACCCCGCGGTTGATGTCTTGAGACTGCTCGTGAATTAAAGAAACGACTCCACACGAATCGCCGCTAAATTGATAGGCTCCTTTGGTATAACCAATCGCGTTGATGGTCTCTCTAGCAATTGATTGCACATCCAGATAGGTGCCGCTTTTAACCTCTCCAGCTAAAATAACCTGACCCGTAGTAACTAGGGTTTCACAGGCTACTTTACTTTCAGGATCAAAGGCGAGAAAATGGTCTAGCAGTGCATCACTGATCTGGTCTGCAATTTTATCAGGATGGCCTTCGCTTACCGATTCAGAAGTAAAAAAATATGACATTTAAAAGTTGCTTTAGGGAAGGATTCAAACGGTGCGTTTATAAAGCAACACTGCTTTAGCATTTTTTTATCGAGGTTGCAATCAGTCAAATCCTTCCTCGTTTAACGCTTCAAATTTACATATTTTTTTTAAAAAGCAAAGTTTCCGTAAAAAAACTTTGCTCTGCTCTTTTTTTAAAAAGTGGTTTTCTTTTTTGTTTACAAAAAAGCACCTATTTTGCAGTAATACTATTAAGAGAGATCATGCACATCGCTATTGCGGGAAATATTGGAGCAGGAAAAACAAGTTTGGCTGAACTCATAGCCAAACATTACCAATGGGAAGCTCACTTTGAAGATGTAATAGACAATCCGTATTTAGACGATTTTTACAACCATATGGAGCGTTGGTCTTTCAACCTCCAGGTGTATTTCCTTAAAAGTAGATTCCAACAGCTATTGGCGTTTCAAAACAGCAATAAAACCATTGTTCAAGACCGAACGATTTATGAGGATGCTTTTATTTTTGCTCCCAACCTCAATGCCATGGGATTGATGAATCAACGAGATTTTAAAAACTACAGGGAATTATTCGATTTGATGGAATCCTTAATTGAAGGGCCCGACCTCTTGATTTATTTGCGAAGTAGCATTCCGAATCTTGTCAATAAAATTCACAAGCGGGGACGTGAATACGAGAACAGCATCAGCATTGAATACCTCAGCAGACTAAACGAGCGTTACGAAGCTTGGATCAGTACCTACGATAAAAACAAAATGGTCATCATTGATGTTGACGATTTGGATTTTGTAGAAAATAAAGAAGACTTCAAAACAGTGCTTGCTGAAATTGACAAGGGTCTTTCCAAGATTGCATAAAAAAAGGCCAGCAACGCTGACCTTATAATTAACATTTTGACATAGACCTTAGTTTTGGTCGTCTGCCTCATCTATATGTCGGTGGAGTTCCGGCTGCCCCTTTGAGTCTGCGGTCACTTGAACAGTCATTTCCTCTTCACCCTTAGCGGTTCTGATGGTAACTTCCACTGTATTGTCCGTGTCTTCGCCAGGAACAACCACTTCTATAGTTTGTTCTTGAGCCGACTGACGTAAATTATAAGCGGTCATTTCTGAACTGTCCATAGCAATACTAGGCGCAATTACTAGGGCTACCACAGACATTAACTTCAATAGAATATTTAATGAAGGACCTGAAGTATCTTTAAAAGGATCTCCAACCGTGTCACCTACTACCGCAGCTTTGTGAGCTTCGGTACCTTTTCGACCTTGTTCTTCAATCATTTTTTTAGCGTTGTCCCAGGCACCTCCTGCATTGGATTGGAAGATGGCCATGAGTACCCCACAAGTAGTAACACCTGCCAATAAACCTCCGAGCATTTCTGCACCTCCAATAAAACCAATGGCTACCGGCACTACGATGGCAAGTACCCCCGGTAAGACCATTTCTTTAATGGAAGCCGTGGTTGAAATAGCAACACATTTATCGTATTCAGCTACCCCATCCGCTTCGTCAAATATTTTTCTATCCGCTGCACTCGCTTTGGTCATGTCTGAATCGTATTTAATCATGACGTCAAGAGCAGCTCTTAACGCAGGAATATCTCTAAATTGACGGCGAACTTCTTCTATCATTGCCATAGCCGCTCTACCCACTGCATTCATCGAGAGGGCAGAAAACACAAAAGGAAGCATACCCCCAATTAATAATCCTGCCATAATTTGAGGTTGGGATACATCAATAGCAACCACCCCTGCAGTTTTCATAAAGGCTGCAAATAAAGCCAAGGCCGTCAAGGCTGCTGAGGCAATAGCAAACCCTTTTCCAATGGCAGCAGTTGTGTTTCCTACTGCGTCTAATTTATCCGTACGCTCGCGAACCTCACTAGGTAATTCTGCCATTTCAGCGATACCTCCTGCATTATCTGAAATCGGTCCGTAAGCATCTACTGCCAACTGAATTCCTGTATTGGCTAACATTCCCACGGCGGCAATGGCGATCCCGTAAAGACCAGCAAAATAATGGGAAACTAAAATCGCAGCGGCGATCAAAATGATAGGTAAAGCTGTTGACATCATCCCTACGCCTAAGCCGGCAATAATGTTGGTCGCTGCTCCTGTTTCAGATTGGTTAACAATAGAGGTAACAGGCTTCGTACCTGTACCCGTGTAGTATTCTGTAACTTTTCCTACTGCCAAGCCTGCAACTAAGCCCGCAATGGTGGCATAAAAAACACCCATAGCACCTGAAGGCAAGCCTTCAATACTTTCTGGGATAAATGCATTGATTAAAAAATACGAAGCCACAAGCATCAAGCCCGCAGAACCAAATTCTCCTAAGTTTAGTGCAGCATGGGGAGATCCTCCTTCTTTGACCCGCACAAAAAACGTTCCTACAATTGACATCACAATTCCGGCAGCCGCAAGTGCTAAAGGAAGGTATACAGCACCTAACCCGTCAAACTCAGGGGTTACAATTAATGCTCCTAATACCATGGTACCAATAATAGATCCTACATAAGATTCGAAAAGATCGGCGCCCATACCGGCAACGTCTCCAACATTATCCCCCACATTGTCTGCAATCGTTGCAGGATTTAGAGGGTGATCTTCAGGAATTCCTGCTTCTACTTTTCCTACTAAGTCAGCTCCTACATCAGCTGCTTTGGTATAAATACCTCCTCCCACACGGGCAAACAATGCGATGGATGAAGCTCCAAGTGAAAATCCAGAAAGCACATTAAGTACTTCGGTAATTTCCCAACCTTGGCCGCTGTAGAGTGCAAATAATCCACTCAATCCTAATACTCCTAATCCAACAACACCCAATCCCATCACTGCTCCTCCGGCAAAAGCAACTTCGAGGGCTTTTCCTAAGGAGGTTCTGGCAGCATTGGTCGTTCGAACGTTTGCTTTGGTAGCTACTCGCATTCCAATAAACCCAGCAAGTGCAGAACAAATGGCCCCTACGATAAAGGAAACGGCAACCATGCCGTTTGACCCGGTTTCGGCTTGCCCTTTGAAGAATAAAAGGACAGCAACTGCAATTACAAAAATGGATAAGATTTTATATTCTGCTTTTAAAAATGACATCGCCCCATCGGCAATGTTCTTGGCAATACGAGCCATTTTCTCATTTCCAACTTCTTGCTTAGAAACCCAACTGTTTTTAATAAAGACAAAGAGAAGCCCTAAAACTCCAAAAGCAGGTAAAAATTGTATGATTAGTTCCATCGTGAATTATTATGATTAGTTTGATTTTTTCGTCGGTAAAAGTAGTAAAACAATGCTGAATTCAAAACCTCGGCAATAATCTATTTCCCAAGGGGGTAAACCCCTTTGGACTCCTCCCGACTTTGAATTATTTATAGAGTACTTTTTTAATTGATTTTACAACATCCTCCGCATTCGGCAACCATTCTTTTAAAAGTACTGGCGAATAAGGTGCAGGAGTATCTGCCGTATTGATTTTTTCAACAGGTGCATCCAAGTAGTCAAAGATCTCACTTTGTACATGGTAGGTTATTTCTGTTGCTATATTTCCAAAGGGCCATGATTCTTCAAGAATTACAAGGCGATTGGTTTTTTTAACGGATTCTATTATGGTCTGGTAATCCATCGGTCGGATGGTTCTCAAGTCGATTACTTCAACGTCAATATTTTCTTCGGCAAGCATTTCTGCCGCTTTCAATGCTTCTTTTAAAATTTTACCAAAAGAAACCAAGGTCACATCTTTACCTTCACGCTTAATATCAGCCACGCCTATAGGCAATGTATATTCTCCTTCAGGCACTTCACCCTTATCCCCATACATTTGTTCGGACTCCATAAAGATTACAGGGTCGTTATCTCTTATCGCTGATTTTAAAAGTCCTTTAGCATCATAAGGATTGGAGGGTACAATAACTTTCAAACCGGGGCAATTTGCGTACCAACTTTCAAACGCTTGTGAATGGGTAGCAGCCAGCTGACCAGCCGAGGCGGTTGGTCCTCTAAAGACGATAGGACAAGGAAATTGTCCTCCTGACATTTGTCTGATTTTAGCCGCATTATTTATGATTTGATCAATCCCTACCAAAGCAAAATTAAATGTCATGAATTCTATAATAGGTCGATTCCCTGTCATGGTAGAACCTACTCCTATTCCTGAAAATCCGGCCTCTGAAATCGGAGTGTCGATTACTCGTTTAGACCCAAATTCATCAAGCATCCCTTTGGAGGCTTTGTAGGCTCCGTTGTATTCTGCCACTTCTTCACCCATCAGGTAGATTGACTCGTCCCTCCGCATTTCTTCGCTCATCGCCTCTGCAATGGCCTCTCTAAATTGTATGGTTTTCATGTATTGAATGTCATTGAGGCGCAAATTTAATCAATAATTATCTATTAGCTTTACTCAATAAACAAGGAAAATAGGCGTTAGAAAAAAATAGTCCTGAATTTTTTGAAAAAGAGCACGCTAAAAACATAATTTTGTTTCTATGAAATTAATACAAATGACGGTTAAAGGAATCTCCTACAGCGAAACGCAGACCGGAGCCTATGCCCTTATTTTGAGTGAAAATGATGGAGACAGAAAGCTTCCCGTAATCATTGGAGGTTTTGAAGCCCAGTCCATAGCTATCGCCTTAGAGCAAGAAGTTAAGCCCAGCAGACCCTTGACTCATGATCTGTTTAAGAGTTTTGGAGAGCGTTTTGAGATTATCGTCAAGCAAGTCATCATCCACAAATTAGTGGACGGAATCTTTTATGCCAGCCTGATCTGTGAGCGAGATAAAATTGAAGAAATTATTGACTCTAGAACATCTGATGCCATTGCGCTAGCCCTGCGTTATGGTGCCCCTATCTATACCTATGATTCTATATTAAAAAAAGCAGGATTTACCGCTGCCGTTTCCTCTGGAGAAAAAAAGCTATCCGAAGACAATTGGATTCAGAACTTTGTGACGGAACAGAGCAAAACTTCAATTACAAATGAAGAGCTCAGCGAACTTTCTATTCGAAAACTCAGAGATCTTTTAAGTACATTGGTGCTTCAAGAAAACTACGAAAAGGCTGCCCGTGTTCGCGATGAACTTTCGAAAAGAAAAGGCTAATTCACTTTGTTAATTTTTTTTGAACAAATTTTTTTAAAGTCGGACTTTCCTTCTTTGAAATGCTCCTATTTTTGAATATTGCTATTCAACTGATCGAATGAAACAATATTTAGACTTACTTCGTCATATCGATACCCACGGAATTGAAAAAACCGACCGCACGGGAACGGGAACTAAAAGTGTTTTTGGATATCAAATGCGCTTCAATTTAGCAGAGGGTTTTCCTTTAGTCACCACCAAAAAAATCCACCTCAAGTCGTTGATACACGAATTACTTTGGTTTTTAAAAGGTTCAACCAACATTGCGTACCTGCAAGAAAACGGCGTTCGCATATGGAATGAATGGGCTGACGAAAACGGAAACTTAGGCCCTGTGTACGGGCATCAATGGAGAAACTGGAACAGTGAAGGCATAGATCAAATTCAGCAAGTTATAGACACCCTAACGACCAATCCCGATAGCCGAAGGATGCTTGTTTCTGCGTGGAATCCCAGTGTGCTCCCAGATACGAGTGTTTCATTTGCTGAAAATGTTAGCAATAATAAAGCGGCCTTACCTCCTTGCCATGCCTTTTTTCAGTTTTACGTGGCGGACAACAAACTTTCGTGTCAATTGTATCAACGAAGTGCGGATGTGTTTTTAGGAGTTCCATTTAATATTGGCTCCTATGCGCTGTTGACCCTTATGGTTGCGCAAGTCTGCGGACTGGAAGCAGGGGATTTTGTTCATACTTTTGGAGATGTGCATATTTACTCCAATCATCAAGAGCAGATCAAAGAACAATTGTCTCGAAAGCCGAAACCCTTACCCAGCATGAAACTCAATCCGGCAATCAAAAATATATTTGATTTCACCTACGAGGATTTTGAACTCTTAAACTACGACCCCCATCCGTTAATCAAAGGAAAGGTTGCGGTTTAGTTCTCGAAACGCCTTCAGCTTTTTGATCAATTTTTTTAAGTCGTTTTCTGTATTGTAAAAATGGAAAGATACCCGTACACCGGCCCCCCGCTGTACACATCGAATGTTCTCTTTTTGGAGAAAATCAACCAATTCTTCCCCTCCTTTTATAGAAAATATGGAACTATGAGCCGGTCGGGCACTCACCCACTGAGGGATCAATTCCAGTGCAGTCAACTGATTTTTTACCTCTTCACTCAATGCTTTTTTTTCTTTTACCAGTGAGGAAAAATCATGTTCAACCAATTCTCGGATGGCAAAATTTAAACTGGCCATACCCAATAGGTTGAAATGTCCTTTAAAAAACCGTTCTCGAATGGTGTCAACTTTATGGTCGGTCAGTGCTACAAAAGCCTCCGAAAGCATTACAATTCCGTTGCCGAAGCCTCCCAACAGCCATTTATATCCACTGGCAGCCACCAAATCAAATGGTGAATCATCAAAATGAAAGTGATGGGCGCCAAGAAATTGAGTTCCATCGCCTATAATGAGGAGTTTAGGATGCAGCTTTTTTAATCGGACTAAAGCCTCTTGATCGATCAACAAGCCCGAAGTGTATTGCACGAGACTCAACGCCAAAATAGCGTATTCCTCTTTGTTTACTTTTTCCAAAAGGGCTTCCTCTATATTCGGTTGCATGGGGAGGGTTGCACACTCAAAACCAAACTCGGCAAAGGCGTCTGTCAAGGACGGATAATCTTCTTCTAGCAACAGAACTTTCATTTTTTTGGGTAAGAAAGAAAGCGCAGTACGGATTCCAGAAGAAAAATTTGAAGTTCCAAAACAGCGGTCAGGAGACAGTCCAAAAAAAGCTGCAAAATTCTCATGAACCGCATCCAACTCCTGGTAGGCTTGCATCTTGTAAAAATCACCTCCTTTTAACACATATGTTTCTTCATAAGACCTTCTAAAAGCTGCCAATTGCGTCGACATTAATCCCACATAGGCCGTATTGAGATAGGTTGTATTTGTTAATAACGGATAATAAGCTTTGACCATGGGTTAAAGAGAAAGTGTATTTTTGCTTCAAAATTAACCTTTTAGTAGAATGAATGATTCAGATTCTTCAAAAGAAGTTACCTTGATTGCTGCTGCATCAGAAAACAATGCACTTGGAAAGGACAACAAACTCATCTGGCATCTTTCTGAGGACTTAAAACGTTTCAAACGACTGACTCAAGGTCATGCGGTTATCATGGGAAGAAAAACCTTTGAATCCATGCCTAGAGCTTTACCCAATCGAAAGAACATTGTTTTGACTCGCAATAAAAACTATACGGCTAAAGAGGCATGGGTAGCCCATACGATTGAGGAGGCCTTAAGTTTCACGGAAGGTGACGCCCAACCCTTTGTGATTGGAGGTGGAGAGGTTTATTCCCTTTTTATTCCTCTAGCCGATAAAATTGAGCTCACGCGTGTACACGCTTCATTTGAAGCAGATGCTTTTTTTCCTGAGGTAGATCCCACTGATTGGGAGTTGGTCAAAGAAAAAAAGCATTTTAAATCCATCGACCAACCCTACGATTATTCCTATTTAACTTATTTAAACAAGACGAAATGAAGGCATTTGTATTTCCGGGGCAAGGAGCCCAATTTCCAGGCATGGGAAAAGACCTTTTTGAAAGTAGTTCCCTCGCTAAAGAGCGGTTTGAGCAAGCCAATGAAATTTTAGGATTTGAAATTACCCAAATTATGTTTGGAGACGATGCCGAGGCACTCCAACAAACCAAAGTAACCCAGCCTGCCATTTTTCTACATTCCACAATTTTAAGTGAGGTCATGGGAGATCGTTTTCAACCCGAAATGGTTGCGGGTCATTCATTAGGCGAATTCTCCGCCCTTGTCGCTTCGGGTGTATTGAGTTTTGAAGAAGGCTTACAACTGGTCAGCGAACGAGCCTTGGCGATGCAATCAGCCTGCAATGAAGCCCCCGGCACTATGGCAGCCATTTTAGGCTTGGAGGACGAGAAGGTTGCCGCTATTTGTGAAGCAACTCCTGGAATTGTCGTTGCGGCTAATTACAATTGTCCTGGACAGTTGGTAATTTCTGGAGCTGTTGAGGCAGTTGAAAAAGCCTGCGAGACGTTTAAAGAGGCTGGGGCACGGCGTGCACTTTTACTCCCAGTAGGTGGAGCTTTTCATTCCCCCTTGATGGAACCTGCCAAAACACGATTGGCAAAAGCAATAGAAAATACCACTTTTACTACTCCTAGCTGTGCCGTATATCAGAACGTCACTGCAAAAGGAACTGTAAATCCAGAGGAAATCAAAACCCATTTAGTTGCCCAACTTACGGCTCCTGTCAAGTGGACCCAAAGTGTTCAACAAATGATTGCTGACGGAGCTTTGCATTTTACAGAAGTAGGTCCAGGAAAAGTCCTCCAAGGGTTAATTAAAAAAATTGACCGCACTATGGAGACTGCTACGGGGAGTTAACTCCTATTGTTTGTAAACTGTCCCGTTTTTCATGACAAAGCTCAGCTGCGTAAGCGTTGAAATATTTTCCTCAGGATTCTCATCCGAGGCAATAATATCTGCCCAATAACCTGCTTTCAGTTGTCCTAATTGGTCGGCCTCATCTAACAAATCTGCATTGACGAAAGTAGCCAGGTGCAATGCCTCGCGGATGGGCATGCCCGCCTCATTCATATAAATAAATTCCTTGGCATTATCTCCATGGGGATAAACACCTGCATCTGTACCAAACGCCAACGGCACTCCAAACTCATATGCCTTTTTAAAGGTATCTTGTATTTGTGCGCCAATTGCTATGGCCTTGGGAACAATGATGGCAGGATAAGAACCGGGGATTTTGGCTTGTTCTGCTACAAACTTTCCGGCTGAAATCGTGGCAACCAAATACGCGTTTTTGGCTTTCATCAATTCCATGGTTCGTTTTTCAATAAGGGTTCCGTGTTCTATTGTTTTCACCCCATTAGCCACCGCACGATACATGCCCTCATCACCATGGGCATGGGCCGCCACTTTAAAACCATAATCCGTAGCCGTTTGTGTAATTGCCGCGATCTCTTCGCTTGTAAATTGAGGATTCTGACCACTTTTTGCGACGCTCAACACCCCTCCTGTAGCAGTAATCTTGATCCAATCCGCTCCGTTTTTGTACCGCTGTCTGATGGCTTTTTTAGCATCTTCTACAGAATTTATCACACCTTCTTTAGGTCCTGGATCACCCTGTAAGGTATTTTTAAAACCGTTCGTTGGGTCTGCATGCCCTCCGGTGGTCCCTATAGCTTTGCCGGCAGTATAAATTCTAGGACCGGGAACTTTTCCCTTGTTGATCGCATTGCGAAGGGCAATATTGACTCCGGTTCCCCCCATATCGCGAACAGTTGTGAATCCAGCCATTAAGGTTCTATTGGCAATTTCAGCGGCTTCGAAAGCTGTGTCTTCGGGATTGTTCTGAAATACTTTTAAATATCGATCTGGAGAATATTCCCCCTCGATGTGGACATGCATATCGATAAATCCTGGATACACCGTCTTTGATTTTAAATCCATGACTTTTACATTGGCTTGCTCCGGTTGCTGGTATCCTTTCTCTACGGAACGGATCCGATTTCCTTCAACTACAATGGTATGCGGACCAACAAATTTGGCTTTTTCTGCATCGAAAACTTCTCCACAATGGAGGTAGGTTATTTGAGCTAAAGCGAAGCTTGAAAAAAGGGAAAAACATAGAGTAACAATCGTTTTCATCGAAAAAAAGTTTAATTGAAAAATTGTAATAATGTGGTTGCAATATACTCAATTTGATCTGTAGTCAATTCGGAATGCATCGGCAAGGAAATCACCTCCTTTACCAATTGGTTGGTAACTGGAAAAGCAGCAGGATCAACGTTGGGGTCTAAATAGGCTTTTTGAGCGTGCAGTGGAACGGGATAATACACTCCGCAAGGAATTTGGTGTTGGTTTAAATGCTGAACCAGCGCATCTCGGTCTGCATGGAGAACCCGCAAGGTGTATTGATGAAAGACGTGAGAATCGCAACCCATGGCCCGAAAGGGAAGGACCAGCTGTTCGTGGTTGTTGAAATACGCATTGTATCTGCTTGCGGCTTCTTTTCTGCGCTCATTATAAAAATCCAGGTATTGCAATTTAACTTTTAGAACCGCAGCTTGGAGGGCATCTAATCTTGAATTTACCCCTACAACGTCATGGTAATAGCGGGTATACATCCCGTGATTTACAATTCCTCGAATAAAGTGTGCAAGCTCATCGTCATTTGTGAATAGGGCACCTCCATCTCCGTAGGCTCCAAGGTTTTTAGAAGGAAAAAAGGAAGTTGCTGAAACGTGACCCATAGTCCCAGTTTTTGCTTTGGTTCCATTCGCAAAGGTGTGGGTTGCCCCAATGCCCTGGGCGTTATCCTCCACTACAGCAAGCTGGTACTTTTTTGAAATTTCCAGTATAGAATCCATAGCTGCACATTGACCAAAGAGATGAACGGGAATGATCGCTTTGGTTTTTGAGGTGATTGCCTTTTCAATAGCCTTGGGGTCTATATTAAACGTCTGGGGATCTACATCCACAAGTACGGGTTTTAACTTGAGTAAGGAGATGACTTCCACGGTAGCAGCAAAGGTAAAATCGGAGGTAATCACTTCATCACCTGGTTCTAATTGAAGTCCCATCAAAGCGATTTGAAGGGCATCTGTTCCATTGGCGCACGGAATCACATGCTTTACATTCAGATAGGCTTCTAAATCTTGCTGAAAGGCTTGAACCATTGGACCGTTGACAAAAGAAGAAGTCTCTAAAACTTGAGCCATTTGATCGGCTACTTCCTCTTTGATGAAGTCGTATTGGCTTTTTAAATCCACCATTTGGATTTTTTTCATCGCTTATTTTTTTTTGCAAATTAGTTAAAAAATAGACTGCTATTCCCGTCTTAGACCAATGTTTTAAACCGTAGAGGCAAACGCACCAAAGCGTTCCCTTGTAGGGGTGCTGGTTTGTTCCACGTAAACCATTTTCTTTTCTTGCTCAGTCGTATTCTCGCTTCTTTAAAAAACACGTCTGCCTCTAAAGGAGGCTGTGTTTTCAGAATTTGGAATAATTCAAGGCGTCGATTAAAATGTCTTTTCCATCCCGATGCATTCAATCCTTTGTTTTCACTATGTTTGACCGCCTGCTTGTAATCTACAAGTCCAAAATGAAAAAGATATAAATTAGAATCTATCGTAAAATTTTTACCCTTGATTCGATGAAATCCGGAGCCCCAGCGCAGGGGACGTAATGCTACTACCGGTTTGGTGTAACGGTCTGAAACGTGAGCAAATGCTCTTTGTGATAGAAAGGGCTGATGAAGATCAATGGGAGCCTCCCAATTTGGATGCTGTCCCACATCCAATCCGAGCGCTGAAAGCGAACTACTACTAAACTCTTGGGATAAATAGGCTTTCAGCGAACCCTTTTGCTTGGGGTCTAAAACAAGAAATTCATCGATATCCATGGCCAAAACGATCTCATAATTTTGAAATAATTTTTTTGCAAATGCCGAAATAAATTGTGCGCGTTTACGGTCTCCTTTTGCTCGGGGAAAATCTTCGTGAGCAATTTGGGTGCAATTTATTTTAGTTGAAAGTGATGGCAATTTTTGGTCCATTCCATCTACAAAAAGATATAAATTTTCAAAGCCAAACTGAGTCCCATAGTAGGTAATCCATTTATCGGCAAAAAACGTATCGTTTCGAACCATAGAAATTACCGCTATTGACTTTATCATTGACATACTCACTGCAGTTCCAGTATTGATTTCATTCTTTGTAGTACGGCTTCTTGATCTTCATGAGTTGCTAAATCCAAACTTTGAACACAAATAAAAAGGAGGTTTTCCTCTCTTAACGCCCGATTAAATTTGAACGCTACATACTCTTTCCCTCGGTTATGTGGCTGTAAATAAAGTGCCTGGGAAGTTTTGTGGTTTTTGTTCCCCGTCTTTATTTCAAGATGATTTGCCAGAGCAACCGTATTGAACTGAACATAATTTCTAAAACGAAAACTAATGTTTTTTTTCAATCGTTCTGGATGGGCTGTAAAGTATTTTTCTAGCGTTGTTTTGCGCATCGCCAAGGGAGTATGGCCGGATCTGAAATAGCGGAAAGTGAAGCCTAACTGCTGAGCGGCATTCCACTGATTGACTTGAAAAGAAGCAACGCGCTCGTTTTTGCTTTCTGGAGCAAAAATTCTTTTTACCCCTTCTTTGAGGCTGTCCCAAAGCAAACGTTCATAGGGGGGAAAACGCCACTTCCCTCGGAGAACGGGTTTTTGATCGATAAACCAATCCGTAGGCTGGACCGGTCTCAGCAAAAAAATATCGTCATTAAAGTAAACAAAGTGATCCGCCAAACCCTTTATTCTCCAGAGCATATTGCTGATACAAATGCTGTTAAAGGTGGGGAGAAATTCTTCGTAACCCCGAAATATCTCTGTATGATCAACTATAGATACGTCTTGTAATCGGTTGGGAAAATAGCGTTTAACGACTTCGTCTATTTCAGGATTTTGCTGATCGGTAACTATAAAAACTTTACGTACAAAAGGAGCAAATTTAAAAATGGAAAGCACACAGTATTCGATTTCATTCAATGAGTGAAAACGGGTTGGGGCTGCTCCAGGAGGAACGCTATCTTCGTTTTGATTTAGATAACGCATTCGCTTTTTCTTCAGTATTGGATCCTCACCATTGACCCAAGCAACAACAATATCAATTGGATGTTCTGTACCTGTGTTTTCCATACCCATAAGCTGCACTAAAGGTAGGCAATTGTAGTCAGGATAAAAACGATGTATTTTGAATAAAAAATTAATTACTAAATCGGTAGGAGTTGTATATTTGGTCAAATAGAATCCATAAAATGAAAAAAATAGCTCTAACCCTCTTACTGGCAACTAACCTAATTATCTATGCCCAAGACAACACCCCCCCCAACATCATTTTAATGATTGGCGACGGTATGGGCCTTACCCAGATCAGTGCCGGCATGTATGCCAATAATAACAACACTGTTTTGGAAGAATTCAGCTATGTAGGTTTGTCCAAAACCTATGCTGCAAATGAACTAATCACAGATTCCGCAGCTAGCGGAACAGCTATGGCTACAGGGGTAAAAACCTACAATGGTGTCCTTGGAATTGACCCTAAGAATATTCAGCATAAAAGCATTTTAGAAATTTGCCATGAGTTGGGATATGCTTCAGGGCTATTGGCTACTTCAAGTATTGCTCATGCAACTCCTGCCTCCTTTTATGCAAAAGTCCTTTCAAGAGGTATGTATGAGGAAATTGCCTTGCAATTGAGTCAACACCAGGTTGATCTTTTTATAGGAGGAGGAAAAAAGTTTTTTGTAAAAAGAGAAGATGGAAGAAATCTTTTAAGGGAGATGAGCAGCTACGAATTTGTAAATTCACTTAACGATTTTAAAAAAAGTAATGCTAAAAAAATAGGCTTCTTAACCTATGATGAAGAACCTCCCTCACTTTTAGAAGGTAGAGAACCTGCTTTGGATGAGTTAACCTCCCTCAGTTTGGAAAAAATGAGTGCCCTTGGCAAACCTTTTTTCTTGATGGTAGAAGGCTCACAAATTGATTGGGCTAGTCATGCCAATGATACTAACTATGTGATTTCCGAATTCAAGGAGTTTGACGCTGCAATTCGCAAGGTATTAGAATTTGCGAAAGCAGATGGTAACACTTTGGTTATCGTTACTGCAGACCATGAAACTGGTGGTATGGCAATCAGTGGTGGAACTATTGAAAAAGGAAGAATAAAAGCTAAATTTACCACTGGCGGACATTCTGCTGCTATGGTTCCCGTTTTTAGCTATGGTCCCAATTCAAATGTGTTCTCCGGGATTTATGAAAATACCGCCATTTTTGACAAAATGCAGGCTACCGTTACCCGAAAGTAACTTATTTCGTTCGGGCTTCGGCTACAATTACTTTTTCAAATTCTTCGTCGTCTTCGAGAACCTCGTAAAAAGATTGCATGAACTCGGACATGCTTTGATATTCTTTTGGATCTGAAAAATCACTTTCAAAAGAGGCTACCAAATCCATCAATTCCGATTTTTTTGACAAATATTCTGCTCTTACTTGATCAAAATACTGTTGCTCTCGTTTAAACCCTCGGTACTTTCGATCTTTAACAGAATTAATACCTAATGTCGTATTTACTGTAGCATAGCTCGGATTTACCCATCCGGTCATATCAAAATCATAGGGCAACGGAATGATTTCTTTGTTTACATAAAGTAATTTTCCGTTGTGTTGATAGGCCACCGAAAAGTCTGTATTCCCCAATAAAAATTGAAAAAAGGCATTTTGAACGGAAGTGACATGTTGCATGGCCATGGGGTGAATGAATCGCTCCATTACTTTTCCATCGTGTCGTTTAGCTACTCGTTTGTCGTCTTCAATTAAAAACCCTTGCAGTTCAAATTCTTTGGTTTTTTTTCCTCTGGGCTCTGTAAACTGAATATTCACTCTACGGGTTTTGAAGTGGTATGGAGAAATTCGCTCATAAATTTTATAGGCAATAAACTCTTGCAATACATTGTCGTTTTTTTCGCTTTCAATTTTACAAGGAAGTACCAATTTCATGGTCTTATTTCCATCGAATAAAGTCCCTTCGTATTGATTCTTTTTAATCTTCATTTTTACGGGAGGAAAATAACATTCATTGCGTCGGAAATTTCCCCTAGCCCTAAGGTTAACTTCTATTTCCGCCCATTTCCCCTCATTCATATAGGCCATTGATGTAATGATAAACGTGGAATCATTGGTGTCCTTATTCAAATCTTTATTCGAATACCCTAATTTGATTTCCAAAGGGGTTTGATCTTTATAAAGTTGGTCTGAGGTGAGTTCATTTTGAGCAGAAAGAATACCTGCCATCAAAAAAATGATTGAACTTAATGCTTGCTTATTCATATTATAGTTAATAAATTCACTCAAATATAATAATTGTTTTTTTATGTCTAGATACCTGAGCATCATTAACTACCGCACATTAATTACGTTGATTTTATCCTTCTTAGTGCCAATAGCTGCATACCAATTTAAAATTGTATATAACATTGATCTTACACTTATGAGCATTGCGATCATATTTCCCTTGGTATTTACAATTCGAGGGGCATTTCGTAGAAGGGAAAAAGCTTTAGAACATTTGAGTCTTTTCAGAGCAGGCTTAAAAACAATTGAAAATTTTATTCATTTTTCCCCAAAAGTTAGCGATGCAGACAAGGCTGAAGCACAGAAAAAAATTAACGCAATTGATCGCGCGCTCTACAACCATTTAACAACAAAAGACGAAAGCACTGTTGAATTTGATAAAGCCTACAATGACTTCCTCAGTTTTATAAAAGCTAAAAGTGAAGCGATTACCGGGGGAACACGAGAAAAAATATTTCGCTTTTTGAAAGATGTACTCGACAGTGCCGATAATTTAATAGGGATTCATTCACACAGAACCCCCATCAGTTTGAAAGCATACTGCCTCATTTTTATCTATATATTTCCCGTTATTTATACACCTACCCTGATTAATAAAATTGGAATAGACAATCCAAGTTGGCTGACCTTTTTTATCGTAATATTGAGCGAGTTTATTTTAATCTCTCTTTACAACATTCAAGATCAAATGGAATATCCTTTTGATGACGAGGGATTGGATGATATTAAATTAAAGCTGTTCAGCGTTAACAGAAAATAAGAATCCCTGTTTTTTAAAATTGTATCTTGTATTTGTTGAAATCATGATCCAAAGCTCCGTTACGCTTTTATACATGAAAGATAAATACTCAAAATGAAAAAAGTACTTTTTGTAATTCTTATATCCCTATCGATTGGCTGTTCCCCAACCCATCCTTCGCAACAACTCAAAGCCTTAATTGAGAGTTATCAAACTTTTCAAAACCATAGGGATTCTGCCTATCCTTTAGGTGACTACAGTGAATCCAAGTTTGAACGACGTGCTTTTTTTTGTGATTCCTTATTGAATCAATTGAACCGCCTAGCACCGGATACTCTGGAGGAAGAAGACAGAATCTCATATGCACTTTTGAAATTTGTACTCAATGAAGCCGTCACCAGCTATGCGTTTAAAACCCATTGGAATCCGATTTTGTCTGACGCTGGATTTCATTCAAGTTTGACCTATCAGGTCAGGCCCCTTAGTAGCAAAAGTACAGCCCTTAATTATCTCAATAAGTTAAAAGCAATTCCCCTATACCTCAAACAACAGACTGACCTCATACGTAAAGGACTCAAGGTAGGGATGGGACAACCTTTAGTTATTTTTAAAGGCTACGAATCCACCTACGAGCAACACATTACGACTACTGCTGAGGAAAATTTTTACTACAGTCCTTTTTTAAACTTACCCAACCCCCTTACTCAAGAAGAAAAAGATTCCCTACAAAAGGCAGCCCGAACGGTTATTTCGGAACAGCTCATCCCCAGCTTTGAATCCGTCAAAACCTTTTTTGAAAAAGAATATTATCCTACGACAAGAAAATCAATAGGAGTTTCTGAAACACCGAATGGAAAAGCCTATTATCAAAGTCGAATAAAATTCTATACTACTCTAGATTTAAGTCCAGAGGAAATTCATCAAAAAGGGCTTGAGGAAGTGTCACGGATCAAAAAACAAATGGAGGCCATAGTCAAAGAAGTTGAATTTAAGGGTAGTCTGAAAGAATTTATAACCTTCCTAAGAACTGATCCTCAATTCTATGCTAAAACTCCCGAGCAACTCCTAGCATATGCTCGGAATATTGCAAAAAAACTAGACGAGCAACTGCCGCGATTTTTTAAAACCCTTCCGCGTAAGCCGTATGGAGTTGCGGCTGTTCCAGAGGCCATTGCACCCAAATATACCAGCGGGCGCTATGTGGGTACCTCTCCTGAAAGTACAGAACCCGGGTACTATTGGGTTAACACCTACAACCTTCCCAGTAGGCCCTTGTATGCTATGCCCTCGCTTACCGCACACGAAGCCGTTCCAGGACACCACCTTCAAGGTGCTTTAAACCAAGAACTTCCTGAAAGTATTCCACAATTCAGAAGAGCGCTATACCTCTCTGCATACGGTGAAGGTTGGGGACTCTACACCGAGTTTTTAGCAAATGAAATGAATATTTACACCACTCCTTATGAGCATTTTGGAAAATTGACCTATGAAATGTGGCGGGCGTGTCGCTTGGTGGTGGATACCGGCATGCATGTTTTTGGTTGGTCGCGACAACAAGCGGTCAACTTTATGGCAGAAAATACAGCCCTATCCCTGCATGAAATCAATACTGAAATCGATCGCTACATTTCCTGGCCTGGACAGGCACTTGCCTACAAAATAGGAGAATTAAAAATCCGTGAGTTGCGCAGTTTGGCTGAACAAGAATTGGGCAGCCGGTTTGATCTCCGCGAATTTCACGAACGAATACTCGAAAAAGGAACCGTCACCCTTCCCCTTCTGGAAGAACGAATTTTAAACTTTATTGAGACCACAAAATCCAAATAGTTCGCAACTCTATTTTCAACTCAACTGCTTTATAAAGCATTTATTTTTATAACATTAAGAAGTTTTTGCACTGTTTTTTTATATATTTAAAGTCTAATTAATACACAACAAAATGGCACAGTTTCAACTTAATGTCAACGGAAAAACACACGAGGTAAACGTCGATCCTACGACCCCTATTCTTTGGGTACTTCGAGATCACTTAAAACTTGTAGGAACAAAATACGGATGCGGTATTGCGCAATGTGGAGCCTGTACAATTCATCTTAATGGTATTGCAGTACGCTCCTGTCAGCTTCCCGTTTCCTCTGTTGGTAACAATCCATTAACTACCATCGAAGGGTTGTCTGAGAAGGGAGACCATCCCGTTCAAAAAGCATGGTTGGAACACGATGTGCCCCAATGTGGCTATTGCCAAGCAGGACAGATCATGAGTGCCTCTGCCCTTTTAGAGGCAAACGCCAACCCCTCGGATGAAGAAATAGAATCTGCAATGAATGGAAATATTTGCAGATGCGGAACGTATACTCGAATCAAAGCAGCCATCAAGACGGCAGCCAATTCTTAAAAACAGTAGTTATGAAAACTTTCAAAACAGCAATCGGTAGACGTTCTTTTATTAAAAGAAGTACCCTAGCAGGAGGAGGAATTATGTTGAGTTTCAATTGGCTGGCTTCTTGTGATATGACACCGAGTCAAGTCAAAGCCCTTCCCAAAGAGTGGTTTAAAATCAATGGATTTTTAAAAATTGGAGAAAATGGCTTAGTGACCATTATGTCTCCCAATCCAGAAATTGGTCAAAATGTAAAAACATCCATGCCTATGTTGGTTGCAGAAGAATTGGATGTGGATTGGAACGATGTTATCGTAGAACAAGCCCCGTTGGACACAAGTGTATTCAAACGCCAACTGGCTGGAGGAAGTCAATCCATTCGTCAAGGATGGAATAGTTTAAGGATGGCAGGTGCCACGGCTCGTGCGATGCTTGTAAACGCAGCCGCTCAAACTTGGGGCGTAGAGGCTAGTGAAATTACAACCTCTAACGGTCAACTGATGCACCAAGCCTCTGGAAATCAGTCGGGATTTGGACCCATGGCGTCTTTAGCCTCGACTATGGAAGTGCCTGAAGAGGTTGCACTGAAAGCTATTGCTGATTTTAAAATCATCGGTAGTTCTAGAAAAAATGTTGATGGAACAAAAATAGTAACGGGACAACCGCTTTACGGTTTAGACTATTCAAGCGAAAACATGCTAATTGCCATGATCGTTCACCCGCCCGCTTTTGGAATGAGACTCAAGTCAGTAGATGACAGTCAAGCAGCAACCATGCCTGGCATTAAAAAAGTTTTTACCATAAAAACGCATTTGGGAGACTACAGCTTAGGTGCTTTCGACAACGATGCCTTTAATGAAATTGCGGTCGTGGTTGGAAATTCTACCTGGGAGGTAATGAAAGCCAAGGAGGCCTTGAAAGTGGAATGGGAAAATGCTCCAGCTAAAACAGAAGAATTGGACTTTTTTGGTCGAAAAACGATTGTTGAAACCCCCGCAGGACTTGAAAGCAGTGAAGACCACCGCATGGTTTTTGAAAAAATGGCCAAAAAAGAAGGGAAGGTGGTTCGTAAAGATGGTACTCCCGAAAAAATGTTCAGCAGTGCGGCAAAAATTATAGAACGCACCTATACCTGTCCTTTTTTAGCTCATAACACCATGGAGCCCATGAATTTTTATGCGGATGTTACCGCTGAACGGGCAAATTTAGTCGGACCTATTCAAACTCCTGAGATTATGGAAGGAAGTATTTCCAAACGTCTTGGAATGGATAAAGAAAAAATTGACATTCAAATGACCCGCATGGGAGGTGGATTTGGAAGACGCCTCTACGGTCACTTCATGACAGAAGCCGCTGTAATTTCTAAGGAAATGGGGCAACCTGTAAAACTGATTTATTCCCGAGAAGACGACATGACGCAGGGAACCTACAGACCCGCCTATCAGGCAACCTATAGAGCTGCCCTTGACAAGGACAATAAGTTGATCGCTTTTCATGTAAAAACAGGAGGGATTCCCGAAAGCCCTCTTGCAGCAAACCGTTTTCCAGCGGGGGCTATTGACCACTACTTGGCCGAAGAATGGGTAGAAAAAACAAATATAACTGTAGGTGCTTTTAGGGCCCCACGCTCAAACTTTATAGCCGGAGCAGAACAGTCCTTTTTGGATGAATTGGCAGAAGCTATGGGAAAAGACCCTATTGATTTTAGATTGGAATTGCTTGAACGAGCCGAAAAAAATCCGGTTGGAAAAAACAATGATTACGAAGCCGCTCGTTATGCTGGGGTACTAAAATTAGTCAAAGAAAAATCCAACTGGACAAAACCTGACGCAACGATCCACCGAGGTACTGCTGCCTATTTTTGCCACAATTCCTATGTAGCCAATGTATTGGATTTGGAAATGCAAAACGGAAATCCGGTGGTCAAAAAGGTTTATTGTGCCATAGACTGCGGAATCGTCGTTAATCCAGATGCTGCAACCAACCTGGCAGAAGGGGGAGTTGTAGATGGAATCGGACATGCAATGTACAGCGCCCTCACTTTTAAAGATGGGGTACCTGAACAAAACAATTTTGACAAATATCGACTGATTCGTCATAGTGAAGCACCAAAAGAAATTGAAGTGCATTTTGTGGACAATCAAATAGACCCCACCGGGCTTGGAGAACCCCCATTCCCACCCATTATGGGAGCTATGGCCAATGCAATTTACAAAGCAACCGGTGTGCGTCGCTACAATCAACCCTTTATTACAGACAAAACGCTAGCGGGATAAACAAACCGTTTTCCTCCAGAAAATTGCATACAGGAATTTACTTTAGACCGAGGTAAATTCCTGTTTTATTTATCAAAACCATGAAGTCAGTTGAAGAAGCCCTTGAGTTAGTCTTAAAAAACAGTCACTCCTTAGAAGAAAGTGAACGACTTCCTTTGGAAGATTGCTTGAACAGGTGTTTGGCAAAAGCAATACAGGCCCCAATTGACCTTCCCAGTCATAGACAATCGGCCATGGACGGCTATGCAATGGCGCTTCACGATAGTGCTACTTATGCCCTTGTGGGTGAAATTAAAGCCGGTGATTCAGCAAATCCTGTACTAAAACCGGGACAATGCGTTCGAATTTTTACTGGAGCCGTAGTGCCTGATGCTGCAGATGCTATCGTCATGCAGGAGAAAACGGTATCCAATGGATCCTTAATTGAGGTTCAATCCCCACCTGTAAAAGGGGAACACATACGCCCCGTTGGGTCGCAAGTTAAAAAAGGAGCCTTTCCCCTAGCAAAAGGACAACTACTTCAAGCCTCCGGTTTGGCTTTTTTACAAAGCCTGGGCATCCGAGAGCTAGAGGTAGTCAGAACTCCAAAAGTTACGCTTATTCTCACGGGAAATGAACTGATTTCCCCCGTTGAAAAGCTCAGCAGAGGAAAAATTTACGAAAGCAACAGCGTGCTTCTTAAAGCCGCCTTGCAGCAACAAGAAATAGAACCCAACTTAATTTCTTTTTCCGAAGATACGTTAGAAGCCACAATTCACAGTTTGGAAAAAGCTCTTTTAACCGCTGATGTGGTCCTCGTGTCCGGAGGGATCTCGGTGGGTGATTATGATTTTGTAAAAAAAGCTCTGGAAGCATTAGAGGTTGATGAACTTTTCTACAAGGTCAGGCAACGGCCTGGCAAACCGCTTTATTTTGGAAAAAAAGAAAAGTGTTTTGTTTTTGCCCTTCCAGGTAATCCAGCTTCTACATTAAGCTGTTTTTATGTTTATGTGCTTCCGCTTATCGCTCGATTAAAAGGAAGTCAAAGCGAAGGACTTCTCCGAATGGAGGTGCCTTTGGCTCATGATTTTAGCTCAAAAGAGGCGAGAGCTTTATTCCTTAAGGCAAGTGTGCAAAATAAAGTTGTACATATTTTAGATCATCAACATTCCTCTATGCTGGTAAGTTTTGCCAAGGCAAATGCCTTAGTGTATCTTCCAGAAAAAGAGGTAAGGTTAAAAAAAGGAGCCCACGTAGAGGTTCTGCTTTTGCCCAATACCATTCTCACGTAACCCAATGCAGATGACCCTTGACTCTTATGTATTTTATGCCCTTATCCCACTCGTTGCATTTTTGTATTCCAGTGTTGGACATGGTGGAGCCAGTGGATATTTAGCTTTAATGGCAATATTTTCTTTTCCTAGCAACATGATGAAACAAACCGCTCTTTTGCTCAATTTATTTGTAGCGGGTATTGCGTTTTACCAGTATTATAAAGAAGGGCATTTCAACAAACGACTTTTTCTATTTTTTGCATTGGGTTCTGTTCCTGCTGCATTTTTAGGTGGGCTTTGGTCTCTTGATCCGTGGGTGTATAAAAAAATATTAGGGTTTGTCTTGTTTTTTGCCATCGCAAGAATGCTTTTTAAAAAAGGAAATACAGGGCAAGACACAAGACCACTCAATCCTCTTTTTGCGATACTCATAGGTGTTGGAATAGGACTCCTTTCGGGCTTGATCGGCATCGGCGGAGGGATAATATTAACCCCCCTCATATTACTGTTTCATTGGGGCAGTATGAAAGAAGCTGCCGCAGTATCTGCCCTCTTTATTTGGGTGAATTCTGCTTCGGGACTAATCGGTCAATTGAGTAGTGGGGTTCGTCTTAACATCACTGCCTATGCTCTTGTTGGGCTGGCGTTTATCGGTGGACTGATAGGAAGTTATTACGGGAGCAAGCGATGGAACAACAGGCGTTTGGAATATTTTTTAGCCTTGGTGTTGACCTCCGCAGGAATTAAACTTATCTTGTTTTGATATGAAAATTCAAATTCGATACTTTGGACAGTTGGGAGAAATCACAGGAAAAAGTGAAGAACACCTTGAGGTTTCTTGCCAAACCATAGCAGAATTAAGAGTATTTTTAATCGCACAGTATTCCGGTTTAGATGCAATTCATTTTAAAATCGCTCAGGACAACAGCATAACCGCTGATTCAAGTCCATTGAAAGGCCAATTAATCGATTTACTTCCCCCATTCTCAGGCGGATAAACTAGGAAGATGCGTTATCAAAGACACATACAACTCAAAGAGATCGGAATTGAAGGTCAAGAAAAAATACGACGAGCCAAAATACTGGTGGTAGGAGCGGGAGGCTTAGGTTGTCCTACACTTCAGTACTTGACTGCTGCAGGTATAGGAACCCTAGGAATCATGGATCCAGATGTAGTATCGATAAGCAATTTGCAACGTCAGATCCTTTTTACGGAAAGCGATTTGGGCAGCAATAAGGCCCTGAGTGCAAAAAAACAGTTACAAAAATTAAATTCAGAAGTAAGCATCCAAGCGTTTCCCCACGCTTTGACCCCTGAAAATGCAGCTGCTATCCTTTCAGAATTCGATCTTGTCATCGATGGAACCGATAATTTTTTCACACGCTATTTGCTCAGCGATCAATGCATCTTACTCAACAAGGTAATGGTCTATGGCGCCCTATTTAAATTCGAAGGTCAAGTGTCCGTTTTTAATTATAAAAACGGTCCTAGTTACCGTTGTCTGTTCCCCACCCCTCCTGAGCGGGGAGCAATCCCGAATTGCAGTGAAATAGGAGTGCTAGGGGTTGTACCGGGTATAATTGGCGTATACCAAGCCACAGAAGCGCTAAAAGTCATTCTAGATTTGGGGGATATTTTATCTGGAAAACTCCTCACCCTCAATTTGTTGACCCATCATAATACCCTTTTAAATTTTGAAAAAGAGGAGGAACAAATTCAAAAAATCAAAACCTACGGAAAACCAATTCCAATAGAAAATATAGACTGTTTCTTGGATTTTGAAGTATCTTTAAGCCAGCTTTCATCGGAGGAAAAAATTAAATGGATAGATGTTCGAGAACCGGATGAAGTGCCACAAGTATCGCGTTTAAATCCCTTAAATTATTCTACCTCCTTGGATGCATTGTTAGCGGTTGACACCAAAATTGTTGCTTTTTGTCAATCGGGCATGAGAAGTAAAGTTTTTGTACAACAACTGAAAAACAAAGGAGTTGAAAATTGTTTTAGCCTAAAAGAAGGTGCGGAAGCTCTTGAAAAATGGAGCCAAAAAAGTCAGAGGTAAATGAAAGAAAAAATAAAAAATATTTTCGTTGAAGGGGCGATTTCACCCGCTAAAATTGCTGAATCTATTGGCCATCACCAATCCAAAACCAAAATTGGAGGTCATGCGCTGTTTTTAGGTCAAGTAAGAGCAGATGAAATTGACGGAAAAACAGTGAACGCTATTGAATACACTGCACAGACTGAAATCGCAAATCAGCTATGCCATGAAATTCGAGAAGCGGCATTTTCCAAACACGAGCTGAGTTGTATGCATATATACCACAGTTTGGGACAAGTTGCGGTAGGCGAAATTTGTTTTTTTGTATTTGTATCCAGTGCCCATCGGGGTCCTGTTTTTGAAAGTTTAAGTGAGCTGGTCAATGAGATCAAAGCCGAACTCCCCATATTTGGGAAAGAATTGTTTGAAGATCAAACGCATCAATGGAAAGTTAATCACTAGTTATGGTGGATATTACACATAAAAAAAACACCCTTCGTATTGCTACTGCTGAAGCGATCCTTAGCGTAAGTAAAAAAGAAACCATAGAAGCCATTCTAAACAAAAAAGTGCCTAAAGGCGACGTTTTTGAGATGAGTCGAGCAGCAGGGCTATTGGGCGTCAAAAAAACACCAGAATTATTACCCGATTGTCATCCCCTACCCATCGAATACGCCGGCTTTGACTTTGAAATTAATGGGCTAGAAATCAAAATTTTATGCACCTTAAAAACGATTTATAAAACAGGGGTTGAAGTAGAAGCCATGCACGGAGCTAGTATCGTTGCGCTTAATATGTACGACATGCTCAAACCCCTGGATAAGGGGGTTGAAATTGGCTCCATTAAACTCCTTTCAAAAAAAGGGGGTAAAAGTGATCGACATCAAGTACAGGCTATAATCAAGGGCGCTGTTATTGTTTGTTCGGATAGCATCTCCAAAGGAGAAAAAGAAGATGGCGCTGGTAAACAAGTGATTCAGGAATTAGAAAATTGGAAGGTTAAGGTCGATCATTACAGTGTGATCCCAGATGCCATAGACCAAATTCAAGCCCAATTAACAACCCATACGGAGACGGAAACTTCTTTGATTCTTTTTATTGGAGGAACGGGGCTTTCCCCTAGAGACCAAACTCCTGAAGCCCTCAGTCCTTTGTTGGATAAAAGAATTCCAGGAATGGAAGAAGCCATCAGAAAATACGGTCAAGACCGAACCTCCTATGCTGCTTTATCCCGAAGTGTAGTTGGAATGGTCGGTAACAGTCTGGTGATGGCTTTACCAGGTTCTACCAAAGGCGCAGTAGAATCACTTCATGCCGTTTTCCCTGAGGCGCTACATCTTTTTGACATCATTAAAGGAGCACAGCATACCCTATGAATACTCCTTCTTCCTCTTTGGTAGATTCATTTGGTAGAACACACAACTACCTCAGAATATCCCTTACCGAAAGGTGCAATCTTCGTTGTTCCTATTGCATGCCTCTCGAAGGAGTGCAACTTAGCCCAGCGGATCACCTCATGAGTGCAGATGAAATTTACACCATTGCACAAAGCTTTGTAAAATTTGGCGTTACAAAAATTCGACTCACTGGTGGTGAACCCTTAGTACGGAAGGACTTTCCAAAAATTCTTGAGCTTCTCGCTACGCTAGATGCAGAACTTTCCATTACCTCCAATGCCGTTTCTATTGATCGACATATTGAACTATTAAAAAAAACCGGTGTTCAAGCTGTTAACATCAGTTTGGATACCTTAAATGCTGAGCGGTTTCACGACATTACTTTTAGGGACTATTTTGATCGGGTGTATGAGAATATGCTAACCTTAATCAAAGAAGGATTTAAAGTTAAAATCAATGCAGTCCTTATGCGTGGGGTAAATGAGGATGAAATTTTAGATTTTATCGCTTTTACAAAAACCCATGAGGTAGGTGTTCGGTTTATAGAATTTATGCCATTTGACGGAAACCAATGGAAACGTGAAAAAACAGTTTCCTATCAGGAAATCATGGAGCAAGTTCATGCGGCCTATCCAAAAAATAAAATCATTCGTCTACAAGATGCTCCCAACGATACCGCAAAAAATTATAAAATCCAGGGGCATCGGGGAAGCTTTGCCATCATCAGTACAGTAACAAACCCGTTTTGTGATCAATGCAATCGGATACGACTCACTGCAAACGGGCAGTTAAAGAATTGCTTGTTTTCCCAAAAAGAAAATGATTTGCTTACGCCTCTGAGAAATCAAGAATCGATTGAACCCATCATACGGAAAAACCTTTCGATGAAATTTGCTGTACGTTCGGGTATGGAGGGTCCCGAGAGTTTTGAGGATCCAAAAAAACACCAACACAACAGAAGTATGATTACTATTGGCGGCTAAAGTCCTTCAATAGTTTTTGATACATTTCCGGGGTATCCATATCTGCTAAAGTGTCTCCCCCAGGGATGGTGACTAGGTGTTTTCTGTGCTTTTTTAACAGGGTTTTTGCTCCCTCTTCCCCTTTTAATTTCTCAAGTTGGTCCAAATAGTAAGCGTCAAACAAAACGGGCACACCCACCCAAGCTGTGTCGGACTCCGAGGCTATTATTTGTTTGGTGCCGGGAACAAAGGCCGCCCTCATTTTTTGATAATGAGAACTGCTAATCAAAGGTTGATCGATCAGTGAGATGAGCACCCCCTCGGTCAACGGATTATCGATTTTTAACTGTTGTACCGCAAAAGCCAATGAATTTCCCATTCCTTTCTCCCAGTCGGAATACCAAAGCGGGGTAATATCATAGCGATTCAATTGAGGGAGGATTTGATCAGCATAAGCTCCTAGAACCACATATAGCTTTTTTGTAGTGGGCACAAGGGTTTCCACCTGATGTTGAATAAGGAGTTTATCTGCCCACTTCAACAGTTGTTTGGGTTCTCCCATTCTTTTTGAAGTTCCGGCGGCTAAAAGAAGATGAGGAATATTACTCATGAATAGTACCGGACTTTTCTTTCAAGGGCACAGGTTGCTGATTGCGCACGACGCTTAAAATTTCAGCCAAGATCGAGACTGCTATTTCTTCTGCGCTTTCTGCTCCAATATTGATTCCTGCAGGCCCGTGAAGTTTTTCTAAAAATTCAATAGAGAGTTCAGGTTTAAACTCCAATGCTTTTTCCAACACTCGCTCCCGGCGGTGTTTTGGCCCTAATACACCAAAATAAGCAGGCTGAGTATGAGCTAAAGCCAGTAAATATTGAACGTCTTTAGTAAAACTATGCGTCATTAACATCACTGCAGTTTGGGCATCTATCGCACTAACATCAAGCGTTTCAAGGGTAGGGGCAATAAAGTGGTGGGCTCCTTCAAAATATGCCTTGGTCTTTTGCTCATCTGCTGAAGCCACAACCGTTACCTGCCAGCCCAACGCACTCGCTGCCTTACAGAGCCGTATAGTATCGTGTTCAGCTCCAAATAGATACAACTGAAACAAGGGCTTAAAGCTTTGCTTAAAACAGTTTTCCTTAGCAGTAGGAGAAAAGTGCTCGCGTAAACTGTATCGTTCCTCAAAAAGAATGAATTGCGTGCCGAAGGACATACTCCCAATTGCTTCGGTTGCAAAAAAGGATTCGCTTTTGAAACCCTTTCGTGCACTGAACGCCTTTTCAAATTTGGTTTTTAAATCCTCTGTGAGTACTACCGGTTCTAGAAGTATGTGTATAATCCCCTCACAGCCCAATCTTAATCTTCCGTCGTAGGTCATCACTTTAGGTACAGCCGTTTCAAATACAGTTTGGGCTTGACGTTGCACTTCCTTTTCTACACAACCCCCGCTTACTGCACCGAAAGTTTTTCCATTTTCTTGAATTAACATCCGCACCCCAGGTCTTCTGTAGGAAGATCCTTCAAGGGCAACGACGGTAGCCAACACAGATTTTACTCCAAGCTGTTGCCCCTGCCAAATCCAGTCGATTAGATTTTTTATTTCGTGGGTCATACGGTTTTCAATTGCTTATAAAGATATTGATTTGAAAGGTTCAAAAAAAAGGTGTTCATTTCTTCTCAATAAACAATTTCATCGGTAGGTAACTTGGATAAGGGATTTTCCCCAAATTGAATGATGTTTTGTAACTCGGGCACCCATGAGCTATCCTCTCCCAAATTTCTGTTCGACTGGTAAGCGAAGACCTGCTCAAGCGCAGGAAAATCTTGAAGAGAAGACAGTTCCTCCGCCTGTAAGTCAGTTTCAACCAAATGGATTTTTTTTAAATACTTTAAACTCCCTAATGAATGAATTCCATTCCCTGTAATTGACGTATGGTTTAATTTAATTTGAACCAAATTAGGAAATTCTTTAAGCACGTTAAAGACAGAATCGTTTACGGCACTATAACTCAAATCAATACTGACCAAATGTTCTCGAATGCCATTTAATTGCTGAAGCTGACGAACGTTGAATTTTGGAACATTAAGCGTACTCAGGGTCAACAGGTTTGATGCTCGATTGACAGGAGAAATAATTATCCCCTTTGATTCTAGGGTTTTGATTAGTTCAGGATCAGGAGCATTGAGTTCTATTTCAGGATAAAAACTTAGTGTTTCCTTCAACAAAAACGGCTCGATGAGTTTGCGTTGTACACCAAGCTGACCCAGTGTTTGTTCTTCAGGAGCTCCCACCGAAATCCAATAGCTCAGGAGCTCTATTTCCGCTTTCGTAAGTTGTTTTTTTGCCTTTGGAGGCATGTGCTTTTTCTGTTCAAGGGGAAGGTGTATCCTCAAAAAAAACTCACTGCGCTCGGGATCATCGTAATTGACAATAGGACCATTTTTACCCCCTTTAAGAAGGGCCTCATAGTTGTGCAGCTGCAGTCCACCCTTAGTTCGTTTGGTATTGTGACAACTCACGCATTTGCTCGAAAGGATTGGGACAACTAAAGCACTGTACAGGGGTTGTTCTGGATAGGTACTTTCATCTAAAGAAATGGGGTTTCGATCTTGATTTAATCCTAGGACAGTAGCTGATAATGCTTCGAGAGGTTCGGTTAAATGATCATCCCCATGGGTGATGTTTCCTCCCAAATGCCCAGTGATCAGGATGCTTAGCAAAAGACCCCCAGAAAACAAAAGTCTCGGAAGGCGATTTAAAATTGTCCCTCCCCGAAGAAACACATAAAAACCGATTGAAAACAGTACTGTAATCAGTCCTAAATAGAAATGGGCTTGAATGCTTTCCCATAAATAGCCTTCTTGTCGGTATTGTAAATAACCGCTAACAATAGAAAATAAACTACTGACAACCACCCAAAGCAGCATAAATTTAAGGACATTTTCCACTTCTTTAAATCTGCTTTTGCTGGTTTCCAAGAGTAAGGCCAATACAATAAAGCCGATTGGCAAATGGACAATCAACGGATGAAAACGACCGATAAAGGTTAAAAAACTATCCATAAAATTAATTCTCCCGTTGCATTCGTTTTTTTATTGCCTCCATGATAAAGACATTTGCTTCCCATTGGTCACTTAAAGGTTTTTGAGTAAAAGGAGCGGTGGGAAGGTAGTTCGGGGGGCCAAATTCAGTAGTGATGGTCACGGGCGTTCCTGCTTCCCAATGTTTTACAATGATGGACTCCCAAATTGATAAATGCCTAGTTAAGGCATTGGTCCACTCTGGAGCTTGAGGATTATTGACCTGGGGACCTTCCTCAAAACCGACACGGGCATGAATATGGTCGGTTCGTAGGAGCACCTCCTCCAAAAGACCTTGTTGTTGAGTCAACAAAGACTCATGCACAACCATCCAATGACTGACGTCTAGAGTCAGTCTAAGCTTTGAATCGGAATTTAAAAACCGATGGGTTTCTGGTAAGGAATAACTAAACCTCCCCCTATGGGTTTCATGAGTTATAGGAATGTTGTAAAGCGTTTGCATTTCATGTGCCACTTTAATAAATTCTTGGTTTTGCTCAAACGTAAAGAACTCACTGCCCGTATGGGAATTGATTGCATAGGGTTTTTGATCCATTGCTCTTTTTAAATCCTTACGGTAAGCCGATACACTTTCTTTAAAAGGAAGGCTGTTGTTGGTCCCACATAAATAAATAACTTTCAATTGGTGCTTTTTTAAGCCGTTGACAACTTCTTGCTGAACGTCCTCGCTCTTTGGCAGCCAAATTTCGATTCCCTCGTAGCCGGAAGATTTTGCTTTAGAAAAAAAGGCTTCCCATGAACCTTCAAAGCCCCAATTGGTTTGAAAAAAAAGCAATTCATTTTGTGCCCATAACGGGTGTATACTGAGCCACAATAGGAGAATTTTTAACAGCTGTTTCATACTTTTTAATCACTTAAGAGATTAGGTCAAAATTTCGTGAATTACTCGTCCTTCTACATCCGTAAGTCGAAAAGGACGTCCTTGAAAATCAAATGTAAATTGCTCGTGATCGAATCCGAGCAAATGGAGTATGGTCGCTTGAATATCGTGAACCGAAACCCGTCCATTTATCCCACGGAATCCAATTTCGTCTGTTTCTCCGTGGACGTATCCTTTTTTAACACCTCCACCTGCCATCCACATGGTAAAGGCCTCTCCTTGATGGTCTCTACCTATAAGTGAGTTTTGGATTCCCGCCCGATTTTCCCACATGGGAGTTCTTCCAAATTCACCTCCCCAGACCATAAGGGTATCCTCCAATAAGCCTCTTTGTTTTAAATCGAGTAATAAAGCAGCTACCGGCCGGTCCATATCTCTGCATTTATTTAAAAATCCTTTACTCAAGGCTTCCGATTCGCTCGCTCCATGAGAATCCCATCCCCAGTCGTAGAGCTGGACAAAACGCACCCCTTTTTCAACCATTTTTCTTGCCAAAAGGCAATTGTTTGCAAAAGACTCTTTGCCTGGTTTCACTCCGTACATTTCTTTGATGTAGTCGGGCTCTTCCTCTATATTCATAACCTGAGGAACTGAAACCTGCATTCTGTATGCCATTTCATATTGACTTATACGGGTCAAAACCTCTGGGTCTTTAAACTTTTCGTATTCTGTGTAATTGATTTCATTGATGGATTGAATCACCTTTCTTTTTAAATCCCTTGAAATTCCCTTTGGATCCTGAAGGTAAAGTACCGGATCCCCTTTTGACCTACAATGCACACCTTGGTAAATGGAAGGTAAGAAACCATTGCCCCAAAGACTCTTTCCTGCATCTGGAGTTCCCCCAGAAGTCAGCACTACAAATCCAGGAAGATTGTTATTCTCTGACCCCAAACCGTAGGTAATCCAAGAACCTAAGGAAGGTCTTCCAAATCGAGCACTGCCTGTATACATTAATAATTGAGCAGGACCATGATTAAATTGATCGGTGTGTACTGCTTTTAAAAAGGAAACCTCATCCATTACATTTTTAAAATGAGGCAAATGATTGGACACCCAATTTCCCGATTCACCGGCTTGAGAAAAGGTAGCTTGGGGACCTAACATATTGGGTACCCCTTCGATGAAAGCAAATTCCTTTCCCTCGATCAAGGAGGGGGGGCAAGGCTTGTTGTGCAGTTTTGCCAATTCAGGTTTGTAATCAAAAAGCTCTAATTGAGAAGGAGCCCCTACCATGTGTAAATAAATTACACTTTTTACTTTTGGAAACAAGGGTGGAGCGATTGGAGCCATAGGGTTTATCGCCCGAGCTGCTGTATAGTCGTAGGCTTTTTTTCGGTCATAAGAACAAGAATTCAACAAACTCCCTAATGCAATTCCGCCCAGACCTAAGGTACAGTCCTTCAAAAAATGACGCCTGCTGTTTAGCCTTGCTTCCGCTTCTTTTTGTTCGGCAAAAAGTTTTTTTACATCATCCATGGGTCAAAAATTCATCTAAGTTCATAATGGCATTCCCTACTACAGCTAATGCGGCTAAGTTGAGAGCTACTTCACCTTCTTGGTTAAAAAAGTTTTTTAATTTTTCGGGGGACTGGTCAAAATCTTGATAGGCCTCCTCATAGAGTCTAACCAACAGTTCCAATATTTTATCATCAATTTCTTGATATACAGCGGTTTGATACATTTTTTTTATGGCCATAGGTTTGGGAAGGTCTGCGTTTAATGCAGCCAGATTGAAAGCCGCTTCGAGGAATACGGGATCGTTGAGAGTTACCAGGGCTTGCAAAGGCGTATTACTTGGAGACCTCCTGACTAAACAAACCTCCCTGCTCCCCGCATCAAAAGAAATTAACGAAGGGTAAGGGCTGGTTCTTTTGAGGTAGGTATAAATCGCTCTTCGATAGCGGTCTTCACCTTTGCTTTCTTTCCAAAGATTTCCAAGATAAGCATGTTCCCAGATGCCCTCAGGCTGGGGAGGCATGACACCCGGACCATATTTTTTACTGCTTAATAAATTGGACACAAAGAGGGCTTGATCTCGAATTTCTTCAGCACTTAACCGCAATTTAGGCCCTCGTGCATAATATAAATTTTCGGGATCTAGAGCTTGTTTTGATTCTACTACAGCAGAACTTTGTTTGTAGGTAGCAGACATCAATATCATTTTAATTAAACTTTTTAGACTCCACGCTTGAGTACTTACAAAATCAGCTGCCAACCAATCCAATAGTGCAGGATGGGTAGGGGGTTCCGATTGGGTACCCAAATCTTCTAGGGTCAACACCAATCCTTTTCCAAAAATTTGATACCATACTCTATTGACAAGTGTTCTTGCTGTCAAAGGGTTTTCTTGGCTTACCAACCATTTTGCTAGTCCAAGTCGGTTATTTTCCAGCTCCGTATCCCAAGGATTAAGAGATTGAGGCACCCCCGGAAAAACCTCTTCCTTTTTACTCAGCCAACTTCCACGGTCAAACAAATAGGTTTTTCTTTTCATAAAAGCTTTGTTTTCAACCAAGATTGGCGTTAGCTGTTCTGGAGTATTTAAAACCGTTTGAAGGGCATGCTCTATCTTAGAAAACCCCTGTTTATTTTGCGCTGGCAAATCAGGAGCAAATGAAAACCAGTGAAGGGAAACTGCAATATCCGTGTAGCGATACCCATTTTTAATTTCAGTTTTTAAGCTTGGATTACGAGCTTCCACATAGAGATCAAAGGGTTCATCCACGGATTTAAAATTAAGTTTAGCATACTGATTTTTAGGGTTTTTAAATTGAGGGTTTCCCGACTCGTTCAGTCGTATTCTACCCAACACCTTACCTGTGGGGCTGTTTTGGCGAAAGATTAGTTCCGTTTGATGCTTAGTGGGACTGTACTTAATATACAGGTTTGGATTTCCTTGGCTCGATACATTTTTAAAAACTGCTTTTCCTTTATTTCGCAGTGAAAGGGTAACCCCTGAAACATACGCATGATCAGAATTTAAAACCTCTGCATTATGCGCTTGGTATTTGGGTTCTAAAAATTGAAAAAAATCCCGGTAAAAATCAAGCGTTTTTTGGTCGCCATAGGTTTTAATCCAAGATAATATCGATTCAACCCGCTGGGTATTTTCTTGGTTGTAGGATCTCAGATTAGGTGCTTCATCCATCAGGTCTTCATCGCGGGTATTGTTAAAAAAAGACATCAGTTGATAATACTCTTTTTGAACAAAGGGATCGTAGGGGTGATCATGGCATTGAACACAACTCATAGTCGTGCTTTGAAAGACATCAAAAGTGGTATTTACCCGATCAATCACGGCGGCGGTTCGGTATTCTTCATCAGAGGTTCCCCCTTCGTCATTATTCATGGTATTTCTGTGAAAAGCGGTAGCCAATAGCTGGTCGTAACTCGGATTGGGCAATAAATCTCCCGCTAATTGTTGAATGGTAAACGCATCAAATTTTAAATCCTTATTTAAGGATTTGATTACCCAATCTCGGTATTGCCAAATGGTTCTACCACGATCTGCTTCATATCCTTTTGTATCTGAATAGCGGGCTAAATCCAACCACCAACTGGCCCACTTTTCTCCAAAGCTAGCTTGAGCCAACAGACTGTCTATATAATTTTCATAGGTGATTTCTTTTTGCATAAAGGCCTCAAAAAGGGCTCGTTGAGGAGGAAGCCCTGTAAGGTCAAACGCGAGTCTGCGAGCGAGAACGTGAGGGGCAGCCTCTTCATTCGGTTGCAACTTTCCCTCTTCCATTCGAGCGGTGATAAAATAGTCGATGGGCGTTTGTAAAAAACCCCCTTTCTTGAAGCTACTGTTCACTTCAGGGAGCTCTTCTTTTTTTGGCGGGATATAAGCCCAGTGTGTTCCCCACTTGGCTCCCTGATCAATCCATTGGGTAAAAAGTTCAATTTCCTCCTTGCTCAGGGGAGGCTTTTCATAGGGCATGCGCAATTCCAAATCGGTTTCGTGTAAACGCTGAATCATTCTACTTTTTTTGGAATTCCCTGGTATGATAGCAGGGGATCCTTCGTTGGTAGCTCCTAGTGCGTCCTTTTCAAATAAAAAGCTTAAACCTGCATTCTTTTTTACCCCCCCATGGCAACTGATGCACTTTTCGTTAATTATGGGTTTTATTTGGGTATTAAAGTCAATGGGTTTAGACTGTTGGCAGGCTCCAAAAAACAAAAGACTTAAAAAAGCTATTACTAAAAAATAGAAATTAAACTGTAGTTTCATTTCGGCACATAATTAAAATAAATAGTTGCATTAATATTTATTCCTTTAAATACATTATTGATAATTATTTAAATACTTAATTAAGGAGACTCTTCGCTAATAAGAAGAAAATCTTCTACACTTGTATGTTAAAAAAAATAGTTTATTTGTTTTTAAATAGTGTGTTTTAATTTATTCTAAAAATTGTTTTACGAAAGCTCTGATGGTAATCTTCAGATTTTTGATAACATTCGCATGTTATTATTTTTTTTGATTTAATCGATTTTATTTTGCTATTATATAACCCTTTTTTTGCTTCATTTAAGAATTCATAATTTTTAAATACAACATGAAAATCATTTGTTATTTTTAATATTTGGGTTAAAATACCCTCTTTTTTTAATATTTCCTGATAGTCTTTTGCCTTATTTTCAAATTCAAAAGTTTTTAAAGAAATAGAGTAATTTAAAGATGAATTGTTGGGTACATTAGATTCACCAACTGAAATTCCATTGATTCGATCAGGGTTTGTTATTTTTTCAGTTAAGTACTTTAGTATCGTGTTTGTTCTTCCCTGAGCTAATTTTAAATTATAATTTTCTGAACCGAGACAATCAGTTGAAGATATAATAGTTAAACTTAGGTCAGAATTGTTGTTCAAAAGCAATACAATTTGATCAAGTCTTTCGATAAATTGTTTTTTTAAATTTTGTTTATCAAAATCATAAAAAATAGGCCTCAAATCATACAACTCGTCTTCACTTAATTGGGCTGGTAAAGATTCCAAATAAACCCATACATGTTCGGAATTACCATAATCAGATTGGATAGAATATGAAAAGGAATCTTTTTTTATCTCGTAAGAGGATTGATTGAAATATTTAAATCTTCCATTTTTGCTCAGAAAAAGTTTTCCATAAACGGGGGGGATTCTCAATTTTACACTAAGAGGTAATATCCTTGTCAAGGGGTCCCTCTTATACATCAAATCAAGATCATTTTCAAGAATTGAGTTTTCCGATATTAAGGAATCTCCTTTAACAAAAGAATAAGAATCAAAAAGGCCCTCAAGTTTCGGTGCGAATTTGAAGAAATAAATATCGTCATTAAACTTTATATTTTCCCTGTCTGAAGAAATTGAACCTATACCAATATGATAATCCAGAAAAAAAGAAAAATCATCTCCTTCAGAGTTTATAGGATGAGGAAGTAAAAAAGAATTCCATTGGTTTTCGTTTTCAACTTGTGCCATATAAATTTCAAAATCCCCTGAACCAAAATTAGAAGAATAAAATAAATTTCCCTGGTAATCAACGAATGGAAAAGATTCATCATTTTGTGTATTGATCGTGTTACTAAGCTTCACAACATTAGGATTCTTTTTCCAGATTTCAGATAGTAATACGTAATAAATATCCATTCCACCTTCACCTCCGGGACGGTCACTTGAAAAATATAACCTACCTTTTTTTAGATCAACAGCAGGGTGTAATGTACTGTATCCATCCACATTAAAATTTAACCGTTGGGGGGTTTTTTGCCCTCTTCCGTAATGCAAATAAAATAAGTCAACTTGCATTTTTTTTGATTGATCAAATAAGGGATTACTCTTAGTGAGAAAAATAATTTTTGAAAGAGTATCTATAGATACAGGTCCTTCTTGCAAAAACGAATTTAAATTTAAGAAAGGATCTTGAATAGATTGGGAGGTCAATGAATCCAGATTAAAATCTGCTGTTTTTATATCATAGATCAGATTTTGATCCATATTTATTTTTCTTAGCGCTTTCTTATTTTTTGCTTTTTGATTAGTTAAGTAATAAAAAAAATACTTTCTTTCTTTACTGAAAAAAGTCACACCAAATTCAGATAAATTTGTGTTTTTATTCCATTTTTTTAAAACATATCCATTATCAACTCTCTTAAATTTATTTTTTAAGAAATCTTTAGAATCAGATTCTAAGCTATCGGTTTTTGAAAACAATAAATTTGAATTTTGAGCTTCTGTGTGAGTAGAAATTAAAAAACTAATCAATAAAAAAGGAAGATGATAAAGTGTTTTCATTTTAAAAAATTCGTGGTGATCTAAGAATTCCTAATTCCTTTGGAGAAAGTTCGTAACGGATTAACATTTCATGAGATGTTAAATTTCCAGAATTCAATATTCCTAGTGCATTACTGTATACATATCCTACAGAAATATGTTTGCTTAGGTGTAAACCTGCTAGGGCTCCTACACCTACTCCAGATAGATTAAAGTTTTCTGAAAAATTTGTGTAGTTTTTTATTTGTGGTCCTATCCAAAAAAGGTTTTTTAAATATAACAGAACACTAAAGTCATATGTCAAAGGAGTCGCTTTAACTTTTTTCAATAATACACTAGGCTTTAACTGCAAGGAAGGTGACATTTTTAGCAAACCTCCAGTAACAAAATAGTGATGTCTTTTTAGATAATAATTATCATTTTCAATAAAACCAGGTATGGAATACCCTAAATAAAAATTTGGCGTATGATAATAAAACCCAAATCCAATATTTGGTTCTAAATAATTTTCAACATTATTTTGAAAAAGCACTTGGTCGTTTTTTTGTTGGGGATTCAAAATGTTGGCATTATAGTCAAAAAATGAAGCAGACAATTTCAATCCCAAGCCAATAAAATTGTTTTTAGAATTTAATTTAAGTTGGTAAGCCAAATCTGTTGAAAATTGGTTGCTTTGAACAGGGCCTATTTGATCTATTATACCCGTTATGGCAAAGGCAAGATTTTTTCTAGATCGAGCATTAATATATGAAAAACTACCTGTCTTTGGAGAACCATCAAATCCGGCCCATTGAGATCTGTTGAGTAATGTGAAAGTCGAATAATTTTTTGACCCTACATAACCAGAGTTAAAACTTTGATTATTGAACATATACAAATTAAAACTAGCCTCCTGTTGCGAGTATAGTCCATTTAAATATAATGGACCAATTAAAAACAAAAGTGTCTTTTCAATTAATTTCATCGTTTAATGTATATAAAGCCTTTATACGTTTCACCCTTTATAAATTCTTCAAAAACGTAAAAATATGTTCCTTCTGGTAGTGAACTAGAACCGTTTCCTCCCAAAAGATTTGAAGTGCCCTCCCAATTGTTAATATAGTTTTCTGATTCATACACTTTTTGTTCCCAACGATTATAAACTGTAAGTTTATTTTTAGAATAAGCTCCAATACCTGTAATTTCAAATAAATCATTTACACCATCTCCATTAGGAGAAAATGAATTAGGAATAAAAAAGTCATCGTAAACCAATTCAATAGGTAAAGAATAAAGTTCTTTAAAACATGTAAAGTTTTTTGTTCTCACAACCAGCCTGTAAAACCAGCCTACCATACTTTCCTTAACATCAAAAATCGATAGTTCAGGTGTGGTACTGTTTGAATAAATAAGGTTGTCATTTATGTCTTGCCAATCTGAGTCTGGTTTTTTTACCTGCCAACTAAAGAAATAGTCCTCTTTGTAGGGAATATTCAGTCGGATAGATTCACCTGTTTTAACCTTTATTTGTTTAATAAGAGGATCAATACGTTGAATTTCTTCGTTTTTTTCAAGAAAATCATAAGCCCCACTATTATCAAAATCGGCAGGTATGGATTGATAAGCTCCTTCATAAATGACCAATCCTCTGGTTGTAGTTCTTATTGGAGAAAATCCTAAAACTCCATCTTGATCTTCATCAGAATATCCTGCTTCTAATACATCGTAACAGCCATCACCATCACTATCAAGATCTAAACTATTAGGAATCCCATCATTATCAAAGTCCAATAAACTTTCTAAAACATCTAAAATACCATCATTATCATCATCCAAATCAACATCGTTTCCAATGCCGTCTGAATCACAATCAGGGATAGCCGTAACCGGTTCGGTTATACTGTCAAAAAGAAAGCTGCAGGAATTTTCTGGATTGGTTGAATCACTTTCCTCTATTAAATTCAAAACACCATCGCCGTCAAGATCATCGTCACACATATCACCAATCCCATCCCCATCTAGATCTCGTTGGTCTGCATTAATCAAATTAGGGCAATTATCTGAATAATCTGGAACTTGGTCGCCGTCTGTATCTTTTTCATTATCAAGGGTAAGCAGCTCAATTCTTTTCTCTTCAATATTTAAATAATTTAAGTCTTGAGTTTGGATACCAATCCTCAAAGTAAGGTAGGAGATGATATCGCCATCAAGTAAATCATCATCTGCTCCTTTTAAAACAAAACTTTGAGATTGATTCCAGTTGGTGGAATTGAAAATAAAACGTGAAAACAAGGTTGAAACTTCTGTTAAATCAGAAAGTTCTAAATATACAACCACTTCATTTGAAGGTTCATGTGATAGACTAATATGAAGTATACTTTCCGTTCCATCTTCACTTAAAACATCAGGTTTACTTAGTAAAACTTCAGGAACATCATTATCTATATTGATCAGGTCAAGATCTGCAATCTGTTTTGCATCCAGGCCGTTATAAAATGAATCCGATGAAGAAGGGTTCCCTGTTTTAAAAGTTACTTTTTGATTTCCGTCCAACAAACTGTCATCAACCCCTGTAATTATTATAGTATTTTGATTAAAATCTTCCCAATCATCAATATCTATTATGATTTGATTTTTTTCTAGTACCATCTCATCTGGATTTTGACTTATAGATAAAGGTATAGTAACAGATCCGAATGGTTTTGACACCAATCTAAATCCTATTTTAATCGAATCCCCATATTCTGATGTACTGTAATCGTCTTCAAATACTTTAAGTAATATAGCTGGTGTATCGTCGTCTTGATTAATGAATTCTATATCGGAGAGTATTGTCAGGTCAATCGAATTGTAATTAGGGTCTACAGATTCGATTTTAACAATTCTTACTGTAAATGGTTGTGCACCATCAGCTTTAGGCGGATCATCATTTACCCCAATAGTAGTAACAAGATTAGCAACATTCCAATCATCGGGTTCAATAATTATAGAGGAGTCTACAATCCCTTCACTCAGGGTGTCTGATTCAAAATACACTTTTACTAAACTCGTTGGACGGCTGGAAAGACGAATTGTAAAAGATCCTGTTTCGCCGGTTTCGCTGGTAAGTAAATCGATCCCAGTTAGAATTACTGTTGCGGTATCATTGTCTTCTGTAAGGACATTCTTATTAATAGAAATGCCTGTATATAAAGGATCAGAACCTGGTTTGACTTTAAGTTGAATTATAGAAGATTGATCACCATCTATATCAGTATCGTCAACACCTTTAATATAAACTTTTTGAGGGATATTCCAATTGGTATTATTAAAAATAATATTCTCGTAACCCATGCCAATTTCCACTTCTGAAAGATCAATCGCACTTATGGAAATGCTAACATCAGTATTCGGTCTTGACTCCAAAACCACATCAAAAAAAGCTGACCTCCCAGATTCACTTAAATTATTTGAAATACTACTTACCGTTATACCGGCATTGTCATTATCCAAATTGACAAAAGCGACGTCTGCTACATCCTCCGCTACAAGATTATCATAAGAAGGATCTGTAGATTCAGGGTCGCCTGTAACCATTGTTAAGGGGATGTCACCATCTTTTAATAAATCATCTAGGCCAGTTACGACAATTTTATTTTGGGTTGGAATATTCCAATTTTCATTTAGAATGGTGATTGAGCTAGTATTGATTTCCGCTTCTCCTGCAGGGCCAAGAATTGATAACGGTATGGAAACGTTAGCTCCACCTAATGGTTGAGACAATAGGACAAAGGTAATTTCGATGGTATCTCCTGATTCATCTGTCTCAGTATCTGAATCCACAACCTCTAGAGTGATACCTGGAGCATTATTGTCTTGATTAATAAAAGGTATGTCTGGTAAAGAACTGCCGTCCAAGGCGTTATAATTTAAATCAGTTGAACTTACATTTCCTGTTATTATTGAATAAGCAATTGCCCCATCGTGAATAGGAACAGGATCTTGAAGTCCAGTAACGTAAACACTTTGGAGAATATTCCAGTTTAAAGGTGTAAACACAATTGTTGCTGACACAGTCCCCTCGGTTAAATCATCTGAGTTTAAGCTTAAATAGACATTATCAACAGGTTTACTTGTTAACCTTACTCTAAAATAGCCTGTTTCTCCATTCTCATGGGTTAAGTTATCGGGCTGATCGAAAAAGAAATCGGCTGTGTCTTCATCAATTACTGTTATTTCAATTTTTTCATCTGCCAAATCATTATAGCAGTTATCCGTCTGAATATCATTAACTGAGACTATCACATCAAAAGTCTGATCTCCATCTAAAATATCATCTTGTTGAGGGGCAATGTTAATGTCCTGTGGAATATCGTAATTCTCTGAAGTAAAAATCATTTTAACAGGGGAAATGATGGCTTCTGAAGTATCAGGATTACTTATATCAATAACAACATCAGAAGTTGGTGTAGTCACTAAACTTAATTGTATGGTTTCATCAGCTGCAGACTCCGCAATAATTAAATTAAGTGCGCTAAAAGAAATATTGGGTGCAACAACAGAAAGCATTGCGTTATTTGAATAGGTCTCGCATACATAATTATTTTTCCAAGTTTTTAATCTGTAGATTGTGCCGTTAAAACCAGTATTATTTGGGGTTACACTTAATGTACTTGAATCAACACCAGTGTAAATAGCATCAACAGCAATATCAACCCAAATTCCTCCCGCAAATTTTTGCCATTGATAATTAAGTGGTTCGGTTTCAGAAGTTTCAATACTAAACAAAACCGTTTCGTTTACACAAGTGTAGGAATCATTAGGTTGTAAATCTATGACTACCGCAGTTTCAGATTGTTGAAAATCATCAACTCCGTCTAAATCTCCATCTAATGGTCTGGCATAACCTCCTTGGGCAGTAACTATTCCTCTGTCGTCAACAACTAGTGGTGCTTCCCCAAGATACCCATCCTGATCGCCATCGGCAAAACCGGCTTCGCGAACATCAAAACAGCCGTCAGAATCACTATCTAAATCATAACTGTCAACAGAACTGTCGGCATCGGTATCTAGATTATAATGAGATAAAGAAATAGTATAATTTAAAGTTGAATTTAAATCACTATTCTCGTTGAAGTGTTTTATTTCAATTTGATTTGTTTTTTCTAAGTAAAATGTTCCAGATGTATTGCCAGTTGGAGCAGCATTATATTTAAATAAAATTTCATTTGCGCTAAAAAGCCTTACACCTGACTCATAAATTCCATCAAAATTGGTATCCACTAGGTACTGATTATCTGGATCAATAAGGGTAAAGCTTTCTTCGTTATTTAAACTTCTTATAGAAAAATATTCGTTGTTAATGATATTCTTTGAAGAAGAAAGTATAGGAGTGATTACAACATTCACCTCAGTATTAAAATTTATGTTTAAAGTATTGCTTACATCACCTGAAACAACAGTTGAACTTACATTTCCTGTTGCATTAGAAGTTATTGAAGAACTCCCCGATAAGGAAATATTTATTGTTGGAGATGTAGAAGTAGATAAGTCCTTAAATACCATTAATGGGTTAGAAAAATCAGTAAGGTTTAAAGTTACCTCTCCCTTTGATTCGTAGGAATTTAGTATTCCGTCATTATCTAAGTCTAGGTCAATATTATCATTTATCCCATCTCCATCAAAATCTTCTGGACAATTTGAAACGGTAACTTCATTTGATTCATAATATTCAATAGGATTTACACCACATTGCAATTGACCAATTAATTTATACTTTCCTGGATTAAGTGGAGAAAATGGATTGGAGTCATCTATTAAATCAACAAAACCAATACCAGAAAGATCGTCATACCACCAAGAAAAACTATCAAGAGCTAGAATTCCATTGGCATTTATTTTAACATTGGGAAGACAAAGCTCACCTGCAATATTTGGTCTATCCAAATCAAGTTGAGGATCACTATTAAACCCTGCATAAAAACCTCCTGAAGTAGCATAACTATTTGAATTCCAATAGGAAACATAAAGTTCTCTATCAGATTCAAAAGAGACATCACCATCTAATCCACTAAATACATATGCTATATAATCAGCGCCTGTCACTGCACGAGAAGATACAGTTACTCCGTTACCAAAAGGACCCGTTATAGGGATCCTTACATTATCCCTATCGGTAGTTAATAACGAGGCTCCATTATTGGTAACTACAAAGGCATTACCATTAAAAGTATTTGAATTACCAACCCTGTTTATACTTGGAATATTGTCTAACTTTCCCGATACAGAACATGATAGTGGTGGGACAAAAAACATCCCTTGATTAGCAGCGCTTGGATTCCCCCCAGTGCCCTCACCTCCAATTCCTTGGTAAGCAAAAACATTTTTGGATGTACTTAAAAAAAGTGTACCACCATCAAACTGATCACCTTCTATAAGGTAGTATTCTCCAGCATTAATTATTGCTGTTGAGACCAATTGATCTCTCAAATAAATTTCAGTATTATCTTCATCGGCGACTATTAAAATATTTTCAATGTCATTCATTCCTTCCCCTTTGACAAAAATATATTCATTTCCTATCCTTGTATTGGGAACTATTTGGTCAATGCCGATATCTCTTCCTGTTGAAGAAGTATGATTTGACCCACAAACTGATCCTACATTTACAACTATATCTTTATTGGATTCAATAAGAGCCCCAATAAGAGCATCATTATAGGCCAAATTGTTAGGAGAGATGTTAGCAGAAATTATATAGGATTCTCCTCTGTTCAAATTAATAGTTTTTGAAAATGCCAAAGGAATTGGACTTGAGACTCCTGTTGCACCATTGCTTTTCATGTTATTGAAACTAATTCCCGCTTCCAAATCTGAAATAGTAACTTCAGTATTGTCCACAGTTGCCATTACAGAAACCATATTCATGCTGTTGGATTTTGCTGAAGTATTTACAAACATCCCCGTTCTAAACGATCTGCCTAATGCAGCTTCACCTTTACTGACCAATGCCCCTGCTTGAGCATTAGTGGTTGCCCCTCTAAATCGAACGGATACATAGGAGGGTTCACTTGTTTGAATAATGAATCCCTTATTCGTTAGAATACTATTTGAATTACTATTTCCAATTGTAAATTGAGTATTCCTGCCAGAACCAATATTTAATATGACAGGTGATAATCGATTGAGTACTCCAGAAATGTCATCTGCAGGATTTCCTACATGGGTAATTGTATAATTGATGTCGGATGTAGAAGGAGTTGAAATAAAAAGGTATTGTGAATTTGGATATTCACCAGTACCTCCTTTATCTGTTATAGGGGGGATATAATGAATTTTACTTAATTGACAATAAGCAATACTTGTAAAAAACATTAATATTACAATATAAAATTTGCTTCTAAAGATTGCCAAACCCTAAAATCTTTTGATAATTAAACGTTTGACAATTAAATTACTAAAATTTAGTGAATCTTACTTATTAGTATGATAATTATAAGGTTAGAAATTACTCAACAAATAAATCAGAAACTTTTTAACCAAAACATAAAATTGATTTCAAGTTATCTAAAGAAAATGTTGGAATAAAAAAATCCTCAGATCTACTGAGGATTTTTTTGAAGGTGTGCGGGTGAAGGGACTCGAACCCCCACGCCGTGAAGCACTAGATCCTAAATCTAGCGTGTCTACCAATTTCACCACACCCGCGTTAGGGAGGACAAATATAACTAAGTTTTCCTATTAATTTTCT
>Ga0181603_10000010_pt1 | contig 144009 bp, 136 predicted proteins | sample 041ome_13_FD_148633 | JGI IMG/M metagenome (GOLD analysis project Ga0181603, IMG submission 148633) | Coastal salt marsh microbial communities from the Groves Creek Marsh, Skidaway Island, Georgia - 041409US metaG (spades assembly) | ecosystem: Environmental > Aquatic > Marine > Intertidal...
CATTAGAAACTATTTTATCGTTGCAATCATCCATTTTTTATTATATAATTTTCACATGATTTGTAAATATTATATCTAACTTCAAATTTCATTTAACATTTTAAATATTATATTCTAACATAAATTTGCTAAAAATTTACATTTAAATATACGTTATTTTTTATGTTATTTAACATAAAAAGTCAACAAATACAGGGTCTAACAAAGAGTGGTTTTGAAATAACTACGGGCTGTAGTCAAAATAAAAATCTTTTAATACAAACAGAAAACCTTCTTATCTTTAAAAAAATTTACACATGAAAGCCATTCTCCTTGCCGGCGGTACAGGATCCAGACTCTTCCCAGTCACACTAGGTGTTTCTAAGCAGTTATTACCTGTCTATGATAAACCTATGGTGTATTATCCCTTGTCGGTACTTTTGCAGGCAGGGATTCGAGAAGTTTTAGTGATTAGTACTCCAGAAGATTTGGGGCAGTATGAACGTTTGTTAGGCAACGGAAGTAAGTTTGGAATGCAATTGCAATACAAAGCACAACAACAACCCAATGGTTTGGCTGAGGCTTTTCTTTTAGGGGAAGAATTTATTGGAAAAGATGCGGTTTGTCTGATCTTGGGAGATAATATATTTTATGGGGTTGATTTTTCAGAGCGACTGGAAGCTGTAAAAAAACAAACGGTGCTTGGAAACCATGCCACAATTTTCGGCTACACCGTAAACGATCCCCAACGCTATGGCGTTATTGAATATGATGCTACTGGCAAGGCCATATCCATTGAGGAAAAACCCAAACATCCAAAAAGTAATCAAGCAGTGGTGGGATTGTATTTCTACCCCAATTCTGTGGTGGAAGTGGCAAAACAAGTCAAACCCTCGGAACGAGGAGAATTGGAAATCACTGCCGTGAATCAACATTATTTGCAACAAGGGGAATTACATGTAGAGCTACTGGGTAGAGGTTTTGCTTGGTTGGATACTGGGACACATGAATCTTTGCTGGAAGCAGGACAATTTATCCACACCATCGAAAAGCGACAAGGACTCAAAGTAGGTTGTTTAGAAGAAATTGCATATCAAAAAGGGTTTATCACGAAGGAGCAACTATTAAAAGTTGCGGAAAGCATGAAACAAACAGATTATGGCGCCTATTTGATGAAAAGATATGCTCAATAACCAATAAAAGGGATATAAAACAAATTCGATGAAGATCAAAACCACTCCGTTTAAGGAGGTTTTTATTTTAGAACCTAAAGTTCATCTCGATGAAAGAGGGTCATTTATGGAAAGTTTTAATACGGATGTATTTGAAAAAGCAGTAGGTCGAAAAATTAATTTTTGTCAAGACAATCAAACGTTTTCAAAAAAAGGAGTTTTACGCGGACTGCATTATCAACAGCCACCTTTCAGTCAGTCCAAGTTGGTTTGGGTCATTCAAGGCCAGGTACTAGATATTGTTGTGGACATTCGAAAAGGAGCGCCCACTTTTGGACAGCATTTTAGTGTCGTGTTGAGTGACGAAAATAAAAGGCAACTTTTTATTCCAAGAGGCTTTGCCCATGGCTTTATAACCCTAAGTGAAACTTCTATTTTTTCCTATAAAGTAGATCAGTATTACAACGCTCAAAGCGAGGGCAGTATTGCTCCTGACGACCCGAATTTGGGAATTGATTGGAAGCTCCCCCAAAAAGAGTGGATACAATCTTTGAAAGATCAAAACCACCCTCCCATGGCTGAAGCACCTCTTTTTGATTTTAACGAAGACCTCTATGCCTAATTACTTAGTTACAGGGGCTTCTGGACAATTGGGGCAATGTTTTCAATCCCTTGCGAAACAATTCCCAAAACTTCGCCTATATTTTGTCAATGCTAATGAAGTAGATATTACGTTGACTGCTACACTCCAATCTTTTTATCAAGTCGCGCCTTTTGATGGCATCATCAACTGTGCGGCTTACACTCAGGTGGATCAAGCGGAAAAAGAACCGGAAATGGCCTATAAAATCAATGTTGAAGGGCTTAAAAATGTAATCGCTTTTGCAGAAGAAAAAAGCGTTTCGCTGATTCATTTTTCAACCGATTATGTCTTCTCTGGGGATACGGATCAACCTTATAATGAAGCTGATCACAAAGACCCCCAAGGCGTTTATGGGCAGTCAAAAAATGAAGGGGAAGAACTTCTTTTGAAAAGCCTTTGTGAGCATGTGATCATCAGAACGTCATGGCTTTTTAGTCCCTATGGAAATAATTTTGTAAAAACCATAGCCCGTTTGGCAAAAGAGCGAAGCCAGCTTCAGGTGGTAGAAGATCAATGGGGCAGACCAACCTATGGACTCGACTTGGCCAAAGCTGTACTTCATTTAATTGATAATAATAGCATTTACAATTTTCCCATTTTGCATTATGCCAACCAAGGGAAATGTAATAGGAAACAATTTACAGATGCCATCATCAAGGAAATGGGTATTCAATGTTCCGTTCAAGGAGTCACTAGCGAGAATTACCCCACCCTTGCCAAAAGACCTAAATTCAGTATCTTGGATACAGAACGTATCGAACAGCAACTGGAGATCACCATCCCTACCTGGCAAAACAGTCTAAAGAACTGTATTCAAATCTTAAATTCATAACATGATATTTAAAAACATATTAATCACTGGAGGTGCTGGATTTATTGGGTCTCATGTATTACGAAGGATGGTAGGACAATATCCCCAAACGCATTTTGTGAATTTGGATGCACTCACCTATGCAGGAAATTTAAATAATATTAAAGATGTTTCCGTGGCAAGCAATTACAGCTTTGTACAAGGAGATATAGCAGACAGTGTTTTGGTTCAATCCTTATTTCAGCAATACCAATTCGACGGCATCATTCATTTGGCTGCAGAGTCGCATGTGGACAATTCCATTAAAAATCCTTTGGGTTTTGCCCAAACCAATGTAATGGGAACTTTAGTCCTCTTAGAAGCTGCGCGAACTTTATGGGGGGGATCGTTTTCTAACAAACGTTTTTATCATATATCCACAGATGAGGTTTTCGGTAGTCTGGGTTTTTCGGGAAGTTTTTCAGAAACCACCCCTTACGACCCAAGATCCCCCTATTCCGCTTCAAAAGCCGCTTCAGACCATTTTGTTCGCGCCTATTTTCATACCTATGGCTTACCCGTGGTCTTGTCCAATTGTTCCAACAATTACGGACCGGCACAATATCCAGAAAAGCTGATTCCCTTATTCGTGAAAAATATTGTCAACGAGCAAGCACTTCCGGTGTATGGAAAAGGAGAAAACATCCGCGATTGGTTGTATGTGGAAGATCACGCAGCGGCCATTGATCTTGTTTTTCGAAAAGGAAAATTGGGCGAAACCTACACGATTGGGGGAAATAACGAGATTAAAAACATAGATTTAGTACATACACTTATTGCCGTAACAGATCGTTTATTGGGACGTCCCGAAGGAAGTTCTTTAAAATGGATTACTTACGTTACAGACCGTCTAGGACATGACTTTCGATATGCAATTGATGCCACCAAAATTAAAAATGAATTGGGTTGGGAACCGACTACTTCTTTTGCCCAAGGTATAGAGAAAACCGTGCAATCGTATTTGTAATTTTTGTATCTTAGATTGTATTTTTTAACCCTCAAATCATGAAACACTCAGTACATTTAGGTCTCCTTATTTTAAGAGTTGCCGTCTGCGCAGCTTTATTAACCCACGGTTATGACAAATTTTTAAAAGTAATCCAAGGCGATTTTGGCTTTATGGATCCCATTGGCATTGGAGCCACACTTTCGCTCATCCTTTCCATGTTAGCCGAATTTATCGTGCCGATACTTATTATTATCGGCTGGAAAGTTAGGCTGTTGAGCCTGTTTCCGATCATCAATTTTTTGGTTGCATTTTTTGTAGCGCACAGCAGTGACTCGTTTAGTAGTAAAGAAAAAGCATTACTTTTTTTAATTGTATTTGTCAGTCTTTATTTTACCGGAGGAGGCAAATATGCGATTGACAAAAGTTAAGCGGATTCGGGGTATTAAATAATCTTTGGCATCGCTTGTAATTCATACGAAAAGCGTTATATTTGCCGTCCTAAAAACAGACTAAAATGTACGCAATCGTAGAAATAGCAGGGCAGCAATTTAAAGTTGCACAAGACCAAAAGCTTTTCGTACATCGCCTAGCAGACAAAGAAGGAGCAAAAGTTTCTTTCGACAAAGTCTATCTGCTAGATGATGGAAAAGAAGTAATTGTTGGCGCCCCGGCTATCACCGGAGCTTCTGTAGAAGCCAAAGTAGTAAGTCACCTAAAAGGAGACAAAGTAATCGTTTTCAAGAAAAAACGTAGAAAAGGATACCGTGTTAAAAACGGACATCGCCAATCGTTAACCGAGTTAGTGATTGAAAACATCCTTGCTTCTGGAGCAAAACCAAAAGCAGCAACCGCCAAAGCAGCGCCTGCAAAAGCAGCACAACCCGCAGCGGCTAAAGCACCCGCACAAAAAGCAGCTCCCAAGGCAGCAGCCGTGGACTACAGTAAAATGACCGTAGCGGAGCTTAAAGAAGAAGCTAAAAAACAAGGGGTGGAAGGAATTTCATCCATGAAAAAAGCAGACTTAATTGCTGCTTTATCGAAATAATAACCTTTAAAATATACCAAAATGGCACATAAAAAAGGAGTAGGTAGTTCGAAAAACGGAAGAGAATCAGAATCGAAACGTTTAGGCGTTAAGATTTTTGGGGGTCAAGCTGCACGTGCAGGGAATATCATCATCCGTCAACGTGGAACCGCACACCATCCCGGTGAGAATGTTTATCTTGGAAAAGATCACACCCTTCACGCACGCGTGGATGGTTTGGTTAAATTTACCAAAAAGAAAGACAACAAATCTTACGTTTCTATTGAGCCTTTTCAGGCATAATCAATAAAAACACTGTAAATTATTAACCCATAGTGAAGACTGTGGGTTTTTTTTATGCCTATTGCTGAGTGGCTTTGTAGGCATTTTCTTTCAAAAGATCTCCGGAGTCATCATTGTAGGGATGCATCTGAGTCATCCAAATTCCCACGAGCTGTTGTTCGGGATTGACAAAGAAATGCGTTCTAAAATAACCACTCCATGACCATTGTCCTTTGCTGTCAAAACTTTCTGTTGCAGTGGTATCAATATTTACTTCAAATCCCAAACCAAAGGTTTTTTCTGGTTTTTTGTATAAATCTCCCACTTGATTCTGCCCCATTTGAGCTAGGGTTTCGGGTTTTAAAATCTGGTGGTTATTCCACGTCCCTCCGTGAACAATCATTTGGCAAAATTGTAGATAATCTATAGCAGTGGAAAAAAGCCCGTGCGTTCCACCAAAAAGCGTATTGCCTGTTGGGGGTACTTGAATCTCGCTTTTCACGATAGCACCGTTCTCATCAAATAGATGAAAAGCCATAAAACGATCTACTTCAGCAGCCGGAATATTGTAGCCGGTATCCTTCATTCCCAAGGGAATAAAAATATGTTCTTGAAGATAGTCCGAAAGGTTTTGTTGGGAAACCCGCTCAATAATCAATCCCACCAAATCGGGGCCGGTACTATAGTTCCATTGCTCCCCAGGTTGGCCAATCAAAGGCAAGGTCATTATTTTTTGTACTCGTGCTTCAAGTGTGGGAAACACGTCGTGGCGCATGGGTTGCCCATAGAGCGACTTAAAAACTTCTTGATCTAGAGGATGATTCCCCAATCCGTGCGTCAGACCTGCCGTATGCGAAAGCAACTGTCGAATGGTCATTTCATTTTTGAGCGCTGCTTTCGGACGATCCAAATCGTCGAAGTCCAGACTCACTTCAAGTTCGGAAGCTTCCGGGATATATTTGGAAACGGGATCATCCAATTCAACCAAACCTTTTTCAACCAACTGCATCATCCCCACGCTGATAATGGGTTTGGTCATGGATTGGATAAAGTAGATGCTGTTTTTTTGTAAAGGGGCTTGCGTGGTCACATCTTTGATTCCTTTAACAACGTGAAAGATCACGGAATCATTTTTAGCAATTAAAACTTCGCCTCCGGGTAATTTTCCCTCGGCAATTTCTTTTTCAATGGAACGCTCGTATTCCGCCAATTGCTCAGAATCGAAAGTAACCGTCGCCTTTGGGGGTTGAGTCTTACAAGCATTGATGGCAATGAAGAAAAAACTCAGATAAAAAAGGGAGAAATAGGATTTCATAAAACGCGTCAATATAAATTTATAGTTATTAAAAATACAATAAAAAAAGCCGGCAAAAAACCGGCTTGTTATGTTAAAGGAAAAAAGGAGCTTAATAGCGATAGTATTCGGGTTTAAAAGGACCTGTTACACTCACCCCAATATATTCCGCTTGTTCTTCAGAAAGTGACTCAAGTTCTACACCCAGATGATCAAGGTGCAATAGCGCTACTTTTTCATCCAAATGCTTGGGGAGCATATACACTTTGTTTTCATAACGATCGCTGTGGTTCCACAATTCAATTTGTGCCAAGGTTTGATTGGTGAAGGAATTACTCATCACAAAGCTGGGGTGACCCGTTGCACAGCCCAAGTTTACCAAACGACCTTCTGCTAAAACAATCAGTTGTTTATCGTCTTCAAGGGTATATAAATCTACTTGAGGTTTAATCTCTGACTTTGTGCTGCCGTAATTTTTATTCAACCATGCCATATCAATTTCATTGTCAAAATGACCAATATTACAGACTATGGCTTTGTCTTTCAAGGCAAGGAAGTGTTTTCCTTTAAGGATGTCTTTATTTCCGGTTGCTGTACAAACGATATCCGTCGTTCCAATGACCGTTTCAATTTTTTTAACTTCATAACCGTCCATCGCCGCTTGAAGTGCACAAATGGGGTCAATTTCTGTTACGGTAACAATGGCTCCGGCACCTCTAAAAGAAGCGGCTGTTCCTTTTCCTACATCTCCATAACCACAAACCAAGACTCTTTTTCCTGCCAACATCACATCCGTTGCACGGCGTACTGCATCCACGGCACTTTCTCTACAGCCGTATTTATTGTCGAATTTAGACTTGGTTACAGAATCATTTACGTTGATGGCGGGCATAGGAAGTGTTCCTTTTTTCATGCGCTCATACAAGCGATGTACGCCCGTAGTAGTTTCCTCAGAAAGTCCTTTAATGTCTTTCACAAGTGTAGGAAAACGGTCTAAAACCATATTGGTTAAATCTCCTCCATCGTCCAAAATCATATTCAAAGGCTGACGATCTTCACCAAAATACAGTGTCTGCTCAATACACCAATCAAACTCTTCTTCATTCATGCCTTTCCAAGCAAAAACAGGAATTCCAACTGCTGCAATGGCTGCCGCAGCGTGATCTTGTGTGGAAAAAATATTACAAGAACTCCACGTCACTTCTGCGCCTAAAGCCACCAAAGTTTCAATTAAAACAGCGGTTTGTATTGTCATGTGCAAACAGCCCGCAATCCGAGCTCCTCGAAGCGGTTGTGCGGCTCCATATTCTGCTCTCAAGGCCATTAGTCCCGGCATTTCTTTTTCTGCCAAAAGGATTTCTTTTCGTCCCCATTCTGCCAAACTAATATCCTTTACTTTATAAGGAAGTGGCTGTGTGATCGTTTTCGATTCCATAGTTGTATCTTTACAATTTGACCGCAAAAGTACAACCTTTCCATACAATATACAATGCCGTTAACGTTTAGTGAAACCCTTTCAAATTCTACTCAAATCAGGCTTTGGACCCTCACCGAAACCGAAGCAGACTTGCTGGAGGGACTCACACTTTCTGATTTGGCAAAAACAAATTTAAATCGCCGAAAAAGCGAACTCCACAGAAAACATTATTTGGCCATCAGACAATTGTTGTTGGGTCTAGGTATTGCTCCATTCATCCATCAATACAATGCGTTCGGCGCACCCTACCTCACCGATGGGAGATATGTCTCCATTACACACACCAAAGATTTAGCCGCAGTAGTGCTTTCCCCTTCTCCCGTTGGAATTGATGTTGAATATTATCAAGAAAAAATAAAAAAAATTGCTCCCCGATTTTTGCATGCCGAAGAAGCCTCAAGGACGCATCAGCAGGATCAAGTTGATTATTTAACTCAAATTTGGACTGCCAAAGAAGCCTTGTACAAAGTGTTTGGGCAAAAGGGCGTTCACTTTTCTCAGCAATTACTTATTCACCCCTTTGCCATTCGAGAACCCAAAGGAAAGGGGAGCGTTTTTATCGCCGACCAACAGCATGACTATCATTTATTTTTTCGTTATTTTGAAAATTATTGTTTGACTTTAGCCCAACCCTATTAGAACTATGCAACTTTCAGTAGAATTAACATTGATGCCCCTTAAAGATGATTTTATTCCAACCATCAAAAAGTTTATTAAAGAGCTGAGAAATTCCGGTTTCACGGTATTGGAAAATCCATTAAGCACACAGATTTATGGCGATTATGATGCAGTAATGGCTTTTTTAACCCCCGAAATCAAACAGGTGTTTGAAAAGGAAGAAGCGGTAATGCTTCAGCTAAAATTGGTTAAAGGAAATCGAAGTGGATATCAACCAGATTTTTAAAGTTCTTCTCGCTCCTTATGAAGGCTACACATCCACAGCTATTTTTTTGGAAGTGGTGGCTGTTTTCTTTGGACTGTTGAGTGTATGGTACGCCAAAAAAAATAAAATTGCCGTCTATCCCACGGGGATGCTTTCCACCGCCATTTTTGTATATCTGTTGCTCAAAGCAGGCTTATTGGGGGATATGATGATCAATGCCTATTATTTTATCATGAGTGTTTATGGTTGGTATTTTTGGACGCGTTCGAGGGAGGATGTTCCGCAACACCCCATTGGGTGGACCACTGTTATAGAGCAGAAATGGAGCGTATTTATCTTTTTTGCCACGTTGATTTTTGTCAGTGGCGTATATCATTTTTACGAGCGATTGAACCATTGGACGGCTTATGTGGACACGGTCACCACCGCCATTTTCTTTGTGGGAATGTGGCTGATGGCACGTAGAAAAATAGAACACTGGATTTTTTGGATAGTTGGAGATCTTATATCCATTCCACTCTATTTATACAAAGGCTTGGCTTTAACAAGTTTTCAGTATTTGATTTTTACACTTATTGCTATCTTTGGCTACCGATCATGGAAAAAGTATTGCAACTCCCCGCAAGCGATTGTCTAAGAATCGTTTTGTACGGCCCTGAATCTACAGGAAAGACTACTATGGCCAAAGCTTTAGCAGCCCATTATAACACCCAATGGGTTCCTGAATATGCACGTACCTATTTACAACAAAAATGGGATCAGGAACAACAAGTTTGTAACCAGGAGGATTTGATTGCCATCGTCCAAGGGCAACTGAAATGGGAAAATACAGCATTGAAAGCAGCGCAACAATTTTTGTTTTGCGACACTAATTGCTTGGTGACTCGTGCATGGTCGGAAACCCATTTTGAGGGCTATTGTGCCCCAGAGCTGTTGGAATATGTTGACAACACCCACTACGATTTTTATTTTCTCACCCATATAGACGTTCCTTGGGAAGCCGATGATTTAAGAGATCGTCCGCAGCACAGAACAGAAATGTTGACACATTTTGAACAATTATTACAAGCAAATAAGCTTCCTTATTCCTACTTAAAAGGGAGTCATGAAGAGCGGATGAAAACTGCGATTCTACAATTAGACAAACTCCAAATTGAGCAAGTATGATATCTGAAATGGACTACAAGCACATCACCGCTCAGGGGCGATCGGTCGAATTGGTGGAACGGCAACTGGAACTCCTTTCGCAACCCAAATCCAAGATGAATCAGCTGGCGGTGGCAACCCTTGGAAATGGCATTAAACAACTAAGCTCAGCGGAACAAACGCTGGCCATAAAACTATTTAGACAGCAGGAAAAATCGAATAAATGGATCAAATTTATTCCTGCCTCGGGAGCTGCCAGTAGAATGTTTGCAGCACTTTATGAATATTTGGAGGCTAAAAAAAATACGGATTTTGACTCAGCCAAATTTTTTAATACACCAAGCGGAAACGCCATCAAAACCTTACAAGCAAACCTAAAACGCTTCCCTTTTTTTTCCAGAGTTCATGGATATATGCACACCCATCAAAAGACTTTAGCGTGGACAGAAAGCAACTATTTTGACACCTTTATTCATGTGTTGTTGGACGAAAATCATTTGGGTTTTGGAAAACTTCCCAAAGCTTTGATTCCTTTTTTTACCGATGAAAAAGGTAGGGAATACACTGCTTTTGAAGCGCAATTAGAGGAAGCCATCGCCATCAGTCCCGAGACGTTACCCATAGAAGTTCATTTTACCATTTCTAAAGAATTTCAAAACGCATTTAAGGAACAGGAAGCTGCCTTTAGAAATCAATTACCCAAACATATTGCCAAACGTCTCAGCATCCATTATTCCTATCAGCACCCTTTGACTGATACTCCAGTGGTCAATCACAAAAATGAATTTGTAAGAGATGCCCAAGGGGCACTTTTATTCAGAAAGGGGGGGCATGGTGCACTTTTGGACAACCTCAATCGATTGAGTTGTGACGCACTTTGGTTAAAAAACATCGATAATATTCAATGGGGAGTTGCCAATGAAGTGGCAGCGCGCTGGCAAGAAATATTGGCCGGAACGCTGATTTCGCTGAAAGCGCAAATCTTTGAGTTTCTAGAAGATTTGGATAAAAACAATTCCCATGCCGCTACTGAGGAGATGATCCATTTTATTCAAAATCAGTTCAATCCAAGCTTCGATCCCAAAGAAGGAACGAAAACTCTTCACGTTCTACTTAAAGATTATTTGAATCGCCCTTTGCGCGTTTGTGGGATGATTAAAAATAAAGGAGCTGCGGGGGGTGGCCCTTTTTGGGGAATGTCAATGCGAGGAAAAACCTTACAAATTGTAGAAGCGGTAGAGTTGGATATGGAGCTCTCCAAAAGCAAAGACCTACTGGCAGCCACAACGCACTTCAACCCAGTAATGATCTGCTGTTCTATGTCCAATCGGAAGGGCGAAAAGTACAATCTTCTTGACTTTAGAGACGAAAAAAGATATATGATTGCTCAAAAAAATGTAGGGGCTCAAAAAATAAAAATATTGGAGTGGCCCGGATTGTGGAACGGCGGAATGGCGCACTGGAACACCGTTTTTTTGGAAATGCCTTCGCAAACCTTTGCTCCAGTAAAATCCTATATTGATCTTTTGCGATAACAATTTTTAGTTATCTTTGACCCATCTCAAAGGGGTGCCTGAAAAGGCTGAGATTATACCCATAGAACCTGGGCAGGTAATGCTGCCAAGGGAAATAATAACCAATTAATAGTAACCAAGAATAATGACCCCTTTTATTCGAATTAAAATGATTCGAATGAAAACACTACTATTCGCCTTAGGGAGCTTGACCCTCTTACCACTTCAAGCACAAATTCAAAACCCGTTTCCAGCGGACACCTTATCCACCATTAATTTGGAGGAAGTATTGCTCAACGGTATACGAGCCAAGGACGATACGCCCGTCACATTCACCAATGTGACTCAGGAAGAAATTGCAGCGCGAAATTTGGGACAAGACATTCCCATTCTGCTGAATTTTCTCCCAGCAGTAGTTACCACCAGTGATGCCGGTGGCGGAATTGGTTACACCGGAATTCGGGTGCGTGGAAGTGACGCCACCCGTGTCAATGTAACCATCAATGGGATCCCCTACAACGATGCCGAATCTCAAGGCACCTTTTGGGTCGACCTCCCCGATTTTTCCTCCTCCGTTGCTCAATTTCAATTGCAAAGGGGAGTAGGAACTTCCACCAATGGAAGTGGTGCTTTTGGGGCCAGTTTGAACTTGCAAACGACAACTCATAAAGAGGCTTTTGCGACCATTGCCGCAAGTGTAGGGAGTTTTAACACCTTAAAAAACACCCTCCAATTTTCCACCGGTCCATTGAACGAGGTTTGGAATTTTTCGGGCAGACTTTCACGCATTATCTCCGAGGGCTATATCGATCGCGCCTCTGCCGATTTGAATGCCTATTTTTTTGAAGGATCATTTCGAGCAGGAAATACGCTGCTGCGTGCTCTGGCGTTTGGGGGACACGAAATTACAGATCAGGCATGGTATGGGGTTGACAAAACCACTCTGGAAAAAGACAGAACCTTCAATCCTGCCGGTGCAATTTTTGATGCCAATGGAACGGCCATGGGATTCTATGACAATCAAGTGGACGATTATACCCAAAATCATTTTCAATTCCATTGGAATCAGCAGTTGAACAAAAACTGGGACTTTTCAGTTGGATTGAATTACACCCATGGGTATGGTTTTTATGAGGAGTATAATGATTTGTGGTATCAGCAAAACGTGAGTTTTGATAATGACATCAGCTTTGAGTATTTGCAATTACCCTTCTATACGTTGGGCGAAACAACCATAACTACTACAGAAAATGTTACGCGTAAATGGTTGGACAACGACTATTATGTGGCCAATATGGCGCTCAATTATGTGACCCCTGGTACGACTTTAAACATTGGAACTTTGTGGAGTCGTTATGTGGGGGATCATTTTGGAACCTTACTTTGGGCACAACAAGCCGGGGATGTTTTACCCAGAAAGCGTTTTTATGAAAATCAAGGGATTAAAAGTGAGTTGAGTATTTTTGCCAAAGGACAGTATCAATGGGCAGCAAACTGGCAAGGATTTTTGGACTTGCAATTGCGCACTTTGCAGTATGAAGTGGATGGACTCTTGGCAGGTCCCGAGCCCATACAAATTAACGATGACTTTTTGTTTTTTAATCCTAAAGCCGGATTGACCTTCACCCTAAATTCGACTCAAAAACTCTATTTTTCCTATGCAAGAGCCCATCGGGAACCCAATCGTACCGATTATGAAAATGGCAGTCCAAAACCAGAATCTTTAAACGATTTTGAATTGGGTTGGCGAGGGCGAAGTCCAAAAATTCAATGGCAAGCCAATGTCTATTGGATGGCCTATAAGGATCAACTCGTGCTGACCGGAGCTTTGGACGATGTGGGAGCTCCCATTCGACAAAATGTGGGAAACAGTCGTCGTATCGGACTGGAAATCGAAGGGAAAGTGCAGTGGGCAGCCCACTGGCTATGGCAACCGAATATTGCCTTCAGTCGGAATGAAAATTTGGATTTTTATTTTCAAAGGGATGGACAACTTCAAAATTTGGGAAGAACAAACTTGGCTTATTCTCCGGGTATTGTCGCCGGAAACGCTATCATTTTTGCTCCTTCTACCCGTTTTCAAGTGGCACTGCTGACTAAATACGTAGGCAAGCAGTATATGGGAAATATTGATGCGGAAAGCTCGGTTTTGGAGGCCTATAATATTTCAGACCTCAATGCCGTCTATCGTTGGCAGCCCAAGGGCTGGATTCAATCCGTTGAATGGTCTTTATTGTTGAACAATCTTTTCAATGTAGCCTATGTTTCTAACGGCTCTTTTTATACCTATGATGATACATGGTCGAATCCCAATCAAATAAAAACCATAGAAGAAGCGGGATATTATCCCCAAGCAGGATTCCATTTTCTTACAGGGGTGACGATTGTTTTTTAAAATTGATAGCCGATGGAAAGACTTACTACAAATTTTCCCAGCGCTCCCTCTGGATGGGCATTGAGAAGTTGATGCCCCAAAAGCAATAATTTTATTTTGTTATTGTAATTAATTCCAGTCTCAAAGCCGTAGCCATAGCTGAAAGGTTCTAAAGCCGTTCCAAAAAATTGTTGCTGTTTTTCTGCAACGGTGTAATGGGCCAAGGCATAGGGATAGGCGATCCAATAAAGCGAAGTGTTTGCCAATGGGTCTTCTGCGATTCGTTTTTGATAAACCCAACCCAAGCGACCAAAATTATCTTGAAACCAAGGGCGGTCTTGAAACGTTAGGGCTTGTGCCTGAATCCATTTTTTTGCCAGATGCAGTCCTATTTTGGACAAACGATCGGGTTGGCGATGCAGGAGTAAGGCCAGAAACAGACTTGCATTAATGTCGCCTCCAATGGGGTTGGTTACATAGGAAAGCGAGTTGAGTTGGTCGTTCTTATTGCCCGACCAAAAGGTTCGAGTGCCGAAAAGAGCAAAGTCGAGCTCAACCTTATTTTTAGTTTGTACACGAACTTTAGCAACTTCCAAGGTGGAATTTAGATGCTGAAGCGTGTTTAGACCAATAATTCCTTGGCGAATTAGATGCAAACGGACACTGTTTTCTTCTCGTGGAGCAATGCTGTAATCCACCTCAAGAAGTTGCGCATTTGCAAAAAAAGTACAACTAAAAAAAATAAAGAATAATAGTCGTTTCATGACAGAAATTAATTGACGATTTGAAGGGTATTATTATAACGGGTCACTTGATAAAAAAGCATCCCTTGCGGGGGTTGAAGATCCTCGGTGGGATTTAGGATTTGTCCGGTGGCGAGGCTGTATTGAAATGCTTCGCAAGAACAGACGGCCAACACCCCTTCAATTTCCAGTTCAGAACAGCTTTTCAGATCGTGATTGGGGCAGCTTGCCTCCCATGCGAGATAAGTAGAGCCGTTCAAATTGAAGAGAATCACGCCATTCAGCCCGATTCCCTGCACCTTATAGCTCCCCCCAACAAATGTCAATGCATTGTACAGAGGTAAACTCAAATTGAGTTCGTATTGAATTTTAGGTTCCAATAGATAGGGATTGCGTTGTATCTCATTTTTTCCACAACTAAAAACACCAAAAAGGCCACAAAATATTAGTAATAGCTTTCGAGAAAATATTTCACCCAGTAGTTTCAATTCCTTATATTTGTTAGACATCCACCTTATTTAGGAGGATTTTTTATTTTATTAAAACGTAGGAATTATGAGTAAAGTATCTTATTACACTGAAGAAGGCTTAAAAAAACTACGAGATGAACTAAATCAACTCAAGGATGTGGAACGCCCCAAAGCGTCACAAGCCATAGCCGAAGCCCGAGATAAAGGTGATTTGAGCGAAAATGCGGAATACGATGCCGCCAAAGAAGCACAAGGGTTGTTGGAAATGCATATTGCTAAAATGGAAAATGTTTTGGCCAATGCGCGCATCATCAATGAATCCGAATTGGACAACTCCAAAGTATTGGTGTTGAGTACTGTAGAGGTGAAAAACAAAGCCAATGGCGCAAGCATGAAATACACCTTGGTGGCACAAACAGAGGCGGATCTTAAAACCGGAAAAATTTCGGTAGAATCTCCTATTGGCCAAGGCTTGTTGGGCAAAAAGGTGGGAGAAACGACCACAATCACGGTACCCAATGGAAGTATTGAATTAGAAATAATCAGTATTTCTCGAACGTCCAATGCCTAGTATTTTTTCTAAAATTATCGCAGGGGAGATTCCCAGTTATAAAATTGCGGAAGATGAATTTTGTTATGCTTTTTTAGACATTAATCCCAACAGTAAGGGACATACGCTGTGTGTGAGTAAGCGGGAAGTTGATCGCTTGTTGGATTTATCCGAGACAGAATACACCCATTTGATGAATTTTTCGCGCAAAGTGGGTTTGGCCATCGAAAAAGCGATTCCGTGTGAGCGGGTAGGGCTCACGGTGATTGGATTGGAAGTGCCCCATGTACATGTCCATTTGATTCCCTTGAATTCAATAGCGGAGGCCACGTTTCAAAAAAAAGTGACTGTGGATTCAACTGAAATGGAAAAAATTGCGGCGGCTATTCGCCGTTTTATTTCTCAAGAATAAAGCTTATTTCCCTTTTTTGGGCAACAGAATTTGAAAGACAGTCCCTTTTCCAAGTACGGTTTTTTTAACACTTATTTTTCCTCCATGAAAATCCACTACGATTCTTTTGGCGAGCGATAATCCCAATCCCCAACCCCTACTTTTGGTTGTAAAGCCGGGATTGAAAATATTTTTTAAGTGTTCTTTTTTGATACCACTTCCATTGTCCGAAATCAACAATTCTACTTGTTGATCGGTTTCGTTCATCTGGATGCCCAGCGTTCCTTTGCCTTTCATGGCGTCTATGCCGTTTTTGATTATGTTTTCCAAAGTCCAACTCATCAAGTCCGCGTTGATGGGGATGAAAATGGCTTTTTGTGGTAGGGCTATATCAAAATGTACTTGATTGGAGCTGCGTTGTTGAAGATAAAGAATGGTTTGATGGGTGGTTGCTACGATGTCTTCGGACATCAATTCGGGGATGGAGCCCACTTTTGAAAATCGATTGGTAATCACTTTCAATCGTTCGATATCTTTTTCAATCTCATCCAAAGCTGCGGGATCCTTTCCATTTTCTTGCAATAAAGTAATCCAACCCATCATAGAGGTGAGGGGCGTTCCAATTTGATGCGCGGTTTCTTTGGCCATGGCTGCCCAAAGGCGATTTTGCTCCGAAATACGAGCTGTTTTAAAAACGTAGTAGAGCACGGCAGCAAATAAGAAAATAATCAACAGCAGTGCTAAGGGATAGTATTGTAATTTTTTAAGGATTAATGAATTTCCGTAATACAGTTTTTGATTGACAATCAAGCGTTCATTTTCGTCTTTAAACTGAATAAGAATAGGGTCATTCTCTTTTTTTATGGAGGCAAGGGTTTTGTACAATTTGAGGGAATCTTGTTTTTCGCCATCCCAAGCTATATTGCGCAGGTCTATAATACGATCGTTTTCATCCACCAAGATCATCGGATTGATACCGGAACGTTGGAGCACCTCAAAGGTCAAATTACTGATGTTTTGATTTTCGATATAGGCTTCTTGAGCCATTGCCCAAAGTTCCATTTTGTTGCGTTCTTCCCGACTTAGATTTTGGAAGAGTACATTGGTATTCCACAAGATGATCGCCACGATTCCAAAGGCAAACAAAAATCCGCTGTATTTTAGTTGATATCGAAGCGCTTTTAAGATCCTCATAACCTAGAGTTCCCCACGAAGATACGCCATTTTTTTAGTGCTTTTCAATATTAAGCCGCGACACCTTTACTAACGAAAAGTTGTTTTTATGCCCTTTTCGTTAATAAAATTATTTTTAAATGCCCAAGTCGATTCCCCTAAGCCCAATCTTTTTTCTATTTTTGTGTGATATCAAAAGCATTAAAAATGGAAGTTTCAGGAAAAATTAAATGGATAGACGAGGTACGAACCTTTGGATCCAATGGGTTTAGAAAAAGAGAAGTCGTTGTGACCACGGAGGAACAATACCCACAACATATTTTAATTGAATTTGTTCAGGATAAATGCGATTTGTTAAATGCCTATCAAGTGGGTCAAGACGTAAAGATTGGGATCAATCTCCGCGGAAGAGAATGGGTAAATCCCCAAGGTGAAACCAAGTATTTTAATTCCCTTCAGGGATGGCGTATAGAGGCGGGAAGTACAGCTGCTCAAGAAATGCCTCCCATTCCTCCACCATCGGCTTTTGAGCCCGCTTCTGGTGACGCCAATCAGGTGGAAGACGATCTGCCTTTTTAAGCGATTGTCATGAGCCGTTGGATAACTTTGTTTTTTCAAAAAGTTCTGCCAACACCTTTTACCATTGCTATTTTACTGACGTTGCTCAGTTTTTTGCTTGCCTTCCTTTTTGCTCCTTTTGAAGCTGAAGGTTTAACGCGCGTTTTTCATTTATTGCGTTTTTGGGAAGCCGGTATTTGGAATACCAAGCTGTTGGTTTTTGCCTATCAAATGATGCTGATCCTTGTCTTGGGTCACGTACTGGCACTCAGCAACCTTGCACAACAACTCATTAACCAATTGTGTCGATGGGCAAATTCTACGGGAGCAGCAGTTGTATTGGTGAGTGTAAGCACGCTGCTCATCACTTTTTTAAATTGGGGACTAGGATTGGTTTTCGGCTCACTTTTGGCACGTGCCATGGGAGAAAAAGCAGCCCGAGAAAACATTCCTTTAAATTATCCATTGGTCGGAGCAGCAGCCTATGTGGGCATGATGGTTTTTCATGGGGGAATCAGCGGTTCTGCTCCCTTAAAAGTTGCAGAATCGGGGCATTTGAAGGGGCTAATGGGAGCTTCTTTCTCCCCAGCCTTACCGGATTTTATTCCCACTACTTTAACCACGTTCAGCACGAACAATTTGGTGCTTTATGGACTATTGGTATTGCTACTTCCCTTGGTTTTATATCTTATGCGAAAGACCACTCCCTCGGATGTATCAACCCTTCCCGTCCCCATCAAGCTTCAAGTGGAGCATTCCACCCCCAGCGGGATGGAGCAGCTGACCTATAGTTTTTGGTTTTCCAAAGGGATTGCCCTACTTTTCTTTACAGCCGTAGTGGTGCAATATGCCACAGCATTGGAGCAAGGAAGCCTAAGCCCCAACTTTCTAAATTTCAGCATGTTAGGGTGTTGTTTTTTATTGCATAAAAACATCCACCACTTTTTGTTGGCGGTTAAAGAAGCGGTCAAAGGGGTTGGCGGAATATTGATTCAATTTCCCTTGTACTTTGGAATTATGGGATTGCTTTCCAGTTCGGGACTTGGGCAGCAAATAGCTGCTGCTTTAGTGGGTTTTGCGACACCCGACACACTCCCCATCATTACCTTTTTTAGCGCCGGAATTTTAAACCTATTTGTACCCAGTGGAGGGGGGCAATGGGCGATACAGGGGCCCATAATTATTGAATCAGCGCAACAGTTGGGTGTTTCTTTACCCAAAACCATTATGGCTTTTGCCTACGGCGATCAAATTACCAATATGCTTCAACCTTTTTGGGCATTGCCATTGCTGGCGATTACGAAACTTAAAGCCAAAGAGTTGCTTCCTTATTCATTAATTATTATGGCTGTGGGGGGTATGGTGTTTTTAGTAGGTTTAATGCTCTGAAGAAAACAGCATTACGTTTTTAACCCTTGAACTTCTTGATGTCGAAAACAACTGACTAGGTGGTCGTTTACCAACCCGGTGGCTTGCATATGGGCATAGATAACAGTGGGCCCCACAAACTTAAATCCCTTTTGTTTAAGGTCTTTGCTGAGAGTGGTTGCCAATGGAGTAAAAGGAGGAATTTCACTCAAGGTTTTAAATTCATTTTGAATCGGTTTTCCATCTGTAAACCCCCAAAAGTAGTTGGAGAAACTTCCATATTGCGCTTGGAGTTCCTGAAAAGCTTGTGCATTACTCAATGCTGCTTGGATTTTTTGTCGGTTTCGAATGATTCCCGGATTTTCCATTAAAGCCGCGACTTTGCGGTCAGTATATGCAGCAATTTTTCGATAGTCAAAGGCATCAAAGGCCGCATGAAAATGCTGGCGTTTACGCAAAATGGTAATCCAACTCAAACCCGCCTGAAAGGTTTCCAAAAGTAGAAATTCAAAAAGGGCTTCATCGTCGAAAAGGGGAACCCCCCATTCCGTATCGTGATAGGCAGTGTATAATGCATCTCCCTCGCACCAAGAACAGCGTTGCACTTCTTTCATAAAATAAAAATAAAAAAAAAGCACTCGGATAGGAGTGCTTTTAACATTTAAAATGAAAGCCTGATTATACGAGTGCTACACGAGCAAAACCAGTTACGGTCAGCTGTGCGCCTTCTGATTTCACATAAGCAGCTACAGACATTTTGGAGTCTTTAATATAATCTTGGTTTACCAAAGTGTTGTCTTTGAAAAAACGGTTGAGTTTTCCTTTGGCAATATTGTCCAACATGGCTTCTGGTTTCCCTTCTTGACGTAATTGGTCTTTGGCAATTTCAATTTCTTTTTCAATGATAGAGGCGTCTACACCGGCTTCGTCTAAAGCGATAGGGTTCATAGCAGCAGCCTGCATAGCAACATTTTTAGCTACTTCGCCAGCATTGTCAACGGCTTCTGAAAGTCCTACCAACGTAGCAATTTTGTTGCCCGCATGGATGTATGAACCAACAAAAGGAGCCGACAAACGTTTGAAACCACCAATTTCGATTTTTTCACCGATAATTCCGGTTTGTTCAGTCAATTTTTCGGCAACGGTCAATCCTTGAAATTCAGCAGCTAAAAAAGACTCTAAAGTTTCGTGCTCCATGGCAAGATCCGTCAAAGCAGTGGCCAAAGCCAAATAGCTGTCGTTTTTTGCCACAAAGTCTGTCTCACAATTTAGCGAAACAATCACTCCGGCGGTTTGATCTGCATTTACTTTTGCGAGTACAGCTCCTTCAGAAGAATCTCTATCCGCTCTGTTGGCAGCCACTTTTTGTCCTTTTTTACGAAGGTTTTCAACCGCCTTCTCAAAATCTCCCTCAGCTTCTACGAGGGCTTTTTTACAGTCCATCATCCCCGCTCCGGTGGATTGACGTAATTTATTTACTTCTGATGCAGTAATTTTCACGAGTAACTATTTTAAGTTTATTTTTCGGTTTCGTCGGCCTTGCTTTCTTCAGCGGCAGCTTCTTTTACAGGGGCTGCAGCAGCTTCCTCATTTTCTTTAACCTCTGCAGTAGCAGCAGCTTTCATTTTAGTGGCGTCGTCGTCTTCAACAGCGTCTTTTTCGTTTTGACGTTCTTTAAGACCATCACCTATGGCTGCAGTGACAAGACTCAAAATCTTGTCGATGGATTTTGAAGCATCATCATTTGAAGGAATTACAAAATCCACTTCTCTTGGGTCAGAGTTGGTGTCCACCATCGCAAAAATTGGAATTTTAAGCTTCATGGCTTCTTTAACAGCAATGTGTTCTCGTGTGGTATCCACTATGAATAAAGCTCCAGGAAGACGGGTCATATCGGTAATAGAACCTAAGTTCTTTTCCAATTTTGCACGAAGACGATCCACTTGAAGACGTTCCTTTTTTGAAAGCGTTTCAAAAGTTCCGTCTTTTTTCATACGATCAATAGAAGCCATTTTTTTAACCGCCTTACGGATGGTTACAAAATTGGTAAGCATTCCACCGGGCCATCTTTCAGTGATGTACGGCATATTGATGGCTTTTGCTTTTTCAGCAACGATATCTTTTGCTTGCTTTTTGGTTGCAACGAAAAGGATTTTTCGTCCGGATGCTGCCATTTTTTTCAGGGCTGCATTTGCTTCATCAATTTTGGCTGCAGTTTTGTACAGGTTGATGATGTGAATCCCGTTGCGCTCCATATAGATATAGGGAGCCATATTGGGATTCCATTTACGGGTAAGGTGTCCAAAATGGACGCCTGCGTTGAGCAGGTCATTTACTTGAGTGTTTGCCATTGTAACTTAGTTTACTTTCCTTGTGAATAGCAACAAATGATTTCATTTGTTTAGATGCTAAACTAATATCCGTCGTAACGGTTTGAGCAAGGGTATTATTAATAAATGAATGAACGGGGTGCTCCATAGGTAGCACCAATTACTATTATCGTTTGGAGAATTGGTATTTTTTTCTCGCTTTTTTCTGACCAAATTTTTTGCGTTCCACCATTCTTGGATCCCGAGTTAACAAACCTTCGGGTTTCAATTGGGTGCGGTGCTCTTCGTTGATTTTACAAAGGGCTCTAGAAATGGCCATACGAACAGCTTCTGCTTGGCCATTCACGCCGCCTCCTTTAACAGTGATTTTTAAATCGTAATTCCCTTCTGTACTGGTCAATAAAAAGGGTTGATTGATTTTGTATTGTAAGGTAGAAGTCGGGAAATAAACAGCGTAATCTTTTTTGTTTACGGAGATATTTCCTTTTCCTTCACTCATAAAGATACGAGCGATAGAAGTTTTACGACGACCAATGGTATGAACGATTTCCATTATAAATATTCGTTTATATTAATTGACTTTGGATTTTGTGCGTCTTGTTGGTGCGTATCTTCAGCATAAACACGAAGATTGCGGAACAAGTCTGCGCCTAATTTATTTTTGGGAAGCATGCCTTTTACAGCGTGTTCCACTAAACGACGTTGGTCTTTGTTGTGCATTTGTGTAGCATTCAGACTACGTTGCCCGCCGGGATAGCCCGTGTGGCGAATATATTCTTTTTGCTCCCATTTGTTCCCACTGAGGGTCACTTTCCCGGCATTGATTACAACCACATTGTCACCACAGTCGGTATGAGGGGTATAATTCGTTTTGTACTTTCCTCTTAAAAAGTTTGCAATAATTGCAGCCACGCGACCTAAGGGTAGGTCTTTTACGTCCACAACGATCCATTCTTTGTTGACCGTGTTGGCGTTGGCAGAAATTGTTTTATAACTCAGTGTATTCACAATAAATAATTTTAGCCCCTAGAAATAGTCTAACGGGCTGCAAATGTACAATTAATAATGACTTTGAAAAAAAAATTTTAAGCTAATTTCAATGCGCTATGCACATCTTTCAATGGAATGAAATTTTTGACTTAAAAAAAAGCTGTTTTTTTGGGTTTCCACGGCTAATGTGCTTCCAACCAATTGTTGCCCAACCCAATATCTACCACCAAGGGAACACCCAGTTCAAAAGCGTTTTCCATTTCTGATTTTACCAATACTTGCAATTCTTCAACTTCATCTTTGGGTACATCAAACACCAATTCATCATGGACTTGAAGGAGCATTTTTGCCTTCCAATGTTCGTTTCTTAAACGTTTTTGAATCGCAATCATTGCCAATTTGATGATATCGGCAGCACTCCCTTGGATGGGGGCATTGACGGCATTGCGTTCGGCGGCACCCCGCACCACCGCATTTTGAGAATTGATATCCTTTAAATATCTTCTTCTACCCAAAACGGTGGCTACATAACCGTGGTCTCTTGCAAAATCAACTTGTTCTTGTATATAGGCCCTTAATTTCGGATAGGTAGCATAATAGGTTTCAATCAATTCTTTGGCTTCTGTTCGGTTGAGGTCGGTTTGTTGACTCAAGCCAAAGGCGGACACCCCATAGACAATTCCAAAGTTTACCGTTTTTGCATTGCTGCGCTGTGCTCTTGTTACTGCTTCCAAGGGAACATTAAACACTTTTGCAGCCGTGGCACTGTGAATGTCCTCGTTGTTTTGAAAGGCACTCAGCATTCCTTCATCTTTACTCAATGCTGCAATGATGCGCAGTTCGATTTGCGAATAATCCGCCGCCATGACTACATGGTTTTCATCACGGGGAATAAAAGCCTTGCGTACTTGCTGCCCCCGCTCCGTTCGAATTGGAATATTTTGAAGGTTGGGGTTGTTGCTGCTCAATCGACCGGTGGCAGCCACCGCCTGATTGTAGATGGTGTGTACACGACCGGTTTTGGGGTTGATTTCTTTGGGGAGGGCATCCACATAGGTGTTTTGTAACTTTTGTAGAGAACGCCAATCCAAGATATCGGAAACAATAGGATGCTCTTTGGCCAAATAGGAAAGCACATCTTCGGCGGTTGAATATTGACCCGTTTTGGTTTTCTTTGGTTTATCGACCAATTTGAGTTTATCAAAAAGGATTGGGCCCAATTGTTTGGGCGAAGCCAGATTGAACGTTTCCCCCGCAGCTTCAAAAATGGCGGTTTCCAATTGAAGAATATCCGTGGTAAGGATTTTAGAAAGTTCTTGCAAATAGGCGACATCCAAATTGATTCCTTCGCATTCCATATCGGTGAGAACACTCACCAAAGGAAGTTCTACTTTTTGATATAAAGACAAGGTGTTGGCGGTCGTCATTTCTTCTTGAAAGTACTCTTTCAATTGCAAGGTCACATCGGCATCTTCCACAGCGTATTCCGTTTGCTGTTCAATAGGAACATCCCTCATATTTCCTTGATTTTTCCCTTTTTTACCAATCAGTTCGGTGATGGACTGCGCCGAATAATTCAAATACGTTTCCGCCAAAATATCCATATTGTGACGCATGTCGGGATTTACTAAATAGTGCGCAATCATGGTGTCGAACAAGGGTGCATAAACGTGAATGTCATAATTTCGAAGTACTTTGAGATCGTATTTCAGATTATGACCAATTTTTTCGATTTCAGGATGTTCAAAAAAGGCTTTGAAGGGCGATAAAATTTCTAGAGCTTCCGATCGATCTTCCGGCAAAACCAAATAATAGCCCTTTCCTTTTGTCCAAGAAAAAGCAATTCCAACCAATTCAGCTTCCAAGGCATTGAGAGAAGTGGTTTCGGTATCGAAACATACACTTTTTTGTTGCAATAATGATTTCAGCAACAGTGCCGATCCTTTTGGTGTATTGACATACTGATACCAATGTGAATTGGAGGCTAAATTTTTTCGATCGGTGGCGGTTGTTTCTGTGATGGTTCCGCTACCGGGAGCAGCAAAAAGATCAAATTGTTGTCCTTCTTTATGCGGTTGTAGCGGAGCTTTTTCCGGGGGAGTATCAACAGTGGTGGGCAAGGGTGTGCCAAAAATCTTTTTAAAATTTTCGGCCATTCTTCTAAATTCCAGTGTTTCAAAAAGTTCACTCACCGCTTGTTCATCGGGTTTGCTGAGTTCATAGGCCTCCGCTTGAAAACGTACAGGCACGTCCAAAAGGATTTTTGCCAACTCTTTCGACAATAAACCCAATTCCTTGTTGGCTTCAATTTTTTCTCTTAATTTCCCTTTTATTTCATGGGTATTTTCCAGCAGATTTTCCATACTGCCATATTCTTTTAAAAACTTTTTGGCAGTTTTTTCTCCCACGCCGGGCAAACCGGGAATATTGTCTACGGCGTCCCCCATCATCCCCAAATAATCAATCACTTGCTCGGGACGATCGATTTCAAATTTTTCTAAAACTTCTGGAATTCCCCATATTTCAATTCCGTTCCCCATACGTGCAGGGCGATACATAAAAATATTTTCCGACACCAATTGGGCAAAGTCCTTGTCTGGGGTCACCATAAAAACTTGATAGCCTTCTTTTTCTGCTTGCTTGGCCAAGGTGCCGATGATATCATCAGCTTCATAGCCCTCTTTTTCCACCACCGGAATGTGCATGGCCTCCAAGATTTGCTGAATGTAGGGAATGGCAATGCGGATGGCCTCCGGGGTTTCATCCCGATTGGCTTTGTAATCCGAAAACATTTCGGAGCGACTCACCGAGCCTCCTTTGTCAAAACATACCGCCAAATGATCGGGGCGTTCGCGTTTGATGACATCTAATAAGGAATTGGTAAACCCCATGATGGCAGAGGTGTCCATTCCTTTGGAATTGATTCTTGGATTTTTAATAAATGCATAATACCCTCTAAAGATTAGGGCAAAGGCATCCAACAAAAAAAGGCGTTTTTGATTACTCATAGGCTAAATATATAAAACGATAGGATAGGGTTGGTCATCCAAGGGTTTTATTTAATAACAGGCTTAATTTTTTTATCATAGCAGCGGTATCCCAGCCCAATTCCTCCTGAAGTTTGGCTGTTTTTCCATGAGAAATAAATCGGTCAGGAACGCCTTCTAATTGAACAGGAACACTATAGGAATTTGCCGCAGCAAATTCGAGGATGGCACTGCCGGCACCTCCGGCTTTCACCCCTTCTTCAAAAATAATTAAGGATTTGTAGTGGGTAAAAATATGATGCAAAAGGGTTTCGTCCAAAGGTTTGACAAAACGCAAATCGAAATGACCGAAAGCTTCTGGGGAATCAATTTGTTGGAGGGCGGTTTCCACAACTCCTGTCAGGGGGCCCAAGGTGAGCACTGCCACCGTGGTCCCTGTTTTTAAGATTTGACCCTTGCCCCATGGAATTTTTTCAAACACAAAAGAAACGGTCGTTAGGGTGGTATATCCTCTTGGATAGCGAATGGCAAGCGGATGCTTGATGCCGAGTTGCGCCGTGTATAAAAGATTTTGTAGAGTTTGCGCATCTTTGGGAACAACAATTTCTAGGTTGGGAATACTCCGCAAATAGGCAAGATCAAAAACCCCGTGATGGGTGGGACCATCGTGCCCTACGATTCCCGCACGATCAATACAAAATACTACCCCCAAATTTTGAAGTGCTACATCGTGTATGACTTGATCGTAGGCCCGTTGCAAAAAAGTGGAATAGACGATACAGAAAGGCAACATTCCCTGACTCGCCATTCCGGCGGCCAAGGTTACGGCATGTTGCTCTGCGATACCCACATCGATGCAACGATTGGGCAGTGCTTGCATCATAGGCACCAAGCCACTGCCGGTGGGCATGGCCGGGGTGATGGCTACAATCTTTTTATTTTTCTGGGCTAATTTTAAAAGAGTTTGACCAAAAACATCTTGAAATTTAATTTTTTGATGGGGCTCGGCAGGGTTTAATTTCCCGGTAAGGGGATCAAATTTTCCCGGTGCATGATAGGTTACTTGCTCATTTTCTGCTGGGGTAAGTCCTTTTCCTTTGGTGGTTACCAAGTGTAAAATCCGAGGGCCTTTAATTTTTTGGAGTTCCTGAAACACCTCTAGGAGTTGCAACACATCATGTCCATCCACAGGACCTGTGTAGTCTAAATTCAAAGACTTAAAAAAGTTGGGCGTCGAAGGGGCTTCTTTTTTTACGGTTTCAAAATAGTTTTTTAAAGCTCCCACACTGGGGTCGATTCCCATCGTATTGTCGTTGAGGATGATCAACACATTGGCAGCCGTTGTTCCCAAATGATTCAGCGCTTCAAAAGCCATTCCATTGGCTATGGAAGCATCGCCCACCACAGCGATATGCTCGCGATGGATTCCTTGCAATTGCGCACTCAATGCCATGCCCAAAGCAGCAGAAATTGCTGTGCCGGCATGTCCGGTTCCAAATGTATCGTAGATGCTTTCCTCGCGTTTGGGAAAACCACTAATGCCGCCATACTGCCGCAATTGTTTAAAATCCGCTCTTCTTCCGGTCAGCATTTTATGCCCATAGGCCTGATGTCCCACATCCCAGATCAACAAGTCTTTTGGGGTGTTGAAACAATAATGCAGTGCTACGGTCAGTTCTACGGTCCCCAAGCTGGAGCCCAAATGCCCTTCTCCTTTGGCCAAAGCATGGATGATTTGCTGCCGTAAATAGCTAACAAATTCCGGCAAATCGGCTTGGGAAAGCGTTCGCAAATCTTCGGGCTGATGGACGGATGCAAATCGGTTTTCTGACATGCCGTAAAGGTAAGGAAAAGCAATAGTCAACAAATGCCTTTGGAATTTGTATTTTTGAAGATGGAATTAGACGACCACTATTTTATGCAACATGCCTTGAAGGAGGCTGAAAAGGCCGCTTTGGCGGACGAAGTTCCTGTGGGGGCAGTAGTGGTGGTAGAGCAACGAATCATCGCCCGAGCGCACAATTTGACGGAACGACTCAAGGACGTAACTGCCCATGCCGAAATGCAAGCCATCACTGCAGCAGCACATTATCTAAACGGAAAATATTTGGTGGGTTGTACGCTTTATGTCACCTTGGAACCCTGTGTGATGTGTGCCGGGGCTTTGGCGTGGAGCCAATTGAAAGGGGTTGTATTTGCTGCCACCGATCCCAAAAGAGGATTTCAACAGGCCGGACTGGCACTGCACCCCAAAACCCAACTTCGCTTCGGGGTAATGGCACAAGAAGCCAGTGCTTTGTTGGAGGATTTTTTCGCTAAAAAAAGGAAATAAAAAAAGCGCTTCGGTAAGGAAGCGCTTAGCAATAGTAATAATATATAAATTATAATAAGGTAATGTCGGAAGCTTGCTTCCCTTTTTTACCGTCTTCTTCTACATACTCTACTTTGGCCCCTTCTCTAAGGGTCACGCCGTTTAGGGCTGAAATGTGTACGAATACGTCTTCTCCAGACTCATCGTTGGTAATAAAACCAAATCCTTTGGCTTCATTGAAAAATTTAACTGTACCAGTCATTGTTTATTGTTAATTAATTTTGGCGCAAGGTACGCTTAATATCTAATTCTACGATGCTTTTTCCCCTTTTTATTTTCAAAAACCTTTGAGTATCAATATTTTTCATTTAAAAAATCATTTTTAAGATTCTTTTTTCTGAAAATTAAGGGCTGTTATACTACCAACAATTCTTTAAACTTTTGTTATATAAAAATAATAAAACGGTGCAGTGGAAAGCAATTCCCGTGCAAAGTGATGAAGCCATTTAATAATTTTAATTACTAGTTTTTTCGGAAGCATGTTTATGCCCGTCTTTATAAAGGTGCAATAGTTGAGGGTTGATTTTTAAATATTCTGATAAGCCAGCTTCATTAAATATTTTGTAATTCCAATTTCACCAATCAATTTTCTTCCCGCATCTTTTTAAAATTCTCTTCGCTAAGCGTATAATCTTTCAATCGTTTGCCCTTCCAGCGGTGGTATAAAAACAAAGGAAGATAAAGAAAGGTTCCTCCCAAAACGGAATAACCGATGATGCGTTCTCCCCATTTAAAATCGATTTGTGAACGGTAATAAAACCCAAAAACGATGCCCGCCACTAATAAAATAAACAATAAACGCAAAACGATTTTCATTCTTTGGGCGGGGCTGTAGATTGTAGTGCTAATTCATGTAATTGTTGCGCATCCAAGGGTGCCGGGGCATCAATCATCACATCCCGACCGCTATTGTTTTTGGGGAACGCAATAAAGTCCCGGATGGTTTCTTCACCGCCCAAAATAGCAACCAAACGATCCAAGCCAAAAGCAATCCCACCATGGGGGGGCGCACCGTATTGAAAGGCATTCATCAAAAAGCCAAACTGCGCCTGAGCTTCTTCTTTGGAAAAGCCCAAAAGGTCAAACATTTCTGATTGCAACTGCTGGTCGTGGATTCGAATGGATCCTCCTCCAATTTCATTGCCGTTTAAAACCAAATCATAGGCGTTGGCTTTTACTGCACCGGGATCGGTTTTAAGCAATTCTTTATGTTCGGGTTTGGGCGCCGTAAAGGGATGGTGCATGGCGTGATAGCGACGGCTTTCTTCGTCCCATTCCAACAACGGAAAGTCAGTCACCCACAGCGGGGCAAATTCATTGGGGTTTCTCAATCCAAGGCGTTCCGCCAATTCCATACGCAAGGCACTCATTTGAGTACGGGTACTGTTGACAGCTCCCGAAAGAACGAGGAGTAAATCCCCCGCTTTGGCTTCACAACGTTGCGCCCATGCTGCCAAATCGGCTTCGTTAAAAAACTTATCTACAGAAGATTTGTAACTCCCATCGGCATTGCATTTTACCCAAATCAATCCATTGGCACCAATCTGAGGGCGTTTTACCCAATCGATCAGAGCGTCAATTTCTTTACGACTCATTTCCGCGGCATCGGGTACGGCAATACCAACGATCAAGGCTTGACTGTCAAAAACGCCAAAGCCTTTGCCTTGTGCCAAATCGTTCAATTCGGCAAAGGTCATTCCAAAGCGAATGTCGGGTTTGTCATTTCCGTATTTTCGCATGGCTTCCTCATAGGAAATTCGGGGAAATGCTTTGGGTTCAATTCCTTTGATTGTTTGGAGCAGTGCTTGGGTCAACCCTTCAAACTGATTCAAAATGTCTTCTTGTTCGACAAAGGCCATTTCGCAGTCGATTTGCGTAAATTCCGGTTGACGGTCGGCTCTTAAATCTTCATCGCGGAAGCATTTGACAATTTGAAAATATTTGTCCATTCCTCCTACCATCAACAATTGTTTGAAGGTTTGTGGCGATTGAGGAAGCGCGTAAAATTGCCCCTCATTCATACGCGAAGGCACCACAAAATCCCGAGCACCCTCGGGCGTGGATTTAATCAAATAGGGGGTTTCCACTTCTATAAATCCGGCCTTAGATAAATAATTCCGAACCGTCATTGCAACTTGCGAACGGAAGATTAATTTTTCTTTCACAGGATTTCTGCGAATATCTAAATAGCGGTATTGCATCCGCAATTCTTCTCCTCCATCGGTTTTGTCTTCGATAGTAAAGGGAGGGGTTTGCGATGCATTCAGCAAGCTGAGTTTTTCTACCAAAACTTCAATTGCACCGGTGGTCATGTGTGGGTTTTTCGACTCGCGTTCAATCACAGTCCCTTCGATCTGAATGACAAATTCACGACCCAAGTTTTGCGCTTGTTCAAAAACTGTTTTGGGGGTGCGTTCTTCGTCAAAAACCAATTGTGTGATCCCATAGCGGTCCCTCAGGTCTGCCCAAATAATAAAACCTTTGTTTCGGCTTTTTTGTACCCATCCCGACAGGGTGACGGTCTGGTTTAAATGATCGAGGGAGAGTTCTCCACAATGGTGCGTTCTATACATATTTTCTTATGTTGTGGCAAAAATAAAAAATCCTGCACGGAGTGGTGCAGGATTTTTAGGCTTTATAAAAGCTTTTTTAATCGAAGCTTGATACTGTATATAATGGAGAAGGTGGCCGGCACTATGATGAGGGTGAGGAAGGTGGCAAAAGTCAATCCAAAAATAACCGTCCAAGCCAGCGGTCCCCAGAAAATCACGTTGTCGCCCCCCACATAGATTTGCGGATCGTATTCCGAAAACAAGCTAAAGAAATCGATGTTAAGACCGATAGCCAGTGGCACCAATCCCAACACGGTAGTGATGGCGGTCAGGATAACGGGACGAAGACGTGCCGTTCCTCCTTCGATGATTGCTTCCGTAGCTAAATTTTTGGGTAACATGCTCCCTTCGGGAATATTTTCTTCTAAAATTTTACGATCAATCAGCAGTTGGGTATAATCCAACAATACGACCCCATTGTTCACGACAATCCCAGCGAGGGCTATAATTCCCATCATGGTCATCAGTATGACAAAGGGCATTTGAAAGGCAATCAGGCCTAAAAAGACTCCCGTAAAACTCAAGAAAATGGATAAAAGAATAATGAGCGGTTTGGAGATGGAATTAAATTGGAACACCAATAATAACAAGATCAAGCCCAATGCTGTGGCGAGTGCTCTACTTAAAAACGCCATGTTTTTTTCTTGTTCTTCAATTTCTCCAGAAAATTTAAAATTGACTTGATCGGGAAGGTCAAAGTTTTGAAGTGCCTCTTGCACTTGCGCCACCACGGCATTGGCATTGTAGCCTGCCAAAACAGAGGAGTACAACGTGACTACTCGGGTGAGTTGTCGGTGCTTGATGGCACTGAACGAATTGGTGTTTTTGCTGCTCACCAAGGCCGCTACTGGAATTTCTTTAATCCTTCCACTGGCTTGATCGCGGAATGTTACATTTTGATTGTACAGCGCATTGTTGTCATAGCGAGTCGCTTGATTAAATCGCACATTAATTTCATAATCATCCCCATCTTTTTTGAAGATTCCGGCTTTAGCACCAAACAAAGCGGTTCTTAGTTGTTGTCCGATTTGTGAGGCAGAGACGCCCAATTCTCCGGCTTTCTTGCGATCGACATTCAATTGAATTCCGGGTTTGTTTTTATTCACATCAATTTTAAGTTCTTCCACTCCCGCAATATTTAGAGCATTCAAAAACTCCTTCATTTGTTCTGCAGTTCGAATCAATTCTGTATAATCTTTTCCCGTAATTTCAATCGTCACGGGATAGCCCACCGGAGGGCCTTTGGCATCTTTTTCTACGGAAATGGCAACGCCCGAAAATTTTCCTTGAAGTTTTTGTTGAATCGCCTCCCTAAGTTTTTCCGAAGAAACACCCTCCCGGAATTTAAACTCGCGCATGGTGAGCGTGATTTTTCCTTTGTGGGGAAGTTCGTTAGTGTTTCCCATGTCAGTTTGTGGGTTCCCAGCACCTTCACCTACCTGAACCACGCCGGATTCAACAAGAACATTTAGGTCACCGTTGTTGTATTCGGGTAGATTGAGGACTTCATAAATTTCATCTTCAATCCGTTTGGTGGTAGCATTGGTTTTGGTAATGGCGGTACCCTGCGGGTATTCGATATATACCATGATCTGACTGGGCTGATTGTTGGGAAAAAATTCTACTTGCGGTGGAAAAATCCCCATCAACGCAAACGAAGTGAAAAGCAAGGCAAAAGTACCCCCTAAAAAAGCAACAGGGCGATAACCGCTCAAGGCGAATGTCAATAACCTTTTATAGCGGTTTTCCAAACGAGTTAAAAAACCATATTGAAATTTAAGCGCCCATTTTTTGATAAAATATTTATAACACCAAAACAATAAGGGCGTCAAAATCATCAAATTTCCAATGATGCGAAAGCCCCCTCCTGCAAAAAGCAAAAGGATTCCAAGAACTCCCATAAAAATGGTTAATCGCCAAAGCGATTTACTGCTGATTTCTCGATCGCTGATATCCATAAATCGGGACACCAACATGGAGTTAAAAAACAGGGCGACAATCAAGGAAGATCCCAAAACAACAGAGAGGGTGATGGGAAAGAAGATCATAAATTCACCCAACAAACCGGGCCAAGCTCCCAAAGGAACAAATGCCGCAATGGTAGTGGCAGTAGAAATGATGATGGGAAAAGCAATTTCGCCAATTCCTGCTTTGGCAGCAGCCACCCGAGTCATTCCTTCTTTTTCCATCAAACGGTAAACGTTTTCAACCACCACAATTCCGTTGTCCACCAACATCCCAAGACCCATGACCAAACCAAAAAGCACCATGGTATTCAAAGAATATCCCAAAGCGTTTAAAACCATAAAGGACATAAACATGGACATTGGGATGGCAAAACCTACAAACAAGGCATTTCTAAAGCCCAGGAAAAACATCAGTACGGTGACCACTAAAATAACCCCAAATATGATGTTGTTCACCAATTCACTCACTTGATTGAGCGTCATATTGGATTGGTCATTGGAGACCTCAATTTTTAAATCGTTGGGCAGTCCAATTTTTTCAGGTTGTGCGACGATACTTCTGATTTCTTGTGAAGCCAGGACTAAATTATTTCCACCTCTTTTGACCACATCAAGCAATACGGCTGTATTTCCAAAAGAGCGGGCATAGGAGGTACGTTCTTTTTCTTTAAAACGAACTGTAGCAATATCTCCAAGATAAACAGCCCCTTTGTCTGTTTTGATAACGAAATCTTTTAGATCGTCCGGATCATCAATTTCACCAATCAAACGAATATTTCTGCGTTGATCGCCCAAAACAATATTTCCACTAGATATCGTAGTGTTTTCTCTGCCGATGGCGTTGAGGATGTCATTAAACGAAATTTTTGCAGCCGTCATTTTATATATGTCCACGGCTACTTCGACCTCAAAATCTTGTATTCCTCTAATATTAACTTCTTTGATTTGCGGGAGGGCTTCAATTTGAGCTTCCAATTGTTCCGCATAAACTTTGAGCTGCTCAATAGGATAGTCGCCAATCATGCTGATATTGAGGATGGGACGCAATTCCGAAAAGTCCAATTCAAATACATTGGGCTCTACTTTAGCATTATTAAAAACAGGCCAATCGGCACCCGAAGTAATCCCATCTACCAAATCTTTAGCTTTTTGTTTGGCATCATCAATGGAGATATTTTCGTCAAATTCGACCTCAATCACTGAAAAATCTTCCGAAGAAGTGGAATGAATTTCTACCAAATTAGTGACTCCTTTTAAGGCTTCCTCCAAGGGATCTGTTATTAATCGTTCGATATCTTCGGCGGTATTTCCCGGAAAGATTGTATTGACAAATACTTTGGTGTCATTAATTTCTGGAAAATCCTCTCGAGGCATCGAAAAATAGGAGCCTATCCCTAAAATCAAGAAGATGGCCATGATGACATAGACCACAGTGCTGTGGTCAATGGCCCAATTGGAGAATAAAAATTCTTTTACTTTTTTCTCTTTCATTTTAGAGTTTAATTAGTTGAAATTCTTTTCACGATCTGTTGATCTTGGAGCAGTCGAAATCCTTCATCAACCACCAGTGCATTGGGTTCAAGTCCTTGGGTGACTTCGATCATTTCCGCTTTGGATTTTCCCAATTCTACAAAGGTTAGCTGTGCCGTAAAGACCTCTTCGGTTTCGGTGGGGGTGAGTACAAAAACAAATTTTTGTCCAGCAGCATTTTCTCGGACAATACTCAAAGGAATCATCAACGCTTTCGGATTGGCATAATCAATCACAGAAAGGCGTGCCGAGAGGTTGGGTTTAATGAGCCCTTCAGCATTTTCCAAAGGAGCCTCCACGCGAAAGGTGCGATTTCCGGGGCTGATGTAGTTGCCGGTTTGTCTCACAACGGTTTCTTGCGTTTGGTTCAAAACGGGGATATAAACGGATGCCTTGCTCCCTTCGGTGATGTTTACCAAATAATTTTCGGGCACAGATGATTCTACATACATATTGTCGAGGTTGATCAGGCGAAGTAGTGGCGTCATCCCCGGGGCTACTTGCCCTCCCTCTTTGGCTATTATCTCGTCAATCACTCCAGAAAAAGGAGCATAAACTTTAGTTTTTGCCAATTGTTCTTGCATTTGAGCCACTTGTTTCTCGGCGGTCAAATAGCGGGTTTTGGCCTCCAGATACATCATTTCAGAACCAATTTTTTGATTCCACAAACGTTCGGTACGATCGAAGGTGGTTTTTGCCAATTCCAATTGTAATTGCATTTGTTCCAATTGATCCTGCAAACCGGAATCGTCAATTTGTGCCAACAAGCTTCCTTTCTTTACCTTTTGCCCTTCTTTGACTAGAATTTTGTTCAAACGCCCACCAAATTCAGGGAGTAGTTCTAAACTCTGACGGGTTCTTACGTTGGCTTGTACTTCGATGGTGTGCTCAAAAGCTTGCGGTTGTACTTCAAAAGAAGTTACCAATTCCTGCTTTTTGGTTTCACTTTTACCCAGGATCGCCTGGTTTACGGCATCGAGTTTTTTATTCAATGCGTTAAGTTCTTCGATATAAGAGGTTTTCTCAGCTTCAAGACTTTCTAGGGATTGCTCTTGAGTTGCGGGATTTGTATTGCTTGGTTTTTCGTTGTTGCAACTGATAACGAATACTGCGGTACTGATTAGGAATATGATTTTTTTCATTTTACGGCGCTTGTGTTTAATAATGATTCCAAGTTTATTTTTTTGTCAATAAGAGTTTGAATGGCTTTTACATAATTGTTTTGTGCGTTGAACAACTGTAATTGCGCTTGTCTCAATTCAAATGAGGTGGCAAGTCCCTCAAAAAATTTAGTTTTATTTTTTTGCTCAATCCGATCGGCGAGGGCAAGATTATCTTTGGCAGTGAAGTAAGATTTTACGGCTAATTCGTGATCGTTTTGAGCCGCTCGAATTTCAATTTGAATGCGATCTTTTACAGCGTCAAGATTGATTTCGGCCTGTTCAACACTGATTTTGCTTTTTTGGGTTAGGGCAGAGCGACCCAAACTACTGAAAAGTGGAATTTCGAGATTGACCCCAAATAGGCTGCTGCCAAACCATTTTTGGTTGCGGTTTAAAAACTCAAAATTTTGCCCAAAGCCGGTGTAGTTTCCATTGATAAAGGCCGCCAATCTGGGCAGTGCTTTAGAACGTTGTAGGTCCAACAACAAAGCTTCTGAATCCAAATTGTTTTGAGCAATTTTTATATCAATATTGTCAGTGCCGTCCAAAGCCTCTTTTTCAAAAAACAAATGATCTTGAGTCAAGGCTTCCAACGAATCTGTGAGGACTAAATTTTTCTCGGGAGGAAATCCCAACAAAAGTTTAAGTAGATCCAAAGAAATTTGCTGGATGTTTTCGGCGTAGTTCAATTGGGTATTAATTCCCGAAAGGGTCAAGCGTAATTGTTCTACACTTTCTTCTTCTTCAAAACCGTTTTTCCAAAGTGCCGTAAGTTCCTCTAAATTCTGCTCTAAATTTTGTTTATTCTTTTGCAGAAATTCAATATTGGCTTGCACCAATAGCACAGCAGCATAGGAATTCACGATGTTTTTGCGAACTTCAATCACGGTTTTATCCAATAAATTTTTTGAAATTTCCAGATATACTTTACTGGCTCTCAGGCCCACCAGATAGGATCCGTCAAACAGCAATTGACGCAGGTTGATTCCGGCCGCCATGTTCTGGGGTTGACCGAATTGAACTTCTGCAAATTCTCCTTCTTTTCCACCAAAAAATTGGGCGGGGATGAGGGAAACAGGTTGTTCAATAAAGTTTTGATAGTTCACACTGGCATCCACCTGAGGCAAGCCCATGGCGGTGGTGTTCCATTTTTCTTTATACGCCTTTTGGACATCCAAATTGGCACTGATGATGTTGGTGTTGTTTTCCAAACCAAAAGCAACCGCTTCTTTTAAGGAAACGGCTTCCGATTGATTTTGTCCCCACCCCAATAAGGGGATAAGAAACAGGAAGATGTAATTTATTATATTTCTCATATGTTAAGGTCAGCAATGTAATTTTCTAAAATTTCAATTCCTTTGGGACTGCAAATGGCTCGTAGATGATATTCCGAAAAGGCAATCAGCAAATCGTCAATCTTGTAATGTTCGATGGGAAAAAGCGAATAGTCCGTAATCCCTCGGATTCCATTAAAAAAAATGCGGGTTACAAATCCAATGTCAATATTGGGACGGAAAACCCCCATATTAATTCCTTTTTCTAAACTGTTTTTTAAAGTATTGGACAGGTACTTAAACTCTTCTTGTTTGACGACTTTAAAAACGGCGGGATAGTATTTTTGAAGCTGGTAGACCGGTGAGGTAGTCTCGTTAGTAAGGAATTTCAGGGCCTCTTTTTTGATGAGATAGAGCTCAATAATCGGATCTTTGGCCTGATGGGCAATTTGTCCTACTTTTTTAAAAAACAAATCCAAATGGGAGAGTGATGCCGCTTTTACCAATGCTTCTTTGGTGGCATAATGACAATAGAGTGTTTTTTTGGAGGCTGCCATATCCTGAGCAATGTCATCCATCGTAACACTCTTAAACCCATATTTAAAAAAAAGGGGAATCGCATGTGCGATGATTTCCTCTTTCATAGCATTTTTTTGCAAATATAAGGTTGGAAACTTTAAAAACAAATAAAGTTTCCAAAGTTTTTTAAGAAAGAGATTTTTTGAAAATTGTATTTTTACCAAAAATTCGGCATGCCAATACACGATTCCTATTCTCAGCAGTTCATAAACCATTTAGATGCTTTCAATACGAGTGAGGAACCTTTGTCTTTATACGCTCCCATTAGCTATATTTTGGAAATTGGAGGAAAGCGATTGCGTCCCATTTTAACCTTGATGGCTGCCGATGCCTATGGAAAAAATGCTGAAACAGCACTTCCGGCCGCTTTGGCCATTGAAGTATTTCACAATTTTACCCTGCTGCACGACGATATTATGGATGCAGCTCCGCTGCGAAGAGGGCAAGCCACAGTTCATCATAAATGGGATGTCAATACCGGAATTTTGTCCGGTGATGCGATGCTCATTTTGGCTTATCAACAATTGGATCACTATGAAGGAAGTTTGTTTAAATCGTTGACCACACTCTTGAGTAAAACCGCCTTGGAGGTGTGCGAAGGACAACAATATGATATGGATTTTGAAAAACAGTCCGCCGTCAATACCACGGCCTACCTTCAAATGATACAATTGAAAACAGCCGTTTTGGTAGGTTGTGCATTGAAAATGGGGGCATTGGTGGGAGGTGCTGATCCCGTGCAAGCTGATAATATGTATACCTTTGGGGTGGATTTGGGAATTGCCTTCCAAATTCAAGACGATATTTTGGATGCCTTTGGCGATCCTAAGACGTTTGGAAAACAAGTGGGAGGGGATATTTTACAGAATAAAAAAACCATTTTGTATCATCAAGCCATGGCCTTGGGAACCGAAAAGCAGCAGACGGCTTTGGAAAAATGGTTTCAGTCCAAACCGGAAGAAACCACGCAAAAAATTGAAGCGGTAAAAGCGCTTTTTCAGGAAACGGCTGCCCTAGAAAAGAGTACTGCATTGGTGAAAGCCTATACCGAGACGGCTTTTGAAAAACTTCATAACAGTGGTTTGGGAGCCCCGGAACAGCAGCTTTTTCAGCAGTTTGGAAAACAATTGATGGGTCGCACCCTCTAAAACAAGCGTTTGATCAAGGCTTTGACAAACCAACCGATGGGAAAACTCGATAAAATTCGAAGCTCTTCTCCCAAATGCGTTGATTCGTTTAAAAATCGAAAGATGGTTTTAGGCGTGTTTTTTTCAAACATTTTTTGAAATAATAAGCCTCCCTTTTCATTTTTTCGTTGTAAAACATCTAAAAATAATAAATCGTAAAACCAAAAACGATTCCTTTTAGCAAAGCGGCTGAGTGGTTTTCCACGTTTCAAAAAGGGAAGGAGCCGTTGGACTTGTTGATGGCTTTTTTGAAAAGTAAAACCCGTGCTGGCCTTGGTCCATCCTCCTGCAGTGCCAATATGAAGGAGGTTGTGGGTGTTGGCTTTTTCAAAAGGGAAACAACTCATGGGGATGGCACCTTGTTCTTTTTCAAGGAGTTCGTAAGCGGTAATTCCTAATTGACTTAAATAATTTTTAATTCCGGTTTCATAGGCCTCTATGGTAAGGAGAGATTCCGAAAAAAGGGTGTATTCCACCAGAGCGGTGTGCGCATCGAGGGGAAGAACATATAAAAAACGGGTGGCAGATTCTTGGGGGATATCAAAATCCATAAAAGTGAGGGTGTCGGAAGAAAAATGAGGCTGTTGGGTTTTGACAAACCATCCAACGAAATGCTGCTGCAAGACGGGATATTTTTGTTGTTGTAGAAGTTCCTTGGGGTTAAAAATACTGTTAAATACTTGTTTTCCGCGATACACCCCTTCTGGGGTGCTGACCCTAACTTCCTCCGCTTGGGATTGAATGTCGGTTACTTCCGCCTTGATTTGATGCAGGCATTGGTTTTTTTGAAGGACTTGCTGCACGCTTGCATAAAACTTTTCAGAACGCAGCATTTTGTAGCGGTAGGGATGGAGTGCAAACTGCGTTTTAAAACCATGTGATTTAAAAATGGCGTTATCCCATTGGGTCTCGAGTAAGGAGTCAAAAGAACCCTCACCAATTTCCCAATAACACCAAGTGCGATCATTGGTCGTTTTGGTTGCCTTGTCAATCAAAAGAATGCTGTGGCTGGAGAAGAAAGGATCCTCACAGAGCGCTTTGGCGAATAACAAACCGGAAGCGCCACCCCCACAAATGATATAGTCGAAAGATGTTTTTGGCATAATGCAGTCATAAAAGTAACCAAATCAAAAATTACAAAAGCTATTTTAATAGAAGTCTTTAATTTTATACGATATTTATTCAAAAAATTAATGGAATCAATTGTTCAATATTTTCAAACGCTAGACCCCATACTGGGTGCTTTTTTAGCAACGGTATTCACTTGGGGTTTAACTGCTTTGGGAGCTTCCACAGTTTTTTTTGTCAAAACCTTAAAACGTGCTGTTTTGGACGGATTGTTGGGATTTACCGGAGGGGTTATGGTAGCCGCAAGTTTTTGGAGTCTTTTGGCACCCGGTATTGAAATGAGTCCCGGAACGGGTTTTGTAAAAGTGATCCCCGCGGCCGTAGGATTTGGTTTAGGGGCGTTGTTTATTTTTGCCTTGGATAAAATCCTCCCGCATGTCCACATCAATTTTAAAGAGAGTGAAGGCATAAAAACCCCTTGGCACCGCACGACTTTGTTGGTGTTGGCGATTACACTTCACAACATCCCGGAAGGATTGGCGGTGGGCGTTTTGTTTGGTGGCGTGGCTGCCGGAATTCCTGAGGCTTCCATCGCCGGAGCGGTTATTTTGGCCATAGGAATTGGGATTCAAAACTTTCCCGAAGGAATTGCCGTTTCCATGCCACTACGGCGCAATGGAATGAGTCGTTTTAAAAGTTTTTGGTACGGTCAAATGTCTGCTGTGGTAGAGCCCATAGCCGCTGTGATTGGGGCTACAGCAGTCACCTTTTTCACGCCCCTTTTGCCCTATGCCTTGTCTTTTGCCGCCGGAGCCATGATCTTTGTGGTGGTGGAAGAAGTGATCCCGGAAACCCAACAAGACAAATACACCGATATTGCCACCTTGGGCTTTATTCTGGGCTTTATTGTGATGATGACTTTGGACGTGGCTTTGGGTTAATCCTCCTCCCCTTTAAATGATTGCCAGCCCTGAGCTGTCAATGGAATTTGCTGCCCCAAACCCGTAATCAATTGACAGCCTGAATTGAAATCTGTTACATGACCGATGATGCTCACCAATGGGTGGGATTTTATTTTGTCGTAGTCGGATTGTTTGATGGTACACAGCAATTCATAGTCCTCTCCTCCGTTTAAAACGGCAGTGGTGGGATTGATTTTAAATTCTTCGCAAATGTTGATTACTTCCGGATCGATGGGTAATTTATCTTCAAAAATATGAATCCCCTTTTGGGAAGCTTTGGAAAGGTGCAAAATCTCGGAGGAAAGACCGTCACTGACATCAATCATGGAAGTAGGGATAATCTTTAACGTTTCAAACAATTCAATAATATCTTTTCGAGCTTCCGGTTTTAATTGTCGACCTACGCTGTAACCATACTGACTTAAATCCGGTTGGTTGTTGGGATTGACTTCAAATACCGCTTTTTCACGCTCCAAAACTTGCAAGCCGGCATAGGCGCCTCCTAAATCTCCACTGAGTACCACAAGATCGTTGTCTTGTGCGCCAGATCGGAGGGTAATTTCTTTTTTAGAGGCTCTGCCGAGTGCCGTAATGGAAAGAATTAGACCCGTAGTACTGCTTGTGGTGTCCCCACCAACCAAATCAACAGCGTAATTTTTGCATGCTAAAGCAATTCCCGCATAGAGTTCTTCGATAGCTTCGAGCGTAAAACGATTGGAAACCGCTAGGGAAACGGTGATTTGTGTAGGTTTTGCGTTCATCGCATAAATGTCTGAAAGATTGACCACGACAGCTTTATAGCCCAAATGCTTCAGGGGCATATAGCTTAAATCAAAATGGATGCCTTCCACCAAAAGATCGGTACTGACAAGGGTTTGTCCTTTGGTAAAATCGAGTATGGCAGCATCGTCTCCAACACCCAAAACACTACTGCTGTTTTGGCATTGAAAGTGTTGGGTCAAATGATCAATAAGTGCAAATTCTCCTAAAGTACTGAGCGGGGTGCGGGCGGGATTCTTGTTTTCTAGCATTTGACAAAAGTACACACTCTTAACAAAACCTTAAACATGCTTTCGTACTTCTATTTTTTCTTTAATTTTAAACAAAAAATTCATGAAGCCCTTTTCTCTCCTTTTTATATTATGTATACTTATCTCTTGTTCCAAAAGTGAGGTTCTCGAAAACGAGAATCCAAATTCCGATTCGGAATCCACTTTGGAAGATGGAAACACCGATCCGGCACCGATAATCGCCACGCCCTGTGTGGATGGAATGGCGGGGATTTTCCCCTGTTCGGGTTATGACTTGTTAGCCAATATTTCTTTGGCGACTTTTGAAAGTGAGTCGGGTAGTGACAGTTGGGGATGGACCGATCCCGAAACAGGCAAAGAGATTGCTTTGATGGGTTTGTATGAAGGAACGGCTTTTGTAGATATCAGCGATCCGGAAAACCCTATTATTTTGGGAAAATTACTGGCGGCTTCCGTGGAAAGCCAGTGGAGAGACATCAAAGTTTTTAACGATCATGCGTTTATCGTTAGCGAAGCCCCAGGACATGGACTTCAAGTTTTTGATTTGACGCGTTTGCGAAACGCTACCCAAAATGAAATTTTTACCGCCGATGTACATTTAACCGATTTTGGGAATGCACACAATATTGCCATCAATGAATCAACGGGTTTTGCCTATGTGGTGGGTAATAATGACCTATACAAAGGGGGGCCTATTTTTATTGACATCAACGACCCAAAAAACCCTGTTTTGGCGGGAGGGTATGCAGACGCTTCTTACACACACGACCTTCAAGCGGTCATCTACCAGGGTCCCGACACCAAGCATCAAGGCAAAGAACTGCTTTTTGCAAGCAATAGCGATGGTGGGGCAAACAATCAATTGGTCGTTTTGGATGTTACGGATAAATCCAACCCCCAGCGGATTAAAAATATTACCTATGCCAATGGGGGGTATACGCATCAAGCTTGGTTGACCGAAGATCATGCCTATATACTTTTGGGAGATGAGCTCGATGAATACAAATATGGAAGTCCTACACAAACGCGTGTCTTTGATATACGCGACATTGAGAATGCCATCTTATTTCACGATTATTTTGGACCCACCAACGCCATCGATCACAACGGCTATGTGAATGGAACGGTTTTCTATTTGGCCAATTATTCCGCTGGTTTTAGAGCCATTGACCTCTCCAATTTGGCAGAGAAAGAAATGTCAGAAACCGGGTTTTTTGATACCTACCCCAATGATGACGCCACTGACTTTACGGGAGTTTGGAATGTGTATCCCTATTTCAAAAGTGGTGTCATCCTCATCAGCGATATTAATTCCGGTTTGTTTTTAGTTAAAGCTTCCAATTGATCGATGCAAAAAACGGTTGGTATTTTGTTTTTGTTTATGATCTCTTGTTCGTTGGAACCCTCCTCCGATTGGCCTGAATTTCCACAAAACCAAGGGGTATGGGATTTTGTTTCCCTTTTTGGCGGCACTTCAGAAGACATTGCACATGCAGTCATTGCGACCCAAGATGGGGGCTATGCAATCCTGGGAAATACCTCAAGTTCCGATGGAGATTTTGATTTTAAGAACACAACGGACAGCGATATATTTCTTTTAAAATTTAGTGCTTCGCATCAATTGCAATGGAAGCAAACCTATGGGGGTACAGACGATGATCGTGGACATGGTTTGATTGAACTTTCCGAAGGGGGTTTTGCTTTGGTGGGATACAGCAGAAGTAGTGACGGAGATGCCTCCAACAACCAAGGACAGCATGACAATTGGGTTTTGGTTGTGGATGCTCAGGGAGCTTTGATGTGGGAACGCAGTTATGGTTTTGCAGGGCATGATCATGCGTTTAATATTATTGAAACGGCGGATGGAAATTTATTTTTTAACGGCTATTTAGACGTCACGGCATCCAATGGTCTCGGCAACGAAAAAAAATTAAATGCCTCCTCGACGCGCCATGGTGTGGGAGAGTTTTGGTGTCATAAAATTGATAAAAAAGGTCAAATCCTTTGGCGACGCTATTTTGGTGGAACCAATAACGATCGCTCCTACGATGCGATCGAAACCTCGGACGGCAATTTTTTGCTGGTCGGTGTTTCCGAAAGTCAAGATGTGGACATTTCTTCCCCTCATGGGAGTTACGACATTTGGGTGGTTAAAATGGATCAAAACGGAACCCTACTTTGGGAAAAATCCATTGGAGGGAGTGGCTATGATATTGCTTATTCCGTACTAGAAAATCAGGATGGGAATTATATGCTTTTGGGGCAAAGTGACAGTACCAACGGGGATGTCCAAAGGACACTGGGAAATTCAGATTTTCTTTTGACTACGCTGACACCAGGAGGGAAAATCATAAGAATGAACAATTTGGGAACGACTGCTTTCGATTCCGGTCAGGCGTTGTTGCAGACTTCCACAGGAGCACTCTTTGCCGTAGGTCATACCGCCGACCGAGACGGCACCCCTTTGGCCAATGATTTACTCTTGCTTCGATGCCATCGGCAAGGCGATGCGCTGGCCGAATATCGCCTGTCCGGTTCGGGCTTGGAAATCGGCTATGATCTAGCGGTTTTGAAGGACGGCAGCCTTTTGGTTGTTGGCGAGAGCAGCAGTAATGATGGGGATTTTAGCGGAGCCCATGGGGATAAAGACATCCTCCTTGCTCACTGGTATTGATAAACTCGATTTCTGAATCACTGAATTCGATCGTTAGGGTATGTAAATCCCTATAAATACGCTATATTTGCCCTTTATTTAGAATAATTCTTTACAAAATGATAAAAGTAGCACCCAGTGCAAAAAGTAAAGTTACTACTTTGATGCAAGAAGAAGGTTTCGACCCTACGGTGGATTTTGTTCGTGTGGGGGTTAAAAGTGGAGGCTGTTCAGGATTGTCTTATGATCTAAAATTCGATCATGACATGCGAGCCGAAGATAAATTGTTTGAAGACAATGAAGTCAAAATTGTTGTAGATAAAAAAAGTTTGCTTTACCTCATCGGAACCACTTTGGAATTTTCGGGAGGCTTAAATGGGAAAGGCTTTGTTTTCAACAATCCCAATGCACAACGCACCTGTGGATGTGGAGAGAGTTTTTCGCTTTAAATTAAGAAAATGGCGTATACAGAAGAAGAATTAAAAAAAGAACTCGAAACCAAGGAATACGAATACGGGTTTTATACAGATATTGAATCGGATACTTTTCCGAAGGGACTCAATGCGGATATTGTCCGTAAGATTTCAGAGAAAAAAGGGGAACCCACCTGGATGACCGAATGGCGGTTGTCAGCCTATGAGGCTTGGCTTGAAATGGAAGAACCCGAATGGGCCAATGTTAGCTACACCAAACCCAACCTTCAAGAGATTTCCTATTATTCGGCACCCAAAACCAACCCCAAATACACCAATTTGGACGAGGTGGATCCCGATTTGTTGGATACTTTTAATCGTTTGGGAATTTCCCTTGAGGAGCAGAAAAAATTGGCAGGTGTGGCCGTGGACATTGTCATGGACTCTGTTTCTGTGGCTACAACCTTCAAGAAAACATTGGCTGAAAAAGGAATCATCTTTTGCTCCATTTCGGAGGCCATCAAAGAGCATCCCGAATTGGTAAAAAAATATCTGGGAACCGTTGTTCCTCCAAAGGATAATTATTATGCTGGATTAAACAGTGCTGTTTTTACTGACGGATCTTTTTGTTATATCCCAAAAGGGGTTCGCTGTCCCATGGAATTGTCCACCTATTTCCGCATCAATCAAGCGGGAACCGGACAATTTGAACGCACTTTGGTGATTGCGGATCAAGAGAGTTATGTGAGTTATTTGGAAGGCTGTACAGCCCCCTCAAGAGATGAAAATCAATTGCATGCCGCCGTGGTAGAGTTGATTGCTTTGGATGACGCTGAGATCAAATACTCCACCGTACAAAACTGGTACCCCGGTGACAAGTCGGGCAAAGGGGGCGTTTTTAACTTTGTAACCAAACGAGGCATTTGCCATACGCGGTCCAAAATTTCTTGGACGCAAGTGGAAACCGGTTCTGCGGTAACTTGGAAATATCCTTCCTGCATTCTAAAGGGAGATTATTCCATCGGAGAGTTTTATTCGATTGCCGTGACCAACAACCGCCAGCAAGCCGATACCGGAACCAAGATGATTCACTTGGGAAAAAACACCAAGAGTACCATTATTTCCAAAGGTATTTCCGCAGGAGAATCGCAAAACAGCTACCGAGGTTTGGTACAAGTGGGGGCTCGAGCCAGTCAGGCGAGAAACTTTTCGCAATGTGATTCTTTGTTGATGGGTAACAGCTGTGGGGCGCATACCTTTCCCTACATCGAGGCCAAAAACAATACGGCCCAGATAGAACACGAAGCAACCACCAGTAAAATTGGAGAAGATCAAATTTTTTATTGCAACCAAAGAGGGATTGACACCGAAAAAGCCATTGCCTTAATCGTCAATGGGTTTAGTAAGGAAGTCTTGAATAAACTCCCCATGGAATTTGCCGTTGAAGCACAAAAACTATTAGAAATTTCACTCGAGGGATCGGTGGGGTAAAAAATAAACTGACTATGTTAACGATTGAGAATTTACATGCCGAAATAGAAGGCAAAAAAATATTAAACGGGATTGATCTGGACGTAAAAGCTGGGGAAATCCACGCCATCATGGGACCCAATGGTTCCGGAAAAAGTACTCTTTCTTCCGTAATTGCGGGGAATGAAGACTATGAGATGACCAAAGGCTCCATGCTTTTTGGGGGTCAAGATTTGTCTGAACTCGATGCTGAATCGAGAGCTCATTTGGGAATCTTTTTATCCTTTCAGTACCCCGTTGAAATTCCTGGAGTAACGGTGACCAATTTTATCAAAACAGCCATCAATGCCTCCCGAAAAGCACAAGGCTTGGAAGACATGCCGGCGAGTGATTTGCTCAAAAAAATTCGTGAAAAGGCGCAGTTGTTGGATATTGATTCAAAGTTTCTATCGCGTTCCCTCAACGAAGGTTTTTCAGGGGGAGAAAAAAAACGCAACGAAATTTTTCAAATGGCCATGTTGGAACCAAAACTCGCCATTTTGGATGAAACCGATTCCGGTTTGGACATCGATGCCCTAAAAATTGTTGCCAATGGAGTCAACAAATTGAGAAATAAGGACAACGCCGTGGTGGTTATTACGCACTATCAGCGTTTGTTGGATTATATCGTTCCCGATTTTGTACACGTACTTTTTAACGGAAAAATTGTTAAATCTGGCACCAAAGAACTGGCACATGAGTTGGAGGCCAAAGGCTATGATTGGATTAAAGAATTGGCATAAATGGATTTTCAAGACAAATTAATATCTTCTTATTTGGCCTTTGAAGAGGGGGTCAATCTTTCGGATTCGGTTCACAAGACACGTGCCAAGGCATTGAAATATTTTGAGGAAACGGGATTTCCAACGCGCAAGGATGAGTCATGGAAATACACTTCTTTGGCGGCTTTGATCAATCAGGATTATTCCCTTTTTCCAAAATCGGAATCCACCATTGAATTACGAGACGTCAAAAAATATTTTCTGTACGACACCGACACTTATAAAGTTATTTTTATTGACGGTGTTTACAGTCCTTTCTTGTCCAATACCACGCACGATGGATTGGATGTTTGTTTGATGTCAGCGGCCTTGACTAAACCCAAATACCGGGAGTTGATCAACACCTATTTCAACAAAATTGCTCCCGCCAACGAGAGTTTGACGGCCTTGAATACGTCCTACGCCAAAGAGGGAGCCTATATTTATATTCCGCCCAGTGTTGTGGCAGAAAAACCCATAGAGATCATTCATTTTGCCTCGGGGAACGAAACTTCCCTTTGGATGCAACCGCGCAATTTGATCGTAGTGGATAAGAATGCACAAGTACAAATCATCGAACGTCACCAAAGCCTAAAAGCGCATGCGGTGGTCACCAATAGTGTGACCGAAATTTTTGTCCATCAGGATGCCTTTTTGGACTATTACAAACTCCAAAATGATTTGGAATCCGCTTCTTTGATTGATAACACCTATATTACTCAAGAAAAAAACAGCCATGCCAGCGTCCACACTTTTTCCTTGGGAGGAAAATTGATTCGCAATAATTTAAATTTTTATCACAAAGGAGAACACATCCTATCCACCTTAAAAGGGGTCACCATTTTGGAAGATCAACAACATGTCGATCATTCCACCTTGGTGCACCATGCGCAACCCAATTGCGAAAGCCATCAGGACTACAAAGGCATTTTCTCCGACCGTTCGGAAGGGGTATTTAATGGTAAAATTGTGGTGGATAAAGTGGCTCAAAAAACAAATGCTTTTCAGCAAAACAACAATATTTTGTTGGAGAACAAAGCCACCATCAATACCAAACCGCAGCTTGAAATTTTTGCCGATGATGTGAAATGTTCACACGGTTGTACTGTGGGACAATTGGACGAAGAAGCCCTTTTTTATTTGCGTTCCAGAGGGATTCCCAAAAAAGAAGCCAAAGCCTTGTTGACCTATGCCTTTGCAAATACTGTTTTAAACAGTGTGCAACTACCCAGTTTGAAAAAAAGAATCAATCTTCAAATTGCTAAAAAATTAGGGGTGAATTTGGGTTTTGAATTATAAGCAGATGTTCGACGTTTCAAAAATCAGACAAGATTTCCCGATACTTTCCAGAGAAGTGAATGGAAAACCCTTGGTTTATTTTGATAATGCAGCGACTTCACAAACCCCGGTTCAGGTCATTCAAACCATCGTTGATTATTATTCGCGCTACAACGCCAACATTCACCGTGGGGTCCATACATTGAGTCAAGAAGCCACGGATGCCTATGAAAAGGCAAGGGGTATCATTCAAAAACAGTTTAACGCCCAACATCCCCATGAAGTCATCCTAACTTCTGGGACGACGCATGGAATCAATATTGTAGCTGCGGGCTATGCCACTTTGTTAAAGGCAGGGGACGAATTACTTGTTTCTGCGATGGAACATCATTCCAACATTGTGCCTTGGCAAATGCTATGTGAAAAGACAGGAGCACTACTAAAAGTCATTCCCATGAATACACAAGGGGTGCTTCAAATGGACGTCTTCGAAACGTTGCTTTCCTCCAAAACCAAATTGATCTTTGTCAATCATGTTTCGAATGCCTTGGGAACCATCAATCCCATTCGACAAATCATAGAAAAAGCCCATGCGGTTGGCGCCCATGTATTGATTGACGGAGCACAATCAACACCGCACCTCAAAACCGATGTTCAGGCTTTGGATGTTGACTTTTTTGTGACCTCTGCGCACAAACTTTGCGGACCAACGGGCGTGGGAATGCTCTACGGAAAGTCCGAGCTACTCAACGCATTACCCCCCTATCAGGGCGGTGGGGAGATGATTGCCGAAGTGACTTTTGAAAAAACAACCTATGCCGATTTGCCGCATAAGTTTGAAGCCGGAACACCCAATATAGCTGGGGGAATCGCTTTTGGTGCTGCTTTGGAATACATCAATCAAATCGGATTAGAAAATATTGCAGCCTATGAAAACGAATTGCTCGAATATGCTACCGAACAGCTTGGCACGATTCCGGGCTTACAGATTTATGGGCAGGCTGCGGAAAAAATAGCCGTCATCTCTTTCAATGTGGACGGAATACATCCCTACGACATCGGAAGTATTTTGGACAAGTTGGGAATAGCGGTCAGAACCGGGCATCATTGCGCTCAACCCATTATGGATTTCTACAAAATTCCGGGGACCGTTCGCGCTTCTTTTGCCTTTTATAACACACGAGAGGAAATTGATCTACTGGTTGCTGGGGTGAAAAGAGCCCTTTCGATGTTACAATAATTTTATACCTTTTAGCAGTGAAAAGCATTGAAGAAATACAAAACGAAATCGTAGCAGAGTTTTCCTTTTTTGAGGATTGGATGCAACGCTACGAGCATATGATCGAATTGGGGAAAAGTTTGCCCCTTATTGATCCGCAGTACAAAACAGAAGACAACATCATCAAAGGCTGCCAAAGCAAAGTTTGGGTACACGCCCAATTGGAAGGAGATGCACTGGTGTTTTCTGCCGATAGTGATGCGATTATTACCAAAGGAATTATTGCGTTATTGATTCGAGTTTTTTCGCATCAACATCCCAAGGCGATTTTGGATGCAAATAGTGATTTTATCGACGAAATTGGACTTCGAGAACATCTGTCTCCCACACGAGCCAACGGTCTTTTGTCCATGATCAAACAGATCAAACTTTACGCCATTGCCTTTCAAACACAATTGAACTAATTTATGGAATCAAATACACCCGATACAGCGGCTTTAGGAGAAAAGATTGTAGGCATCTTAAAAACCATTTACGATCCGGAAATTCCGGTGGATATCTACGAACTGGGGCTGATTTATGACGTATTTGTCAACGAAGCGAATGAGGTCAAAATTTTGATGACCCTAACCACACCCAATTGTCCGGTGGCAGAATCGCTGCCCATGGAAGTGGAAGAAAAAGTAAAGTCTTTGGACGAAGTGAGCACTGCTGAGGTGGAAATCACCTTTGATCCACCTTGGACACAAGACCTGATGAGCGAAGAAGCCAAATTGGAATTGGGAATGCTATAAGTTATGGAAGAAACCATTGTCAATAAAGTAGCCAATAGCGCACTGGTCACCATTGATTTGGCGGATTATCGACCGCAAGGGCAACGCACTTTTATTGATTTATCCCAATGGTTGGAAGAGGGCATATTACTGCGCGAAAAACCGTTTCGAGCCGCCTTAAATGCCCATGACTGGAAACAGTACACCGATCATTTTGTTGCTATTGCTTATCAGGCCGATACCGTAATTCCTGCTTGGGCGGCCTTATTGGTGGCCAGTCATTTACAACCCTATGCTGCAGTGATGGTCTTGGGGAGTTTGGAAGCTTTGGAACAAAAGCTTTTCAGCGATCGTATTGCCCAATTGGATGTCCATCCTTTTGTTGGAAAGCCGCTCATCATTAAGGGTTGTTCGGATGCTTCACTTCCACAAGACGCCTATATTCAATTGGTGGGTCGTTTGCAGTCCGTGGCTAAAAGTTTGTTTTATGGTGAAGCCTGTTCTTCCGTACCTTTGTGGAAGGCAAAAAAACAAGGGTGAAAACACCATCGCAAAAAATCCTAATTCTGAGCTATTATTGGCCCCCTTCCGGGGGTTCGGGCGTTCAACGCTGGATGTATTTTGCGAAACACTTAAAATTAATGGGCTGGGAGCCCATAGTCATCACGGTGGACGAGCAGCAAGCTGCCTATGCCGTTTGGGATTCCAGTTTGCTTGCAGAGGTGGCTTCCATTCGGGTAATCAAAACCCCAACCCGCGAACCCTTGCGGTGGTATTCTCTTTTGACGACCGGTAATGCACACCAAGGTATTCCGCAAGGTGCCGTCCATCAAAAAAGCGTTTTGGGTAAAATCGCTGCCTATATCCGTGGGAACTATTTTATTCCCGATGCTCGTAAAGGTTGGATACCCTATGCCGTAAAGGCCGCAAAAAAAGTTTTGGAAACGGAAGCGATTTCTCACTTAATAACTACTGGACCACCCCATTCCACTCATTTGGCAGGGCTCCAACTGAAGGCTCATTTCGATCTCCACTGGTGGGCTGATTTTCGCGATCCTTGGACGGAAGTGTTTTATAACAAAGATTTATTCCGCAGTGCGAAAACCCAGCAGAAAGATCGTCAATTGGAGCAACAAGTACTCCAAACTGCCGACGGCGTATTGACCACCCTCGGGGGTGCCTTTCACGAACAATTAAAAAGGAAAGCTCCCCTACAACGCCTTGTTGCGCTGCCGAATGGCTATGAGGCAGAATTGATGGCGGCTACCCCTGGGGAAAGACCAAAGGAGGTATTTCATGTGGTTTATACGGGTTTATTGACGGAAAATCAATCCTATACGCCCGTTTTAAAAGCCTTGGATAAGATCGCAGAACAACTGCCGGTTCGTTTGTCTTTAGCGGGAAATATAGGACAAGAGATTATAGCGGACATACGATCAAAACATCCGAATATAGCACTCGTTTTTCACGGGTATGTTTCACACGGTGCAGCCATACAACTGATGAAAAGTGCACATCTTTTGCTCAACTTTATTTTTGAGAATGCCGATACACAAATGATTTCTGGGAAACTATTGGAATATATGGCTACGGGAGTTCCCCTACTCTCCATTGGAAATCCGACGAGCGCAGCAGGCAAATTTGTTGACCAAGGGAGTGCTGCCAAGATGTTGGAAGCTCGCGATACAAAAGGTATTTTTGATTTTATACAACAAGCCGCCACGCAGAGAGCAAATCTTCATAACAGTTTTCCTCAACTCGCACACTGGAGCCGGGAAGCGTTGACGAAACGATTGGTGGAGGAAGTATTGCTGGGTAAATAGTTTATTATATTAAGGGTTTATCTATTGTAAGTGCTTTTTTGAATCCATTCTTTGGTGAAGAATTCGAATGATTTCAATGGGTTCTGAATCGATTTTTCTATAGAAATCAAAAAGAGTTTAAAGGGATTGACAATATCTCCATTTATCATAAATGTTTACTATCGTAATGCATCGAGATTTGCTTTAGGGTCAAAATTTTCAATCGTTTGACTTTGTTCACCCTCTTTAAGTGCTTTAATCAATTCTTGTTCTTTTTTATCTTCTTTTTCTAACAAACGTAAAGCAGAACGAATCACCTCACTGACAGAATTATACCGCCCTGATTGTACTTCTTTATTGATAAAATCTTCAAAATATGCTCCTAGTGAAATGGACGTATTCTTTCCCATAATGTTCTATTTTTGTTTTAAAATTACCAAACTTTGGTAACGCCTCCAAATTTTACCACTCGATATAATGCTTCTAATTTATTTTCGTTTGTCAGGAAATACGCCTAACAGTAGCCCTAGTTCCCAGCCTAAAAGGGTACAACCTACAAAAAAAAGGGGATGGGTTTTAAGGAAAAAAAGCCAGCGCCGAGACCTATTAAAAGCTCTACGCCCAACGATAGCTTTGTTCGTGTTTCATAAATAATGGGAGTTAAAGCTTAAAAAAAAAATTATTTTATTGATAAAACCCATTTTTTACTAGATATGCCCAACTGGCAGGGGGCATAAGGTGTTCCACGGTTCCGCCCTGGCGTATGATTTTTCTGATAGCACTGGAGGCAATATCCCATTGGGGCGCATCGAATAATTGTATTTTTTTGTGGTTGAGCAGGTGCTGGGGGACAGGCGTTGGGTGCGCTCTAGGATAGACGAAGAGGGAAACTTTTTCGAGAATACGGTCGGCTTGTTTCCAACGTTCAAAATGCACCAAATTGTCCTCCCCCATCAACAATACAAAATTTTTGTCTGGGTGGACTTGATCTAAGTGCTCCAATGTATGGATGGTATAATGGGGCATTGGGAGCGAGAATTCAACTTCAGAAGCGTGGAGCTTGGGTTCGTTTTCCAATGCTAAACGCACCATTTCCAAACGGTAACCATCGTCCAACAATGCCTCGTTTACCTTAAAAGGATTTTGGGGGGTAACCACAAACCACACCGCTTCGATGTCGGCTTGCTTAGCAAAATACTTGCCCAAAGCGATATGCCCCAAATGAATGGGGTTAAATGTTCCAAAATACAATGCGGTAAATTTCACGATTCAAAGGTAGCTAACCTTTAGGAATTAAGAAACTCCCGTACCACTCGAACAACTTCCTTTTTAGCGGTATCCAAATCGTCGTTGATAAGGCAATAATCAAATTGTGGGGCATAGTTTAATTCGGTTTGGACTTTGTCCAAGCGCATTTGAATTTTTTCTTCGGTTTCAGTAGCCCTTGCTCGCAACCGTTTTTCCAAGATTTCAAAAGAGGGGGGTTGGACAAACAGTGCCAAGGTTTGTTCGGGAAACTGTTTTTTGATGTTTAAACCGCCCACGACATCAATGTCAAAAAGTACGTGCAAATCGTTTTGCCAAAGGCGTTCTACTTCCGTTTTTAGGGTTCCATAATAGGTGCCGGCATAGACTTCCTCATATTCCAAAAAGGCTCCGGTGTTGATTTTTTCTTCAAAGGCTTCGGGGCTTAAAAAATAATAATCTTTTCCCTCTTCTTCCTTGCCTCTCGGGGCTCTGGACGTTGCCGATATGGAAAAGCCCAAAGGTAAATCTTGTTGCAAAAGATGGCGCACTAAGGTTGTTTTCCCACTTCCAGAAGGAGCCGAAAAAACCAAAAGTTTACCTTGTTTCATCTACAATACGTTCAACAACTGTTCTTTAATTTTTTCCAATTCGTCTTTCATCTGAACCACTATTTTTTGCAATTCGGCATGATTGGCTTTGGAACCGATGGTGTTGATTTCACGACCCATTTCTTGGGCAATAAACCCGAGTTTTTTTCCGTTGGGAAATTCGTTTTGCAATACTTCTTTAAAATAATTCAAATGATTTTGCAAACGCACTTTTTCTTCAGTGATATCAAACTTTTCGAGATAGAAAATCAATTCTTGTTCAAAGCGATTGCTGTCCACTTCCACTTTAAGATCGTCCAATGCGGTTCGCAATTTGTCAGCGATTTTGGCGCTTCGTTCTGGATCAACCTCCCGGACGGCGTCAAGAAGTTGGGCGATAATCGCCAAGCGCAATAAAAAATCCTTTTCCAATTCTTGTCCCTCGTCGATGCGGTGTTTTTCCAAATCTTTCAAGGCCACTTCCAACACCTCTTTCACCGCTTTTTTATCGTCGTCTTCCAATACTTCTTTTTCGGAGGAAAGGGTGTTGGGCAGTCGAAGGGCGAGTGCCAAAAGATCTTTTTCATCCGCCACATCAAAACTTCTCAATTGTTCCATATACCCTTTAACAATCCCTTTGTTGAGGGTGGTAGGTGCATTTTCGCCGTTAAATTCGATAAAAATATTCACATCAATTTTTCCGCGATACAATCGCTGGATGAGCTGTTTGCGAATTTCGGTATCCATTTCCCGCAAATAAGAGGGGGTCCGAAGGTTGATGTCTGCAGTTTTACTATTCAAAGACCGCAATTCTATCAGAATGCGCTTGTCCTTCCATTGGGCTTCTGTTTTACCAAAGCCCGTCATGGACATAATCATATACGAGGGATTAGAGTTCTTTTATTTTTATATTTCGAAAGGAAACTTTGTCTCCGTGATCTTGCAAACCAATTCGCCCTTTTCTTACTTTGGCAAAATGTCTAAAATCACAAGGATCGGCAAATTTAGAATTGGCAATCATCTCATCCCATTGGGAACCATGCACCGGAAATTCTACGATGGTAACCCCATTGAGCGCCACACTTCCTTCGTTTTTGTTATGATCAATCGTAATCAAAAAATGATTCCATGATCCGGCAGGTTTGCACACATCTTGGGTGGGTTGCACCAAATCGTATAAGGCTCCGGCCTGATGGAATTTTGGATTGGCTTTGGCATCCGGATGGCGTTCGTTGTCCAAGACTTGAATTTCGGGCCCTGTAGAATAGGGTTTGTGCAAGCCTTCGGCCTCCTGTACGGCCCAAAAAACACCACTGTTTCCACCTTCCGCAATATTCCATTCGATGGATAATTGAAAACTGGTAAACTCCTTATCGGAGATGAGGTCGTGAATATAATCTCCCTCTGGACGAAGCGCAGGATCAAAAGTGAGAACACCGTCTTTGGCGGTCCATATAGGAGGAATGCCTTTGTGGTTAAAACGATGCCAACCGTTGAGGCTTTCTCCGTCAAAAAGCACTTCCCAATCACCGGAGTAGGTGGCTTGGGCTTCAGGAGTTTTGGTTCCGGAAATACATCCCGCAAGAACCAAACAGAGGAATATTTTTTTCATAAGAATTAAATTTACTAGCACTTAAAAGTTTGCCCAAGCTTTTTGGGCCGTTGAAATACGCACCAAAAAATTAAATCGCTCTTGTTTTGCGAGCGTTGAAATGAATGGGTGCGGATTTCAAAAAAACCGTTTAAAGATTTAAAATATCACGCAAAAATTGTTGATCGATCTCCCCTCCGGCAAAATCATCAAAGGTCTTTTGGGTGGCTTCAATAATATGACTTTGAATGAATGGAGCTCCTTCACGCGCCCCTTGTTCCGGACTTTTGATACAGCACTCCCATTCCATAACCGCCCAAACGTCACAACCGTATTCGGTCAATTTGGTGAAGATGGTTTTAAAATCAATTTGACCATCTCCCGGAGAACGATAGCGTCCGGCACGGTCGATCCAATCGCCATAACCACCAAAAGCCCCTTTTTTCCCGGTTGGATTAAATTCAGAATCTTTTACGTGGAAGGATTTGATAAACTGATGGTAATGATCGATATATTCAATATAATCCAGCTGTTGCAAGACAAAGTGGCTGGGATCGTAAAGGATATTGACGCGTTTGTGATTGCCTGTCGCTTCCAAAAAGCGTTCAAAGGTCACCCCATCGTGCAAATCTTCCCCCGGATGGATTTCATAACACACATCCACATCGTTGTCTTCAAAAACATCTAAAATGGGTTTCCAACGTTTGGCAAGTTCAGAAAAGCCGAGTTCTACCAATCCGTCGGGACGTTGCGGCCAGGGATGAAAGGTATGCCATAGCAGTGCTCCGGAGAACGTCGCATGGGTTTTTAGCCCCAAACGGTTGCTGGCTACTGCCGCTTTTTTCATGGTCTCAACAGCCCAAGCTGTCCGTGCTTTTGGATTTCTTTTTACGGCATCGGGGGCAAAATTGTCAAACATCAAATCATAGGCTGGATGCACCGCCACCAACTGTCCTTGCAAATGCGTAGAAAGTTCGGTGATTTCCAAGCCGTAGGAATTGATTTTGCCTTTCAGCTCATCGCAATAGGTTTGACTTTCGGCAGCTTTGTCCAAATCGATTAGGAAGTTTTCCCAAGTAGGAATTTGAATGCCCTTATAGCCCAAATCGGCGGCCCATTGACACATTCCGTCCAAGCTGTTGAAAGGAGCCTGTTTGTCTACAAACTGGGCTAAAAAGATGCCCGGTCCTTTCACCGTTTTCATTGATTGTCCATGCTTAGCCATACGTTTCCATTTTTATTCGATTCAACTACTTTTTCTATAAACATCATTCCCCGTACACCATCGTTCATGGTGGGGAATTCTCCATTAAAGGAGGTTTCATTGCGCAGTGCTTTGGCCACCCCTTTATAGATATTTCCCATCGCATCAAAGATGCCTTCGGGATGTCCACCGGGAAGTTTGGTGCCGTCGGCAGCCACATCAGAGACGTAGGCATTTCCGGGTTTAATTACGCGGCGTGGTTCGTCGTCTTTGAGGAAGTACAAGAAATTAGGATTTTCTTGTTCCCATCGGAAACCCCCGTTTTTTCCATAAACGGCCACGGCAAGATTGTTCTCTTCACCCGTTGCAATTTGACTGGCGCGAATGACCCCCTTGGCTTTGTTGCCAAAGCGAATGAGCACCGTTCCGTCGATGTCCAAAGGATTGTCATCGTAGAGGGTGTTCAAGTCAGACAATAGGGAGGAAACTTCCATTCCAGTGAGATATTCTGCCATTTGAAACGCATGGGTACCGATGTCACCAATGCAAGAGCTGATTCCTGCTTTGGCAGGATCCAATCGCCAAACGGTTTTTCGCACTTCTTTGTCGTGCACCACAGGATTGATCCATCCTTGATAATATTGGATATCCACTTTGTGAATTTCGCCCAAGGCTCCTTCAGCAATCAGGTGTTTCATGTGCCGCACCATGGGATAACCCGTATAGGTATAAGTTACAGCAAAAATGGCGTTGTTTTTTTTCTGCAAGGCTTCCAAGACTTTTGCGTCCTCATAGGAAGTAGTCAAAGGCTTTTCGCAAATGACATTAAAACCGTTTTCCAATAATTTTTTAGCCATTGGAAAATGAAGAAAGTTGGGGGTTAAAACCGAAACAACTTCGATGCGCTCGTCGGCAGGTTTATCTTTTTCGGCTTCAATAAAAGCATCGAAATCGATATACACCCGTGTACTGTCCACGCCAATTTTTTTGGCAAAGCCAATATTTTCTTCCCATACAGGATTAAAAACGCCTCCAACAATTTCGTAGCGATCGTACATATGAGAGGCTACTCGGTGTAGCACTCCGATGAGTGAATCGCCGCCCCCACCTAGGACTCCCAATCTAATTTTACTCATAGTGATTTAATTTTTATAGTTTCATTTTTAAATGTGATTAAAAATAAGATTAATACGACAAAAGAAAAAATGGCAGGTTGCAACCAAATCTGTTGCCATAAATGCCCTTCTTCTTGAGCGTACAAATCGGTTAAGATTCCGGCCAAGCGGAAGCCGATCAACATTCCCACTCCATAAGTAGCCAAGGTAATAAGCCCTTGCGCCGAACTTTTGAATTGGGCTCCGGCTTTGTGATCGGTATATATTTGCCCAGAAACAAAGAAAAAGTCATAACATAATCCGTGCAGTATGATCCCCAACAGCAGCATCCAGGTTTGTCCTTCAGTATCGCCAAAAGCAAATAGAAGGTAGCGCAAGCCCCACGCCAACATCCCCACGATTAAGGTCATTTTGATGCCATATCGTTTTAGGAAAAAGGGGAGCAACAACAAAAAAAGGACCTCGGACACTTGTCCCAAAGTCATTTTTGAGGCGGCGGCCTCCATTCCCAGTTCGTTTAAAAACTGATTGGCGTGTTGATAATAGAATGCCAGAGGAATGCAGATCAATACCGAAGCCACAAAAAAGAATAAATAGGATCGATCTTTAAGGAGCGCCAAGGCATCCAAGCCCAAAATTTCTTTCCATTGAATGGCACCACTTCCTTTTGCCTCGGGCGGTGTGTTGGGTAGGAAAAAACTGTAAATCCCCAAAAAGGCCGAGGCTAGCGCAGACATATAAAAAGTATTTTTTAAAAGCTGATCGCTTTCCCAGCCCAATTGTCCGATCGTCAGTCCTGCGGCGATCCAACCTATAGTTCCCAACACGCGAATGGGAGCAAACTCTTTGGATGGATTTTTCATTTGGCGAAATGCCACGGCATTGACCAAGGCCAAAGTGGGCATATACAGCAGCATATATAAAAACAAATAGGGATAAAACGCATCAAAGCTTTCTGCCGTGCTGGCAATATAGAGCAGTGCGGCTCCTACCAAATGGAGGATCCCCAATATTTTTTGTGCGGCAAAATATCGATCCGCAATCAACCCAATAATAAAGGGTGCAATAATGGCACCTATGGACTGTGTCTCATAGGCCATGCCCAGTTCGCCACCACTAGAGTTGAAAGATTGTGACAAAAAAGTACCCATCGTGACAAACCATCCCCCCCAAACAAAAAATTCGAGGAACATCATTACAGAAAGTTGGACTTTAAGTTTGCCGTTCATAGGTTTAAATTTCTCCAGCGAGACGTAAAAGTAAGTTTTGCGTTGCTTTGATGCCTTCGGTTTCGGGAAGATTGTTTCCTTCGTATTCTACGCCTATAAATCCGTTATAACCAGATTTTTTAACCAATTCCAACATACGTCGGTAATCGATAAAAGTTTCGTTTCCGGCCTCATTAAAATTATAGGATTTAGCACTCACTCCAAAAGCGTGGGGCAACATTTGACTCACACCCAAATAAGGATCGTACACATTGGCACAGCTCCCGTCAAAGATAGAACCGTAGCCTTCTTCCGCCATACAGAAGTTTCCAAAATCGGGAAGCAATCCACAGTTGGATTTTCCAGTAGCTGTAATTGCTTCTAATAATAATGGAATATTAGAAGTGATTCTTCCGTGGTTTTCCACCATTACATTGACGTTCATCGCAGCTGCATAATCACTGATTTCGCTAAGACTTTTGGTGGAATTGGCGACCCATTTTTCGGGATCTTTTTCTCCATAAAGATTCAAACGTACGGCCTGACATCCCATCTCGCTGGCTGCTTTTACCCAACGTTTGTGGTTGACAATGGCCTCTTGACGGACAGCTTCGTCCGAAGCGGACAAGTCGCCTTCATTGTCGATCATGATCAACACATTGGTCATGCCGTATTGTTTGGCAAGGGCGTTGTTTTTTTCCACAAAAGCAGCAATGGCTGCATCTTTGTCTTCGCTTTGCATGACATCGCTGTACAATTGGTTGACGTATTCCAAACCTTCAAATCCCCATTCGCTGGCTTTTTGGGCGAAATCATAAGGAGACATTCCGTCCTCTTGAATAGTACGGTGAATGGACCATTGGGCTAAGGAAAGCTTAAAAAAGGGTTCCGTGCTCGTAGCGGTCTCCTCAGGAGCCGACTGTTTTGGGTTGTTTTTGCATGCGGCAAGGGTGAAAACTATTGCAAAAATTAAGGCAAAAGTTTTGCTCAAGGTGTAAAAATTGTTTTTCATCGTTTAAATTATTGGCAATTATGACCTAAAATTATACATTTATTTATGATGACATAATAAAATCTTTATATTTGAAGATTACCATAATAAAATAGACCAAATTAATTAACTCAACTATGGAAACAAATTATGATGCAATTGTTGTAGGAACAGGTATCAGTGGAGGCTGGGCTGCAAAGGAATTGTGTGAAAAAGGATTAAAAACACTTGTCTTGGAACGAGGCCGCATGGTGAAACACGTGGAAGATTACACCACCATGAACAATGATCCTTGGGATTACAAAACCGGTGATGTAATTACACAGGACACCAAAATGAAGCAAGCCAAGCAGAGTCGGACGCGATATACAGTGACCGAATCCAGCAAACATTTTTTTGTAAACGACCTTGAACATCCCTACAACGAAACCAATCGCTTTGATTGGATGCGGGGATATCACGTAGGGGGACGTTCCCTCACTTGGGGAAGACAAAGTTATCGTCTTACCGATTTTGATTTTACAGCGAATTTAAAAGATGGTGTGGCCGTAGATTGGCCCATTCGTTATAAGGATATGGCTCCATGGTATGGTTATGTTGAAGACTATATTGGAGTGAGTGGAGAAAATGTGGGACTTCCTCAGTTTCCTGATGGAAATTATCTAAAGCCCATGGAAATGAACTGTGTTGAAGATGTCTTTAAATCTTCCTTAACAGCGCAATATGACGATCGTATTGTTACTATGGGAAGAACGGCGCACATTACTGAAGGCACCAAACCCGGTTTGGGAAGAAGTAATTGTCAATACCGCAATCGTTGTAGAAGAGGTTGTCCGTTCGGAGCGTATTTCAGCAGTAATTCATCGACCTTGCCTGCAGCAGAAAACACAGGCAACATGACCCTTCGACCCAATTCGATTGTACACGAAGTGATGTATGATGCTGATTCCAAACGCGCTACAGGTGTTCGAGTAATCGACACAGAAACCAGTGAAGTTTTTGAATTTAAAGCCAAGGTAATTTTCCTATGTGCTTCTGCCATTGCCTCTACTTCCATACTGATGCAGTCCAAATCCGATCGTTTTCCCAATGGAATGGGGAATGATTCCGGAGAGTTAGGACACAACATTATGGATCACCACCTTGGAGTAGGTGCTTCGGCAAAGTACGAAGGTTTCGAAGATAAGTACTACACCGGACGTCGTCCCAATGGGATCTATATTCCGCGTTTTAGAAATATTGGTGGAAAAACCGATCAAAAAGACTTCCTCAGAGGCTACGGCTATCAAGGAGGCGCATCAAGAAGTTCATGGATGGAAGCCATCAAAGAAATGGCTTACGGAGCTGGATTTAAGGAAATGATCCAAACCCCCGGAGAATGGAGAATTGGTTTGGGTGGATTTGGTGAAATTTTACCCTATCACGATAATAAAATGACCTTGGATTACGACAAACTCGATCAGTGGGGACTTCCCACCGTTACTTTTGATGCTACCATCAAAGAAAACGAGCGTAATATGCGTAAAGACATGCAACAACAGGCAGAAGAAATGCTGACCAATGCAGGCTTTAAGGACGTTCAAGGATATGACGGTGATTATGCCATCGGATTGGGAATTCACGAAATGGGATCTGCTCGTATGGGGCGCGATCCAAAAACATCGGTTTTGAATGGTAACAACCAGCTGCATGACGTGCCTAATGTCTATGTGACGGACGGTTCTGCCATGACTTCCGCTGGAAATGTCAACCCTTCCTTGACCTATATGGCCTTAACGGCCAGAGCAGCCAATCACGCTGTAGAACAATTGAAAAAAATGAATCTTTAATATTATATAGAAATGGATAGAAGAAAAGCCTTACGAAATATTGGAACAGGAATAGGTGCCATTGCGGTTACTCCAACCGTGGTCAGTTTGTTTCAAAGTTGTCAAACAACACCTTCTTATGCCACTGCTTTCTTTTCGCAAGAACAATTTGCCGCGGTGTCCTCCCTTATGGAGCTCATTATTCCCGCCACGGATATTCCGGGAGCGATCGAGTTAAAACTTCCTGAATTTGCTGATGCATACATTGCTGCAGTATGGGATGTTGAGGGACAAGATAAATTTCAAGCAGGAGCTGATGCGTTTATGGCAGCCACTTTGGCGAGTACCGGAAAGGCAAAGTTGAGTGCAGTTACCACCGAAGAATGGGATGCACAATTGGCAAAATATCTGAAAGCGGACACGCCTCCAGCGGATGAAAAAGAAGCGGCTGGTTTTGCTACACAATTGCGAAGCTTGACCGTCAACGCATTTAAAACCAATGAATTTATTGGTGAAAATGTGATGGCTTATGCACCCATCCCCGGAGAACAAAGAGGTTGTGTTGACCTTATGGAAGCTACAGGAGGAAAATCCTGGTCCCTATAAGGTTCGCAAATATTCTACAATGGAACGTGCTTCTTCCTCGCTGAGGTTTTGATTGAGCATCATTACATTGTTGTATTCTTTAAGCAAGGCGTTAGCAATAGCGTCTTGCTTTAACATTTCCGTTGGATTCAAAAGTAAATTCATCACCCATTCCGGACTACGTCTTTCCAAGACTCCGCTCATTGCTGGACCAATCAATTTTTTGTCGGTCATGTGACAAGCGGTACATTTTTGTTTGAAAAGGGTTGCTCCCTGATCTGCTTTTTCAGTGTCCACAGAACGGTCTAGTTTTACCTCCGTTATTGGACCAATACCTTTGTTACTGAGGTCCACGGGAACGGAAGATTCCGTTTTTTGAGGAGTCGTTTTGGTTTCTTTTGGAGTTCGTTGGTATTCAAATCCCTTTTTCTTATCTGTTTTGGAGCCACAACTTAAAAGAAGGGCAACACTAAAAAGAGCAATAATTTTTTTCATCGATTTAAATTTTGCTAAAAATAGAAAAAGAATAGTTTTATAGAAAAATTGCACACATGTTTTTAAAAGAATTTGAAATTCGTTGGAATGATTTGGACGCAAATCGTCATTTGGCCAACATCGCCTATATCAGTTATGCCTCCGATACGCGAATGGCTTTTTTGCAGCATATCGGTCTTAATCACAAGTCTTTACAGGATTTGTCGATAGGTCCGGTGGTCTTCAATGAGCACCTGTACTACTTTAAAGAAGTCTTGCCCGATGAAAAAATCAGGGTTTCTTTTGAACTGGCAGGAATGAGTTCCGAGGGTACTTTTTTTGAGTTTGAACACAATTATTACAACCAAAAAGGGGAAAATATTGCTCGTTGCGAGATGATGGGCGGCTGGATGAATCTAAAAACAAGAAAATTGGCAGCACTTCCGCAGTCTTTGATCGACCAATTTGAAGCCTCCTATAAAACAAACGAATATCATGTTTTGACCCCCAAAGACACCCGAAAATGGAATAAAGTTCCGAAGGATTTAAAGGAATAAAAGGGCAGCGGTATACCTTTTTACAATTTTGTTTTTGAATGAATCGAATTCATTTTACCAAATAAAGCAACTCCCTTTTTAAGGTACAGTCGTCTTTCCAACACCCCTTTTCCCCCAATCTGGAGGTTAAAAATTGCACACTTAGAAATTGGTTTTTTGATCAATGGTTCCCCAGCCGTTCAAAAATCCACTGAAACGATTAAGTGAAAATGGAATGCCTCGACTTTTTATTTATAAATAACTGTAAAACAGTTAAATAAATCCCATTAATGCAATTTATTGTAATTTGAAATCTTCTGGATTTCAGGATTCATAAGTCTAAAAATTATTTGAAGTGATTATTTAACTTTATTAAACCCAAATTGATTCAAAAAAATCATGAAATTTAAGGTTCTATTAATCAGTGTTTTAACCCTTTTTTTAGTTCAATGTAAAAAGAAGGTGCAAACCAAAGAAAATCATTCCGAAAACAAAGAAGTTCAAAAACGGGCGAAGTTCGAACCCAAAGAAGGAGTATTGCTCTTTGTTGGGCAAGAACTCGAAGCTGTGGGAGGTCTGCAGGCCTACAATGACGGCTATTTAGATCATTTTGACAAACCCGCAGGCTGGACTACCTACACCAGCATCAATCCCGGAGACACTTCGTTCGGCTTTATTCACAAAGGGCTTGACGGCTTATGGGAAACCAATGATTGGGGTGATCATCATTACAATGCAAAGATGCAACTGCAAAGTCCCAGTTACACTAATATGGCTTTAGCCATAGGGCTGTCCTTTGTCAACCATGAAGAAAAAGTGGCAGAGGGCACCCATGATGTATTTATAGAAAAGTTGGCGGATTTTTTATTGTCGTTAGGAAAACATCCCGTTTTTTTAAGAATTGCTTACGAATTTGATGGGCATCCATGGAATCATTACGACAGAGAAAGCACTTTGGCAGCCTACAAACGAATGGTGGATAAGCTGAGAGCAAAGGGTGTAAATAACACCGCTTATGTGTGGCAATCCACGGGTTTTATGTCTTCGCAAGAACAATTGGAAGAATGGTATCCGGGGGATGATTATGTTGATTGGCTGGGTGTATCATTCTTTCACATGTGGCCAAAAATCGAAATGTTTGAATTTGCCCGCAAAAAAGGAAAACCCGTTTTTATTGCTGAGGCAACACCAACTTCTCCTGATTTAATTGTTGATCCCGAGGGAAATAAAGGATTTACAAAAGAAATGAAGCTCTCCAACCCACAGCAAGCGCAAATGGCTTGGGAGGAATGGTTTGTACCCTTTTTTGATGCCATTGAAAAAAACAAAGATGTTGTGAAAGCCGTGCACTACATCAATTGCCATTGGGATTCCCATCGTATGTGGTTCGATAATCCAACTTTTAAGGGAATTGATGCGAGGCTGCATTTAAGTGATGAAATAAGCAAAAAATGGATTGAGAAAACTTCAAGGGCTCCGTTTATTTTGTCCTCACCCCATTTATATGATGACTTGTATAATAATCAGTGATCGAATTCATTAGGGATAAACGATAAGCTACTGCTTTGTAGAGTTTCTTCGGATAGACTTTTTTTTAAAATTAGTTTCTTAGACATAAGTAGAAAACGATTTGGACGTTTAAAGATACGTTTTTGTAGACTCAACTTTGAAATCTGAAAACTTCCTTTGTAAACTTTTTCAAGAAGACTGCATTCAGTTCCTTGAAGCTTTACGTTCTTTTGTAACTTTTTTAGACACCAAATAGACCCCCGTAAAAACCAGTAAACAAGCGGAAATTTTGACCCAATCCAGCTGATCATTCCCGGTGGCCAAAGCAAAGAAAATGGCGATGATGGGCTGTAAATAGGTAAACACGCCAATGGTGGTTGCGGGTAGGGTTTTCAGCGCAAAAACATTCAAAAAGTAAGCCAAAAAAGTGGTCCCTACGATTACATAGGCAATTCTCCAAATCGCATCAAAAGGAAGACTTTTCCAGGCAATCATTGAAAACTCGTTATAGGTGACCGGGAGGGTCAAAAAGATCCCAATCAAAAACATCCATTTCATGATGGTGACCGTGTGATATTTTTGGGTTAAAGGTTTTACCATCACCAGATAAATACCAAAAAAAGTGGCGTTGCACAACATCAAAAAATTTCCCAAGGGAATATTGGGCGCATTGCTGATCAAGGTGGTATTTCCATAAAGAATCAAGATGATGGCGCCTGCAAAGCCGAGTAAAATACCCAACACTTTCGACAGATTGAGTACTTCTTTTAAAAATATAGAAGAAAGAATAAGGATAATGATGGGCGTCATGGTAACGATCACCCCGGAGTTAATGGGCGTGGACAGTTGAAGTCCTTTAAAAAACATCAGCATATTGAGACACATACCGAAAAAGGAGGCAACAAAAATTCGGAAATAATCTTTGCGATCGATCTTTTCTTTGGGCATCCAGGGTGAGACCAACCAAAAAAGCAGAGTAGCTCCCACCACACGAAGGAGGATAAAAGCAAAGGGCCCTACAAAATGGGGCATCACCACTTTGGCAATTGTATGATTGAGTCCATAGATGGTGGTGGCACCCAAGGCAGCAAAAAGGGCAACCGTTCTATTGTCCATCCAAAAAAGCTTTCGCAGCCGCAAGGGTTGAAGCACTGTTACCAACAAAAAGCTGGTCATCGTACAATAAAACCGGACGTTTTAAAAAGGTGTAATGTTCCAATAACAAAGCCTTAAAATCGACTTCACTCAAGGATTTATTTTTCAAATCACGTTGTTTAAACAGTTGCGCTCTTTTGTTGATCAGGGCTTCATAATTCCCACTGCGTTGATGGAGTTCCTGCAAAGCAACTTCGTCCAAAGGCGTTTTTTTAATGTCAACAAGTGCAATGGAAGCATCTAAGGAGAGGTTGCTAAGAATACGTCTGCAGGTATCGCAACTGCTTAAATAATAAAAAGTACGCATGAAAAATATTTTACGTACAAAGAAAAATGATTTTTATTGAAAAACATCCGTTTTCCTGAAAATCAAATACCTTTACAACGCCCAAAAAAGGGAGATTATGAAAGAAAAGTTACACTTTAATAGCCAAACGATACACGGAGGTCAGCATCCGGACAAAGCCTATGGTGCTGTGATGCCGCCCATCTATCAAACGTCCACCTATGCACAAACCACCCCCGGAGGGCACCAAGGCTTTGAATACAGTCGTACGCACAACCCCACCCGTAAGGCGTTAGAAAATTCTTTGGCCAGTATTGAAGGTGGCAACTTTGGGTTTGCTTTTGGATCCGGTTTGGCAGCTATGGATGCGGTTTTAAAACTCCTCCAACCGGGCGATGAAATTATTTCTACCAACGATCTTTATGGCGGCTCCTACCGTTTGTTTACCAAAATATTTGAAGGCTTTGGACTTAAATTTCATTTTGTAGGCATGGAAGACACCGCCAACATCAGTCGGTGTATCACTTCCAATACCAAATTAATTTGGGTGGAAACACCCACCAATCCCATGATGAATATCATTGATATTCAAGCGGTTGCCAAAATTGCAAAAACACACAAAATTTTGTTGGCCGTGGATAACACCTTTGCTTCTTCCTATCTACAACAACCCCTTACCTTGGGCGCAGACATAGTAATGCACTCTGCGACCAAATACCTTGCAGGACATTCCGATGTAGTTTTGGGCGCATTGGTTGTCAACGACACCGATTTGGCAGAACGTATTGGATTTATTCAAAATGCCAGTGGAGCGATATGTGGTCCCATGGACAGTTTTTTAACCTTAAGAGGTATCAAAACCCTGCATGTTCGAATGCAACGGCATTGTGAAAACGCACGCGAGATCGCACATTTTTTAAAAAATAATCCCAAAATCGAAAACGTTTTTTGGCCTGGATTTGAGGAGCATCCCAATCATCAGATTGCCAAATCACAAATGCATGATTTTGGAGGGATGCTATCTTTTGTTACCAAAGGGGGGGATTACAAAGCCGCTATCAAAATTGTGGAACGTCTCCAACTGTTTACTTTGGCGGAATCCTTGGGCGGCGTGGAAAGTCTAGCGGGTCACCCGGCCAGTATGACGCATGCCTCTATTCCCAAAGCAGAACGTGAAAAAAGCGGTGTGGTGGATGCGCTCATCCGTTTGAGTGTAGGCATCGAAGATGTCAGAGACTTGATTGCAGATTTGGAGCAGGCTATTGGATAATTTTTGATGGAGATTCCCAAAAATAAAAACATCTATTTTGCTTCGGATCAACATTTTGGAGCACCCACAGCTTCGGAAAGCCGGGCTCGGGAAACCCATTTTCTTCATTGGCTCAACAGCATCCAAAAGGACACGGCAGCCCTGTTTTTGGTGGGTGATTTATTTGATTTTTGGTTTGAATACAAAACCGTTGTTCCCAAGGGTTTTGTCCGGATTTTGGGAAAACTAGCGGAATTTACCGATCAAGGGATACCCGTATATTTTTTTGTTGGGAATCACGATTTGTGGATGAAGGATTATTTTGAAACTGAATTGAATATTCGGGTCTATCACCAAGCTCAGGATTTTACGCTGGGCAAACGCACTTTTTTCATCGGTCATGGCGATGGGCTGGGCCCTCATGATAAAGGGTATAAACGAATGAAAAAACTCTTTACCCATCCTTGGGCAAAACGGCTATATCGAGCCCTGCATCCCGATGTGGGAATGCGCTTGGGCAAGTATTTATCGGTCAAAAACAAAATGATTTCAGGCAAGGAAGACGTTATTTTTTTGGGAGATGAAAAAGAATGGTTAGCACAATATGCGCGAAGAAAATTGGAACAGCAACACCGCGACTATTTTATTTTTGGACACCGTCACATCCCTTTGGAAATAACACTATCAGCAACCTCCCACTACATCAATTTGGGCGACTGGATTTCGCATTTCACCTATGGGGTTTTTGACGGAACCCATTTTCAATTAAAAAAATGGAAAAACACCTAACACTATGATCGAAGAGAAATCACTAGAAGTTGAAAAAACGGTCTTGGTGGGGATTATCAACAATCGTCAAAATGTAGATCAGTCTAAAGAATATTTGGATGAATTGGAGTTTCTGGCATATACGGCAGGAGGAGAGGTATTACAGCGCTTTACCCAAAAAATAGATTTGCCCAACCCCAAAACGTTTATCGGTACTGGGAAAATGTTGGAAGTTGCCGAATTTGTTAAAGAGCACGAAGTGACCACAGTCATTTTTGATGATGAACTGACGCCCGCTCAACAAGGGAATATTGAAAAAGTTTTAAAAGTTAAAATCCTAGATCGCACCGGATTGATACTCGATATTTTTGCACAACGCGCCCAAACCAGCTATGCCCGTACCCAAGTAGAATTGGCGCAATACGAATATTTACTACCACGCTTGAAAGGACTTTGGACGCACCTCGAACGCCAGCGGGGGGGGATTGGAATGCGGGGTCCTGGAGAAACCGAAATTGAAACCGACCGCCGGATTGTTCGCGATAAAATTTCTCTGTTAAAAAAGAAATTAATCACCATCGACAAACAAATGGCTACTCAAAGGGGCAACCGCGGAGCTTTGGTGCGTGTCGCTTTGGTGGGTTATACCAATGTGGGAAAATCCACCCTGATGAATGTGATAGCTAAAAGCAATGTGTTTGCAGAGAACAAACTTTTCGCCACGCTCGACACTACGGTTCGAAAAGTAGTCGTGGGAAATTTGCCCTTTTTGCTCAGTGATACGGTAGGATTTATTCGTAAGCTTCCTACCCAGTTGGTGGAGTCCTTCAAAAGCACTTTGGATGAAGTGCAAGAGGCGGATTTGCTGCTGCATGTGGTGGATATTTCCCATCCCAATTTTGAACAGCATATCGATTCGGTCAATCAAATTTTAAAAGAAATTAAAAGTTTGGACAAACCTACGCTTGTGGTGTTCAATAAAATTGATGCTTATATACCAGAACCCTGGGATGATGACGAACTCATCGCCCAACGCGAAGCCAAACACTTTTCTTTGGACGAATGGGAGCGCACATGGATGCATCGGATGAATGGTCAAGCCATTTTTATTTCGGCATTGAACAAAGATAATTTAGACGGTTTTCGGACGCGTGTGTATGCAGAAGTGCGCGAAATTCATATCACCCGTTTTCCCTACAATCACTTTTTGTATCCGGAAGGACTTGATGAATAAATTTGTAATGTTATATCTTTAAAATAAAAATGATGCCCAAAAAAATTGTCCTACTGCTTGCACTCTTCTACCTCGCCTGTGAAAAAGGAGAAGATATTACTCTAGCTACCAGTCTCCTTGAAAGCCGTTTAGGGGTCAATGCTTCAGCGGATCCCTTGGAGGGAAATGCACTTTTTTTTCAGGATGTGCGCTATGGAAATGGGGAACGCAATACGCTAGATATTTTATTGCCTGATGCCGCTGTGTTGCAAGGAGTGGTCCTCTTTTTTCATGGTGGAGGTTTTGTCTCTGGCGACAAAGCAGATGCCTTTAGTGATTTGTTAAAAAGCACCATGCAACAACTGTTGGATAATAATATTGGAATCGTTAGTGCCAACTATAGCTTCATCAATACATCCGATAATTCGGGCGTACTTTCGTCCTTGGAAGACGGCACCGCTGCTCTTGATTTTATTCGTTCCCATTTGGAGGTGCTTCAGATTCCAAGAGATAAAATTATTCTCGCTGGAGTTTCGGCTGGGGCAGGAATTGCCCAATGGAATGGTTTTCGCGAAGCAAGCAACCAACAAGTACAAGGAATTTTGGCGTTGGCAGCGCAAAGTACCTACAATCTCTATGAATGGGAGCAGGTTTTCCCGGAATTAAATTTGGACGATGTACGTAACAGCAATGCTGAATTAGACGAGCTTTTCATTCAATTTTACAAAGGGGAACCCTCGCAAAGCGATTTGGAGGCATTGGATTATCGCACATTTATGGATGCCAACGATCCTCCCGTATATGTTTTTAATCAGGCGGACGATGCCGTGTTTAATGCACAGGGGGAACTCGATTTTGATGTGCTATACCACAGTTTTAGACATGGCGATTATATTCGTTCCAAAGCCATCGAGGTTGGACTGCCTTTCTCGGGCATCTATGCCGAAAGCCCCGATGGATTTGTCCTTAGAGTTTTAAACCTTTAATAGATTCCTAATCCCTATTGATCTTTTTCTGCAATAAAGACGTAAACCGGGAAATGATCCGAATATCCTTCCAACGTATTTCCCCTAATTTTCATTCGAAAGGGATACCCTTGGTATTTTCCTGTTGGGGTTTTTAAAAACTCTGGATTGTATACTGCGGCTTTTACAAAAAATAAATCCTCCGATTGCTTCCACGAGGAAGACAACAGGATTTGATCAAAAAGATGCCATTGATCGTTGTACGCCAAACTTCCGACCCCTTTTTTAAATAGGGGAAGCATGGGATTAAACAAAGCCTCTTCAGCGGTCAACGCTTTATTATTGGGATTCACCAAATTTTTTAAGCTCTTGTTAGTAGGATTATCGTTATAATCACCCATGCTGATAATCTTGGGTGGCGGGTCTAATTGGAGCAGGGAATCGATGATTTTTCGCTGCAGTTGAGCTGCTTTGATTCGCAGGGGCTGGCTTTTCTTTTCACCTCCTCGGCGCGATGGCCAATGATTGACGAGAACGGCAAGATATTCCCCTTCAAAATAACCACTCACCACCAATTGATCTCTAGTTTTTGTGCGAAATTGGGTTTTTGGATTTACCAAACGGAGTGCATATCGTTTTTGGTTTTCCAACAAAAAATAATCCTTGCGATACAGCAGTGCAACATCAATTCCACGGGAATCGGGAGATTCAAAATGGCTGATTGCATAGCCATAGGGTTGGAGTTGGGGATGTTGGAGCAAGGTGTTTAAAACTGTTCTATTTTCAATCTCACTAAGTCCGATCAATAAGGGTGGATTTTTTGTGGTAGTTTTGCCAATTCCTGCCATCACCGTTGCCAATTGATCAATTTTTTGTTGGAAAACTTCTTTCGTCCAATGATAGCTTCCTTTGGGGGTAAAATCTTCATCGAAGGTTGTTGGGTCGTCTTCCGTATCGAAGAGGTTCTCGACATTGTAAAAAGCGATGCTGTGCAGCTGATATTCCTGAGATTGGCATTGCACACAGCAAAGTATACTACTAAAAAGAAGTAGGATCTTTTTCAAAATTTGGATTTTTTATTCTGTAAAAGTATATTTAATTTTATGATTACTCAAATCATTACTCATGCGCTGTTGGATACTTTTGTGCCTGTTTTTGAGCATCCAATTTTTGTCAGCACAATGCCTACTCAAAGGCATCGTCGTTGACGAATCCAATTTTCCTTTGTTTCCTGTCAATATAGTGTGGGAATCCTCCCAACGAAAAACCACTACGGATAAAACAGGCTCGTTTCAACTGCAGATTCCCAAGGAAAAAGGCAATTTAATCCTCCAATATCAAGGAGATCGTGTTTCCATACCCATCCATTCCGGAGATCGTGATCAGATTGATTTGGGTCGATGGACATTCCGACCACAACCCATCCAAGAGGAGTCGACTCCGGTTTTTGATAGTGAGGATTTAGAAGCGCTCACAGATGCCCTCGATCGGAATCAGTTGGGGAGTGTTTTGAATGCTCGAAAAAATCCTTTTTTAGAGGCGGTCGCTTATCAATTCAGCAGTAGTTTTTTTCGTTTGAGGGGCTTGAACAATTCCCATCACCAAGTCCGATTGAATGGGGTGGAAATGAATTCTTTTTACACCCGCCAACCCCAATGGGGACAGTGGGGAGGGCTCAATGATTTTACAAACGCCAGCCAACAATTTCATTTTGGAATTCAAGGCAATTCCGTGGGGTTTGGTGGATTTTTGGGACTCACGAGCCTTTCTTTGCGACCCTCCGATTTGCGTCCAGGAGCAAAAGCTTCTCTGGCCTTTTCTAATGCGTCCTATCGATTTAGAAATATGTTTTCGTATGTAGTACAACCCGGGGAAAAAGGGTGGGGATATGCCATTTTGGTTTCGCGAAGATGGGGAAAACAAGGTTATGTGGAAGGGACTTTATACGATGCCAATGCAATGACTTGCTCCGTTGAAAAGCAATGGAATCCCCAACACAGCAGTGTGTTGACTGCTGTATATACCCCCCAACGCAGAGGGAAAAATGCGCCGATGACCCAAGAAGTTTTTGACCTAAAAGGACGCCAATACAATCCCTATTGGGGATTTCAACAGGGCGTGTTGCGAAACAGTCGCGAATCGAAAATCGCAACCCCCATACTTCTTTTTAATCACTATTGGCAGCCTCATCAAAATTTGACTTGGCAATGGAATACAAGCTATTCTTGGGGAAAAATAGCCAGTGGGCGGATGTTTTATAATGGACATCGTATAGTGGGGCAGAGTTTAGAAGGTGGCGGACAAAACCCCGACCCCATTTATTATCAATACTTACCCAGTTATGCCCTAAGAAACCCGCTGAAACCCGATTACACAGCCGCTTATTGGGCTAGAGCAGCCCTTGAACAGCAGGGGCAATGGCCGTGGGAGGATATTTATCAAAACAACCCCGAGGACGCCACCTATGCCTTGCAAGAGGATGTACAACAACCCCTTCGATTTTCAACAAATGTCCAACAACAATGGCAACTATCCCCTTCATTGCGGTGGTCTTCGGAAGTGAATTACAGTCGTGAAAAAAGCACTTTTTATGCCACCCCCACCGACCTTTTGGGCGCCACTCGAATTTGGGATTTGAACCCTTATGCAGCGACTTTTGAGCAAGCTCAAAACGACCTTTTAAATCCCAATCGAAGCCTTGGACTAGGCGCTCATTTTTTATATGATTACGAAATAAAAACGACAGCTTTGGAGATTTCCAGCCGACTGAACTACTCCCAAAAAGGGTGGGATGCTTTTTTTGGAATGGCGCTAGACAAACGAGACTATCAACGTTATGGAAATTTTCAAAACGGTAATTTTCCCAAGCATAGTTGGGGTCCAAGCGAAGTGCATAAATTTGTCGGAACAGCAGTAAAAACAGGGGTCAACAGTGCCCTTACGGGAAGGCATCAAGTTTTTATCAACGGGCGATGGGAGCTCCGACCATCCGCCTATAGAAATCTGTTTTTCAATCCAAGAGAACATCAATTCATCGTTCCCAATCCGCATTTAGAGGCTTTGTGGCAAATCGATTTAGGCTATTTTTTTCAATCGCCGAAAACCTATTTTAAATCGGTTTTTTACCATATTTCACAATCCAATTTGCAACATATTTCTTTCTATTTTGCCGATGGTGTTGGAGGGGATCAGGCCTTATTTGTCCAAGAAATTTTAACCGATGTTGCCCAACAACATTGGGGTGCTGAGGTGGCTTTTCAGCAGTATATTGTGCCCGAGTTAAAGCTCACTGCGATTGCTGCTGTGGGAAAATTTGTGTATGCAAACGCACCCCAATTATTTTTAGCCACAGCACCCTCGGCCACTGCAGTGGAAGCAGGTTTTGATCAAGGAATCCGATATGTCGGTCGCACTCGACTCAAAGGATTGGCACTGCCCGGAGGGCCGCAGCAAGCCTTTTCCCTTTCCCTTGCCTATGAAGATCCCAATTATTGGCGTTTGTCGGTCTATGGAAATTATTTTTCCAATGCTTTCTTAGCCCCCAACCCCCTCACCCGATCCCCCAATTTTTATACCGACCAAGACAGTCAGATGGATCCGCAATACGATGCCGATCAAGCCAAGGAATGGCTGCGACAAGAGGCGTTTTCGCCCTATTTTTTATTGAATGCTACGGCAGGAAAATCTTGGCGTATAGGAAGCCATTACACAGGGTTCTTTCTAAGCGTTCAAAATTTGTTAAACACGTTTTATAAAACCGGAGGATACGAACAGGGTCGTAATGCCAACTATCGGAGTTTTGTAGAAGATCGCGCCCGTAGTTTTCCGCTCTTTTCACCCAAGTACTGGTGGGGACGCGGCACCACCTATTTCACCACATTTTATTATCGTTTTTAATCATGAAAACACCAATTACTTTTTTGTTCCTCCTAATTTTGAGTTGTGCACCTCCTCAAAACTTTGAAATTCCAGAACATCAACTTGAAGTTCCCCAACCGACCACCCAACTGCAAGCGATTGCTGAGCGTGTGGCACAAAGTCCTTCTGGTTTTGTCCATTTTGGTTTAGAGGAAGAAGATTTATGGGTAGCTGCCTATGTGAGCAGTAGCGATGCCGGAGGAAATTTTTATAAGGAATTATACGTTCAAGATCAAGCCGAAAATCCACAACTGGGGGTGCGTTTATTGTTGGATCAAACGAGTTTGTATACGGCCTATCCGCCGGGTCAGAAAGTCCTAATTCGCCTCAACGGTTTGGGTGCAGGAAAAGAACAGGGAATCTTATCGCTGGGCACCTATGAAGCCGATGGGGTGGGGGTTTTGCCCAAAGCGCAAATAGAACATCAGCTTTTTCGGACTGAGGAACAGCTTCCCATACTTCCAAAATCGATTCGTATGGGTGCAATCCACCCCAATCATATTGGCCTGTGGGTTGCCTTTGAACAGGTTCAATTTGCCCAAAGTGAGGTAGGAAAATCGTTTTCTGGCGAGGCCTTCGATGAATTTGACGGCGAACGTCAACTCTTGGCGTGTTCGGATTATTATTCTCTTTTTTTGAGTAGCAGCACTTTTGCCAAATTTAAATCGCTGGAACTACCCAGTCTTTCCGGAAGGGTGCAGGGGATATTGACACGCGATTTTTACAACGACAAAAACATCCTCAAAATCAATAGTACTGCAGATATTGATTTTCAAGACAATCGTTGCGATCCTCCTTTTGGAGAAAGTTTTGAAACGGCTCCTTTGGGAAAATGGGAGGGAGCGGGTTGGTTCAACAGCATTGAAAAAGGGAGTGTCTATTGGCAAGTGATGGAAGATGAAAACACCTTGGGGCAGTCCTTAACCATTGGCTCTTATCGATCGGGAGACTCAAGCTCGGTATGTTGGCTGATTCTTCCTCCATTTGATCTTTTGGGCTATAGTCAACCCCAATTTCAATTTCGCAGTTCTTCTCAGTTTGGCGATAAAGCGGAGTTGGAGGTCTTATACAGTTCGGATTTTATGGGGGATTCACAGCGTTTGGATAAAGCAACATGGAAACCACTAAACGCCACGATTGCCACCCCCGGAACCGATGATTTGCGATGGGTTGAGTCAGGAAGAATTTCATTGAAATCTTTGGGGCCAAAAATACATATCGCATTTCGTTACACGGGAAGCGGAAAGGCCGCCTCCGACGGCACATTTAAATTGGATGATTTTTACTTTTTTGATTTACAATAAACCTATTTAACAGCAAAAAAGATGTCCGTAATCAAATCATTTGGTGCGGTATCCAGAGGGCTATTTCGATAAATTTCGAAGGCAGGAATTTTTTTATTGAGTTTAAAAACTTTCGCTCTTTGATACATAAGTTGTGCCGACCAAGCATTGCCCAAATGTTCATATGGACCTCTATGACGCACCACATGCGCTTTTAATTCTGGAATCACACCGGAAATAAACGGAGGCTCCAACGACTCAGGCAAACGATGCACCGGAAAAGCAGCGGTATAGCGGGCGTGATCTTTTACAGGATTAAAATCGTGGTAGATTGTAAATGAATCTTCTGCCTTTAAATCTGCATAATTTTCTTCGATATAAGCCATCAATGTTCCAAAATCTGTAGCCATTTTGGGGCCCAACTCGCAGAGCCTGCACGGGGTTTCAATTCCAATATAGGGCATTTCAGGAAGGGACTCAAGGTTTCTAAACTCCAATTGAGAATGTACTTTTCCATCTTCGCACAAGTTTTTTAAAAGTTTTAGCCCCCGTTCATAATCCATCCCTATAAAGATTTCCATCGATTTTTTCATCCAAAAAAGAAAGAAGGGTAGCTGACTGTCCATTTTCCAAGTCACTTCGGTGGTTCCCTTATCCTCTGTCAAATGAAAGGTAGTTTTCGCTTTTGATTTCCAAGGTTTAAAAAATTGGAGGTCACAAAGGAGGGCTTTGTTTTCTTGTTCCTCTTCAATGCGCATGGCGCCGCTTCCGGTGATTTTTCCCTCCCAAGAAAAATACTTCCCGTCTTGTTGAACTTCTACATGGGTCTGGGGTTCAACGATCAACCAAGGGGACCATTTGGGCCAAAAATGAAAGTCGTTTATATATTTAAAAACAGCATCCGCTTTTTTGTGAATTTGTATGGTTTTGATGATTTGGAATTTTGGCATGCTAATAAAATTTGGGTTTTTTAAAAATTAATCAAAAATTTTAGGAATGTAATTGTAGGTTAGTAAATCCAATTCCCCTTCATAGTAGGATCGAATTTTTTTCCCATTTTCATTGAGCAAATCCATTTGAATGATGGTTACTTCTTGTCGATGGGAAACCGTCATTTTTCCGGAAAGCAAGGCTGTTCCTTCATAATCAAAATAACGTCCTTCCACTTTATTTTGATCAAAATCAGTGGTGTAAAAACCAACAGCAAGATCACGGACTGCATAAGGGGGTCGGAGGTTTACAAAATAGGTGCCGTCTTCCAATCGGTTTTCGGTATTGGAACAGGTGACCAGTCCCATCAGGGCACCAGCGCCTTTTAGAAGAAGATCTCCATTGGAATCTTGATCAAAACGAATGCCTTGGGTAATAAACACCACAACCAAAAAATGCCCTTCGTAGAGCGAAGTAGTAGGGTCGCGTCCGAAATCGGTGAGTCCAGCATCGGAAATGCTGTATCTCCCCCCATCGATTTCAAAATAATTATCAGGAGCGGAAATATTGCTGTTGTCAGAACAACGAAAGAAAAGGAAACTTAAAAAAAGGAGGACACCGTAGGTTCTTGTTTGCACTGAAATAAAGATTTGATCTTTAAAATTAAAAATTTTTAATTAATTGTATTTAATTTTTCGCAGAATCCGTTGGGTGTCTTTGTAGGCTTGAAAATAATTTGTTCCATAAGCCTTTAAAATGGGTTTTGATCGTTCCAATTGGTCTAAGGCTTCGGGAATTTCATTTAAATAACAAAGCATACAATGGGAAGGCAATTGGAGTAAGTTTTCTTCCTCTCGAGCGTTGAGCTTCAGATTATTTTCAATTTTATCCAATAGTTTTTGATGTGTAGTGAATAGGTGTTGCAAGTTTTTTTTGTCGAGTTGAGGAGGTTTGAAAAGTAGGTTGCTGTTAATTTGATAGGCTCCATTTTCTAAAAAAGTAATGGTGAGTGCTTCAAGGGGGAAAAAACGAAACTGCTCCGAGATTCCCAAACGCACGTATTCGGTAATGATAAATTCACTCTTTGTCCATGCAATTTCAACCTCGTCCAAAGTGGAATAAAAAAGTTTGACTTGTTCGTTAATCAATTCTATATCAACCCGAGAATAATAGATTCCGGATTTCACTTTTTTCTCTATTCCTGCCCAACACACCACAAAACTTTCTTTAAAAACCAAGTAATTGGCTTGTACCTCATCTTTGTGATTGCTCAGAAAATCCACCACCCCATCCAAGGTGAGTTGGATATTGTTTTGGGCATGCTTTTCGATATGCTGCACGGTGGTCGCATTGGAGGGATCTACCCTAAAATCTGCACTCGTGCGTTTTGAAACGCTACCAATTCTCACAAAGCGATTTCCTTGCTTAAATTTCCAAATATTTTTGAGTAAAGAAGTGACTGCCGTGGTGGGTTTGATCGTGACCAATCCTACAACTTTGCCTTTGGGAAGTTGCGGAAAAGGAATATTTTCATACAAAACATCGGGAGGGTTGATCAAATAGGCATTGATCAAATTTTGAATCTTGCTGTCATCAAAAAAATCCACTCCAACGATTTTATTTTCCTGGTCTTCAACGCCAATAACCAAATAGGAATTATTGTGCGGATTGCTGTTGGATAAGGCACAAATATGTTTTAAAAATTTAGCTTTTCCTTCTTTGTTGTCCAAAGTGATTTTTAGCTTTTTGTCATAAAAACTATTTTCGTTATTGTGCGCAAGAAGGGCTTTAACAAGTAGGCGTTTGTTTATCATTTTTTTCGGTGAACAACGGTGGCATTGGCTTGTTGAGTAGGCAGCAAAACAAGATCGGCAACATTGACATGAGCGGGGGTAGAAGCCATATAAAAAAGGGCGTCTGCAACATCTTCAGCCACCAAAGGAGTAACGCCTTCATACACGGCCTCTGCGCGACTTGTATCGCCTTTGAAGCGCACTTTGGAAAATTCCGTGTGCACCATGCCCGGATGAATGGTGCCCACTCGAATTCCAAAAGGGTTGAGGTCGATGCGCAGCCCTTGAGAAAAAGCATCTACGGCAAATTTGCTGCTGCAATAGACACTGCCTTTGGGATAGACTTCTTTTCCGGCAATGGAACCCAAATTGATAATATGCCCGCTTTTTCGATCCACCATTTGCGGAAGGACGGCTTTGGTGACATACATCAATCCTTTTACGTTGCTGTCTATCATCGCATCCCAATCGTCCAAGGAAGCCGTCTGCACGGGGTCGAAACCATGCGCATTCCCGGCATTGTTGATCAAAAGGTCAATCGCTTGAAACGCCGGTGGAAGCCCTTCAATGGCTTTAAAAACGGCTGTTTTATCGGCGACATCAAAGACCAAGACATGGACGGGAGTGGACAATGTTGCTGCAAACGCCTCCAGTATTTCTTTTCTACGACCACATAAAATCAATCGCGCACCTGCGTCACTCATTTTTTGGGCGGTTGCACGTCCAATGCCGCTTGTTGCTCCCGTGATCAGTACCGTTTTATTTTCCATTGTTTATAGTTTCGTTTTACGTTTATTTCTAAGGGACGGGTTTGCCCAAACTGGCTTCCAGCAGCAGGAACCAATCTTGGATATCGAGAGGGATGTTGACGGCATCGATAAAGGCTTGCATCCTGTTGGGGTTGGTAGTTCCCACAACGGGATGGATAGGTGCCGGGTGTTTCAGCAGCCAAGCGATTAAAAGTTGTGCTTCGGAGCATTGATATTGATCACAAAGAACAGTCATCAGGGTAGCGATGCGTTGCTGTGCAGGGGTTTTCTTTTTAAAGTAATTTCCCAAAGCTCCCCAGGCCATGGCTTGAACCCCGGAACTTCGCATAGCGTCTAAAGTACCGTCAAATATGGGTTCGCTATGTGTTAATGAACATTCCAATTGATTCCATGCGATCGGAAGGGCTTGTTGCAAAAGTATCAATTGTGAGGAAGTAAAATTTGAAACGCCAATGGCTTTTATTTTGCCCTCTTTTTTCAAAGCGTTGAGGACTTCAGCAATTTCATGCACTTCCATCAAAGGGCTGGGGCGATGCAAGAGCAGCAAATCCAAATAATCGGTTTGTAAATAGTTGAGTGAATTTTCAACGCTCATGCGAATATGCGCCTTGGAATAGTCGTAATGCTGCACCTTCAACGGTCGGGCATCGCAAGGAAGTTGAATACCACATTTTGAAATAAATTGAACCTGCGATCGATCAATGCTGCTTTCTGAAAAGGCCGCCCCAAAAGCAGCTTCAGTAGTGTAGTGCCCATAGATGTCGGCATGATCAAAAGTGCTGATTCCCATTTCGACGTTGGCCTCCATATAGGCAGTCATTTGACGCTTGGAAAAAGCACTACCCCACACCCCCCAAGTCATAGTTCCGGAAATAATTCTTGAAAACTGTTGCATTTGAATAAAAAAATCTATTTTCACCTCTAAAATAAGAACTATTGATGGCTTGGAATCGTTCCCTACAATCAATTTTTAACCAATTGTTAACAGCCGAGGAAGAATAATTTTTACATTTTTGCTATCCAAAAAAAAGAAAAAAATTCATGGAAAATAGTACTGAAAATACCATTGACATAAAAGCCATAAACGCTAAAATTGAAAAAGAAAGTGCTTTCATAGACTTACTAACTATAGAAATCAACAAAGTTATTGTGGGTCAAAAACACATGGTAGAACGATTGCTGATTGGACTGCTGGGAAGAGGACATGTGCTGTTGGAAGGGGTTCCTGGGCTTGCCAAAACATTGGCCATCAACACCTTGAGTCAAGCCGTCAAAGGAAGCTTTAGTCGTATTCAGTTCACCCCCGATCTGCTTCCTGCAGATGTAGTAGGAACGATGATTTACAACATCAAGGAGAATGATTTCTCAATTAAAAAAGGACCCATATTCGCCAATTTTGTTTTGGCAGACGAGATTAACCGAGCTCCGGCTAAAGTACAATCGGCACTCTTAGAGGCCATGCAAGAAAAGCAAGTAACCATTGGGGATACTACTTTTAAGCTCCAAGCCCCCTTTTTAGTAATGGCTACGCAAAACCCAGTAGAGCAAGAGGGAACCTATCCCTTACCGGAAGCTCAGGTGGATCGATTTATGCTGAAAACCGTCATTGACTACCCAAAAATTGATGAGGAGCAATTGATTGTTAGAAACAACCTCAACAATGCAAATACCAAAGTACAATCGGTGGTGTCCACCAAGCAAATTCTCAGCGCACAAGAAACAGTTCGGGAGGTTTATATGGACGAAAAAATTGAAAAATATATTTTAGACCTCGTTTTTGCGACCCGTTATCCCGAAAATTATCACCTCGAGAAGATCAAACCACTCATTAGCTTTGGAGCTTCTCCGCGGGGAAGTATTAATTTGGCTACGGCTGCCAAATGTCATGCGTTTTTAAAACACAGAGGCTATGTGATTCCGGAAGATGTTCGCGCCGTAATCTATGATGTGCTACGCCACAGAATTGGACTTACCTATGAAGCCGAAGCGGAAAATGTAACTACAGAAGACCTCATCAGTCAAATCATCAATGAGGTAGAAGTACCCTAGTAGTTTTCATATCCGTTCACTATATAAGAAGCATTCCGTATTATGGATACCAAAGAGCTATTAAAAAAAGTTCGAAAAATCGAAATCAAAACCCGTCGCTTAAGCGATCATATTTTTGGTGGAGAATATCACAGTACGTTTAAGGGAAGAGGGATGACGTTTAGCGAAGTTCGTCAATACCAATACGGAGATGATGTGCGCGCTATTGATTGGAATGTAACAGCACGCTACAACGAACCCTTTGTTAAAGTTTTTGAGGAAGAACGCGAGCTCACCATGATGTTGGTGGTGGATGTGAGTGGTTCAGAAATGTTTGGAACGCAAGATCAATTCAAACGAGAGATCCTTACCGAAATTGCTGCTACCTTGGCTTTTTCAGCCTTACAGAACAACGACAAAGTGGGGGTACTCCTTTTTTCAGATCAAATAGAACTCTTTATTCCGCCCAAAAAAGGAAGGTCTCATGTTTTGCGGATTATTCGTGAGCTCTTGGAATTCAAACCAATAAGTACACGCACCAATATCAGTGTGGCACTAGAGTTTTTGTCGGGCATCTTAAAAAAGCGCGCCATTGTATTTTTATTGTCCGATTTTATGGACACGAATTATGAGAAAACCCTCCAAATTGCTTCCAAAAAACACGACCTTACGGGGATTAGAGTATACGATGCCTTGGAAGAAGACTTGCCTAATATTGGAATAGTACCCATGCGCGACGCCGAAACGGGAGGGATTCAATGGGTAGATACCCAATCTAAAAAGTTACGCCAAAACTACATCAAACATTATTTGGAACAGGTGAAGTACTTTGAAACGCTTTTTAAGAAAAATGGAGCGGGAACTTTGAGTTGTCGGATTGATGAAAGCTATGTTAAAAAACTGTTGAGCTATTTTAAAGCACGCCTATAAAATGAAAAAAGCAGGACTTATTTTTGGGTTTTTATGGAGTCTGTGGAGCTATGCTCAGGACGATGCAGTTTTGAATGTAGCAGTGGACACCACCACCGTCAAAATCGGGGCGCAGTTAAATTATACCCTTCAAGTTAAGGCAGACAGTACGGCCCAAGTGGTTTTTCCTGAGCAGCCGCTTTTTGCTCCTTTTGAACTGTTGGAGGAGTCCCCCATCGATACGCTTCGCACGCAGGCTCATTTTTTATACACTAAAAAATACGCCCTGATACAATTTGACTCTGGGAATTATTTCCTCCCCCAACAGCAGGTGTTGGTGAATGGATTTTCCAAAATTGCAGATATTATTCCAATACGTGTCAACACTGTTGAAGTCGATACGCTAAAACAAAACTTGTTTGAAATCAAACCCTTACAGGAGGTTAAAAAGAATTACGATGCCTTGATTTCCCAAATTCTTTGGGGATTATTGATCGCTTTTTTGTTGATTGGAAGCCTGTACACCTATTTGTTCCAAAAGCGCAGAAAAGAATTAAGAGCCCAAGAAAAACCCCCTTTTGAAAGAGCGATTGAAGCCTTGAAAGCCCTGGAAAATGAAGCTCCTCAAGATCAAGAGGCCTTTAAGGATTATTATTCGCGATTGACCGATGTGGTTCGACGCTATTTAGAAGAAGACGCCAAAGTCGATGCCTTGGAAAGCACGACCAACCAATTGGTGTTAAAATTGGAAATGCTGCGAGATGCGGGGGAACTTACCCTTGAAAAACAAACGATCAAAAGGCTGAAAAATGTCCTTGAAAATGCGGATTTGGTCAAATTCGCCAAATCTGTGCCGGAGTTTGGAATGGCAAAACAAGATCGAATTGTGGTAGAGGGAGTAGTTATTGAAACCAAAGAGGTATTGCCCGAACCCACCGAAGAAGAACTTCGAGAACAAGCCGCCTATAAGGAAATGATGCTCAAAAAGCGTCGTAAAGAACGTCTTATTTGGGGCGTTTCTGGCGTGGGTCTATTACTTGTCATTGGGCTCATCTCCAGTATGTTGGTCTATGGATTCCATCCGGTGAAAGACACTTTGTTCCGATATCCCACCAAAGTAATGTTGGATGCCAACTGGGTAAAAAGTGAATACGGGACACCTCCCTTGCGTTTGGAAACCCCGCAGGTGTTGGAACGTCTTCCCAGCGACGACTCTACCGTTAAGGAATTTGTGATGGGCAATTTTGACGCTCCTTTCTATGTGAGTGTGCGTTTCGATTTTCCCAAGCCATCCCAGGCCGATTTGGCAGCTCCGCAGCAAGATCCTAAAGAGGCCGATTTGGAAAAAGGAAAACAATTGGTGGCTGCCATCATTTCCAATTTTGAGTCGCAGGGGGCCGTCAATATTTTAATTAAAGACGATGCAGTGACACTCCCCTCGGGATTGCCGGTGGCAAAACTCTATGGAACCTTGGATTATCCTCGAAAAGGAGCCGAAGAACGGATCAGAAGTTATTACAATGCCTTGCTCTTCACTTTTGAAGAAGGGACCATTATTGTCACCCTGATGTACGAAAAAGAAGATCGCTATGCTCCCGAAATAGAGCGTAGAATCATTAATAGTTTGGAACTTATAAAAGAATTATAATCGTGTTTGAAGGAATCTATTTTGCGAATCCCAACTATCTGTGGTTGTTTTTGGTGCTTCCTTTGCTCATCGCTTGGCATCTTTTGACCTGGCGAAGAAACCAAGCCAAACTCAAGATTTCTTCACTCCAGGGATTTGGGTCTAAAAAGACACTGCGTTTGCGGTTGCGCCCTTTGTTGTTTGTTTTTCGGTTATTGTCCCTTGCATTGCTCGTTTTAGCCATTGCTCGTCCACAAACGGTGGACATTTCCACACGTACCAAAACCAACAAGGGGATTGACATTGTTATGGCCATAGATGTTTCTTCCAGTATGTTGGCGCAGGACTTAAAACCAGATCGCTTGACAGCACTCAAACGCGTGGCGGCGACCTTTATCAACGACCGGATTTCAGACCGGATTGGATTGGTGGTTTATGCTGGAGAAAGCTATACCAAAACCCCCATAACAAGTGATAAAAGCATTGTGCAATCTTCGCTGCGAGAAATTTCCTATCAAGGACTGATCGAAGATGGAACAGCGATTGGCATGGGATTGGCGACTTCAGTTAATCGATTAAAAGACAGTCGTGCCAAAAGTAAAATCATTATTTTGCTCACCGATGGAGTGAACAATTCAGGCTTTATTGACCCTAAAATTGCTGCGGAATTGGCCGTGGAATTTGGCATCAAAACCTACACCATCGGCCTAGGAAGCAACGGAACCGCGCGCGCCCCCATAGGAATTCGCCCCGACGGAAGTTTTCAATACGGCATGACTATGGTAGAGATCGATGAAGCCTTGCTCAAAGAAATTGCCTCCGCCACTGGAGGGCTCTATTTTAGAGCTACCGACAACAAAAAGTTGGAGGAAATCTACGACGAGATCAACAAGTTGGAAAAGTCCGATGTAGAAGAATTTAAATATTATAATTACGAAGAAAAGTATCGATATTTAGTCCTTTTGGCCATGGGATTACTTTTCTTGGAATGGCTTTTGCGGCACACCCTCTTTAAAAGTTTTATCTAAATGTATCAACTCGACGCACCCCTATACAGCTATTTGTTTGCACTGCTCCCCGTGTTGTGGCTTGGATATCTCTTGTTTTTACGATGGAGAAAAAAAATCCAACAGCAGTTTGCAGCCTCACATTTGTTGGACGTATTGAGTCCCGACCGTTCTCGATTTAAACCGAATTTAAAATTGATTTTGTTGAGTTTGGCACTCTTGTTCATGGTTTTTGGATTAATCAACCCCAAAATTGGGACGCAATTGGAAACAGTCAAACGAGAGGGAGTGGATATCGTTTTTGCCATCGATGTGTCCAAAAGCATGTTGGCCGAAGATGTTGCGCCCAACCGTTTGGAAAAATCGAAACGATTGGTTTCAGCACTCTTGAACCAATTGGCAAGTGATCGAGTGGGAATCATCGCCTATGCTGCTCAAGCAGTACCGCAGCTCCCGATTACCACGGATTATAGTGCTGCCAAAATGTTTTTGCAAGCACTCAACACCGATATGTTGTCTTCTCAAGGAACCGCTTTGGACAGTGCCATTGATTTGGCGGCAACTTTTTTTGATGACGAAGACCAAACCAATCGGGTGATTTTTTTAATTTCTGATGGAGAAGACCATTCTGAAGATGCCCAAAATGCAGCGGCACGGGCAGCAGAATTAGGGATTAAAATCTTCACTTTTGGTGTAGGAACTGAAAAAGGGGCACCCATACCTTTGAAACGCAATGGAGTCGTAGAATCCTATAAAAAAGATTTGGAGGGCGAAGTAGTCATCACCAAACGTAATGCCGAAGTCCTGGAGGCCATTGCCAAAGCCACTGAAGGTGCTTTTCAGGATGGGAATCAAACCCAAGCCGTTTTAGACTTTGTTTCCGAGCAGCTTAAAGCCATGGATAAAAAGGAATTTGAAGCAAAAAAATATGTCACCTACAAGGATCGTTTCCAAGCTTTCTTGATTGGGGCTTTATTTTTATTGGTATTAGACTTATTTTTGTTTGAGACCAAAACCAAATGGGTACAACGATTGAATTTGTTTAATGAAAACAATAACAATGCATAAAGGATCAATAATTATCAGTGTTTTGATTTTTTCGACCTTGGCATGGGCACAGGATTCGAAAATAGACAATCGTATTTACGATGGCAACAAAGCCGTTGAAAAGGAAAATTATGTCGCTGCTGAAAAATCGTATCGAGAAGCACTTTCATTGGCACCGGAAAAAACTGCGGCACTTTTTAATTTGGGCAATACACACTTTCAGGATGAAAAATATGACGAAGCCTCCCAACGTTTTTTTCAAGCTCAAAAAGTGGCTTCCTCTAAAGATGAAAAACACCGAGCCTTTCACAATTTGGGCAATGTGTTTATGAAGGAAAAGCAATACCAAAAAGCGGTTGAGGCATATAAAAATGCTTTGCGGAACAATCCCAACGACGAGGAAACACGCTACAATTATGCCCTAGCCAAGGAGTTGCTAGACAATGAAGAACCGCCACAAGAGCAGGAACAGGACGACAATAAAGACAAGAAAGATCAGCAGGATCAACAAGATCAAAACGAAGATCAGAAAGATCAAGAAGGGGATCAGGATCAAAAAGACAATAAAGATCAGGAGCAAAAAGGAGACGAAGGCGACCAGGAAAAAGATGAGGGTGAATCCAAAGAGGGAGACGAGCCCAAAGATGAGGAAAAAGATCAAAATCAAAATCCAAATCCCAACGATCAACAGCAAAAAGACCAGCCCCAAGCACCCCGCCAAGGGCAACTTTCTCCTCAACAAATTCAAAGTTTGTTAGAAGCCATGAACAATCAGGAAAAATCGGTTCAAGACAAGGTAAATGCCAAGCAAATTCAAGGCGTTAAAACCCGTGGAAAAAAAGACTGGTAAGCGATGTTTAAAAACAGTGTCATTCCATTTTACTATTTCGCCCTCCTTCTTTTTACGGTAGGGTCGCTTTCGGCACAAATTAGTTTTGAAGCCAAAGTGAGTAAAAAACGTTTGGGATTGAATGAACGCTTGCGCGTAGATTTTGTGATGAACGAAAACGGCGACAATTTCCAACCTCCCAATTTTTCCGGATTTCGGGTGGTGAGCGGACCTCAACAATCCGTCAGTAGGTCATGGATGAATGGGGTTCGTAGTTTTTCAAAAACCTATACCTATTTCCTTACTCCCAACGCCAAGGGGATGATCACCATCGGTCAAGCGGAAATGACGTTTAGTGGAGAAGTGTATAAAACCTCCCCCATTTCGATAGTAGTGACCGAAGCAGTAAAAACACCCAATGATCCCAATAATATTGATTATTTAACCGATGATAACATTCATTTAGTTGCCGAAATTTCTAATGATCGACCCTATTTAAATGAAGGCATTACGGTGATTTACAAATTGTACTATCGCAATCCGATCAACTTGCAGGACGTTCAGGAAATGGAAAGCCCCAATTTTTCCGATTTTTGGAATCATATTATTAAAATTGGCAAGGCACAAATCAATCCTCGCGGCAGTTATAGAGGAGAACCCTACAATGAGGTGGTATGGCGAAAGTCGGTACTTTATCCCCAAAAGACAGGCAAAGTCACTTTGGAACCTCTTACCTTAAATTTGAGTATTGGAGTACCTTCCAATCGCAGGGATTTATTTGGAAATCGGGTTTATCAACAAACTCAAAAAACAGTCACTACAGGAAAAAAAATCATCAACGTCAAACCCCTGCCGGAAACCAATCAGCCCGAAGGATTTCAGGGCGCTGTGGGACAATTTGATTTCGACCTTATTTTGGACAAAGACGCTTTGAAAGCTTCTGAATCTTTTCAAGCCAAAATAAAAGTGAGTGGAAAGGGAAATTTAATTTTATTTGAGCTTCCCAAACTGACAGTCCCCAATACGCTTGAAATCTACGAACCCGAACGCATTGAAAATGTGACCACCAAACTCTCTGGCATGCAGGGCAGCGTGGAGGAAATTTACACCATCGTACCGCAGTTCCAAGGAAAGTATCCCATCCCGATCGTTAAGTTCAGCTATTTTGACCCCAAAGAAGAACGCTACAAAACAATGGATTCACAAAAACTGATCGTGGATGTGTTTGAAGGACCCCTGGCTTCGAATGGCGCCAACAACGCTGTGGATGAAGTCTCCCGAATTTTAGTCAATCCCACGGAGGATTCCTTCCGATTCATCAAATTGGATACTGCATTGACCTTCATCAATGTGCCCAATTTTTGGCTGAGTACTCGGTTTTGGGGCTTACTCTTGCTCCCTTTTGGATTGATCGTTTTGGCCTTGGTTTTGAAAAAATGGGTGTTCAGCAGAACCGAAGATGTGATGAATTCCAAGCAGCGTCGGGCGCAACAGTTGGCACGTAAATACTTGAGTTCTGCCAAAAAAACCATGGGTCAGCAAGTAGCTTTTTATGAGGCCTTGGAAAGAGCACTGCACAATTATCTCAAGGCCAAGTTAAAAATAGAAACTTCGGAAATGAGTAAACCCAAGATATTGAGCTTACTTGAACAGAAAAAGGTAGCCAGCCAAACGGCCAAAACCTATATTTCTATCCTTGAAAATTGTGAATTGGCACGCTATGCTCCCGGAGCTACGGTCCAAATGAAACAAGATTTCGACAATGCTAGTGATATTATTGCTCAAATAGACAAACAGCTATGATGTACACCGCTTTACATTTCCAAAGAACAGTTGGCAAAACACTTTTAGGCTTGGTCGTACTGTTTTTATTTACTTCGCACACCCTTTTGGGGCAAACCTCTATGGGGCCTGTTTTTGAGGAGGGCAATGCGGCCTATAATGAAGGTGATTTTGGGAAAGCCGCGACGCTCTATGAGCAAGTCATCAAAATGGGACAACACAGCGCAGCACTTTATTACAATTTGGGGAGTGCCTACTATAAATTAAACAAGGTGGCTGAAAGTATTTATTATTTTGAAAAAGCCAAACGTTTGGCTCCCAATGATGAGGACATTCGGGTCAATCGTGCATTTGCTCAAAATATGACCATCGATGCCATTGAAGTGCTTCCCACTTCTCAACTTAAAACATTGCAAAACAGGGTCTTTAGTGCCCTTTCCTTAGAATCTTGGGCACTGTTAACCGTGCTATTGGCATGGTTGCTTTTGGCTGCTATTGTTGCCTATCTCACCTTCCGATCTTCGCGCAGCAAGCGTAATTTTTTTGCCCTTGCAATGCTCTTCATCGTTGGTTTTATCGGAAGTTTTTCTATTGCCATGAGTATCTACAATCAACAAGAGGAAACGGTTGAGGCCATTTTATTTTCTAAAAAAGTGGAGATTCGCTCCGAACCCAATGAGCGCAGTGAAATATTGTTTTTATTGCATGAAGGCACCCAATTACAAGTGTTGGATGAACTCCAAGAGTGGCAAAAAATTAGAATTGCAAACGGATCTGAAGGTTGGATTAAAAATGGAAGTATACGGCGGTTGGATGCCCCCAACTAACCAACTGATCCATATTTTTCAGAGCGTTGCTTTGAAAGACCCAATCAAAAACCAAACTTCCGATCTTTAAAAGCATGGGATAAAACGTTGAGGTCTCAATGATTTCAAGGGAAAAGAAGGTGATGTATTCCGAAATATTTTCAAACAACAGCACAAAAGCAGCGAGCAGGAGAATAAATTTTAATCCTCCAAAAGCAGCTCCCAGCAATTTGTTCAACCCGCCCAAGGCAACCAAGTTCAGTGCTTTAGTAAGCATTTTGGCAAGTAGGCTGATGGCGTAAACAATTAAAATAAAAAGTAAGATAAAACTTATGGTTTGTATCCATTTGGGATTCCAATCCACCCATTGCGTCAAAAAAGCACTCATCAAATTTGAAAAACGAAAGGCTCCTAAAATTCCCAAAACCAAGGCAATCAATCCGGCAACCTCCAAAACAAGTCCTTTGAAGAGGCCTCTAAAAACACCAATAGCGAAAAGGATAAGTATGGCAATGTCAAGTCCATTCATTTTGCCAAAGTACATTTTTTTTGGAATTTGGATACGCCTTTTTAGGACATTGAAATAAAAAATAATTTTTTGAATGTTTATAGGAAGCGACTCTTTCGGAAAACTTTTTTTCAGGAGATAAAAATGTACCTTTGCGGCATGCAAAAAAGCACACGTGATCCACAACTCAAAACACGATGGGAAAACCTCATTGCCACCCTTAGTGAGCGTTTTTCCGACGGGGCGGATATGGAAGTGGAAGGCATCTTGTATTTGATTGGCTTACAAGCCTCGGGCAAGGTGCATAAACGATTAAAAAAAGACGATAATGTCAACCTCATCCACATTGGAATTTGTACGGTTTTAGAACCCTATGGGTATTATCGATTTGATTGTTACGACGAGGAGGGCTGGCCCCATTTTGAACTTATAGAAAACCTTCCCCACCTTAAAGCAGGTGAACAGAGTTTGTTAATGAAACAAGCTATAGTAGAATACTTTTTGAAGGAGGGGGTAATTTCATAAAACTACTTTATTTTTGTCCTATGATAGATGCTGTAAAAGAACACCTCGAAAAAGTTACTGCTTTTGCCTCCTCCGATCCGCAGGAAGTGGAGCAATTTCGTATTGAATATGCCGGAAAAAAAGGAATTCTCAACGCCCTTTTCGCAGCTTTCAGGGAAGTGCCCAACGAAGAGAAGAAAGCATATGGACAAGAACTGAATGTATTGAAAACAGCCGTTGCCGAAAAAGTGAAGCACCTTCAAGCCCAGTCAAAGCAACAGCATTCCAATGCGCTGTTGGGCGACATCAGTCGTCCGGGATTTCCACTTGCTATGGGCAATCGACATCCCCTTTCGGTGGTGAAGAACCGGATCATCGATATTTTCACACAGATTGGTTTTACGATTTCCGAAGGGCCTGAGATTGAAGATGATTGGCATAATTTTACAGCCTTGAACTTACCGGAGCATCATCCCGCCCGAGACATGCAGGACACTTTTTTTATTCAAACGAATCCGGATATCTTGTTGCGCACACACACTTCGTCTGTTCAGGTGCGCCACATGGAAAACAATCAACCTCCCATACGCACCATTTCTCCGGGACGCGTTTTTAGAAACGAAGCCATTTCTGCCAGAGCACATTGTATTTTTCATCAGGTGGAGGGACTTTATATTGACAAAAATGTTTCTTTTATCGACCTCAAGCAAACCCTGCAATACTTTACCGAATCCCTTTTTGGAAACTCCAAAATCCGTTTACGACCCTCTTATTTTCCTTTTACCGAACCCAGTGCAGAGGTGGATATCTATTGGGGACTTGAGACCGAAATTGATTATCGCATCACCAAGGGGACAGGCTGGTTGGAAATCATGGGTTGTGGAATGGTAGACCCCAACGTTCTTAAAAATTGTGGAATCGATCCCGAGATATATTCGGGCTACGCCTTTGGATTAGGAATCGAACGGATTGCGATGTTGTTGTATCAAATTAGCGATATTCGTTTGTTTTTCGAAAATGATGTTCGCTTTCTAAATCAATTCAAAGGCACGCTTTAAGTCAGCTTTTGAGCCAAGTTCAATAGGACTTTTTTGGCCGCTGCCCCTTGGTAAAGGATGGTATATACCGCATCCAAAATCGGGGTTTTCATCATTTTTTTTAGCCGAATAGCATAGGCAAAATTACAAGCGTAATAGCCCTCTGCCACCATCTTCATTTCTAATTTTGCGGCTTCAACACTCAAGCCTTTGCCAATCAACACGCCCAATTTTCGATTGCGACTATAAGGCGAATAGGCGGTTACCAAAAGATCTCCCAAATAGGCAGAATGGGTGATGGGACTGGGACGCTTTCGAATTTTTCGAATAAAATAATCCATTTCTCGGAGGGAATTGCTAATCAAAACCGACTGAAAATTATCTCCGTAGTCTAGGCCATTGGCAATTCCGGCAGCCAGGGCGTAAATGTTTTTTAACAAAGCCGCATATTCGGTTCCCACCCGATCGGAAGAACGAACTGTTTTTACATAATCACAGGCCAAAAAGGCACTGGCGATGCGGGTGATCTTCCGTTGATTACTACTCAACGTCAAATAAGACAAGCGTTCAAGTGCAATTTCTTCCGCATGACAGGGCCCAGTAATAGTTCCCAATTGTCGTCGCCCTACTCCGTAATGATGAAAAAGGTGATCCCCCACCAAGCGTTGGGATTCCGGAACCATTCCTTTCGTCGCTGAAAAAATAATTTTGTTAGAGATTGGGGAGTTAATCTTTTGTAAGGCTTGTTCAATATATAGCGAAGGAGTTGCGAGAATCAACCACTGACTATGACGGACGACTTCATTGATGTCGGCACTCAAGGTCAATTGTTCCATTTTAAATTTTACTCCACGCAGATATTTGGGGTTACTGTGATGTTCCAACAAATATTTAATCGAAGATGGATTATGCACATACCAATGGACATGATGACCACTGTCTGTGATGATTTTTGTCAGGGCAGTAGCCCAACTGCCACTACCGATAATTCCAATTGAGGGTAGGTTTTGGCTCGTTAATTTACGAACAAATCTCAAGTTGTAGGGGTTTTAGATCCAGCTGCTCCAGGGAATACGACTCAACAAGAAAAGAAGACCGAGGCCGTAAAAAATCCCAATTCGAGAGAATTTTTTCCCTGAAGTAGTTTGTCTTTTGTGAAGCGACCAACCCATAGTAATAAGGATCAGTGCCAAAAGATTCATAGAGGGGTGTTCCACCAAATACAAGCGGGCAGAAGCATCACCCATAACGCCTTTCATTCCGAGTGCAGACCATTGGTCAAACCATGGCGATACAAAATAGAGTATCAGTCCGATGACAAGTTGTAAATGAGAGAAAATAAGGGCGAAAAGACTCAATCGAAGGTCGGTGGCTCCAAACTCCTTTTTCGCGAAAATTCCGCGGATAGCATTCAACAAGGCGAGCACCAACGTGATCAGCACCAAATAAGCAAAAAAAGAATGAATGGGTTTTAGTAGCGCATACATAGGATAAAAGTTTGTATAAAAATAATGTATTTTAAATAAGTACACCTTTTCTAAGGCATTTAAAAATTAGGGCATCAAAAAGCTTCTAAAGTTTTCTCGGTGAACAAATTTTACAGCAGCGTTGTACGTTTCAGTAAAAGTCTTTGAGTTTTTCAATTTTGCATTAGGATTCCATTTAAATTCAAAACCACTAATTTGCCCAGACTGTTCTTCCACATAATCTATTTCTTTTTGTTGTTTGGTTCGCCAAAAATAGGAACTCGCCAAACTCTGGTGGTAGGCCTTCTTTTTGAATCGTTCGCTGATTAAAAAATTTTCCCAAAGTGCCCCTTTGTCAGAACGCTCTTCAATTGGATTAAAATTGCCGATCACACGATTTCGTATTCCAGTATCATAAAAATAAATTTTCTGATTCGTCTTTATTTCATTTCTCAAATTATTACTATAACTGGGCAATTTGAAGATAATACATCCTTGTATGAGCAGATTGATATAGCTGCTAATCGTGTTTTTATCAACACCAATCAATTGTGCTAACTCATTGTAGCTTACTTCAGCACCAATTTGTAAAGCGAGAGCTTTTACTAATTTCTCCAATACCTCTGGTTTTCGAATTCCTCCAAAAGCGAGAAGGTCTTTGTATAGGTAGCTATTCGTCAATTGGGTTAATATCTCAATTTCCGATCCAGGATTGTTGATCACATCGGGATACATTCCATACAATAAACGCAATTCCAATTGCTGTTGTGCTTTTACAAAACCAAGATGCTGTTCCAATTCTTCCCAAGCGGTAGGATAGAGGGCAAACTCCCATTTTCTACCCGTTAATGGTTCATTGATTTTATCATTTAATTCAAAGGCAGAGGAGCCACTGACCAACAATTGCACTGTTTTAAATTGGTCGGTAATAAGTTTTAATGTAATCCCTATATTTTCTATTCGTTGTGCTTCATCAATAAATACAATGGTGTGCCTTCCTAGGATACTTTTCAGCTCCTCGGTATTGGGTTGATTCAGCAGATTCCTAACGGATGGATCATCGCCGTTGAGAAATAAATGCGCTTTATTTTTTAATAAGGATTGAATCAAAGTTGTCTTTCCAACTTGCCTTGGTCCAATCAAAAGAATCGCCTTACCCGTATCTAATTTTTCAATTATTTTTTGTTCTAAAAATCTTTGAATCATGACTTTTGGTGATTGTATTCACCAAAAGTAATAACTTTCGGTGATTATATTCACCAAAAGTTACTATTTTGATGTTTTCCTTACGCTTTATTTACTGGGTTATTAGAAAATCGATTAACTTTAAAATCAAAACCCCCCTTATGAAACCTTTCCTTTTAGCCTTAGCCCTTTTAGCACAAAGTTGTAAAGCACCTGTTTCCAAAAAAGCACTGCAAGAACCCACGTTTGGCATTGTCATTCATGGCGGTGCAGGGACGATTTTAAGAGCAAATATGACTCCCGAAATAGAAACCGCCTATCGAACGGTTTTGGAAGAAGCCATTCGCGCGGGTCATACGATTTTAAAGCAGGGAGGCAGCAGTCAAGAGGCGGTAGAAAAAACCATTCACGTAATGGAAAATTCCCCTTTGTTTAATTCAGGAAAAGGAGCTGTGCTTTCAGCTGAAGGCACCATTGCTTTGGATGCTTCTTTTATGGACGGAGCCACGCTGAATGCAGGTGCCGTTGCCGGAGTTCAGACCATTAAAAATCCGATTTCAGCGGCCATTCAGGTGATGAAAAATTCGCCACATGTAATGCTTTCAGGCAAGGGTGCCGATCAGTTTGCAAAAGAACAAGGCTTGGAGCTGGTGGATCCATCCTATTTTATTACCGAAAAACGGATAAAAGCGTTGGAGCGTGTAAAAGCTGCAGAAGCAAAAAAGGCGGGATCGGCCTTGCTGCATTCGGAAGAAATATATGTCAAACAGCAGTATATGGGGACCGTAGGCTGTGTGGCTTTGGACACGTCCGGAAATCTGGCAGCAGGCACTTCCACCGGTGGGATGACCAATAAAAAATGGGATCGGATTGGGGATGCCCCCATTATTGGTGCGGGAACCTATGCCAATAATGCTACTTGTGCCATTTCCGCCACCGGTTGGGGAGAATTTTTTATTCGCAGCGTTGTAGCGCATGACATTTCCGCATTGATGGAGTATAAAGGTTTATCTATTGGTGAAGCTGCCCGAATTGTAATCCATGAAAAAATGGGAGCATTGGGAGGTAATGGTGGTGTTGTTGGGATTGATCGACAAGGAAATATTGCCATGGAAATGAATTCTCAGGGAATGTACAGAGCCCACATGGATGCCGCTGGAAATCTTAGTGTAAAGATTTATCAAGACGAATAATGACCAAATTTGCTGTTGTTTTTGAGACGGAGTTAAATTCCTTAGCGGATGAAGACTACCTTATCTATGCCAAAGCAATGGAGGATCGGGTGGCCACAGCAAAAGGCTTCTTAGGAATGGAAAGCCATCGTTTTAAAAATGGTAAAGGAGTGACCATCAGTTATTGGGAATCCAAAACGGCCATTGCGGCTTGGGGCAAAGATCCGCATCATCAAAAGGCTCAAAACTACGGAAAGACAAAAGCGTATAAATCGTATACATTAAAAATGTTTGAAATTTTAACTTAAAATAAAGCAGCTTTATCACTCTATTTTAAGTTGCCAAACATTGATTTTCAGCTCGTTTTTGTGCTTTTTCTCTTTCTATTCCAAAAAAACTTATTTTTAGTAAATTTTATATTTATGAAAAAAGTCATTGTATTTGCAATCGCTGGTTTGCTGTTGGCATGCGGAGAAAAAACCCCCCAACAAGATCCGAACAAAGAAGAATGGATAGCACTTTTTAATGGGAAAGACCTGAGCGGATGGGACATAAAAATTGCGAATCGTCCACTCAACGACAATTATAAAAACACTTTTCAGGTGAAAGATAGTATGCTTCGAGTGGTGTATGACGAATACGAAAACTTTGACGATAAATATGGACACCTTTATTATGAAAAACCTTTTTCCTATTATAAAATCAGATTTGATTATCGATTTACAGGAGAACAAACTCCCGGAGGTGAAGCGTGGAACGTCCGAAACAGTGGGGTGATGTTGCATTCGCAATCGGCGGAAAGCAATGCTTTTGAACAACATTTTCCGGTTTCTATAGAAGTTCAGCTGCTCGGAGGACTTGGGGAAGCGAAACGTACGACCGCAAACTTATGTACGCCCGGAACAGCGGTCGTCTTCAACGAGGTGTTGGATTTTACGCATTGCATCAACTCCAGCTCAAAAACCTATCACGGCGACCAATGGGTGCATACCGAAACCCTCGTTATGGGATCGGAAAAGGTCATTCACATTGTGGAAAATGACACCGTATTGACCTACTCCCAACCTCAGATTGATGCCTCTTTTATCAGCAAAGCCAACGGGGGCGAAGATTGGGAGCGAATGGGAGTGACCAATAAAGAAATTTGGATTCCCAAAGCCGGTAATTTAATCGATACGGGTTATATTGCCCTTCAAGCCGAAAGCCACCCGATTGATTTTAAGAATATCGAAGTGCTGAATCTGTGCGGTTGTATGGATTCCAAAGCAAAAAATTATAAATCCTATTATCTAAAAGCGGACAATAAAAGCTGTATTTATTAAGCTGCTGAAGACTTACTTTTTTTGTGTTTGCTCTTCAATGGCAGCTTTTCGGAATTGAATAATATCTGCAATCAGGGCGAGGGGTAAATCTTTATCATTGGGAATCTGTATGGAACCCTTACCCGTTTTATAGTCTTTTAAAGCGGTTGCAAATTGAACATTAGTGGCAGGTAAAGCATAAAGACCAATATGTTTTTTTTGAGCGGCAAAATGAAGCAGGATTTTTCCTTGATATTTAAAAGTGGGCATGTCATAACTGATTTTTTCTTCCACTTCGGGCAAAGCGGAATGGACTAAATCACGAATCTGATGAAGTTTTTCCTGTAGGGATGGAGCCGCCAATGCGATGTATTCGGCTATGTTTGCCGCTTGGGTATGTTGATACATGGATTGTTCATTTTATGTAACTTAAAAATAATAAAAAGGGATGAAATGAATTTCAACAACATTTTAAAATTCATTATCTTACCTATATAAACACCACCGTGCATTCAGTTTTTGAACGAATTACCGCTGCTTTTCCTTGGATTGTGTCTATCGCTTCTGCGCTGGCACTTTGGCATCCGCCATTGTTTGTGTGGTTTCAAGGGAATTTAATCACGCTGGGTTTGGGGGGAATTATGTTGGGAATGGGTTTGACCTTGCAATGGAGTGATTTTAAGCAAGTGGCAAAAACGCCCCGCTGGATACTCACCGGAATTGTATTGCAATTTACGATTATGCCTTTGTTGGGTTGGGCACTAGGATATCTCTTTCAATTGCCCACTTTTTTTGCCGTCGGTCTGATTTTGGTGGCTTGTTGTCCGGGGGGAACGGCTTCGAATGTCATCGCCTATTTGGCCCGAGCGCATGTAGCCTTGTCGGTGTGTATGACAACTTTTTCTACCCTAGGAGCAATCGTACTCACCCCACTGATGATGGGTCAACTTTCGGGGAGTTATGTTGAGGTAGATGCCATGGGCTTGTTTTACAGCAGTCTAAAAGTGGTATTGTTTCCCGTGGCTTTGGGGGTGGTGCTCAATCGATGGCTCCCTCAGAAAACAGCAAAAATTTTACCCTATGCTCCCATGACCGCCGTTTTGTTAATCACGCTGATTGTAGCCAGTATAATTGGTCAAGGAAGAGACATCATCCTAAATTCGGGATTTCGTCTCTTGTTGGCACTGATGAGTTTGCATTTGCTCGGCTTTGTCTTGGGTTTTTTGATCAGTTATGTCGCCTTTAAAAACAAAGCCGTAGCCAAAACCATTTCCATCGAAGTAGGCATGCAAAATTCAGGTTTAGGAGTGGTTTTGGCACAAGAAAATTTTGCCAATCCCATGACCGCCATACCCGCCGCCATCTCCAGTTTGATACATTCGCTCTACGGAAGCTTTTTTGTCTTTTTCTTTAAAGATCGAGGAAAGTAAAGCTGTTTAATGCCATTATTCAACCATGAAAAAAATTTTGTTGTGCAGTTTGGGAAGTCGGGGAGATATGGAACCATTTTTGGCTTTGGGGCAGCAATTGAAAAAACAAGGCAATGCGATAGCTTTTTGTATGCCGGCGCAAATGGAGACTTTGGCGAAAGAAGTAAGCCCTCAATTTTTTCCGCAATCGGCGGCCTTTCTTGACTTAGTCAACAGTCCATCGGTTCGTGCCATTATCGGTCAGGTGGGGAGTGGCTGGTCGCGTATAAAAACAATACTGGGCCTTATTTCCAAAACCCGGCCCATACAAGAACAGCTCATTTTGGATCAAGAGGCTGCCGTCCTTGCCTTTGAGCCGGACAAAATAATTTTTCATATCAAATGTATTTACCCCTTGCTTTGGGGAATTCAAGGAAAGGGGGAAGTTTGCCTACTTTCTCCCATCCCCTGTATGGTGCACAGCGTAACACACGAACCCCATATTGGTTTTGGAAAACCAAGGGCTGCTTGGTGGAATCGGATGACCTATCGCTGGGCGACCTTTGCCTTGGTGCATCAATCCATTTTGGGCTATGGTAAGAAATTTATTAAAGCGAAAAAAATGAAGCTTGACGCAAAACGCATACATACGTTTATGCAAGAGCGGTTGGAAGTGCAGTACAGCATTTCGGAACAGCTTTTTCCCAAACCCAATTATTGGCCTTCCCAAGCTAAAATCACGGGTTTTTTACAACGTGATAACAGCGGTCAATTTCAACCTTCGGAGGCTCTAATGACTTTTTTAGGGCAGCACCCTGCTCCCCTTTATATGAGTTTTGGAAGTATGGTGAATGCACAACCAAAACAAGTGGGGAGCGATCTTTTGGCGGTTTGCGAACAGCTGCGCCAACCCATCATTATCAATACTTCTTGGGGTGGGATTGAACTCCCCAAATTACTTCCCAAATGGGTTTTTGTGGTAGAAGAGATTCCGTATGATTTTTTATTTCAGCATATAAAAGCGGTGATTCATCACGGTGGATCGGGAACGGTACACAATGCTTTCGAAGCCAGAAAACCCCAATTAATCATTCCCCACATTGCCGATCAATTTTTTTGGAGTCGAACACTTGTTCGTATAGGAGCAGCGGTGGAAGGATTTCCAATAAAAAAATGGTCGCAAGTACGTTTGAAAACTGCTTTGGAAGCTTTGTTGGAAAAAACAGCGTCCTTATAAGGTGCTCTTTTTTACCCCCGTAATTCGATAGATGGTGCCGTTGCTTTTGGTAAATATAAAAACCTCTCCCTTTTGATTTGTCCCGAATCGAAGATCGACCCGTTGGTTGGGATTCATGGCCGCCAAACTCGTTTTTTCACCTTTAAATTCAAGCCCTAAACCGTGAATGTTGGCTTGTTTTCCTTGTTCTATTGCGGTTGCATCAGCATAAAAAAGAAAGCCTCTAGGAATATCTCCAAAAAGGTATTTTCCCTTTAAATCGGGAATCAAATCACTGGTATAAACATAGCCCCCCGAAACGGCATTCCCTTCATCGTGATCGTATTGCAAAACGGGTGGGATAAATGTGGAATCTGTTTCATCCACAGGATAGACCAATTCGGTATTGGCTTCTGGATCAAACAAAAAAGTTCCTTCGCGATGCGGCCACCCGTAATGTCCTCCTTTTTCACCCAAATTGACTTCTTCCACACTGTGCTGTCCAATGTTGGAAATCAACATTTTTTTGGTACCGCTGCGGTCCCAAGAGAATCGATGCGGATTTCGAAACCCCCGCGCCCAAATTTCGGGTAATCCCTCGTTGCCATCGGCAAAAGGATTGTCTTTGGGGATGCTGTAATTTCCGTTGGCGCTGTTTCCTTTTTCGGGTTGGATTCGCAATACACTCCCCCAGATACGATTGGGGTCGTCACAAAGGTAGGGATGCCCCGCCAGAGCGGCTCCTCCATCCCCCACACCCACATACAACATTCCGTAGTCAGCATCTCCCTTTTGCACCAAGGGATTGAAAGCAATTTCTTGTACTCCGTGAATTTGAGTCACCATATCGACCCGTAAAAGCTCGCGTTTGCTGCCCGAAAAAGGTGTTGCCGAGGGGGATTGGGTTTCCCATTCGAGTAAGACCCATTGTAATTTGACAGGAACACTGTCAGCTATGGCAAAATCGGCGGGCTGGGTTTTTGCCGGTTCCGTATGTGTGGTATACAAGCGTCCATTGTGTTCAAAATCTGGATGAAAAGCAACACTTCCCAAACCCGTACCAAAACCGGGCGTATGGATAAATTGCTCTTCCAGCTCTTGAAAATCCATATAGACCACAGGTTTATTGTCAACGATTTCATAAAGTTTTCCTCTTAAATCGTCCACAAAAAGGCGTTCTTTACCTTGGGTTTTCACAGTTTCTATTTTGTTAATTCTCGTTTTTGGCGAAGTTTCTGAACTGGGTGGAATCGTCAACCATTCCTCAATCACAAGGCTTAGGTCGGAGGGGTAAATTTTCTTTTTTATGGGATCCACCAAGCCTCCGGTTCGATTGCTTTTATTCTTTTTTTCAGCTTCGGAGAATTTGTGGATAAACCCCAAAAGATCATCGAGGTCTTTGTCTTTAATATGTGGAAATGGGGGCATATACATTTTGTATTGTTGGAATAGGGCAACCGCTCTTTCGTCTTTTTGGTCAATCACCGCTTGGGGGTTGTGGATGAAGTTCACGAGCCATTCCTTGCTCACTTTAGAGGTAATTCCATTTAAATTGGGACCAATTTCATTTCCCATAAAATTGTGACAACTGGCGCAATGTTGATTGAATAACGCCATTCCATGTTGCACCTCCAGTTCACTTTTTGGATAATGGGCGGAGTTCTCAACAGTCTGTTTTTGAGGAGACTGCTGGCAGGAAGAAATAATAAAAAAGAAGAGGCAAATACAGGAAAGGAGAAAAGAAAAGTGTTTCATAAATGGATTAAAATCGGATCCAACATTTTAGGTTTAAAGGCAAAGCTCTTGTGTGATGATTTGAATCTTTCGAATCACTGTTAGATCGGAAGTTTTAATTTTTTTAGCAAATCGTTCGATGGAATTGACCGCTCGTAATAGATCAAGGTCTTCTTTAAAAATATATAAAAACTGTACACCTTGATAGCCGTCACAATTTGCTGTAATTCGAATATCTACCGAAGTTACTTCGGGATGCATCAAAGCCACTTGTATCAATCGCGATTCCAAACGGTCGTAGTCATATTGTGAATTTCGGTTGACACCAACATTGTCGTAGACAAACTGCCCACGCGTTTGGTTGACCAATCGGCCTGAATTTTCTTGACGTGATTCAAAAGAATTTTTGGCGATATAGCTACTTTTATTGTCCTCAAAAGACCCTTTATTCCCAATAATAGTGAGCCATTTGGGGCTTTTAAGCTTATTAATTTTTTTCTGAAGTTTGGAATCAATGTTGTCTCCATCCACCGTTACTTCCTCCAAATTTACGGTCTTTTGCTCCGGATTTTTTTGTCCCCAGGCAGCACCAATAATGAGGATGCATGCAAAAAAGAAAAGGCGTGTATTCATAGGGAAAGAGATTTTAGACAAGGATGTTAATTCAACATCAATATTAGTGATTTTATTAAAAAAATGCCCGAAATCTTCAATTTATCCATTGTTTTTTTAGTGTTTTTTTGAATGTCCTGATGGATTTACTCAATTCTTGATTACATTTAAGCTTAATTATAAATTCTAAAGACGGAGATTAACCGTTAAAACTATTTTACTCATGAAAAAAAATATTTTTCTTTTTTGCCTTGTGGCAATCACTAGCTTTCAATGGGCGTTGTCCCAAAACAATAATGTTTCGGTTCAATTGAAGCCTTCAGCAGATGCTCCCACCATCAGTAAACACATTTACGGGCATTTTGCCGAGCATTTGGGACGTTGTATTTACGAAGGTTTTTATGTGGGCGAGAACAGCCCCATTCCCAATACTGATGGAGTTCGCAACGATATTATAGAGGCTTTGGTAGAAATGAAAATTCCAAACCTAAGATGGCCGGGAGGCTGTTTTGCCGACACCTATCACTGGAAAGATGGTATTGGTCCCAAGGACGAACGCCCTTCTATTGTAAACCGTTGGTGGGGAGGCGTGATTGAAAATAACAGTTTTGGAACCCACGACTTTTTAAACCTATGCGAACGATTGGGCGCCGAGCCTTATTTGGCCGCCAATATTGGAAGCGGTACGGTACAAGAGTTTACAGATTGGGTACAGTACGTCAATCATGACACGGGCAGTCCTATGGCGGATTTGCGAAAAGAGAATAACAGAGAAGCTCCTTGGAATGTCAAGTATTGGGGAGTTGGAAACGAAATGTGGGGTTGCGGAGGAAACATGACTCCCGAATATTACGCCAATGTGTACAAACAATACGCCACTTTTATGACCGATTGGTCCAATACTGATGGGATTTTCAGAATTGCCTCGGGGGCAAGTGAGGATGACTATCATTGGACAGAAGTGTTGATGCGCGATATTCCCAAAGGTTTAATTGAAGGTGTGGCTTTGCATTCCTATTCCGTGATTGATTGGAATAAAAAAGGACCTTCCACCGAATTTGACGAAAGCCTCTATTTTTCTACCATGAAAAAAGCGTGGAGAATGGAAGAGTTGATCACCAAACACGTGGCCATTATGGACAAATATGATCCAAAAAATGAAATTGCCTTAATCGTTGACGAATGGGGCGGTTGGTACGATGTTGAACCAGGAACCAATCCTGGATTTTTATATCAGCAAAACACCATGCGGGATGCCATGATTGCAGGAATTTCCTTAAATATTTTCAACAATCACAGCCATCGCGTTAAAATGGCCAATTTGGCTCAAACCATCAATGTTTTGCAGGCCGTTATTTTGACGGACAAGGAAAAAATGATCAAAACGCCTACCTATCACGTTTTGAAAATGTACAATGTGCATCACGATGCCCAATTGATTCCGATTGATTTTGAATCTCCAAAATACAGCTTTGGTGGAAATGAACTCGAAGCGATTTCTATTTCGGCCTCCAAAGATGCCAATAACACCACCCATGTATCGTTGGTGAATATCGATACGCATCAATCCTATCAAATCAGTATTCCGTTGGCGTCCATCAATCAAAAGAAATTTAAGGGAACAATTTTAACTTCCAAAAATCTTCAGGATCACAACGATTTTGACGATCCAGAAAAAATCAATGTTAAAGAATTTTCAGATTTTAAAGTTAAGGGAGGTGTCCTCACCGTGGACATCCCACCGTATGCAGTGGTCATGATGGAAGGAGAATAATCCTTTTTTATCTTCAGCAATTAGACAAAACTTCTCGGTTGCGCCCTTTACCAAGGGTCGAGGCCGAGAAGTTTTTTGCCTAAAGGATTTAGGTCTGCAGTGGTGTATTTGGTCTGCTCCCATTGGCGTGGATCGCCCGGAAAGGCATAGCCCTCGGGAGCAACGCGCGCTTTCCAAGATTGGATTCGCCATTGGCGCAAGGCTTCCTCCTCCGCTTGGGCGGGCATCATAGAAATGTATTGTGCCACTCTGACTTTTTCGCTGTAATTGGCTCGAATCCCATGGGCTAAGCAACTGTTGAAAATCAATAAATCTCCGGCTTCCATTTTGACCTTTTCGGGCTCAAAACCGCTAATGTCCGGTTGAAAACGATTCCGATCTTCCGGTTGCGTTAATTTCCAAGTGTCATAGTCCCGATATAATTCCGGAACGCATTGAAAGCCCCCCATATTTTCGTCGGTTTGATCCACCAACGCCAAAACTCCTTGTACGTTAACTGGCTTTTCTTCGGGATCATAATCCCAATGAATAAAGGCTTTGTATTCGAATCCGGGACGGATGGGAAAGTTTAAATTGGCGCGATCAATGGACACCCATAATTTTTGGGTTCCCCAAATATCCACAAAAGCATCATATATCCGCTGGGTGGATCGGTTGTCCCAAAAACATTGACTGTTATAGCATTCCACCATTCCTGTATTGGCCAATTCTTTCATTTTCATCTCGGCTCTGGGTGCCCGATACCATGTACTTGTGTCATTGGGATCTTTATCTTCAAATTCCCAAATAAAAGCAGCCGTTTTCTCCGCCTGAGTTTTGGAAATGGCATTTTTGATAACGATATAACCGTTTTGAATCCAAAAATTCCAATCGTCTTCGCTCAGCACTCGCAAGGGTGCTCCATTAGAACGGTCATTCATTTTTAATGAGCTACTCTTGGCTGTGGTGGGATTTCCGGGGATATCTTGATGTGCGTTTTTTACGGCTTCATTTTTCATCATGGCGAAACGTTTTGATGCGCAATAATTTTCAATTATTTGCTTTTCTATAGGGAAATGTACAAAAACAAAGGGAAACAAAAAAAGCCAAAGAAGGCGAAATAGCGCGTATTTCCTGAAATGACTTTTTTGATATTTCTAATAAAGAAAGGAGTGTTTTTTTATAACACGAGTTTCACAATTGGTTAAAAAGTCCAACGATTTCCGACCTCCGCAAGGGGTATACAACCCAGAAAGGCTTGTGGTATGGGGTCGTAATTCAAGACTTCTTTCCCTATTTTTTCGGAAGAAAAATAAGCCCAAATGGCAATAGACTTAAGGGAACGGTATAAGCCCACGTCAGCTTGTTTGCCGACTGCAGTTCCCCAAACACTTCCATTGTAGGTGGGGGACTGGGCTTCTGCTTCTTTCAAAACTGCAATTTGTCCCTCGGCTTTTAAATCAGCGAAAACGGCTCCGTGATTTTTGACACAGTCCTTGTTAAATTGAGCCATTTTATCCCGCAGTGCCTGTTGCTGATCCGCGTCCATGGTCTTTGCAAAAACAAGGTCCATAAATACATCAACCTTTACCTCCAAAGCTCCAGGGGTTGCTGTAGCTGGGAGGATAGTATCCACGAGGGAGCTCACAAATTGGGCTTCGTCGGAACTAAAAAACAAAGGTTGCCAGTCGGCTCTCCCTTGAGATTGACAGGATTGTAAAAGCGAAAAAAGCGAAGGAGCCATCAGACTGCCTCCGGCCAATAGTCCTGTTTTTTTTAATGCGGTTCTTCTATTCATGGTTTAAATATTTTGTTTATTGAGTTCGGCAACGGCGTGGTTGGCCGCTCGTGCGGTGATGGCCATATAGGTGAGGGAAGGATTGACACAAGAAGAGGAAGTCATACACGCCCCATCGGTGACAAACACATTGGCAGCACCGTGCACTTGATTGGTGCCATTCAAAACAGACGTTTTAGGATTGCGTCCCATTCGAGCGGTTCCCATTTCATGTATTCCATAGCCTTGTTCGTGTTCGTTGTCAAATCCAACCACTTCTTTCAATCCGGCCTTTTCCAACATTTCCACCGCATCGATCTGAATTTGTCGATTCATGGCTTTTTCATTGGCTTTAAATTCACTGTCGATAGACAAAGTGGGTTGTCCCCATTTGTCCAAAACTTCTTTATTCAAATAGACTTTGTTTTCGTGATACGGCAAGCATTCAGAAAAACCAGTAATGAAAAATTCCCATGGGTCGGGTTGAAGGATGCTGTCTTTATAATCGGCACCAAATTCGGGACGATTGGCAGCCCCTTGTGTATTGGAACGACCTCCGCCTCCTTGGAAACCAAAGCCCCGAAGGAAATCGGCAGACTTTGTTTTTTCATCCAAATTGACATAGCGGGGGATATAAATCCCGTTGGGGCGTCTTCCTTTATAATATTGATCTTCAAAACCTTCCACTTTGCCCATAGCGCCAACTCTGTAGGTGTGATCCATCAGGTTGTGTCCCAATTCGCCACTGTCATTTCCCAATCCGTTTTCGAATCGAGAAGAAGTGGAATTCAAAAGGATTTGTGTACTGCTTAAAGTGGAAGCGTTACAGAAAATAATCTTGGAATGAAATTCATAGCTCTGATTGGTTTCCGCATCAATGATCCGAACCCCGGTGGCTTTGCCTTTCTTGTCATCATAGATGATGGATTGTACAATGGAATAGGGGCGGATGGTTAAATTTCCTGTGGCCTGAGCAGCAGGAAGGGTCACTGCATTACTGCTAAAATAAGCTCCATAGGGACAACCTCTGCTACAGCGATTTCGGTACTGACACTGCCCTCTGCCATTCAAGGGTTCGGTCAAATGCGCCACCCGACCGATAATCATATGTCTTCCGGGAAAATCTTTTTCAATTCTGCTTTTTACGTGTTTTTCCACACAGTTTAATTCCATGGGCGGTAAAAAGTGGCTGTCGGGCAAGTGCGGAAGACCAAGGGCTTCGCCACTGATTCCGGCAAATTTTTCTACATATTCATACCAGGGCGCGATGTCTTTATATCGGATCGGCCAATCGACCCCATAGCCGTCTTTGGCATTGGCTTCAAAATCCAAGTCGCTCCATCGATAGGTTTGCTTTCCCCAAAGGAGAGAACGCCCTCCCATTTGATGCGCGCGCATCCACAAAAAAGGTTTTACTTCGGTATAAGGATTTTCCTCATCGTTCGCCCAAAAGTGTTCGGTGTCTTTGCCGATAAAACCACTGCGAAGGGCCACTTGGTGTTTGCGTTGTTCCTCGGGCGTCAATCCGCCTCGTAGTTCCATGTCCCAAGGATCGTCGTTCATGGTGGGATAATCCTTGACGTGTTCAACGATTCTCCCGCGTTCCAAGACGAGGGTTTTCAATCCTTTTTCACATAATTCTTTTGCTGCCCAACCTCCGCTGATTCCCGATCCGATGACAATTGCATCGTAGGTCATATCTGCTTTGGCGTCGATATTATAATTTGCCATTTAAATTCATTTGTATAATGAGTACTAAGATAAGAAATGGAATAGATTTTGACTTTAAGAGCATTGCTTTTTACAAAGTTTCCTCTTTTGCGTTCAGCGTTTTTTGATCAAAACCCGCTATTTCTTTATACTGTTTCATGATCTGTTGGAGTTCTTCCTGCGGAATTTCTTCTTTTTGAAAACCCTTGGGGAAACGTTCTTCCATCAAATCCATAATAGAGTCGGGTCCTTTTTTTCGGTTTTGTAGCACCACTTGGGTGGTGGCAGGAATGCGTTCGGAGTCGTACTGTCGAAGTGCCGCTTCCAACGTATCGTTTGTATTGAGTGCAAGGGTTAAGGCAGCAGCATCCAGGATGGCTTGAGAAGCTCCATTCGATCCTATGGGATACATGGGGTGGGCAGCATCCCCTAATAGAGTTACGCGACCAAACGACCATTTTGGCAGCGGATTCCGATCAGACATCGGAAACTCATAGATCGCCTCCGAAGCTTGTATCATTTGGTGTACATCAATCCAATCAAACGACCAGTCCTTATAAAGTGCTAATAAAAAATCCTTGTCCACTTTTCGATTCCAATCGCGCACTCTTGAAGCCGCACCATCTTGTTTAACATTGGCCACCCAGTTGATAAGCTGCAGACCACTTTCTTCTCGAACGGCTTCAATGGGATACACCACCATTTTTTGTTTCATCGATCCGATCATGGCCATGGAGGCCGCATTCAGAAAAGGAGGCAGCATTGCAGTACCTCTGTAGAGCACATTTCCTGAAAAAACAACTCCTCCTTCATTGGGATAGAGCAGCTTGCGGGTCACCGAATTGATTCCATCGGCACCGATCAATAAGTCTGCTTCTACTTGCGCCTGAACCTTGCCCAAAGAATGATTGATAAAGGTAGCGAATAGCTTATCTCCCCTTTCTTCGTACGATTCAAAATGATGATTGGTGAAGATGCGATCTTCACCCAAAGTTTCTAAACATTTTTCGTAAAGCAAGAGATGGAGGGCTCCGCGATGGACTGAAAATTGAGACCATCGATAGCCGTCAAATTTTCCACGCGCTTCTTCCCAAAACAATTGTCCATAGCGATTGGCATACACCAGTGCCTCAGTGGCAACGGCTTTTTCGGCAATTTTAGCACTCAACCCCAAATAGGACAAAATGCGAACCGCATGGGGCAACAGATTGATACCCACCCCCAACGGTTGAACTTTTTCTACCGATTCATAGACCCGAACATCATAGCCGTTTTTATGCAAACACAAGGCGGTAATCAAGCCGCCTATTCCCCCTCCGGCAATAATAATTTTCATGCTGCTTTTTCTTTTTTGTGTTTAATCTTTTTAGTAACCACAGCCGCGAGGAGCACCGGAAGTGCAAAAATCATAAAACTTCCCGTCATGTCAAGTCCAAAACTGACCAAAAGACCGCCCAATAGCGGCCCTAGAATCCCTCCCAAGCGTCCTATACCAATAGACCAACCCACACCTGTGGTGCGGATGGAAGTGGGATAAAATCCGGCGGCAACGGCATACAGCCCCACAAAGCCCCCTTGTACGCCAAAGCCCAGAAGAAAAAGGATGAACAGGAGGAGGTTGGAACCTTTAAAGAATCCAAAAACCACCAAGAATAGGGTTGTTGCCAACATCAAACCGCTCACAGTTTTTAGTAATCCATAGCGGGAAGACAAATACCCTTGAATGGGAATACCCACGATGGCCCCCAAATTAAAAATCATACCGGAATAAAGAGCCAGTTCCATGGATAGCCCAGCATTACTCGCTAATTTGGGAATCCAATTAATAAGAAAATACAAGGTGGTAAACGAAAGGAAGAGTGCACACCAAAGGAAAAAGGTGCCCCATTTGTATTTGGGATCAAAGAGTTCTTTGACACGGGCGGCATCTTTTTTGATAACCGTTTTAAAGGCCTCCGATTCTTTAAGAAAAAACAGCAGAATGGGTACCACCACCAAAGTGCTGATTCCTGCAATTCTAAAAAGTTGTTCCCATCCCATTTGAGTAATGATTGGGACGGATATCAAACCCGTTAAAACAGCACCTACAGGATATCCCGCCACCACCATACTGACCCAAAAACTGCGTGAATGTTGGGGCGTATATTCTGCGGTTAAGGCAGCAGTAGTCGCCATCATGACGCCGATTCCCATACCACTGAGTAAACGATATACCAGTAAAAAGGTAATATTTTCTGCTGAAGCCGTGAGAAAAATACAACTGCCCATAAGCAATGCAGCACTGACCATCAGAGGTTTTCTGCCAAAACGATCGGCCAATGGAGCTAAAAACACGGCGCCCAAAGTCATGCCCACCAAGCCACTACTAAAAATCAACCCCAATTGATTGGGTGAAATACTCCAGACTTTGGCTATGGCCGGAGCCGTGAAAGAAATAATGAGGACATCCATACCATCGAGCATATTGCATAAAAAACAAATCCCAATCACGGTATATTGCAGCGGACCAAAGGAGGCCCATAAACTTTTTGAGGTTGTATTTTCCATAGGGCTTTCCTAGAGCAGTTTCCAAACTTTGATAGACACCGCATCGGGGAGTCGTGCGCCGCTACACACAAATATGGCATCGTTCAGCCAAGCGTATTTTCCATCTCTAGGAGCTTCAAATTTGGGTACGGCACGAAAGTAATATTGATCGCCGGAAAGCAAAGCACCATTGGCCAACTGGGCGGCAACCTCTGGACTGGCCACGCGCAAGCCAGTGTTTTTGATATAAATCAGTTCGCCGTCATCGGTTCTAAATTGATAATGGGCTTCCAATTCTGTAACTCCGTCGGGACGAAGCACCTGCCAATCGGCACCGCCACGAACAATGGTTCCTTTGATGTTGGGACCTTCCACACTTCCTCCAATAATCGGGATGATGCGTCGAATGCCCAGGGCTGTTTCCCCAACCACGAGAGCGGGATCCAGTTTTACTTTAAGTTCCAAAATATATTCGAGTTCGGGTGCGGACTGTGCGTGCATGTTGATGACGATTAAAAAGATGAGAAGAAAGGATTTCATGGTTTACAGTTGTGTTTACGTACTACTAAAATAGTTTTTTATGCATTAATTAATTTTCAAAGCTCAAATAGGTATTGAAAAAAGGCAGCATTTCATCGGGAACTCTTCCGTGTGGGGTAAAAATAGCACTGGTGTGCGTGCCGATATATTCCTCTGCAAAATGTTTAATGCCGCTATTTTCCAATCGTCTGCTGAACATTTCGCATTGTTGAACAAAACGTATACCCGCATTTCTACCCCAATCAAATTTGATGGCTGTGAGCTGTTGAAGGCGTTCCAAATTTTCTTCAATCATGTGTACAGGCATGTTTTTTTGCCATTTTTCCAACACCTCGGGATGGGTAATCATTTCTCCATCCTTGTATTCAAAGGGCAAATCACAAAAGAAGGGGGGTTTATTGGCATTGGGAGACCAAGATTTTCCTAGGGCTACGATTACTTTGGGGAAATAACTTTTTTTCAAAGCCTCGTCCGTTTTTAGCTTGGCCAGTTGTTTAAAGGTTTCACTGTTGGGACCGTACTCTGCAACGATGGTCAGTGCTCCTGGACTTAAGGCATAAACACTGCTAAAAATATCCGGATGATGCATGGCGATTTTCAATGCACCATAGCCCCCCATGCTATGCCCGGTGATTCCTCTTCCCATTTTATTTTTGAGGGTTCTGTAGTTGTTGTCCACATAATTCACCAAGTCAAAAGCAGTAAAGTCTTCCCAATTGCCGTAAAGTTCAGAATTGCTGTAAAAACTGCCTTCATAAGTTGTTTTTTGATTGGGAACAACCAAAATGAAGGGACGCATTTTGTGGTCGGCGATGGCTTGATCCAAGACGGCTATCATGCTGGGGCGCAGTTGGTGGTCTCCCAAAAAACCATGTAAATAATAAATCACCGGGTAGCTTTTGGTACTGGTTGCATAGTCGGGTGGGAGATAGATGGAGACTTGACGTGTTGGATTTTCACCTTGGGTGTTTTCCAAATTTTTGGAATACAATGCATCCACCACGACTGTTCCTTTCGGAATTTGTCCGAAGAGAATCGCCCCAAAGAACAAGTAGCTGAGTAAAAAAATCGTTTTTTTCATGGGTGTATATTTTTTTTATCGGGTGAATCACAACTTCTTGAAAAAGCCATGTGAACATTTTTGTTTTGTATAAATGTAGTTCTTACATTTAAAAATACTAAATTAACCTTTATGCTGGCAATTCTCGGAATTTTATCGATTGGATTCATTCTCGTTTTGATTATGAGCAAGAAGGTTTCCGCCATCGTTGCTCTGGTTTTAGTGCCCTTTGTGATGGGTGTCATTGGGGGTTTTGGGACGGAGCTTTTTCAATTTATGACCGAGGGAATCAAAACCATCAGTGCCACGGCAGTGATGTTTATTTTTGCCATTTTGTTTTTTGGAATTCTAACCGACGCCGGCACTTTCAAACCCATCATCCGATGGATGCTCCGTCGTGCCGGAAATGATTCCGCCCGCGTAGCTGTGGCAACGGCTTTGTTGGCCATGATAGTGCATTTGGACGGTTCGGGAGCTGTAACTTTCTTGGTAACGATTCCCGCCCTTTTACCCATTTATGATGCATTGGGAATGAAACGAAGCACTCTGGCAACCATCGTTGCATTGGCTGCCGGAACCATGAATGTGCTCCCCTGGGGAGGACCGACCCTAAGAGCCGCATCTGCTTTGGGGGTTCCTGTTATGGAACTGTTCAGCCCCATGCTCATTCCCGTACTAGCAGGTTTACTTTTGGTAGTGCTGTTGGCTTACCGAATGGGCGCCAAAGAACGCAGCTTCATTGAATTCAAAGACCTACCGAGTGCGACCGAAGAGCGTCCCTCGGAATGGGAGCGACCCCGTTTGTTTTTTGTAAATATATTCCTGATCATCATTTCTATTAGTGCCTTATTGAGTGGTATTGCGCCCCCGCACATCATTTTTATTTTGGCATTTTCAGTAGCACTTTTGATCAATTATCCCAATTTAAAAATACAGGCGGAACGAATCAATCATCATGCAAAGTCGGCACTGTTGATGGCGGGCATATTATTTGCTGCGGGTTGTTTTACAGGAATCCTAAAAGGCAGTGGAATGATTGACGCCATGGCGGAGGCAACCGTAGCCTATATTCCCAATTGGATTGGCAGTCATTTGGCAGTGATTACCGGGCTTGTTTCCATGCCAGCGAGTATGCTGTTTGATCCGGATTCTTTTTATTTTGGGATACTACCGCTTTTGGGGAGTACTGCAGCGCACTTTGGCGTTGATGCCATTGAAGTGGGAAGGGCAGCCATTTGTGGTCAAATGACTACAGGTTTTCCCATCAGTCCACTGACGGGATCTACTTATTTACTGGTAGGATTGACAGGTATCGACCTAGGGGATCATCAACGCAAATGTTTTCCCTATGCCTTCTTGGTAACTGTGGTCATTTTAGTTGTTGCATTAATTGTTGGAGCAATAAGTTTATAGCGAATGAAAAAAATACGCATAGGAAGTGGAGCAGGATATGCTGGAGATCGATTGGAACCGGCTCTTGATTTAATGCAAAACGCAAATTTGGATTATATCTGTTTTGAATGTCTCGCCGAACGGACCATTGCGATGGCGCAGCAAGAAAAAATGCATCAGCCCGACTTGGGTTACAATGCGATGTTTACCTATCGCATGGAGCGTGTCTTGCCTTTGGCCATGGAAAAAGGGGTCAAGGTAATCACCAATATGGGTGCCGCTAATCCAGAAGCGGCTTTGCAGAAAGCGTATGAAATTGCCCAAAAACAGGGCATTAAAAAAATCAAGATCGCAGCAGTCTTGGGGGATCAAGTTTTGTCCTTGGTGCAGCAGACCCCGGATTTAAAAATATTGGAAAGTGGAGCACCGCTAGAGACTTTAAAAGAGCATATTTTTTCTGCCAATGCCTATTTGGGTGTTGCTCCCATCCTTGCCGCTTTGGAAGCGGATGCCGATATTATCATCACCGGACGGGTGGCGGATCCTTCTTTGTTTTTGGCACCCATGATTCATGCCTTTGGTTGGGATTTAACCAATTATGACCTTCTTGGAAAAGGTACTTTGGTGGGACATTTGTTGGAATGTGCTGGACAACTTTGCGGGGGTTATTTTGCCGACACTCAAAAAAAACAAGTTCCCAAATTGGAACACCTAGGCTTTCCCTATGCTGAAATCAATGCTGTTGGTGAGGGTTTTGTATCCAAACTTGAAAAAAGCGGAGGCTCGGTCACTACCGCCACCTGTACGGAGCAATTGCTATATGAAATTCACGACCCGGCTGCCTATATCACCCCGGACTGTGTTGCCGATTTCTCAGCTGTGGAGTTCTCCCCTTTGGCGAATAACAAAATTGCTTTTTCCAAGGCGACTGGGAAGGCTGCGACTGCTTTTTACAAAGTCAGTGTGGGGTATAAAAATGGTTTTATTGGTGAGGGACAAATCAGCTATGCAGGTGCCGATTGTTTGGAACGGGCAAAATGGGCCGCTCAGCTGGTGCAGCAACGCATCCAAAGCCTACATCCTCAGCTACTCCCTTTGGACATCGATTATATCGGATGGAATTCAGTAACTCCCAACCCCAAAAAAACCAGTGCGCCTCCGACAGAAGTACGCTTGCGTGTCGCCGGAAAAACCAATACACGTGCGGAAGCCCAACATATCGCCAATGAAGTGGAAGCCTTGTATACCAATGGTCCGGCAGGAGGCGGGGGAGCCAGTAAAAAGCTCGAAGCACTCGTTTCCATTGCCTCTGTTTTACTGCCCAAAGATCAAATCGATGTTCAACTTATTTTTAAAGAAATCAATACATGAGACTTGGTGAAATTGCACATGCCCGCTCTGGGGACAAGGGGAATATTTCCAATATTTCCTTAATCGTATATGATTCCAAGGACTATGCCTTGGTGGCAGCAAAAGTGACACCGGCTGTTGTAAAAGCCTGGTTTGCAGGGCAAGTTAAGGGAGAAGTTATTCGCTATGAATTACCACAATTGGGCGCATTGAATTTTGTTTTATTTGAGGCGTTAAAAGGCGGAGTAACTTGTGCTACAAGTTTGGATAAACACGGAAAAACGCTCAGCTCAATTTTACTGGAAATGGAAATTTAATCCATTTTAATGGGCAACCGTTCGTTTTAGAAAATAAAAAACCCCGTCCAAAAGAACAGGGTTTAGCATTATTAATTTGAAAATCAGTGAAGATCAAAACGATCGAGCTGCATCACTTTGGCCCATGCTGCGACAAAATCCGTAACGAATTTCTCGGAGGCATCCGCACAAGCATAAACTTCTGCCAAAGCACGAAGTTGTGAGTTCGACCCAAAAATCAGGTCGGCACGGGTGGCAGTCCATTGTACAGCTCCCGTTCCACGATTCTTCCCGTCAAAGGTTTCTTCACTGTCCGACTGCGCTTCCCATTTCAGATTCATGTCCAAAAGGTTGACAAAAAAATCGTTCGTAAGCGTTTCGGGTTGGTGGGTAAAAACACCATGCTGACTTCCATCGGCATTGGTATTCAGTACGCGCATTCCTCCAACAAGCACGGTCATTTCTGGTGCTGTCAAACTCAACAAATGAGAGCGATCCAACAACAATTCTTCGGCATGCCGGTCTTGTCCAGCAGCAAGATAATTTCTAAAACCATCGGATTTTGGCTCCAATACAGCAAAAGAATCTACATCGGTTTGATCTTGAGAAGCATCGGTTCGTCCGGCACTAAAAGGCACTTGGACAGCGTGTCCAGCTTTGCTGGCAGCGGCTTCAATCGCAGCATTTCCTCCCAAAACAATCAAATCGGCGAGAGATACTTTTTTATTACCTCCTTTGGCATTAAATGCTCCTTGGATTTTTTCCAATGCAGCAAGTACCGTATCCAAAACTTCGGGTTGATTGACCTCCCATTGGCGTTGAGGTTCCAAACGAATCCGGGCACCATTGGCACCACCGCGTTTGTCGGTTCCGCGATAGGTTGCGGCAGAGGCCCAAGCCGTTTTAACTAGATCTGCAATAGAAATCCCAGCAGCAAGAATGTCTTTTTTCAAAGCTGCAATATCCTGATCGTCTATCAATGGGTGATCCACTGCGGGGAGTGGATCTTGCCATACCAATACCTCGGCAGGCACTTCTTTTCCTAAATAGCGTACCACGGGGCCCATATCGCGATGGGTTAATTTGAACCATGCCCGTGCAAAAGCATCGGCAAATTCCTCTGGATTTTCGTGGAAACGTTTGGAGATTTTAGCATAGGCAGGATCTACTCGCAATGCTAAATCTGTAGTGGCCATCATGGGTGCATGACGTTTGTTGGGGTCGTGTGCATCGGGGACAGTATCCGAAGCAGCTCCATCTTTGGGACGCCATTGATTGGCTCCTGCCGGACTTTGATACAATTCCCATTCGTGACCCAAGAGGGTGTCGAAATAGCTATTGTCCCATTGCGTGGGTGTGGCTGTCCAAGCTCCTTCCAATCCACTGGTTATGGTATCTACTCCTTTTCCACTGCCAAAACTACTTTTCCAGCCAAGTCCTTGTTCTTCTATGGAAGCCCCTTCGGGTTCAGCACCCAACAGGGCAGCATCTCCGGCACCGTGTGTTTTTCCAAACGTGTGACCTCCGGCGATAAGGGCTACTGTTTCCTCATCGTTCATGGCCATACGGGCAAAGGTTTCGCGGATATCAACTGCCGAAGCCAAAGGATCGGGTTTGCCGTTGGGTCCTTCGGGATTGACATAAATAAGTCCCATTTGAACAGCACCTAAAGGGTTTTCCAAATGGCGATTTCCGGTGTAGCGTTCGTCGCCCAACCATTCGGTTTCTGGCCCCCAATAGGTATCAATTTCAGGTTCCCACACATCTTCTCTTCCTCCACCAAAACCAAAGGTTTTCAGTCCCATGGATTCCAAAGCGCAATTTCCAGTCAAGATCATAAGATCTGCCCAAGAGAGTTTTTGTCCATATTTTTGTTTGATCGGCCAAAGCAGGCGTCGGGCTTTATCCAAGTTGCCGTTGTCGGGCCAGCTGTTGAGCGGTCCAAAACGCAAAGTTCCCGAGGCAGCCCCCCCTCTTCCGTCACCAATACGATAGGTTCCGGCACTGTGCCAAGCCATTCGAATGAAAAAAGGACCGTAATGCCCATAATCTGCCGGCCACCAATCTTGCGAATCCGTCATAAGGTCGAAGATGTCTTTTTTAACGGCGTCCAAATCGAGGCTTTTAAAAGCTGCGGCATAGTCAAAATCTGCTCCCAAAGGGTTGATGATGGGTGCGTTTTGATGTAAAATTTTTAAGTTTAATTGATTGGGCCACCAATTGGCATTGGAGTATACACCCGAGGCAGTATGCCGTTGGGTTGCAGGGGCAAAAGGACATTTGCCACCACTAGAAGTGTTTGCATGGGGATGATTTTCCATAATTTTATTTTTAAGACTTTAAAGGAACAAAAATTTTTAAGCAAAGTAGTATCAAAAAATATATTTTAAATCAATTTGGTTATAAGCTTTGCCTATGTATTTGAGTTTGCCCCTAGGAGTTTATTTCATAAGATTAATAATAGGATTGCGATTCATGAGTTTTAATTTTCAGAAGAATTTAAAAAAACTTAATTTTATTACTTATTAAATCCTTTCAAATGTTTCGATTGCCGCTAGTCCTTTTGGGAATACTATCCCTCAGTTGTTTTATTAGTTGTGAAAGGGGCCCTAAAAATACAGCTCAAAAACGACCCAACATCATTTTTATCATGTCTGATGATCACGCCTATCAAGCCATATCGGCTTATGATGATCGATTTATTCAGACACCCAATATTGACCGAATTGCCAAAACGGGAATACGTTTTACCAATGCCACGGTGACCAATTCCATTTGTGCGCCGTCCAGAGCAACCATTTTGACCGGTAAGCATTCGCACATCAATGGAAAAATCGATAATCATTTTCCGTTTGACACGACCAATGTTACTTTTCCACAAATTCTTCAAAAGGCAGGTTATCAAACGGCCATGTTTGGAAAATTGCATTTTGGCAACAACCCCAAGGGCTTGGATCAGTTCAAGATTCTTCCGGGTCAAGGATCCTATTACAATCCCGATTTTATTACCAAGGAGGAGGGAACGATTAATATTAAAGGCTATGTGACCGATATTATCACCGACCTTACTTTGGACTGGTTGGAAAACGAGCGCAAGCCCGAGGCTCCTTTTATGTTGATGTATTTGCACAAAGCACCCCATCGCTCCTGGTTGATGGCGGAACGGCATATGGAGGAATTTACGCAACGTCGTTTTCCAGAACCTTCCACTTTATTTGATGATTACAAAGGACGACCTGCGGCAGATGAAGCAGAAATGAGCATCCTTACCCACATGAGTTGGTCTGGAGATTCCAAAATTTTACCCGAAACCATGGATGCCATGAGTGTTCCTGAAATTGGCATCGACAAGCTTCGGTTTAAATTTGGAGTAGATCGATTGGATTCCACTCAGATGAATAATTTTATGCAGGCTTATTCCAAAATAAACGAGGAATTTATAACCCATTATCCCTCACTGTCGGAAGAAGATAAAATGCGTTGGCGGTACCAACGCTATATGCAAGACTATTTGGGAACCATCAAAGCTGTGGACGAGAATGTGGGGCGACTGTTGGATTATTTGGAAACCCATGATTTAATGGAAAATACGCTTATTATGTACACGTCCGACCAAGGATTTTATTTGGGCGAACACGGCTGGTTTGACAAACGATTTGTATACGATGAATCTTTTAAAACCCCGTTATTGGTGTCTTGGCCAGGAAAAATTGCAGCGGGAACAACATCTGATGAAATGGTTCAAAATCTGGATTTTGCGCAGACTTTTCTTGACATTGCCGGAGTGGAAGCACCCAACGATATGCAAGGAGAAAGTTTAGTTCCCTTGCTCACCGGTAAAATAGAAGATTGGAAACGAGAGGCCGTCTACTACCATTATTATGAATATCCCGCAGAGCATATGGTCAATCGCCATTACGCTATAGTGACCAAAGAATACAAGCTCATTCATTATTATTTTGACTTGGATTATTGGGAGTTGATTGACCGAAAAAAGGATCCCAAAGAGTTAAACAATGTCTATGACGATCCCCAATACGCTGAAGTTCAAGCGCGTTTGCATCAAGAACTTGAGACGATTCGAGAAAAGTACGGCGATAGCGATGCGATCAGTCAACAGTATATTGACGTGTTTATGGACGACGTTGAAAAGAACGGTATTTTTGGCGTCAACGAAACGCGATTACAAGAGATCATCGCAAAGCGCAAGACACAAAAACAATAATTCGTTGTTACATTCTGGTTTGATAGGTATATAATTCATAATACCTTCCTTGTGCCTCGATCAATTCCTGGTGTTTGCCCCGTTCTACGATGGCACCATTTTCAATGACTAAAATTTGATCGGCTTTTTGAATGGTACTCAATCGGTGAGCAATCACAAAAGTGGTTCTATTTTGCATTAAAACAGCCAAACTTTTTTGGATAAACGCCTCGCTTTCGGTATCCAAATTGGAGGTGGCCTCATCGAGTATCACAATACGGGGTTGCGCCAAAAGTGCACGAGCAATTGAAATACGTTGTTTTTGACCGCCGGAAAGTTTAACGCCCCGTTCTCCAATGAGTGTGTCCAACTGATCGTCAAAACGATCGGTAAATTCGTTGACATAGGCCCCTTGGACAGCAGCCAACAAATCGGCTTCAGAGGCATCGGGACGCGGAAAAAGTATGTTTTCCCGTATGGTTCCTTCATACAAAAAATCGTCTTGAAGCACCACCCCCAACTGACTGCGATAGCTTCCTAAATCCACTGTGGCTAGATCAACGCCATCGACGAAAACGGTTCCCGAAGTGGGATTTAAAAATGCGGCAACCAAGCCCGCAATGGTCGATTTTCCGGAACCCGAGGAACCGACCAAAGCCGTTACACTTCCTTGGGGTGCATCGAAGCTAATATTTTGTAGAACTTCACTTTTGTTGTCATAACTAAAAGAAATATTTTCGAAGCGCACTGCACCGCTAAGGGGGGGTAAATGAACGCTGCGCTTTTCTGGGTCGTTTTCTTCTTCGAGTTGCATCAACTCCTGGGTGCGATCCAATCCGGCAAAAGCTTCCGTCAATTGACTTCCTATATTACTCATCTGTACGATGGGAGCGATCATAAACCCTAAAAAAAGAGTGAACGAGACAAATTCTCCATAAGTCATGGTGTTTTGCATGATAAAATAACCACCAATACCCATGATACCGGCAGAGGCCAATCCCAATAGAAAGGTGGAAGAACTTGTCATAATCGCCGTGGCGGTGAGACTTTTTTTCACATTTAAATAAAGTTTTTCCACCCCATCTTCAAACACCTTTTTTTCTTGTTCTTCGGCATTAAAACCCTTGATGACACGAATTCCGTTTAGCGTTTCGGTCAACCGTCCTGTAACCTCGGCATTGATTTTTCCACGAGCTCTAAAAATTGGACGAATATATCCAAAGGCTTTCAGGGCAATTACGGCAAAAATGAGTACTGGCGCAAGGACAAACAAGGTCATCAGCGCATTAATTTTAATTAAAATAACCAGCGAAATTACAGCCGTGAGACTTCCTCCAATAATCTGTACCAAACCCGTTCCAACCAGATTTCGAACGCCTTCTACATCCGTCATCACACGAGAAACCAAAGCTCCGGATTTGTTGTTGTCAAAAAAGGAAATAGGCAGTCGCAAAAGTTTTTGTTGAACCGTGGCGCGCAGTATGGAAATCAAATGTTGGGCTTCCACGCTCAACAATCTTGTCAATGAAAACGAACTGACCGATTGAAATAAAAGGGCTGCACAAACCAAAATCAAAAGCAGGGTTAACGATTCCGTGTTTTTGGAAGGAATTACCTCATCAATCAAGTTTTTACTTGCATAGGGGAGCACCAAGCCGGAAAGGCTTCGAATGATGATCAGTAGCAGTCCAATCAAAACGATTTTTCTTCGGGGCCAAATAAATTCCTTAAATGCCCAGCGAAATGAAACTTTATTTTTACTCATAAATTGATTTTAGGTGATAAAACAATGCATTCCGTTGTTTTTCAGCGAATAATATTACAGCAAACCTTAAAGATTCCCTTTTTTCATTTCCGCAATAGCATAATTGGCGGCTCGTGCGGATAGTGCCATAAAGGTCAGCGATGGGTTTTGAGTCGAGGTTGAGGTCATGCAAGCGCCGTCGGTGACAAATACATTTTTACAGTGGTGCAATTGATTCCAACGGTTGAGCAAAGAAGTTTCGGGATCTGTTCCCATGCGTACCCCGCCCATTTCATGAATATCATTTCCGGGGCGTCTTTTGTTGTCTCGGGTAACGATATTGACAAAACCTGCCTTGGTGTACATTTCGGAGAATTGCTCAAAAAAATCTTGGATCATCTTTTCATCATTGTCATCATAATCCACATCGATATTCAGTTGAGGGATCCCCCATTGATCCACGATTTCCGGATCCAAATGAACTTGATTGAACGCTTTGGGAAGGGTTTCCCCCATCATGTGAGAATTAACATTCCAAATTCCACTTTCTTTGGTTTGTAGGAGTTGCTCTTTCAATGAATCTCCATAACCTTCCCGTTGGGTGAGGCGTTGGCGAGAGGCACCAAAACCTGCCGCATACCCTCTCAGAAAATCCGTCTCTTGACGATAGACATTTCGAAAACGAGGAACGTAATGTGAGGTGGGCTTGGCCCCTTCGGTGGTTAGGTTGGGAAAGCCTTCGTATTGCGCGTTGATCGTCGCTCGATAGTTGTGGAAGGCAATGTATTTCCCCATCAATCCATTGTCATTTCCAAGTCCGTTGGGAAAACGTTTTGATTTTGAATTAAGGAGAATTAAATTGGTGTTTAAAGTTGCTGCGGTGACAAAAACCACTTTGGCAAAATAGTCAGTCTGCTCCTTGGTTTGCGCATCGATGACACGCACGCCCACTGCTTTTTGTTGGTCTTCGTCATATAGGACAGAATGAACTACAGCATGGGGTCTAAGGGTTAAATTACCCGTTTTTAACGCCCAAGGAATTAGTGTTGAATTGACATTAAAATAGCCTCCCAACGGACAACCCCGTTGACAAATCTGACGGCTCATGCACAAGCCTCTTCCCTGTTCAATAAACTGGGGTTTGCTTTCGGTAAGGTGGGCGCAACGTCCGTAAATCACATGCCGATCGGCGTAATGCTTTTTCATTTCTTTGCTGAAATAGTCTTCCACGGCGTTGGTTTCCCAGGGCTTTAAAAAATCGCCATCGGGCAAAATATCCAAACCGTCCTTGTTGCCACTCACTCCCACAAAGCGTTCCACATAGGTGTACCATTCCGCCAAATCCTTGTAGCGTATGGGCCAATCTACAGCATAACCATCACGAGCCGGTCCTTCGAAATCAAAGGAACTCCAGCGTTGTACCTGCCGCGCCCACATGATGGATTTTCCACCCACCTGATAGCCTCTGATCCAATCAAAAGGTTTCACTTGACCATAGGGATGCGCATTGTCTTTAACAAAAAAATGTTTAGCATCTTCCCGAAACGCATAACAACGGCTGGCAATGGGATTTTCTTCTTTGTCCTTGGTGGTGAGTCGTCCTCGGTGTTTAAATTCCCAAGGTTGCCAATTGGTAGTGGGATAATCTTTGATATGTTCCACATGGGGGCCACGTTCTAATAAAAGTGTTTTAAAGCCTTGTTCACTAAATTCTTTGGCGGCCCAACCGCCGGACATTCCTGCCCCAACTACGATGGTATCAAAAGTATTGCTTTTCATAAGAGGTCTTGTACTAAGGGAACACTGCCCAAATAGCGCCCAGGCATAAATTCAAAATCGAGATAATTTTTCATATAATTCTCCGAACTCTCGAAATGTAAAAGAGAATATTGTTTTAGGGGGTTTATAAGGCTTTTGGAAAGGCTTTGATCTTCATAAGCTTGGATCAACAGTGCTTTTTGTGCTTCAACACTCAGTGTGGTGAGGGTACTGCTTGTGGTGGCTGCAAGCCTTGTTTGAAAGGCTTCAAAACCCTCCAAAAAAGCTTTTATTTTTTCAGATTCCATGCAGTCGTTGACCATGGTTAATACAAAATCTTGACGACTTTCGGGGGTTGGAAACTGTGCTACATCTTCGGGGAGTAGGTTGTTGGACAACCAACCGATAAGGTCCTGTTGTTCTTTTTTGAGAGTGGGTAAATTAGTATATACTTTCTCGGGGCTTAGGCTGCAAGCATAGGGGATAAAGCTGAGCCCTCCGGCAAGTATTCCAAGTTGTTTAATGGCATTTCTACGGTTCATGGCGATTGCTGCTCCCTGAGCGTTTTTCATTAAATAAATAGTCCTTCGAAATTACTAAATTTTGAAGGATATCGAAATGAAATTGTGGAATAAGTAAAAAAGGAGTAAGGCGAAAGGCACTTTTTTCTGGAACGTTCAACAACAAATCCAAAGTGGTTTCGCCCTAAAAGCTATAGAAAGGTTGGCGTTAAGGCACTAACTTATCAAAGTCCTTTTCGGATTACAGCTGCGGTTTTATGATCGCCCGTATGGCTCCAACCCGGGGGCATGACAATATATTTAAGCTTATTTAAAATACCCGGTGCAAAAAACACATCTCTTCCCAAAGTGGTGAATTCGCTAAAATAGATGTCCCAAAAATTTCCCGAATTGATGGGGCGTGTAATGCCGTATTCCGGCGGAACCTCCTTTTGCTCTTCTTGATAGGTGCCAAACACCCGATCCCAAATATTGAGCAAATTGCAATAGTTGGTGTCTAAATAGAGCGGATTTCGAGAATGATGCACCCGATGATGCGAAGGCGTTAGCATGATTTTATTTAAAAACCCAAAACGAGCATCTTTGATCAAATTTTCGCCCACGTGGATAAAAGCACCGTAGGTACCATCGATAAACATAATGACAAACAACATCGTGGGTTCTACCCCCAACAAAATACAAACGGTGGTGCGGATGGTGTCGGCATAGGTGCCTTCAAAGAAAAAATGGGCATAGGTCACACTGAGATTCATGTCCTCGGGGGTGTGGTGTGTGGCGTGAAAACACCAAAACAAACGGACTTTGTGTCCGAGATAATGATAGATAAAATGTCCAAATTCCCATACAATATAACCGTATATAAATCCATACCAAGTAAAGGGTGCTTTGAAAAGCACATACGGACTTAAAAACCCAATACACAAAGCCACCATCCCGATGGAAACAAATCGTCCCACGATGCGATTGAACACATAGATCAGAAAAATGGCTTTATAAACTTTGGTTTGTGGCTTTTTGTAGAGCCTTCCCAAAAAAACTTCAATAACAATTAAAAATGGAATAATGGGAGCAATCAGTGCTGTGATGCCCTCGTAGGTGAGTAGGGCTTCATAGTTTCCTTCAGCCAGAATATTAAAAAATCTTTGGACACCAAAAAAGCCAACGATCTCATTCCAAAGGGTTTGTAGTATTTCCATGGGGGTTAAATTTGATTCAAGATAAAAATTTATCCCAAATCAAAGCGATGATTCCCTTAAGAATCTTTCAACATATCTCTAAAAATAAAAATAAGAGTAATGATCATAGTAACGACAACAGTAACAGCAACGAGGGTCATGAGAATTGATTTATGTTTTTAACAGCAACAAAATTACATTTTATTCCCAACCTAAATAAAGGCACATCAATTTTTTTAATATACTTACCAAAATTCCGTGGGTTTACTTAGTTTCGCAGTTTGATTTTAAGGGAGAAAAGGTTCAGCTAAAATTCTCTACAGTAAAGGGTTAAAAAATGACTAAACAAACGATAATGAGTGAGCGTAAAATTGATGTCCTGTGTGTAGGAGAGGTATTGATTGATTTTATTGGTCATCAAATTGGTGCAACCATCGATGAAACACGTGATTACCATCGCTATTTGGGAGGGTCACCGACCAATGTAGCCATGAACTGCTCCCGTTTGGGCTTGCAGTCCCAACTGATTTGCACGGTGGGAAAAGATGGTTTTGGCAGCTATATATTCAAACGACTCAAAGAAGTGGGCGTTATTACCAGTGGGATTCAAACGCTAACGAACAAACCCTCCAGTGTGATTTTTGTGTCGCGCACCGAGGGAACACCAGACTTTATTCCTTATCGCGAAGCCGATGCTCACATTGAAGAATCGCAGATTTCTTCGGAGGTATTGGCACAATCCAAGATTTATCATACCACTTGTTTTGCGCTGAGTCGCTTGCCCGCTCAAAAAACCATACTCACCAAAGCCGAAGAAGCCTACCGTTTGGGGTGTAAATTGAGTATAGATTTAAATTATGCCGATGAGCTCTGGGATTCCAAAGCAGCAGCCTTTGAAATCATCAAAGCCTATTGCGCTTTCAACCCCTTGATCAAAGTTAGTGCGGATGATATGTTTCGACTCTTTGATAAAACCTTGTCGCACGACGAAATTTTCGACTTTTTCCATCAAGCGGGTGCTGAATTGGTATGTTTGACCTTGGGAGGCGATGGCGTCAAATGTGCTCAAAAGGGAAAAGCAACGATTGCATTGCCCGCCATTAAATTGGAAAAAATCATGGATGCCACAGGAGCCGGAGATGCTTTTTGGTCCGGATTTTTATTTGCATATATCAAAGAAAAACCGATCACCGAATGTTTGCAAATTGCGCTCAAATTGGCCGCTTTAAAATTGCAAAATATCGGCAGATTGCCCAATAATATTAATGTGATTTCCGAACTTTTGTAAGGACTAATGCTCAGCTATGCGTATGCAAAAAGACAAGAATTTATTTCAGGGAGTAATGCTCAACGCCTATCCCGACAGCATCGGGGATCGGCTCGGAGATTTAATTAGCGTATTGCAAAAACCGGAATTAAAAGATTGCTTTTCTTTCTTTTATGTATTGCCTACTTTTTTCAACAGCGATTTGGATCGTGGTTTTTCCATTATAGACTATCAAATCAACACAGCACTGGTTACGCCTGCCGATTTGGAGGCTTTGGAGGCATTGCAAATCCAGCTGAAATTCGATATTGTATTGAATCATCTTTCGGTGGCATCTCCCCAATTTGAAGATTTGTTGAAACACGGAGATGCCTCAAAATACAAAGACTTTTTTATCCATTGGAATCGTTTTTGGGAGGGAGAAGGAACTTTAGGCGAAGATGGGGTGCTGCAACCCAAAGCGGAGCATTTACAAAAACTGTTTATGCGAAAGTCGGGGCTGCCCATTCTCAAAGTGCGCTTTCCCGACGGATCAGAGCCTGCCTATTGGAACACCTTTTATCAAAAAGTAAGCTATTCCCCTTTAAACCGAGAAGATGTTGCGAATTTGGAAATACCCGAAAGTGATGCTACGGCATTGTTGGCGGCATTTAACGAACACCTGATTCAACACGAATCTCCGGAAGGGTTTAGCGATACAAAAAATCCATTAATTGCCGAAAAACTCATTGCAGTAGCGTATAAAAAAAGGAGCTATTTGGGGCAAATGGACGTAAACGCCAAATCGCCTTTGGTTTGGGAGTTTTATGAAGCAACGCTCAAACAACTCAGTGCGTTTGGATGCAAAATTCTGCGCTTGGATGCTTTTGCCTATTTGCATAAAGAAATTGGGCAATCCAATTTTTTCAACAAACCCGGCACTTGGGATTATTTACGGCGCATAAAAAGCATAGCCGATCGATACAATTTACTGTTGTTGCCCGAAATTCATGCCGAATACGGATTGGGACTTCACCAAGAAGTGGCGGCTGAAGGCTATCCCATCTACGATTTTTTCCTTCCCGGATTAACCCTACACACCCTCGAAAAAGCATCGACTTCCGCACTTAAAAAATGGATGGCAGAATTGCTCGAAAACAACTATCAAACAGTTCATATGTTGGGTTGCCACGATGGGATTCCGGTTTTGGATTTAAAGGGAAAAGCAAAAGAAAACGGTTTTACTGAAGGCTTGCTGTCCGATACGGAACTCCAAGAAGTCATGGATACGGTGATGCAACGGGGAGGGCGTGTCAAAAACTTGTACGACGCCGAAGGGAATAAAATCTCCTACTATCAAATCAATGCCACTTTTTATAGTGCCTTGGGCGAAGATGATCAAAAAATGCTGCTTGCCCGCGCACTTCAACTTTTTATGCCCGGAATTCCTCAGATTTGGTACTTGGACATTTTTGTGGGAAAAAATGATATCGAAGCTGTCGAAAAAGGGGGGAAAGACAGCCATAAAGAAATTAATCGAAGCACGCTTAGTTTGGCACAGATTGAAGCAGGGTTGAAAAAACCCGTGGTACGCCAACAGTTGGAACTCATCCGCCTGAGAAATACGTCTAAAGCTTTTTCGGGGCAATTAATTGTTCAACCCACAGCAGACCACCGATTGGATTTGACGTGGAAAAAGGAAGACGAAAGCTTACAATTGCTAATCGATCTCAAAAAATTAGAGGGACACATCGTTCACACGCGAGCAACAGACGTTCAGACCATTTCCTTAAAATGCTAAGACAGCATTAAAAAAACAAAGGAAAAAGAAAGGCAACAAGCGCCACCCAAATGGCATAAATGGGAAGAAAAAACCCGATGCTTTTTTCAATTAGAATAAGATCGCCGCGCCCTCGGACGGCGGAAAACAACTGTTTCGCGATGCTCAAAAGATGGGTCAACATCAAAAGATTGAGCCCAAGAAGCGCCGTGCGATTGGCTGAAAAACCATATGCAAACAACCGTGATCCAAGTGCCGACAAGGCAAAAAGATTATCCAAAAGACACAGTCCGGCAAGTAGGAATAAAATAAGCAACTGAAATTTACTTTTCCCTCCGCTATCATGATCCGTTAATGAAAAAAGGATCAATGCCAGCACCGCAATAAGGATGATATTAAACGCCAAAAGTAGTGCTCTATCGATAAAAAGATTTTTGTCTGAAAAATGTATGGCGACTGAAAAAATCAGCAACATTAAAAAGGCTAGGGGAGCAAATATTTTTGCGATTAAGGGCGCAATTTTACTCACCAAAGCAGTATTGTTGAAAAGGAGAAATGCAGTAACAACTGGGATGGCGGACAAACCCCAAAGGGCGATGTAGTCGAAATAAAATTGTTCTATTTGAAAACCAATCAAATCAAAAACACCGATGGTCAAGGCGGTGAATAAAATTCCTGCTAAAACAATCAATCCACCCATCACCAAAAGATCACCATTATAGCGCAAAAAGGCAACACGTTGGGAGGGGTTTCGCCATTCTGTTCCTAAATAAACATATCCAAAAAGGAACCAAAACAAGACGGGAATATGCAGGGCCGATAAAACAAAAACGGGGGAGTCTTCATTGCCCGGGAGAAGGTTTAAAAAAATAATGGAGGTGATCATCAAGCTGAAAGCCACCAAGAATTGACGCAAGGGAAGCGGACGTTTCCAAAAGAGATAAAGCAAAAGTGCTGGAAAGACAATACTTCCTATATTTCGTGGATAAAAATATTCGGGATCGATGTCAAAAAGCAGCGGAATTCTAGCGATTAATCCGGCGAGAAATGCGGTGAGAGCAACAATGCCCCATTCTTTGGGTGTTCCCCAACCCAACAGGGTTTTGGAAGGTTCCATTTCCGTTTTCATAGTATAGCTGAATTAAAAAAACAAAACTATTAAAATTCTTTCAATGGATATCAGGAAGAAAGCCTTCGGATTGCACCGACCATGATTTCGGAAATCCGTTGCCGTCAGACTGCGTGGCCATGCGGGCAAGAGCAATCAACAAACCTCCATTTCCTGGGAGATAGAGCCGCAATCGATCGTCTTGAAAGTTATGTCCGTTTTTGAGATAGGTATTTTTAATTTGCTTTTTTAATAAAAAGGTGACCGCTTTTTCGGGCAGCTGCAATCGAGTAGCGGTCATGGCCGCCATGGGAAAATCCCAGCCCCAAGAAGTGTCCCAACGCCAGTTGGTCTCCACACGTTCCAAGGTGTTTTTCATTTTTTCAGTATGTACGTCACGACTCAGAGGCGCAATGCTATAGGTGGCTAAAACACTCGGATGATCGCGTAATTGTTCGGGGTCATCATAGGGGTAGGGAGCACTTTCCACGGCCCAATAGACGTGTTCATCCCCCGGCAAGGGAGCCATTTTTTCGAGCTTGTTGTCCCATTCTGGATTTCTTTTTTGTCCCAAGCGTTCCCGCCAAAGTTGTGCCGTCTCTAGCCCCCATTTCCAATAGGTCAATTCGAAAGCGGGATTGAGCGTTGTAGAAGAAGGATAGCTCTCTTGTGAGGGAATTAAAAAGGGGCCTAAGTTATAACGCTTGGTAGTGGAATCATAACGCAGATAATCCGCCATAAAAGCAGCGGTTTCTTCTACTAGGTATTGGTATTTTGAAAGGATTTCAGCATCCTTTTTTTGACGATAAAGCCATTCCGCAAAATAGAGGAGGTGGGGTTGCTGCCAAATCAAATAGGAACCCACAGAGGATGCAGTTTCTCCCCCCCATATATCGGTCATTTTTTGCCAACGTACGCCTTTGTAACCCTGGCGGGCTGCAATGCGTTTTGCCCCATCAAAGGCAGTAAAATACCATTCCAATTGTTCTTCAAAAACCGTTGTATTTCCCCAAAGCGCAAAGGGAAGCAAATGCCACCAATGCATTTCAATATGAGGTTTTCCGTACCATGAATTAAAGGTAAGTCCGGTTTCTTGAGGGGGGTTGGGGGCACTGCAATTCACTTTTCGCAAATAGCGGGAAAGCACCATTCTGCGCTCTAGCTCAAAAGCTTGAGGGTCTTGCGTTGCCGAAAAGTCTAGGATGGCACCCCTCTCCCAATAGCGGCTTAATTGCGCAATACTTGTTGATTTTTCCTGTGCATAATCGAAGGTCTCATTTGTCTTTTCCTGCGGTGCGTAGGCGATTTTAAATTCCCAAGTATCTTCCGAGCTGTCTGGAAAAAATGCATAACCAAATGGTTTTTTTTCTAGGGGTAAAAGTGCTGTGGACGATTGAAAATGACTGAAATACAGTGTACGGTCCAATTGGCGTTGAATGGAAAAGCTTGTCGCGGAGAGGGTTTTAAGTTGAAGGCGTTTACTTTCTTGAGCATTATAATGGGTAGCTTCATCCAAAAACTCATCGGTGGGATAGGGAAAGTTGAGTTTAACCCCTAAGCTACCCCGGGAAATAAGTTCGGATTTGACCTTCACAAGTACCGCATCTTCCTCTTGCAGCGCGAGTGTCTCCACGGTGACCTTTGTTTGATCTACAGTAAAGGAGCTGAAAATCACTCCTGTATAAGGGTTTAAGGTTTGCTGTATGTTTTTGAGGTCGGAGATTGCTACGGGATTATTTTGTGTATCGTGGAGTATCCAACCCAATTGTGCCAAATGAATGCGGTGGGGGTTTTGGCGAAAATAATTGGAGGCAGCTGCCTGTCGCGCGTTTTTGGACTGAACGGCATAGGGAATTTTTCGTTCGGGAGCATTTTCCCAGCGTAGTGTTTCCGAAAAATCATATCCTACTGTATTGGGAAACGAATGCCATCCCCAATCAGAAAGGGTGCCCAAGGGAATCCCTTTTTGATAGTAGTCGGGAAAAGTTTGAAGCCCGGTGATGTCCACTGTCATGGCAAAGCTGCCATTTCCCACACTCAGGCTGTTTAAAGAATCCCGATGGTTGAGTTGCACTTGATGCCGTTCAAAAACAGCTTTGCGGGAAATCGTTTGGCAAATACTTGTTGAGCAAATGAATAGAAGTAAAATAAATATAGAGCGCTGCTTGTGCATGGTAAAATAACAATTCAAAAAATGATCCCTGTAAATTAAGCATAAATCCACATTCAAGCTTAAAAGCAACTTTCTTTTCAATATTTTTTTTCTAAAAACCACTCAGATTAGTTATCAATAATGCAATAAATATTTCAAAAATATGAGAATATGGCATTATTTAGCTTCATTTTTAATGAATTCTTAGGTAATAATTTTATGTGATTCAATAATTTTGTTCTGTTTAATCTATTGATGATTAAGCGATTAATAAACTATATAAACTTTAATGACAAATGGAAGATTTGACGAGCCTTGTTACGGCTCAAAACGACGTTTTTAGCCACGCCATTGACACGGTGTGGGTGGCATTATGTGCTGCTATTATATTTTTAATGGAAGGGGGTTTTGCCCTACTCGAAGCGGGATTTGTCCGCTCCAAAAATGCGATGAGTATCATTGCCAAAGTGATCATAGATGTCATCTTTGGAGGAATCGCTTTTTATATCGTGGGCTTTGGCATCGCCTATGGATATTCCAACGGCTGGTTTGCCTTTGATTTTGGAATTACTGACAACGATTTGGGCTTAGGACTGAATGTGTCGAATAAATTATTTTGGTTTATCCAGCTCGGTTTTGCCATAGCCGCCATTTCCATTGTTTCCGGAGCGGTAGCAGAGCGGATGAAACTTTGGGCCTATGCCCTTTTTGTAGTACTGTTTTGTGCCGTCATGTATCCTTTGGCAGCCAACTGGGTGTGGAATCCCAACGGTTGGTTAGCACTCCGTGGATTTAACGATTTTGCTGGTTCCTCAGCCGTTCACGCAATGGGCGGATTTTCTGCGTTGGCTGCGGCCATAGTGTTGGGTCCTCGTATTGGAAAATACGATGCCAATGGAACTGCCAATCCGATTCCGGGACACAATTTGCCCTTAGCCGCGGTAGGTGCCTTTATTCTTTGGTTTGGTTGGTTTGGTTTCAATCCCGGATCTACTTTGGGTGCTGTCGGAAATTGGGAATTGATAGGAACGGTAGTCGTCAATACTTTTTTAGCCTCTGCTGCGGGAGGTATTTCTACGATGGCTTATACCTATTTTAGATACGGTCAAATTGATATAACCATGGTGATCAACGGGATTTTGGCCGGTTTGGTGGCCATTACTGCCGGATGTAATGTCGTTGGCCCCAATGCCGCCATTTTGATTGGTGCCATTGCTGGGGTTTTGGTAGATGTAGCAGTGATTTATATCGATAAAATTAAAATAGACGACCCTGTGGGTGCCATAGCCGTGCACGGTGTCAATGGTTTGTTTGGTACCCTGGCTGTGGGTTTGTTTGCCGCCGAAGAAGGTTGGTTTATGGGAGGAGGAAGTGCCCTCTTTACCACCCAATTGATCGGTGTCCTCACCATCAGTATTTTTTCTTTTGTACTGACCTTTGTTGTGATGACACTCTTGAAGAAAACCATTGGAATTCGCGTTTCGAAACGGGAAGAAACCTCTGGAATCGATGCTGTTTCCTTCGGAGTAGAATCGTATACAACTTTTGAATAAATCTTATAAAATTATACAATGAAAAAAATTGAAGCCATCATACGCCCCTCTAAGTTAAAAGCCGTTCAAAAAGGATTGAAAGATGCAGGGATTCCTTGTATTACCGCAGTTCCTGTGAAAGGAACAGGTTTGCAAAAAACTTTTTCGGAACGCTATCGTGGAACGGAGCAATCCATGATTTTGCAGACCCGAACCCTGATCATTTGCATCGTCAGCGATTCCAATTTAGACGTTTGTGTAAATACAATTTTAGACCACGCCTCAGAGGGGAATGTAGGTGATGGGAAAATATTTATTTATCACGTGGAGGACGCCATTCGAATCAGTACGCGGGTCAAAGGAGGCGAAGCCATCATCTAAGGATTTATATTCATTAAAATAAGCCTCAGGTATTTTTTAGTACTTGAGGTTTTTTTATGGACCAAATTGAAAATCCCATCATCAATAAGGGCAAGGAAAAGATAAAAAACAGACTGGACAAAGGCAACCCTAAATCCATAAGAAAACCAAAAAGCCAAGGTCCTAAAATGGCACCAAAGCGACCAAAACCCACCGAGAATCCAATTCCTGTGGTGCGAATTTCTACCGGATAAACCATTGTGAGAAAAGGCCAAATCCCATTAAATCCTCCTTGAACAAACAGGCCAATAAAAAAAGCGAGCACAAAAATGATTACAGAAAACAGCGGAAGGTTGCCGTAGAGCACCATTACCATAAACGCTAAAATCATAAAGCTAAGTATGGTTTTTTGAAGCCCTATTTTACTGCCGATATAACCGATCAAACTGGATCCAATGGCAGCACCCAGATTTAAAGTAACTCCGACATAAGTGGAAACCCCAAAACTCAAACCGGATTCATTGGCCAAGGTCGGCACCCAGCTTAAAACGGTATAAAGAGTCATAAATCCAAAAAAGACCCCCAGCCAAGAACGCCACGTAATTCCGATATAAGCCTTTGAAAATAAGGAAGTATAATGTATCGCTACCGTATCTTTTTCCAATTCGGGCAAAGCCTCCAAGGCGGCGAGCTGCATTTTAGCCCGGATGCGATTGATTTTTTCAAGGGCGTATGGAGGTCTTGTTTGGCTTAAAAAAGCAATCGAATCGGTCAAGATAAAAAGCACCAAAAGCAACATGAGTACAGAGATCAAGGCGGCGATAAAAAAGGCGGATCGCCAGCCGTAAAGGGGGATGTATTGTGCGCTAAAAAGCCCGGTTAAAATTGCTCCAACCGGCCAACCGGCTTGTACCAAGCCCACATTAAAAGAACGGTATTTTTCGGTTGAAAATTCTGCAGCGGTGGCAGCCATGGTAGGCAATAAGCCCCCGATTCCCAAACCGGTTAAAAAGCGCAAAAAGAGTAAAAGCGGATAGCTTTCACAAAAGGCAATCCCCAACATCCCAATGATTTCTAACCCCAAAGACAAGAAGAATGTTTTCCTACGCCCGATGCGGTCGGCCAAAGGCGCAATTAAAAAACAACCCAAGGTCATGCCCGCCAATGCGGCACTAAAAATCGATCCCATTTGTGTTTTGCTCAGGTCCCATTCCGCCATAATCTCCGGACTGGAAAAGGACACCAACATAATGTCAATCCCATCATTAAAATTTAATACAAAGCACAGCGCAACAATCAATTTTTGAAAGTTGGACATGGTTTCGGTGGATTTCATACGTAAGTTTTATGTTTATTGAGCCTCAAAAGCGGATGACAATCTTGTTTTCTCTACCTTCTTTGGCTCGATCGAAAGCGGCTTGCAATGCTTCAAAAGAAAAGCGATTGGAAATGAGCTGTTGCGGTTGGATTTGCTTTTTTTCAACATGTTGGATTACCTGACCAAAATCATACGGGTGCGTATACACTATGGAGGGGATGATGTTGATGCCTTGACGAACGACTTTTAGGGGCTGAAAAAAAGCGGGAGCTTCTGACAAGCCCACCAAGATAACTTCGGAGCCGTGGGGTGCTGCAGCAATAGAAAGTCCGGCAGAGGTTTTTCCTCCGGCACATTCAAAAACGGCACTCACCCCTGCTTGTTCCCAACAGCGGTGCAATTCTTCTTCAAGGTTTTCGGGATTCCCACTCATTTCACAGACACGTGCGCCCAAATCAACGGCCCATTGACATTTTTGGGGTTGTAAATCGGTTACTAAAACCTGATATCCCAAAGCAAGGGCGAGTTCTGCGAGTAACAGGCCCACAGCCCCCAAACCGAGGATAGCAATGGTGGATCCGGTGACAGCGGAACTGGAAAACAGTGCATGGTAGGCTACGGCTGTGGGTTCAATCACCACTGCGGCATCATCTGAAAGGGTGTCTGGAAGGGCCCAAGCAAAAGCTTCGGGTATCACCACCGTTTCGGCAAAACATCCCGGACGATTGAGTCCTACCACTTGCTTGTGAATGCAAATATTTCCTCTTCCTTGTAGGCAAAATTTACAATGACCACAGGGAATATTGGGTTCTATAACCACCCGCGTACCAATTTTGTTTTGTGCAACATCGGCACCTACTGCTTCAATAATCCCCACCGCTTCATGACCCAGCGTTAAGGGATAGGCAACCTTTCGATGTCCCAAAAAAACATGCACATCCGATCCGCAAATACCCACCTGAATCAGTCGCACCCGAACTTCACCCGGTCCGGGCCGAGGTACTTCTGACTGGCGAATGACAATCTTTCCCGGGGCTTCCAAATAACTTGCTTGCATCATTTTAAACATCAGCGTTTGCAGGGTGGATGATAAAGAAATCTTGAGGGAGATTCATAGAAAGGGATAATAATTGTTACCTCTAAAATTGTGATAGCGTAAAAATAACAGAATAAATCTAACCGATAGAAGCCTCTCTAAATTAAAAAAGAGAGAATGCTTTTTTTTCAGAGAGAATGCCTATTTTGATGCCTATTTTATTTTATAATGAAACCAAAAACTCAATTTTTTTTTCAAAGCCGTTGGCTGCTATTTTTTATTGTAACCCTCTTTTTGCTGCATCCTTTCTCAACCCAAGGGCAACTTCAAGGACTAAAAACGGAATACGAAGCAACTCCCCTCGGCATCGACCTCCCACAACCTCGATTTTCTTGGCAAATGCAAACCCATGCGGAGCAATTCAATCAGTATCAGAAAGCCTATCAAATCACGGTGTATGACGAAAATCAAAATACCGTTTGGGAAACGCAAAAAGTAAATTCGGCTGTGGCCTTGGGCATTCGCTATGAAGGCAGCCCCCTCAAAGCGCGCACCCGATATCTGTGGAAACTCAAAGTTTGGAATGAAAAAGATGCAGTTTTAGAAGCCGAAAGTTGGTTTGAAACCGGATTTATGGCTGCCCTTTCGCAATTTGAAAATGCTACATGGATTGGAAGTAATCAACTGTCTTTTTATTCGCAATACACTTCTGTTTATGCACTAGAATATACACTACAACTCCCTAATTTTGGGAGTGCTGCTATGGTTTTTGGTGCCAATGACGAACGCCTAAGGGATCGAAATTTAAACCTCCAAGGCGTAGAAAATACTCTGAACCAAAGCTACATCAAGATGGAACTAGACACCCGTGCTTTGCCGCAGGGAGGAGTGGCCCAATTCCATGTTTATCGGGTGGGTTATGCCCCGGGCGATAGCGATCAACAAGCCTTTGCTTCTTTTCCCATCAGTGCAGCCCTTTTAAACGCCGAAAATGCTCTGGAAGCGCATACGTTTTTTGCCTTTTCCAATTTTGGGATGTTTTCTTTTTATATTGACAAAGTGGATGCCGAGCATCGCATCAACCCCGATCCAGAAGGGGGAAGTCCTTATGGTCCAAAGGGTCTAAATTTAAATCCTATCGGTCCGGGAAATAATTTTATTTCGTATCCCATGGTGGCAGAAATTGGAGTGTCGGTACCCCGAGGACAGTCAGCGCAATTTTCTCAATTGCAGGTAAAAAACTATCGCTATCCCAACAACACCCTTTTTTCCTCTGAAGTACAACCCTTCGATTTTCAAAACGACCAGATTACAACACAGGATGGTGTATATACTGTAAACGCCGAAAAGGCAACCGTATTTGCAGTGGTGGATCCCAGTCATTCCGGAACACCGCTTTTACGAACGACCTTTGACCTTGCACCAAAAAAAATTGTTAAGGCTCGAATTTACGCCACTGCTCGTGGGATTTACGAATTATACCTCAATGGAAAAAGAGTGGGGGACGCCTATTTTAATCCAGGCTTGACCCAATACAACCGTACCCATTTGTATCAAACTTTTGATGTTACAGATTTATTGCTCGAGGGGAGTAATGCATGGGGGGTTGGGCTGTCGGAAGGCTGGTGGAGTGGAAATATTACTTACAGTGGTGAACATTGGAATTATTTTGGTGACCGTCAATCCTTTATGGGAAAATTGGTGGTTACCTATGAAGACGGCACCGAAACCATAATCAATACTCAGCCCAAAGATTGGAAGACCTTCGTGGAGGGGCCCATTCGTTTGGGGAGTTTTTTCCAAGGCGAAGTATATGATGCCCGCAAAGAAGCCGCCATTGAAGGGTGGACTTGGGCCAATTATGACGCCACTGCTTGGGCTCCAGCTCAGGAAATCAGCATGGAGGAGAGCTCCACCGCGGGTGAGGTTAGCGATCCGGAAGGGAGAAAACACGGCCTGGACTATTCGAAAATGAAGCTGACCGGACAGTTAGATCCCCAAGTTAAAATTCATTGGCAATTGCCGGCAAAAGAATTGTTTGAACCTCGTGCTAAAGTTTATGTCTATGACATGGGGCAAAACATGGTGGGCTTTCCAAGCATAAAAATCAAAAATGGAAAAGCGGGTACAAAAATACGCTTGCGTTATGCCGAAATGCGTTATCCGGATATGGAAGAATATGCCGAAAATAAAGGAATGATCATGTTGGAGAACATCAGAGCTGCATTGGCTCAAGATATTTATATATTAAAAGGAGGCGATGAAGTGATTCAACCTCGATTTACGTTTCACGGCTATCGCTATATGGAAGTGACCGGCTTGGACGCTCCATTACCTTTGGAGGCCGTATCCGGAAATGTACTTTCCTCGGTTGATGCAATCGATTCCTCCTTTAGCAGTTCGGATTCCTTGGTGAACAAATTATGGGAAAATATTACTTGGTCCTTACGATCCAATTTTCTTTCCATTCCCACCGATACCCCTGCAAGAAATGAGCGTATGGGATGGAGTGGTGACATCAGTGTTTTTTCAAAAACGGCTACTTATATGGCTTCGGTCAATAATTTCTTAAGACGGCATGCCTTGGCTATGCGCGAGACCCAAAGTGAGCAGGGACGTTTTCCTGATGTAGCCCCTATGGGCGGTGGTTTTGGGGGAACCCTTTGGGGCAGTGCCGGAATCGTTGTGCCCTGGGAAACCTATCAGCAATATGGCGATATTGATCTTTTGAAAGAACATTATCCCGCCATGAAAAAGTACCTTGCTTTTTTACAGTCCAAAGAAAATGAACTGGGCATACCTCTAGAGGGCCCTTTGGGGGATTGGCTAAGTCCTGAAGGGTATAAAAATGATGATACTTTGTTGTGGATGGCCTATTATATTTATGATCTGGACATCCTCCAAAAAACAGCTACCCTCCTTCGTTTACCCGAGGAAGCGAGTGTGTTTGAAACACAACTACAGCGCAAAAAAGCAATCTTCAATCGCGTCTATTTGGCGGCTAATGCCCAAAGCATTCGTTCTGGCATACAAACACGAAAAATGGGTGTGGTGGATGCTTCCCTAGATACTTCGGCGGGAACCCTCATGGATACACAAGCGAGTTATGCGATTCCACTCAACTTGGGAATTGTTTCAGACGAAACAGGAAAACAAATGGCAACACATTTGGTGCAGGCGATTCAGCGAGAAAACAAAGATGAGTTGGGCGTCATGCGGCCTCCCTACTCACTGATGACTGGATTTATCGGAACGGCTTCCATCAACGGGGCTTTGTCGCGCTATGGAAAGGATGCCGTGGCTTATGGACTGTTGACGCATCGCAGCTACCCCTCATGGTTGTATCCGGTGGTCAATGGGGCGACAACCATTTGGGAGCGACTCAACTCCTATACACACGAAAACGGTTTTGGAGGGAACAACAGCATGAATTCATTCAACCACTATTCCTTCGGTTCGGTGGCAGGATGGATGTATGAATATTCGTTGGGGATACAAAGAGCCCCCAATGCCCAAGGTTTTCAACATTTTATCTTAAATCCAAGGGTGGATCCAGAGCGAAGAATCACGCATGCCGAGGGATCGATCACGACGCCTTATGGTGTAATCGCAAGTGGCTGGAAAGCTACTTCAAGCGGAGGATGGGACCACCAATTTGAAATTCCTGCCAACACAACGGCAACTTTAAAATTACCCATAAACAAAAAGAGTAAACTCCAATTGAATGGGCGTAGGTGGCAACCAAAAAAGGAATGGGATGCCCGTACCGAATACTACCAAGTAATTGCAGATTTGCCCTCTGGGAAATATCACATCACTGTAGAGTAATGCCGAATCCATTCAAGGATGATTCTAAGGTGTTTTTAGACCCGCAATAGAGGAGTCGACAAAGTGTATTTCTTCTGCATTTTCGATTTTGGGTGCCTCAGCAGCCGAATCGATAGTCACCCGAGTAAAATGGATGTTTTTCGCCGGTTGTTCAGCACGTCCTTGAATAAGGATGCCATATTTTCCGCCATTGACAACGGTGACGTCTTCAAAATACAAATTTTCAATACGGGGCAGATGATTTCCTTCTTGAACCCCATAAATCCCGTAATAGGTATTGATTTTAAAAGCAGCTTCTTTGACCTGCCCAACGCTCAAATTTTTGACATAAACTCCATCCACAAAGCCTCCCCGCAGGGTGTTGGTTTTGATACGGATTGCACGATCCAAATTGGGACTGTCCATTACGCAGTTGATCACATACACATTTTTCACTCCCGCGGAGATTTCACTTCCCATGACCACCCCTCCGTGGCCGTCTTTCATCTGACAATTTTCTACAACGATATTTTCACTGGGAATATTGACGCGTCGTCCGTCTTCATTCCTGCCCGATTTTATGGCAATACAATCGTCTCCTGTATCAAAAATACAGTCGGTGATTAATACATTTTTAGAATATTCTGGATCACATCCATCGTTGTTGGGACCATGACTTCGGACGGTTACTCCCGAAATGGTGACATTGTTTGATTTTAAGGGATGAATAATCCAAAAAGGAGCATTTACAAAAGTCACATTTTCAACCAAAATATTCTTGCATTCAAATGGCTGAAAAAAGGCCGGACGCAAATGATGTCCGCGGCCAAAGATACGCTCTTCTACAGGGGTTTGCTCCCGATTGAAGGCATGCAATCGACCAATATTGTGCGCATCGTGCTGACTGGGGGTTCCTTCCAAATGACCATAGCTGTCCTTCCCGCTCCAAGGCCACCAATGTTCATTGTCGGCTTGACCGTCAAAAACGCCTTTTCCTGTAAGCGCAATATTTTCTTTCCCTTTGGCATAAATCAAGGGCGAGTAATTGTAAATTTCAATTCCTTCGTAGGAGGTATGAACGGCAGGTAAATAGGCTTCGGGATCGGTTTTGAAACGTACTGTAGCACCTTCCTCCAGATGAAGATTCACATTGCTTTCCAAATGAATAGGACCGCTCAGATAGTTTCCAGCAGGAATCAGCACACGCCCCCCTCCGGCTTGCGAACAATTAAGGATGGCTTGATGTATGGCTTGGGAGTCGTCCGTCAGTCCATCTCCTTTAGCACCATAATCCAAAACACTAAACGTTTGATCTGCAAATTGGGGGCGAAGGATGGTGTTCTTTATTTTTTCGGCTTGAAGCAGTATGGTGGAAGTTGATGTCGGGGCACAACCCAAAGTGAGTAATCCCAAGAGGACGATTAAAATTCGTTTCATTAGAGTAAAATATTTTAAGGGTTCAAGATAAAAATAACCCTCGAATAGTGCGCCGTGCATTTCCTTCTTTTCAAATTTTCTTTAAAAAAGGTATGGTTTATGGGTTTTAATGATTCTTACTTTTTTGAAAGCACTTATATTTATTCATTACTAATAAATGACTATAATGAATCCCATCACCACCCGTTTGAAAGCTTTTTCCATGATCCTTTTTCTTTTATGCTTCCTAGCCACTCATGGACAAACTCTAATTCCGCTATATGACGGAGCAGCACCGGGCTCCGAAGATTGGGATTGGGAAGAAGCCTATGTGGATGGGATCGTCAATGATGCAATTTTGTACAATGTTGTACATCCGGAATTACAATATTTTCCGGCACCGAAAGAAAAGGCCAATGGCACCGCAGTGATCATTGCTCCGGGAGGTGCTTTTCATATTTTATCCATGCAAAAAGAAGGGACTAAAGTGGCGGAATGGCTCAACACATTGGGAGTTGCAGCGTTTGTTTTAAAATATCGAGTCGTAAAAAGTGAAACTGACAATCCCTTTGAAGAGTTGAGACCTCTGATGGCTGATTTTGAAAAATTGGATGCGATCAACGCTCCCGTAGTAAAAATGTGTACGCAAGATGGAATCCAAGCGATGGACTATGTGCGTTCCCATGCCGAAGCAATGAACATCGATCCGCAGCGCATCGGACTGATGGGTTTTTCGGCCGGAGCCACCCTAACAATGTCTGTATTACTGAGTGCTCCTCAAGCTTTAAAACCCAATTTCGCGGCTCCCATTTATGCCTATGGCCCAGCCATTATAGGAACACAGATGCCTGAGAAAAGTACACCTCTTTTTGTGGGAGTGGCCAGCGACGATCAATTGGGCTTTGTTCCCCACAGTATTGCGCTTTACGAAAAATGGCAAGCAGCGCAATTTCCGGCGGAATTGCATATTTATGAAAAAGGAGGACACGGCTTTGGTATGGCAGTACAACAAACCAGCTCCGATCATTGGATCAAAGATTTTGAAAATTGGCTTTTTCGTCGGGCTTTGATTGGGCAACAATAATCTTTTTTCTTTTCAGATGATTCAAAAAATAAATGGTTTAAAATGGACTAAAAAAAGCGGATCACTATCCCTGTTCTTTTTATTTTGTTTTTCAATTATTGGTCAAGCGCAGCAAGAGCAGGCACAAAACCCTATTATTTTTGCCGATGTCCCCGATATGTCCATGATCCGTGTGGGAGCGCATTATTATATGAGCAGTACCACCATGCACATGAATCCCGGTGTTCCCATTATGAAGTCCGAAGATTTGGTCAATTGGCAACTCCTTCGGTATGCCTACGATACCCTTTCAACCAACGACGCCCATCGTTTGGAAAATGGCAAAAATGCCTATGGTAGGGGTTCATGGGCAAGTTCTTTGCGCTATCATGAAGGCACCTATTACCTCACGACCTTTGCGCAAACGACCGGTAAAACCCACCTATTCTCCACGCAAAATATGGAGGAAGGACAATGGAAAGTACAAGCCTTTGAACCGGCCTTGCACGACAATTCTCTTGTTTTTGACAAGGGAAAAGTTTTTATGATTTATGGAAACGGACAAATCAAAATAGTAGAATTAAAAGCGGATTTATCAGGAATAAAACCTGAGGGTATTCATCAAGTTTTGATTGAAAATGCAAGTGCTCCGGCAGGAGATGCCATCATGTTAGGTGCTGAGGGATCACAACTTTTCAAGTGGCAAGAATATTATTATTTATTTCATATTGTGTGGCCTGAAAAAGACATGCGAACGGTTTTGGTGCATCGTGCCAAAAATTTGTTAGGTCCTTGGGAAGGCAAAGTGGTTTTGCGAGACAAAGGAGTGGCTCAAGGGGGCTTGATTGACACCCCCGACGGGCGATGGTTTGCTTATCTTTTTAGAGATTATGGAGCCGTGGGAAGGATTCCCTATTGGGTGCCGGTGCAATGGAAAAACGGTTGGCCCATTTTAGGCAACAATGGCAAAGTGCCCGATCGTTTGGAGCTTCCTGCCGCACAAGGACTCATTCCCGGATTGGTGGCTTCCGATGAATTTGAACGGACAACAGCTTCCGAGCCGCTTCCTTTGGTGTGGCAGTGGAATCACAATCCGGTGGCTTCGTTGTGGTCACTGACAGAGCGCAAAGGCTTTTTACGTCTAAAAACGGGACGGGTGGATCACCATTTGGTGGATGCCCGGAATACATTGACCCAACGCACTATAGGCCCCTACTCAACCGCAAAAACTGCCCTCTCGTTTTCGAAGATGAAAGATGGCGATGTGGCTGGATTGTGTTTGCTTCAAAAATTTTATGGCTATGTAGGCATTCAAAAAGAAAAGGGGCAAAACTATGTGGTGATGGTTTTGGGGGAGGAAAACAATGAAACGGTTCAGGAAAAAATCGCTGTTAAAGGAGAAACGGTTTTTTTAAAGGCTCAATGCAACTTCATGGATCGCGCAGACACGGCTTCCTTTTTCTACAGTTTGGATGCTCAAACTTGGCATCCCTTGGGTGTGGAGCTTGCCATGAAATATACATTGCCCCACTTTATGGGCTATCGATTTGGCTTGTTTAATTTTGCCACCCAAGAAGCGGGAGGACAGGCTGATTTTGACTATTTCAGAATTTCCGATACGTTGGATTAACGGTCGTGGAATCCTTTTCCTTGTAGGATCTGCGCTTTGTATTTTTCAATTCGAGCCCGTTGGGTTTGTGGTTGTTTAGCGGCTGAAAAATAGAGCAGATAGCCACGCTGTCTGCCGGGAGTCAAGGCCTCAAAAGCCGTTTTGAATGTAGCATCTTCATCAAATTGGTGTTGGAGTTCCAAGGGAACATCCGTTGCCGAGGAGGGCACTATCGGCACCTTCAACCCAGCTTTTTCAATTTCAACCGCTTCGTAGATATACCTTTTGATGGAGTCGGCTAAATTCATGATATTTGTTTCCTCGGTGCAGCGAATTTGACGCACCGAATTCGAATTTTCTCCAGGATTTGTCAATAATTTTTCGGGATCCTTGAGCAAGGCGCCTTTAAAAAAACTCACCGAACAGTAATTCTTAAATACAGCAAGCATCAGTATGTTTTTATTTTTCAAGGTGTAACAAGGAAATCCCCACTTGCGGTCTTCGTTCAAACCCGTTTTCAAAATGATTTGTCTCAACAAACGGGCTTCTTTTTGCCAAGTGTGAATTTTACAAGCCGGTGTCCCTCCCATTCGGCAACGACCACAACCTTCCTCAAAAAAGACATCTACTTCGGGATTCATCGTTAGGTTTTAATTTATTTGCCTTCAAATGTAATCCCAAATTTAATTTTTTATCCCTTCCCGTTTTTTATTTATTCATTTCTTGAAAATCATCGTATGGATCAAAAATCATTTCTTGGGGCATTTCTAAAAGTTGCTTACATTTAGTAACAATTCTATTTTTATTTAGCAGCACCATGAAGCAGCCATTTCACTTTTTAATCCTTCTTTTTTTGGGGCTAAGTCTTGGATTCCATTCAACCATAAAAGCACAAGGAGAAGCCTTAGATGTTTTGACCCAAGATTGGAAAGCCTACTGGATTTCAGTTCCCGACATCGATCCTCAAGGTTATGGGGTCTATTATTTCCGTAAATCTTTTGAATTATCCACCATTCCGACCACTTTTCCGGCACATGTTTCGGGGGATAATCGTTATAAATTATACATCAATAACAATTTGATTTCGACCGGTCCTGCCCGATCGGATTTGTTGCATTGGAATTACGAAACGGTTGATTTGGCACCTTTTTTAGTGGCTGGAAAAAATGTGGTGGCGGCACAAGTTTGGAACGAAGGAAAAGAAACACCTCTAGCCAATGTTTCCGCCCAAACAGCTTTTATACTCATGGGGGGTGTGGAAGAATCTCAAGTGGTGAATACCAACAGTAGTTGGAAATGTATAGAAGATAAAAGTTATGCGCCGCTTCCCGTGAAAATGAGAACCTACTATGTGGCAGGGCCCGGAGAACGGGTGGACATGCAGCAGCATATTGCCGCATGGAATGGAACCGCTTATGATGACTCCCAATGGGGGGCAAGCCGACGGGTGGGTATTGGCTATCCGAAATACAGAACAGGTTTTGGAAGTCCCAACGATTGGATGTTGGTGCCTTCGACACTGCCACAAATGGAAATGAAAGACGAGCGTTTTCATGCCCTTCGCAAAGCCGTTGGGGTGGAGGTGCCCAAAACCTTTCCCCAAAAACTCACGCAAATTGTTTTTCCAGCGAACAGTGAAAGTACCCTGATTTTGGATCAGTCCTATTTGACCAATGCCTATTTGAATATGCGCTTTAGCGGTGGAAAGGAAAGTGTAATTACATTGGATTATGCGGAAGCATTATTTACTGAAAATTACCCCGAAAAAGGAAATCGGGATGCAATTGAAGGGAAGGTGTTTTTGGGCAGAAGCGATCAAATCCTTCCTAATGGAAAGGAAAATCAAAGCTTTACAAGCCTTGCTTTTCGCACCTATCGCTATGTTCAAGTCAAGGTGCAAACACAAGCGATGCCCTTGGTGCTCAACGATATTTATGGAACCTTTACGGGCTATCCGTTTCAGTTGAATGCCACCTTAAAAACGGAAGACAAGACCCTGCAAAAGATCGTTGAGATTGGGTGGCGAACCGCCCGTTTGTGTGCTTTTGAAACCTATATGGACTGTCCCTACTACGAGCAATTGCAGTATGTGGGAGATGCCCGCATACAGGCTTTGGTGTCCTTGTACAACAGCGGTGACGATCGATTGGTAAAAAACCTGATCCGTCAAATTGATCATTCTCGAGAGGCAGAGGGCATAACCATGAGTCGCTATCCCTCGGCGCAATCCCAATACATCCCTCCTTTTTCGCTTTGGTATATTGGAATTTTATACGATTATATGATGTATGGTGCAGATTTGGAATTTACGCAATCCAAACTTTTGGGGGTTCGAAGTATATTGGATTATTTTTCTCGTTTTCAGCAAGAAGATGGACGGGTAAAGCAATTGCCCTGGTGGAATTTTTCGGACTGGGTAGAGGAAGATCCCAACTGGAGAATAGGCGTCCGCAGTGCCGGTGCCGATGGGAGCTCTGCCTTGATTGATTTGCAATTGTTGGGAGCCTATCAAGCCGCCGCCGCTTTGGAGGCTGCCTTGGGCATTCAAGAACTTGCCGACCGCTATCAAAAAGAAGCCGACCGTTTAAAACAAAGCATTCATCACAGCTATTGGGACGCGCGCCAAAACCGTTATGCCGACAATAGCGAAAAGACCTTGTTTTCCCAGCACACCAATGCACTTGCGCTGCTGAACGGAGTAGCTCCCGAGGACAAAAAAGCCTTGATGGGCCAACAACTGCTGACCGCCACCGACCTGGCTCCGGCCTCCATTTATTTCAAATATTATTTACATCAAGCACTGACTCAAGCCGGCTATGGAGAGGATTATTTGAAGTGGTTGGACAAGTGGAAGGAAAATATCGATATGGGAATGACCACGTGGTCGGAAGATTCGAATATCAACACCACACGCTCGGACTGCCATGCTTGGGGATCCAGTCCAAATATTGAGTTTTTTAGAATCGTTCTGGGGATTGACAGTGCCGCTCCCGGTTTTGCCAAGGTTAAAATAGAACCCCATTTGGGTACATTAACTGCCATTGGAGGGCAAATGCCCCATCCCAAAGGTGAAATTCAGGTTCACTACGAACGGAAGGCAGGAAAAAGGAGT